>Ga0302196_10000742_pt1 | contig 31022 bp, 23 predicted proteins | sample II_Bog_N1_3_FD_198794 | JGI IMG/M metagenome (GOLD analysis project Ga0302196, IMG submission 198794) | Peat permafrost microbial communities from Stordalen Mire near Abisko, Sweden - II_Bog_N1_3 | ecosystem: Environmental > Terrestrial > Soil > Wetlands > Peat | place: Sweden: Abisko...
TCGGCGAAGCCGAGCGGAACCCGGAACGAGGGTCCGGCCGGCCGTACTAGCTAGCGGAGAATGTCGATGTCCACGCGCCGGTCGAGGCGCCACGCGGACTCGTCGGCCCCTTTCGCATCGAGCGCTCCTCGCGAGGTCTCGCTCATCTGGCCGGCGGCGACACCGAGCGCCGCGAGGTACTTCATGATCGCGTTGGAGCGGTGCTCGCCGAGCGCCATGTTGTACTCCTGCCCTCCGCGCGGATCCGCGCGACCGACGAGCCGTACCGAGCGCCCCTTGAGCGCGCCCGCGGTCAGGCACTGGGCCACCTGGACGAGGACGCTCTGGTCCTCGGGGAGGATCGCGCTGCGATCGAAGTCGAACTTCGGCGCGTCGCTCGTGCTCGCGAACGTCGTGACGTTGCAGACCTTCCGGAAGTCTTCCGAGAGGTAGATCGTCGAATTCGTCACGGGCGCCGGCGTCGTGGGCGGGAGAGGGACGACCTCCGACGTCGTGGGCACCGACGCGGGCTTGGCCTCCTCGTGGGCGCAACCGGCCGCGAGGGAGAGGGCGACGAGCGTGATGGAGAGAGAAACGGTGGGAACTGCCTTGCGGATGAACACTGTGGTGCCTCGTCTTTCGTTGGTGAAACGCGATCCGGGCGTCATGCCCGGACATCGATGGACGGCGATGGCGGCTCTCAGGCCGCCGCTGCAGCGTGAACCTTCACCTGCCCGCCGTACTCCCCGAGGATCGCGCGAGCGCGGTCGACCTCGGCGGCCGCCCCGCTGGCGACGAGCAAGAACTTGTGAGCCTTGAGGGCGCTCTCGTAGAGAATCACGCTGTCCTTCGGGATTCCGATGCTGGCGAGCGAGGCAGCCAGGACGCTCGCGCCACCGCCGACCGCGGCGCCCACGGCAGCGCCCTCGACCATGCCCATCACGATGGATCCGATGATTCCGCCCGTGAGGACCGGGCCGATTCCCGGGATCCAGAACGCCGCCGGCGCGATCAATATCCCGAAGAGGCTGCCCCAGAAGGCGCCGTTCTTGCCCCAGTACCGCACGCGGTCGCCGAGATTGTAGAAGCCGACCGCTTGCTCTTCGGTGTGGTAGTCGCGCCCGATGATCGACAGCTTCTTCATGTCGAAGCCGACCCGCTGCAGCTCCCGGATCGCCTTCTCGGCGTCCTCGTGTCGGTCGAAAATCGCTACGCAGTTGCTCTCATCTCGCCTGTCCATTGGAGACCTCCGCTCGGTGACCGGCCTGCGACCGCCGAGTGCCTAGCCCCAGGCAACAGCTGTGCCGCGGAGACCGCGCAAACACTGCGTCGGTACGGGTGTTGCTCGGGACGGCGGCACCACGGGCAGACCGCTCGGCGCACGGACCAAGGAGTCTCCATGTCACGCCATTTCACCCTCGTCGTTGCACTTGCTGCGGCCGCTTCGATCACCGCGTGCGGCAGAGCAGGCTCGGAGACCGCAGCAGAGAGCGCGCCTGCCAATGACGGCAAGGCGCTGGCGGCGGGTCCGGAGCAGACTGCCCTCGGCAAGGATCGTGACGACTACCGGAGCCAGATGCAGGCTGACATCGATTCGTTCGACCAGAAGGTCCGCGACCTCGAGGCGAAGGAGAAGGCGGCCACGGGCAAGATCAAATCGGATCTCGACGGTGCCCTGCCCTTGCTCCGGGCGCAGCGCGCCACCTTCGTGGGCGACCTGCGGGCGATCGACACCGCGACCGAGGCCAGCTGGGGACCGATGAAGGCGCGACTGGACAGCGAGCTCGCCGAGCTGAAGGGGGCGGCCGACAGGGCTGGCTGAGCCGTCTTCCGCCGGAGGCCGCGGGCCGGCTGCGGCAGCGCCGAGGCCCGAGACGAGGTCGGCGTTCTTCTTTCGCCAAGGGCGCGTCGCGAATTGCGAGCCAGGCGAGCTCTTCGCGCGCGCGCCACCGGGCCTACGGGCTCGCGAGGACGAGGGCGGATCCGGTGGGCGCCAGCGCGCGGAGCCCCAGCACCGCCTCGAGCTCCGCCCTCTCGAGGGTCTCTTGCTCGAGGAGGGCGGCGACGAGGCGGTCCAGCGAGTCTCGGCGCTGCTGGATGAGGGCCTTGGCGCCCTCGAAGGCCTCGAAGAGAACCCGACGCACCTCGGACTCGATGGACTTCGTCGTCGCGTCGCTCACGCCGTTCTCGACCGCCAGCCTCTGCCCGAGGAACGGATGCTCCATGCGCTGCTCGTGAAAGACTGGTCCCACCTCGATGCTCATCCCGTACTGGGAGACCATCTTGAACGCGAGGTCGGTGGCGACGCGCAGGTCATTTTCGGACCCCGAGGAGACGTTGCCGAGCAGAAGGCCCTCCGCGGCGTACCCTCCCATGAGCACGCGTAGCTTGGCCTCGATGTGCGGCTGCGTGACGAGGTGGCGATCCGGCGCGGAGGTCTGCTGCGTCGCGCCGAGCGCGAAGCCTCTCGGGAGGATGGAGACGCGCCGGAGCTCCTCGGCCTCGGGCGTGAAGTGAGCGACGACCGCGTGGCCCGACTCGTGGACGGCCACGCGGTGCTTCTCCGCCGGATCGAGGAGCGTGTCGCGGGGGTCGCCGAGGACGATCTTGTCCATGGCCCGGGCGAAGTCCTTCGCGCTTATCGCGCTGGCTTCCTCGCGCGTGGCGATGAGCGCCGCTTCGTTGCAGAGGTTGGCCAGGTCGGCGCCGGAGAACCCCGGCGTGCCCGCAGCGAGCTCGTCGAGAGACACGTCCGGGGCGAGCGGCATGACCTTGGTGTGCACGCGCAGGATGGACTCGCGGGCCTTCGATTCGGGCCGATCGACGACGACGCGACGATCGAACCGGCCGGGGCGTAGCAGCGCCGCGTCCAGCACGTCGGGGCGGTTGGTCGCCGCGATGACGACGGTGAGGTCGTTGCGGTTGAAGCCGTCGAGCTCGGCGAGCAGCTGGTTGAGCGTCTGCTCGCGCTCGTCGTTGCCGCCGCCCATCCCCGTGCCGCGCGAGCGGCCCACGGCGTCGATCTCGTCGATGAAGATGATCGACGGCGACGCCTTCTTCGCTTCGTCGAAGAGCTCACGGACACGCTGCGCGCCGACACCGACGAACAGCTGGATGAACTCCGATCCGTTCACGTAGAAGAAGGGAACCTCAGCCTCGCCGGCGACCGCGCGTGCGAGGAGGGTCTTTCCGGTGCCGGGCGGGCCCACGAGGAGAACGCCTCGCGGCAGCTTGCCCCCGAGGCGACGGAAGCGCTCCGGCTCGCGCAGGAAGTCGACCACCTCGCGCAGGTCGCGCTTCGCGGCCGTGAGCCCGGCCACGTCGTCGAACCGCACCCGGAGGGCGTCCTGCCGCTCGAATCGATGGGATCGGGCCGGTAGTCCCATCGACAGCATGCCTCCGGGGCCGCCTCTCTGGGTGCGCCGGGACAGCCAGAACCATCCTCCCATGATGAGCAGCCACGGCAGAAAGGACGAAGCGGCCTGGGCGAAGAGCCCGGCGTGTTCGCTCTCCACGGCGACCTCCACCTTCTGCTGCCGGAGGAGCGGCAGCAGCTCGCGATCCTCCTGCTGCGGCAGCTCGCTCTGGAACGTCCGGAGCGTCACCGCGCCGACCTTCTCGTCTTGCTTCAAGGTGCCCGTGACGGCCGGGCCGGTCAGCGTGAGCTTGGCTACCTTGCCCTCGCCAATCAACGTGTACAGCTCGGTGTACGCGATCGTCGGCGTCGGGTGGTCCCTGCCGGCGACCAGGATTCCGCCGGCCGCCGCCGCGATGAGGATCGCCGGCATCGCCCCCTTCCAGAGCTTCATGCGCGAAACCACCGGAGGAGGGCCCTGCGGCAACGACGGTCCGTCCGATACATCTGCCATGCGGGAGACGGGCTGCACGATCGGTGCCGCGCCCGAGGGCGTCGGTCATCGGGCCCGGTGTCCGGGGTGGCGATCCCGGATACCGTGGCAGCGGTGCCTCGCAGGGATGAACGACATCGAACACGGAGTCCCGGCCATGCAAATTGAGAGGGTGTGCCGTGCAGCGCTGCTGCTTCTGCTCGTGGGCTGCGGCACGCGAGGGGCCGTCGGTCAGGCGGGGCGGCAAGGAGAAGCGGGGGCGCAGGGGCCGCCAGGAGCGACCGGACCGGCGGGGCCAGCCGCGGAGGCAGGAGCGAGCGCGCCTCCCCCGCTCCTCCCGCCCGGAGGCCGGCTCGTCGCCGAGGCGACGTCCTGCTCCGATGCGCCGCCTGTCCAACTGGCGGACGTCGCGAGAGCGGCCGTCCTCTGCTACGTGCCCTACGCGAGCGGCTATGTCCCCGTCGGCGGGATGAGCTACCCGTTCTCGACGCTGACGCTGACGCCCACGAGCGCCGCGGCGAGCGCGATCTTCGATGTCTTCGCCGTCGCGGTCGGCGGCGCAGCGGCGCTCTGCTGGAACACGAACGCCTGGACCTCCACCACGGCCCGCGCCGACGCCATCATGGCGACGTCCTTCGGCTACTACGTGAACGCCGGCGCGATCGCGGCCTGCGAGAACGACGCGGCGGCCGTGGCGAGCGCCATCCCGGCCGGCAGCGCCACCTACCTCGGATCGTTCACCACGACCGCCGTGGGCACGACCGAGTGGCTCCTGACGCCGGATCCGGCCGCGGGTGGGACGAACAACGTGATCGGCGTCTACAACGCGTACAACCACGTCCAGGTTCAGGCGGTCGAGCGGGAGCTGACCTCGATGTGGCTCTACGGGAACCCGACCGGGACGTGGGAGGAGGAGAACCATTCGCCCGGCAATCGGATCACCATCCTCGACGGGCTCGGGCAATCGCAGATCCTCGTGACCGAGACGATGACCTTGAGCTACGCGACGGGCACCGATGCGCAGGCGGGCTCGCCGGGCATCTGCCCGGACTGCACGACGCCGGGCCCCATCGTGGGGACGCTCGCGCAGGCGTCCTTCACGGCCCCGGATCAGGGCGACAGCGTCACCGTGGGCGGGCCCTGGCCGAGCGGAGGGATGAGGAGCCTCGGCGTTCATTACTTTCAGGCCATCGAGAGCGGCGAGTCGGCCAATTCGGACGGCCCCGAGTGGTACGGCAACTATTCGAGTGGGCTCTTCGTCTCGTATCCAAACTGAGGCCGGGGCTCGGGGGTGAATCGCAGCGCGAACCACCCCGTCACTCCTTCGGCGCGAGCCCGGCGATCCACGCGTCGACCGCCCGAAGCCCCTGCTCGTCGACCACGGAGGTGCCCCAGTTCGGCATCTGGTGGCCCCGGCGTCGCACGGACATCCGGTAGTGGACGGTGCTCGCGTCCGGATGACCGGGCACGATCCGCGTCTGCGCGGTGGGGACCTTGAACTCCGATTCGACGCCCACGCCGGTGCGGTACGCGTCGGTCTCCTCGACGGTCCGCGCCCCCACCGACAGTCGCAGCTGGAGCGGCCTGCTGGTCGCCGCGTGGTGGCAGTGACCGCAGTTCGCGTGCAGGTATCCGAGCGCGGCCACCGCGGCCGGGTCGCCAGGCACGTCGAAGCCCGCGGCGGGAACGTCGCCCATCAAGAGCCCGCGGCCTGCCACGGCGGGCTCGAGCTGCTGCTCGGGCGCCCAACCTGCGAGGATGGCGCCTGCGAGGATGGCGAGCGTGGCTCCGCCTATTCTCCGAGCAGCGCCTTCGCCCTTCGGCTGGAGCCGACCCGAGGATGCACCCTTTTCGTAGACTCCCATCACGATGTCCCCCCCTCGCGCACGAAGGCACTCTCGCCGTCCCGACTTCCCGATCGGTCTCGCGGCGTGAATTCGCGGCGGCGACGAATGCGAGAATCCGGAAGGAGCCAGGTGCCCTTCACCGCCCGCCGTCAGCGCCGGACGAAAACGACCAATACTCGCCTAGATTGCATTCGTCTACGAACAGCCGCACGCGCTGAGCGAGAAGGGTGGGCCCTCGACCCATGATTCGTCGCGCTGCCGGAGGATTTCTGGAAACCACGGAGGCCTGGGCCCGTATCCATTTCGAGGAAAGTGTCAGCGAATCCGTATGGTCCGTGAAGTAGACGCTCGCGAACAGGGCGCTCGAAAGACGCTCTCCGCTGGCGCGCTCACGACGTCTCGCGGCGCGGTGTTCCTTCTCGCCACACCAGGCGATCGCGGCGCGCAAGACCGCCACGGATCCTCGTCACGTCGCTCCCGGCGTCGTCCCGGCGCGCGGCGAAGGGACCCGGCTCGCACGAATGACGCCGATTTGTCGTGGTCCGGGGCTCCGGCATCGACCTTGCTAAGGCGAACGCTCGAAGGAGCCAACCAAATGCGAACCATTCTCACCAGTGCGTGTGTCGGTCTCATCTTGTGCCTCGCGGCAGGCTGTGGACGCGGAGAGGTCCGCGGCCCCGATGCCCCCACGACCACGTCCGTCCAGATCGTCGGAAACGAAGCGGCGGTCGACCGCATCACCGACGCGCGTTGCGAGCGCGAAGAAATGTGCAACGACGTGGGAGCGGGCAAGAAGTTCGACACGCGGCAGGCCTGCGCCAACGAGCTCGGCCACGACAAGCGCGCCGTCCTGAACCCCGACGAGTGTCCGCGGGGTATCAGCGAGCCGGACCTGCGCGACTGCCTGCACGACATCCACGAGGAGAAGTGCGGCAACCCTCTCGACGCGATCAGCCGCCTGGCGGCGTGCCGCAAGGCCAAGCTATGCAGCGTCCCCTGACGCCGTTCTTCCGGGCGCCGTGAAGCGCGCGCGTCTCATCGCCATCGTCAAGCTCGCGTTGGCGGCGACGACGGCGATGCTCGCCTGCTCGCTCGTCGTGTACCTCGTCGCTCCGCCGTTCGCGCCGATCGCCGCGGTCGCGGTTGCCCTGCTCATCGTCCTCGTCGAGCTCGGGCGACTGCGCGAGTCGGTCGAACGGAGGATGGATGAGCTCGGTGCTACGCGCTCGAGAAGCTGGGGCGCGGCCGCGTCGTCGCGCTCGATCACGACACGAGGTACGTCGAGGAGACCCGAACGCTCCTCGAGCAGCACGGGCTGACGGCGTACGCGAGCGTCGTGCACGCGCCGCTCGAGGAGGTCGAGATCCGGGGGGAGCGGCACGTCTGGTACCAGAAGGCCGCGCTAGAGGGGCTCGGCGAGATCGACCTCGTGGTGGACGACGGACCGCCGAAGTACGCCGGCAAGATGCTCCGCTACGCGTCGCTCCCGCTCTTCGAGTCACGCCTCGGCCCGAGCGGGCTGTTCGTCCTCGACGTCGTCGGGGACGCGCGTCATCCTGGAGCGCTGGGCACGCGAGCTACCGGAGCTCGTGCAGCAGCGCCTCGAGACGAAGAAGGGCAGCGTGATCATCCGGCGGCGACGGCCGGCCTGAACGCCGCCATTCGGCCCGTGGTAAGAGGTCCACCGTGCGCTACGAAGGACGTCTCTACCGCCCGCCGTCGGAGGCCGACGCGCTCATCGTGCAGGCGACGATCGGCTGCTCGTACAACCTCTGCACCTACTGCGACATGTACCGGGACAAGACTTTCCGCGTGCGTGCGCTGGGAGACGTCCTCGCCGATCTCGACCGGTACAAGGGAGATCCTCGCGTCGAGAAGGTGTTCGTGGCCGACGGCGACGCCCTCGTCATGCCGATGGACCACTGGACGCCGCTCCTCGCGCGCTGCCGCGCGCTCTTTCCGCGGCTCGTCGCGTGTCCTGCTACGCGATGGCTCGTAACGTTCTCGACAAGACGGACGCGCAGCTGAAGGCCCTCCGTGAAGAGGGGCTCGCAGTCCTCTACATCGGCCCCGAGTCCGGCGACGACGCGACGCTCAAGCGCATCGCGAAGGGCGACGACGCGGCCGCCCACGTCGAGGCAGCCCGGCGCGCGCACGACGCGAAGATGGATCTCAGCGTGATTGCGCTCCTCGGCATTGCCATGGAGCGCAGCGAGGAGCACGCCCGCGCGACGGCGGATCTGGTCACGGCGATGGACCCCGAGTACTTCGCGGCGCTCACCGTCACCGTGGTGCCGGGAACGCCGCTCGCCACACTGCAGAAGCGCGGCCGCTTCGAGGTGCCGCCGGTCGATGGGCTGCTGCGCGAGCTGCGGACGATGGTGGACCGGGCCGGGCCGCGCGCTGCCCTGTTCCGGACGAACCACGCTTCCAACTACCTGCCGCTCGCGGGGCGGTTGCCGCATGACCGCGAGCGCATCCTCGGGGTCATCGACGCCGCGCTGGCGGGGAGCGTGCCGCTTCGCGGGGAGGCGCTGCGGGGGCTCTGAAAGGGTGGCAGCCTCCGTGCGTTCGTGCCACGGTCGCCGTCAGGAGTAGGCTAACCGCGGCCGTCGCATCGCAGGAGCACCTGCGCCGTGAGCTCCGAGCGTGTCGCCACCTGCGCCTTGGCGAAGATGGCAGCCACGTGACTCTCGACCGTGCGGTCCGAGATCCCGAGCTCCGCGCCGATGCGCGCGTTGGTCGCCCCCCGTACGAGCCATGCGAGCACGCCGGACTGGCGCGATGAAAGACCCCACCGGGCGGCGGCAGCCGCGCTGAGCGCGCCCATTTCTGTCGGGGCAGAGCCGATGGCGAGGTGGTACGGCGCCCCGCCGCCGCACTCCACGCGGGTGAGAGAAAGTCCTGCCGCTCGCCCGGGAGCTCGAACGGCAGTTCGCAGCGCCAATCGTGTGCCGCATGGGTCCCGGTCGATGGCTTGTCGCCCAGCTGCGTTGGCGTGGACCGGGACGCCTCCCGCATTCAAGAGGAAGGCCGGCGCCGCGATCGCATCCATGGCGACGTCGAGCGCGGCGCGCACGCACGCGGAGGTCGCGATGAGCCGGTCGAGCTTCAAGCTGCGCGCGAGCGCTGGAACGAGGTGCTGCAGGAGCCGCTTGTCGCGGGCCGTGTACGGTTCCTCGCGGAAGCCGCCCACCCAGCCGAGCATGGAAGCGCCCTCACAGACGAGCACGCGGATCTGCTGGCGAATCGTGACGCCCAGGCTGGGTAGCATCGCCGCGACGGTGCTCGTGGTGGCACCCCTCCGCTCCAGATCGTCGTGAACGAGCACGATGTTTCGATTCCAGGCCTCCGGGCGGCGGGCGTCGTAGGCGGCGAAGCGACGAAAGCCACCGGCCATGGCCCCGTCCATGGCCGCTCTGAACCTGAGAGGGCTCACCCGCGAGAATTCTCCGAAGGTGAGCCGGAACGAGTCGCTCCACTCCTCGATCCCGTACGAAGCAACCCTGTCCAGCCGGAGTAGCTCGCCCAGTGATGGCTGAATCCGCGCGATCGCGAGCGGGCCCCCGTCCGACCAGGTGGCGAGCTCGTGCTCGATTCCGGCTATCAGGGATAGTTCGCGAGTCGAGAAACGCGCCATGACCGAGCAGCGTACGCGCGCCGCCGGGCCGCACAGTTGCGAAATCGGATCTTGAGGTGTGACCTGACGTGGCCAACCATGCCCCTTCGAGGTCTCGTTTACGAGAGCGCGGTAAAGAATCGCTCATCTGCGATGAGACGCCGCGACCGGCCACCGAGGGGCTGGACGGGGCAACCCGTAGGAGCTGCTTCGCGATTCTCGACGCCGTGCCGGCGTTCTGGTCAGTCCAGTAGACCCGATGGATTCAAGGGCCGCTGTTTGGGAACTCGCCCGTGGGGGGGGTGAAGTTCGCCGTGTACCGCGCGACGCCGTTCGTGATGCGGAGCTCGTCGATGTACCCGCCGTAGAGATACGTCGGAATCACCCCAGCAACGAAATCGCCTGCGCCGATGTAGAGCGGGTTTGGCGAGTCCGTGTAAGGGTTTTGTGATCCCTCGGCGCTGAGCAAGCCGTTGACGTACATGTACGTGATGCCCGACGACCGAACGACAGCCACGTGCTGCCATGTATTGGCGACGATGAGACTGCCCGTCTCGACGTTGCTCCCGCCGCCGTTGTTCTGGACGTCGAGCTGAGGTCCTTGCAGGCCGATGACCCACTGGTTGTCGTTGGGATTTCCGCTGACGCTCTGGCCCATCAGGAACTCCCACACTTCCGTGGTGATCGAGGGCTTGATCCACATCTCGACAGTGGAGTCGCCCGTGGTGAGGTTCCAGCCGGGCGAGTTGGGGACGGTCAGGTATGCGCTCGCCTGATCGAAGTACGCGCTGGCACCGCCGAACGCATACGTCTGCGTGCTGATCTGCGCCATGCCGTTCGGCGTGACCGTGTTGCCCGCAATGTCCTGGAACGACGTCGAGCCGTTCGGCCCGTCGAAGTGCATGAGCAGCACCACATCGCTGAAGTACGGGTCCGTCGGCGGCATGTCGCTGCCCCACGTGATGACGACCTGCCCGTCTCCGGCTTGCACGCCCTGCAGGAGAGTCACGCCGGTCGCCGACGGCCCCGCGTACGACGATCCGCCACCGCCGCCGCCGCAGGGGCCGTCGGAGTGTCCGCCGCCTCCCCCGCCGCCGTAGTATCCCCCGCCGCCTCCGCCGCCCCCCGACGGGTACCCGCCGCACCCCGCGCCTCCGGCGCCGCCCGCTCCCAGCGCTCCCAGCGCCCCATTGCCGCAGCCCCCGCAGCTCAGGCCGCTCCCTCCGCCCATGCTCTGCGTGCCGCCGCCGCCGCCCCCGCTGCCGCCTTCGCCCGCCTGCCCCGTCGACCCGCCGCCGTTGCCTTCGGCGAGCCCTCCGGAGCCTCCGGCGACGATGACCCGGTTGGCCAGCGCGCTTCCGCCCTGGCGCACATCGGACGCGCCGCCGCCGTCACCGCCCGCGCGCCCGCCCGTTCCTCCCGGACCCCCTCCGTTGAATCCGCCCGGGCCCGCGCAAGACGTTCCGGCGCCTCCCACGACGACGACAAGCGTCTCGCCGGGCGTGACCGGGATGGTTCCCGTGGTCGATCCGCCGAGACCGGCGGGCCCGCTGCCGCAGCTGCCGTCGCCTTGCGCGCCAAGGGCGGCGACGGACACCTCGGTGACGCCCGCCGGCACGACGAAGCTCTGCGTCGCGCCCGTGAAGCCGAAGGTCGCGGTGCCCGAAGGAGCCGGCAACGGCGCCGCGCTCCAGGTGATGGTAACCTGACCGTTTCCGGCCTGGACGCCCGCCTGCATCGCGGTGCTCAGCGACGTGCTGGCCGCGTAGGAGGAGCCGCCACCGCCACCGCCAGCCCCGCCGCCCCCCTGAATGTCGGCGCCGCCACCGCCTCCGCCGTAGTAGCCGCCGCCACCGCCGCCGCCGCTGAAGTAGACGTAATAGCCATTGGCACCGCCGCCCGTGCCGCCGCCTCCGAGCGTACCCGCGGTGCCACCAGCGAATCCGCCGGCCCCGCCCGCGCCGTCCGTACCGCCGACGCCACCTCCGCCGTAGCCGGCACCGCCGGTGCCACCCGTCGACGCACCACCGGCGCCACCGGTCCCGAGGGCGGGACCTGCCCCGCCACCTCCACCGCCCGCCGCGGCGACGACGCGGTTGCTCAGCGCGGTTCCACCCAGGCGCACGTCAGACGCGCCTCCACCGCCCGCCCCAGTGTCGGTCGGAGTCGCCGCGAGGACCGGCCCGCCCGGGGCGCCCCCGTTGAAGCCGCCCAGACCGGCGATGGTGCAGTACCCGTTGACTTGCCCAGGGCGGCCGCCGGCGCCACCTACGTAGACCGCGAGGGACTCGCCAGGGGTAACGGCCATCGTCGCGGTAACCGAGGCGCCAAGGCCGCCCGCGGTGTTGTAACAGTCTGCTCCGCCCGAGGCGCCTGCGGCGGTGATCGTCACCTGGGTGGCGTTCGCAGGGACGACGAAGGTCTGCGGCGCGCCGGTGTAGCCAAACGTCGCGGTGCCGCCCGCCACGCAGATGGTCCCCGAGCAGGTGTCCCCCGCGATGCAGTCGCTGTTGGTGCTGCACGCCGTCTTGCACGTCGCACCGCCGCAGGTGTACTGCCCGCAGCTCGTCGTGGAGCCTGTCGAACAGGAGCCGTCGGTGCACGCGCTCGCCGTCGTCTGCGAGCTGCCCGTCGGTCCGTCCGTGCAGGACGCGGCGGGGCAGGCGGTCGGCGACCCCCACGTTCCGTCCGGCCCGCAGGTCACGACTTCGGCGCCGGAGCACTGGGACGCGCCGGGGGCGCACGAGTAGCACTTGCCGGCCGTGCCCGCCCCGTAGATCGATGCGATCTCGGCGGGCAGAAGCGCGCGGTCGTACACGCTGACCTCGTCGGCCATGCCCGTCAGCGCCTCGACGGCGTCGGGGGCGGGCCCGTAGCCGCCGATGTAGAAGCTCGTCCCCGCCGGCGTGCTGAATCCGATCGCCTGATCCGCGACCTGCTGGCCGTTCTCGTAGAGGGCGATGACGCCCGACGTGCTGGTCACGGCCACGTGCGTCCAGGTGCCGACGCTCATCGCGCCGCCCACTACGGCCCCGCCCCACTGCGAGAAGATGAGCTGTGGGGTGCCCCGCGTGAGCACGATGAACGTCTCGCCGCCGTTACCGAGGGTACCGTACTGGGCCAGGGCCTCCTCGACGTACTGGCTGCCAAGCGTGTCCAGGTTGACCCACATCTCGATGGTCCGGTCGGCGCCGCCGATCGGCATGCCCGTCGTCGACGCGAGCACCCGGCTCTGCCCGTCGAAGACGAAGGCCTGCCCGACCATCCCCGGACCGTAGGTCACGTTGCCCACGGCTGTGCCCTCGTTCACGCCCTCCGTGTCCAGCGCGTTTCCGTTACCCGTCCACCACGAGACGAGGCCGGAGGGCGGAGGAACGCAGGCGCCGCTCCAGGGGAGCTGGACGTTGAGCGTCGTGGAAAGCGTCGCGTTGAACGTCGAGGTCTGTGCGAGCAGGTCCGAGCCCGCGGGCGGCGCGGCGACGACGGACACGGAGCTCGACGCGATGCCGTAGAACGTGGAGGTTCCAGCTGCGCTCGTCGACGCCGGGTTGAGACCCGTCGTGATGTCGGTAACGGACTGGGAGGACGCCGTGCAAGAGACGACGTCGGGGCCGCACCCAGCGACGATGCCAACCTGCGTGAGCGAGCTCTGGGCGCCCGGCACCGGGGCGTGGTTGGTGTCGGTCACGAGCACCGTCACGGTCGTCGTCGGGATCGTGATCTGCGTCGAGACGTTGCCCGTCAGGTCGAGGTTTGCGTTGAGGGTGAGGTAGTCGGGGAAGGGCAGGCCGGCGGCGTACCCGCTGCCGTACCCCACGACGACGCTGACCGGACCGCTAGGGACGACGATCGAGTAGTTGCCCGCACAATCCGAGGTCACGGCGGAGGAGAATCCGGTCGCGCTGACGGTAACGGAGAGGGCGACAGGTGGCGTGAGCACGGCGCCGCTGGAGGTCAGCAGCTGGAACTGGAGCACGCTCGTCTGGACGGGGTCGGGCGTGACCGTCGTCTGCGCGGAACCCGAGACGCCGCTGGCGGGATCGGTCGCCGCGATGGTGGTAACTCCGGGCGCGTCCGCCGTGACGATGACGTTCCCGCAGGGGCCGGCCGCGATCGCGGCAACGGCCGGGACCGACGAGCTCCACGCGGCGGTCCCCGAGAGATCCTGCGTGCTGCCGTCCGAGTAGGTGCCCGTCGCGATGAAGGACTGGACCATGCCCACCGGCACGAAGGCCGTCCCTGGCGCGACGGTGATCGCCACGAGCACGGGCGCTACCACCGTCACCTGCGCGCTACCTGCGATGGCGGTCGATGGATCGGTCGCCGTGACCGTCGCCGGGCCGAGCGCCGTCGCCGTGGCGACGCCGTTCGAGCCAGCCGCGTTCGACACGCTCACGCCGCCGCTCGACGACCAGCTCGCCAGCGCGGTGAGGCTCTGGGTGGAGCCGTCGCTGTACGTGCCCGTAGCCACGAACGCGCTGCTCGCGCCCAGAGGGAGACTCGAGCTGTTCGGCGTGACGGTGATGGATCGCAGGATCGCACCCGTCGCGTTGAGCGTGCTGGTCGCCGAGATGCCGTTCAGCAGCGCCGTAATGCTCGTCGAGCCGGCGCCGAGGGCCGTCGCCAGCCCGGCGCTCCCGGCCGCGTTGGAGATGCTCGCCACCGTCGCCGACCCTGCGCTCCAGAGCACGCTCGTCGTGAGGTTTGCCGTGCTCGTGTCCGAGTAGGTTCCGGTGGCAGTGAACTGCTGCTGGAAGCCGACGGGAATGCTCGCGGAGGCCGGCGCGATCGTGAGCGACGTCAAGATGGCGCCGGAGACCGTCAGCGTCGTTGTCGATGCGATGCCCGTGGTGGGGTCGGTCGCGGTGACAGTCGACGTTCCCAGCGCCATCGCGTAGGCGGTGCCGGCCGTTCCCGGCGCGTTCGAGACGATTGCGACTCCCGGAGCCGAGGAGGTCCACGTCACCATGCCCGTGATGTTCTGGGTCGTGCCGTTGCTGTAGGTGCCCGTCGCCGTGAGCTGCGCGGTGGTCCCGCTCGGGACGCGCGGGCTCACGGGCGTCACTGCGATGGCAGCCAGGGTCGCCGACGTCACCGTCAGCGTCGCTGTTCCCTTCTTACCCGACACTGTCGCGCTGATCTTCGCCGTGCCCGTGCTCAGGGTCGTGGCTATCCCCTGGCTACCCGCGGAGTTCGAGACCGTCGCGACCGCCGCGGTCGCGCTGGCCCACGTCGCCACCGGCGTCAGATCCATCGTCGTGCCATCCGAATAGGTTCCGGTCGCAAGGAAGGCGGGTGTCAACCCAAGCGGCACGCTCAGGGTCAGAGGAGTGACCGAGACCGACGAGAGCGTCGCCGTGCCCACCGTCAGCGTCGCCTTGCCCTGGATGCCGGAGACCGTCGCCGTGATGGCGACCGTACCACCCGATACGGTGGTCACCGTACCGGTCGACGCGATCGTCGCGACGGTGGGGTTGCTCGAGGCCCACGTGACGCCAGTCGCGAGGGGCAGCTTCGTTCCATCCGAGAAGATGCCCGTGGCCGTGAAGGTGAAGGTCGTGTTGAGCGCAGGGATCTTCTTCGTCACCGGCGTGACGGACACCGAGGTGAGCCTCGCCGTCGACACGGTCACGGCAGCTGTCCCCGACACCAGCGAGCCCGTCGCGCTGCTCGAAGCGGTGATGGTGGTCGTTCCCGCGGCGATCGCGAGGACGACCCCGGCGCTGGAGACCGTGGCGACCGCGGGGTTGCTCGACGTCCAGCTGGCCGTGCTCGTCAGGTTCTTCGTCGTCGCGTTGTCGTACATGCCCGTCGCGGTGAGCGTCTGGGTCGTGTTCGCGGGAAGCGTGGTCGAGGGCGGCGTGACGGCAATCGACGTCAGCGTGACGAGGACCTTCACCGTCGCCTTGCCCGTGATCGTCCCGCTCGCCGCGCTGATGGTGGCGGTGCCCGGTGCCACCGTCATCACCACCCCGGCGGCGCTGACCGTCGCGATGTTCGCGTTGCTCGAGCTCCACGTCGCGGTGCTCGTGAGGTTCTGCGTGGTCCCGTCGGTGTACGTGCCGATTGCCGTCAGGGCCTGCGTCACGTTCGCGTACAGGGAGGAGGGCGTAGGGGTGATCGCGATCGACTTGAGCTTCACGGTCGCCAGATCGGGCGTAGACATCGCAAGGGGGTGCTCGTCGCTCGAGGAATCGCTGGTTGGCGCCGCGCAGCCGCCGACGAGAGCAACGAGCACCAGGGTGAGGCCGACGATGACCGCGAGGGGACGGCGGCGTGCAACGCGCTTCCAGACCCCTGCGTACAACCAGCTTGCAATCGCGATCATGGTCCCCGTCTTCCCCGTGCGCACACGAGTAGCTTCAGCCGCCGGCATTCCCCGCAGGCCCCCCCTATTCTCACGAGAGAATTCGATCAGCCATCCGGGTAACTACGGAACCCGTGCGCCGACTGGGAGGTAGCGGCCAAGGGTGGCTCGCTGTTCTCGCGTGGATATTTCGACGAGATGGCCGCCCTCGCCCATGGCGTTGGAGCACGGGTTCCTGTTCCAGCTCGAGCGAGGAGCCGCAGCCGGGGAATTGTTTGGAAGCTCCGGAACATTGGGGACTGGAGGATGGAAACACCGCCCTCCATCCGACGGGTCCGGCGCTGCTGCGACCCGCCGGTCGCGCCGCCCCGCCCGCCTGGCTACGTGTCGACCAGCGCCGCCACGACAGCGGCGATGGTCTCGGCCCGATTTTCCTCCAGCAGCGCGTGGCCACATCCGGAAACCATCTGCAGGCTCCCGCGGGGGCACGCCCGCGCAATTGCTTCCGCCTGAGCAGGCGGAGCCGCCAGGTCCAGCGTCCCGGTCCTTGCGAAGATCCGACCAGGAAACGAGGCAAGGGCCGGCAGGAGCTCGGGCGCGCCCGCAAGGGCCTCGAGCTCCCACGCGAGGTTCGCAGCGGACGTCGCGCGAACCCAGGCCTCGACGCGCGCCGTCGCGTCGGGATGAGCGGCGGCGAAGCCGGGCGAGAGGAATCGCGCCGTGGCGAAGCCGGGAGGTATAGCTGCGTGGCGAAGGCTCTCCGCCATCGCACGCATGCCCGAACGCTCATCCGCGGACAGGTCTGCGATGCCACCGAGCGCCACCACCGTCGTGACGTCGAGGACTCCGCGGCTGGCGAGTCGGAGCGCGTGGTGTGCACCGCCCGAGAAACCAACGACTTTCAGGCGACAGACCCCGGCACCGAGCACCGTCGCCTCGATCGCTTCGACGATTGCGATCGCGGACGGCGCTTGTGTCCACGGCGGCGACGCTCCGTACCCCGGCATGGCGAGGAGCAGAGTCTTCTTGCCCACGCATGCATCGGCAACCGGGCGCATCACGTCCCAGGTCGTGGGCGTCCCGTGAAGGAACAGGACTGCCGGGCCGTCACCGCGTACTTCGATGTGAAGGGGGATACTCACAGACTGCTCCGATGCGCTCGAGGTTCGCAGCTGGAACGCGGCGCCTTCCGGCTCGGAAGGCGCGGGTTCGTCCGTTTGATGGTTAGTCCCGTAGTCGACGTTTTCCACGTATCGGGGCGCGGGTCAACCCGCACGGCCGCTCTCGTGGCCGGGCGGTCCTCGTGCCCGGGGTCAGGCCTTCGAGCCACGCGCGTGCCATGTGGCTCCCCTTGCGATGCGACCGTTAACGGGCGTGTGGCGACCGTGCCCGGGCCCGGGTATGCAGGTGGCGCCGCGCGACTCGAGCTTTGCCGCCTACGTGGTTTCCCGGATGGTCACCCGGATTTGGACGTGGGAGGTTCGGCCTCCGCCCCGTCCTTGCGCACCGAGGCGCGAGGCAAGCCGCGTGAGGCCTCAGACGATGACGGTCGCCGATTCCGCGAGGACCTTTTGCGCCGCTTGCACGGTCCCCCTGGCAGGTGGCCCGTACTGTCCCCAGTGCGGCACGCTTCAGACCGAACCCTCCCCGAGCGCCGAGCACGACGAGATGGTGGGGCGCACGGTCGCAGACCGTTACGTGGTCGTCGAGCTGATCAAGGCGGGTGGCATGGGCCGGGTGTACCGGGCCGTCCAGCGGTCGCTCGAGCGATCGGTGGCGATCAAGCTCATCCGTCCCCAGGCGGTGGAGGCCGCGGGGAGCGACGAGATCACCCAGCGCTTCATGGCGGAAGCCCGCATGGCGAGCCGCTTGAACCATCCCAACGTCGTGAGCGTCTTCGACTTCGGGCTCACGGAGGAGGGGCAGCTCTATCTCGTGATGGAGTACCTGCCTGGCCCTAGCCTGGCAGACGTCCTGAGCAGCGGCGTCGAGCTGAAGCCGGCGCGGATCGCCACCATTCTCGAGCGGACCCTCGCCGCCCTCGGCGAGGCGCACTTCCACGGAATCACCCACCGCGACGTGAAGCCCGAGAACATTATCCTGAAGCACGCCCACGGCGGCAGCGACGTCGTCAAGGTGATCGACTTCGGAATCGCCAAGGCGAGCGCCGGGCGGAGCCTCACGACGGTGGGGCGCCTCGTGGGCACGCCGCACTACATGGCCCCCGAGCAGGCCCTTGGCGCTGCGGCGTCGCCCTCCATGGATCTGTACGCCGTCGGGGTCATCCTGTTCGAGATGCTCACGGGGGAGCCGCCCTTCGACGCCGCCTCCGCGATGAGGGTCCTCGAGATGCAGAGCACGGCGGCGCGGCCAGACCCCCGCACCCGACGGGGCAACGTCTCTCCGCCGCTCGCGGAGGTCTGCGTCCGGGCCATGGCGATCGACCCCAAGGACCGCTATCCCGATGCGGAGTCGCTCGCGATGGCCATCGTAGCTGCGTCCGCCGCCAGCTGGACGGCGCGAGACAGCTCCCTCTTCCCGGCGCAGAGGCAGGAGCGGCAGCTCGATGGGGAAACGGCCCCCCTTCCTCGCACCTCCAGCGTGCGCCCCTCGGTGTTGCCGCGGGGGCCACGCTTCGCGCCTCCCGCAGGCGCCATGGCCCTGGCGGGTCGCGACGAGCACCTCGCGCTCGCGAAGGAAACGCTGCGCGACCCGCGCGACGTGATGGCGCTGGTCTTCTGGGGGCCGACGGGCATGGGGCGTACCCGGCTGCTGCAAGAGGTCCTGCTCATGGCAGGCAGGGAGGGTGCGCCGATCCTTCATGTCCCGGCCGTGTCTGCGCCGCGCAGCGAGCTGAGCTTTGCCGGGCTGCGCTCGGTGGTCACCGTGCTTGCGGGTGAGGATGGGCGACCTCCGAACGAAGAGGAGGCCACCGATCCGCGGGTCTCGCTCGGGCTCCGCGCCCTCTACGCGGGGAACGCTTCCGGGGCCGCGGGCGACACGCGCCGGCATGCACCGGCCGTTCTTCGGTGGGCTGCCGCGCGCGCAGCGCGTCGTGCCCGAGGAGGGCCCGTCGTCGTGTCGCTGGATGACGTGGACCGGTGCGATGCCGTGTCGACCGAGGTGCTGATGGACTTCCTCCAGGGCGAATGCCTGAAGGGCGTGCTCCTCGTGGTGACCTGCGAGAAGCCCCCACTGGCGAAGTGCGTGCGGGATCTCGAGGTGACGGGCATCTCGCGCGCCGATGCCGGACGGCTGCTCGGCCGTGGCGGCAAGGAGCCCGACCGGACGGCAGCGGAAGCCGACCGGCGAATTGCGCCGCTCTACCTGGAGCAGCACCTGCGCTGGCGGGAAGAGGTGCCACAAGAGGCGGTACCACGAGGCCTGCTCGCCACGGTTGGCGCACGGCTGGAGCTCCTCGATCCGGTGCAACGTCGCCTGCTGCAGGCGGTCGCCGTGGGTGGCAGCTGCCAGCCCGACGCACTCGAAGCCATCTCGTCGCGCCCCGAGGAGGTTCAGCGCGCGCTGCGCGGGCTCGAGGCAGGCGGGTTCGTCGACGCTTCGAGCGGTCCGGTTCGACTCACCCACGCCATCTTCGGGCAACTCGCCCTGGCGTCGGCGCCCAGCGGGGCCGTCGCGAAGCTTCACGCGCTCGCGGCCGACGGCCTCAAGGGCTCGACGCTCGAGCTCGAGCTGCGCGCCTACCACGCGATCCGCGGCCGCCCCGATTTCGAGGCGTTCATGCTCGTCGAGGAGGCCGCGCGCCTGCGCGCTGCGCGCGGGGATGCGGCGGGCGGGATTCGCGCGCTCGCCGCCGGCTTTGCGGCTTCGCGGCAGGCGGAACGTTACGATACGGACTTCGCCTCGAGCGCGTGGGCCGTGCTGGGCCGGAAGCTCGGCGAGGCTCTGCTGGCGGCAGGCCGGCTCGACGAGGCCTACGGCGTCCTTTCCGAGATCGCCCCCTCCCTGGCCGTCTCGGACGGTGCGCGTGACCGCGTGCTCGAGCAGCTCGCCAACATCGCCGACCAGCGCGGCCAGCAGGACAGCGCTTACCGGTGGCGCACGGAGCTGGCAGCTCCGGGCCGCGCGCCCGTCGAAGCCCGGGTCTCGCGCCCCGCCCCGCGCCGCTCCGTCTCCCGCGAGAGCAAGAAGTAGCGCGACAGGCAGGGATGCTACGTTCGGCGACGACATGCGCGCGGACAGCTTCACCTTCAAGGCCGACGATCAAAAGGACATCCACGTGTACCGCTGGCGCCCCGACGACGGGGCCCCCGCGCGGGCCGTCATCCACATCGCGCACGGGATGGCCGAGCATGCGGCGCGCTACGCCCGCGTGGCCGAGGCGCTGGTCGGCGCCGGCTACGTGGTCTACGCGAACGATCACAGGGGGCACGGAAAGACGGCGGCGCCCGGCGATCTCGGCTGGCTGGGCCCCGACGGCTTTCGCCGCTGCGTGCGTGATCTCGAGCAACTCCTTGCCTTCGAGAAGAAGGAGAACCCTGGTCTGCCTGCCGTGATCTTCGGCCACAGCATGGGGTCGTACATGACGCAGGCGCTCCTCATCGAGGCCGGCGCGGAGGTGCGCGGCGCGGTGCTCTCGGGCACCGGCGGCAAGCCGTCGCTCATCGCCTCGGCGGGCCGCGTCGTTGCGCGCGCGGAGCGCCGTCGCCTCGGGCCGCGGGGCTCGAGCAAGATCCTGGGGGCGCTCAGCTTCGACGCGTTCAACAAGGCGTTCCGGCCCAACCGCACGGCGTTCGACTGGCTCTCGCGCGACGAGGCCGAGGTCGACAAGTACGTGGCGGACCCGCTCTGCGGGTTCCCCGTCTCCACGCAGCTCTGGGTCGACATGCTCGACTCGCTCGCCGTGATCTCGCGGCCCGAGCAGCAGGCGCGCGTGCCGCGCGAGCTGCCCATCTACGCGTTCTGCGGCACCGAGGACCCCGTGGGCGAGCGCACGAAGAGCGTCGAGCAGCTGCTCGGGGCCTACCGGCGCGCGGGCGTACGCGACGTCGCGCACAAGTTTTACGCGGGCGCTCGTCACGAGACGCTGAACGAGACGAACCGCGACGAGGTCACGCGGGACCTCTTGGCGTGGCTCGACGCGCACGTTCGCTGACGCGCTCGCCGTGAAAGCCACCGTGTCCCCAGGCCCTCCGAAGGGGAGGCTTGCAAGCGCGAACCGCGCGGCCGACATTGCCGGGATGAAAACCCTTTCGATCTTCCTCCTCGCCCCCCTGTGCGTCGCCGTCCTCGCGATCGCATGCGGAGGCTCCCCTGCACCCGCGGCGACGACGCCCTCGTCGGCGTCCGCGGCCCCCGCGGCTCCTCCTGCCGATGCGGATGGCGGCCCGGGGACGCGCTCCTCTGGCGGCCATGGCGGCTGAATAGGCGGCGAATTCGGGATTCACGCGACGGGTCTCTCCCCGTCGCGCTCTTCCACGTGGTGCTACCGACCGAGCCCCATACGCAGCGTCGAGGCGCCACCGTGGGTGCCTGCGGCGAAGGTTGCGCGTGGCGAGCCTCCTCCCACGTTCTGGGAAAAGTACGGGCCTTCGAGCAGGCCTCCACCACGCGGCCCTCGCGTGTAGAAGCGCGTGAGGCGCGGCACGGCTGCAGGCGCGGGCGGCGGGGCGGCGGCGGGGCGAGGCTGCTCGTAAGGGGCCACGGTCGGCGCGAGCAGCGGGTAACCCTGGGCCTGCCGTTGGGCCGCCTCCCGGCGTGCGGCCTCCGCGGCGCGCTCGGCGTCCAGCTGGGCGAGGCTCGCCGACCAGGCGTCGGACACCCGAGGGACCGGGGCGTGCACGATGGCGTCGACCTCGCTGGCCAGCGAGGGCGTCTCGGGAGCCGGCGGGCCGGGAGCCGGCGCCGCCGCCGGGGTATTCGCGACGCGCATCATGTGGGCGCGAGCCACTCCGATCACTCCAAGCACGGCGCTTGCGGCGAGCCCCGCGAGGACGAGGCGTCGGGCCTGGCGGCGCCGCTGGCCCTGCGCCTCACGCAGGCACCGGATGCAGGTGCCGTCCGCCGCGAGGGCAAATCCGTGGGACTCGCATCGGGACGGATCCGGATCCGGTTCGAGCTCGAGCAGGACTTCTTCCATCGCACCCTCCAACGCCATGGCCCCTGTGGCCTAAGCAGGCCGTGTGCCACGCGACGAACACGCCAAAGCGTCGCGGAAGACCCCACGAGGCGCCCGGACGGCGAGACACGTTGGCCCGAGGCGGAGGGTCACCCCTGGCAGGATGCCGCGGGCACGGGGGAGCCATGTCGGGGCGCGAGATGGCGCCCGTTGTGACTCTTGCGTCGGTCCTGCGCGGCGGGTGGTCCCGTCATCGACGCGCGCTCATGGCCGCCCGGAAGCGAGTACGCAGCGTCGACATTCGAGGTAATCGGGGGGCTGGACTGACGGGGAGTCGAGTCGACCTCACAGGTACGACACAGTTGGTCTTGACCAGGCTCCGGCAGAGCTCACCGCCCGGACAGCACATACTTCGCGAGCGATCCCACGAGGTGCTCGAACACGAGGGAGACGCGGCGCGACGCCCGCAAGTCCTCGTGCGTGACGACCCACATGGGAAGCTCGAACGCAGTCTTCGGGAGAAGCCGCCGGAGGCGCGGCGGACCGGCCGCGAGCGGCACCTGACAGATGCCGATCCCGACGCCCGCGCGGAGCGCCGCGACGTACGCGGCGTCGCTGTCGGTCCGGAGCGCGAAGTCCTTCCGCTTCAGGGGCAGGCCGACGGCGCGGAGCGCCGCGAAGAACGAGGTGTCCCGGTCCTTCCCGATGAGGGCGTGCCCGTCCGCCAGATCGGCCAGCGATCGTGGGGCCGCATGATCCGCCAGGTACGACTCCGCGGCGAAGACGCCGAGCTTCACCACGCCCACGCGTTTGGCGACCAGCGCGCCCTGGGTGGGCTGGGCCATGCGAACGGCGATGTCGGCGTCGCGCCGCAAGAGGTCCTCGTTGGCGTTGGACAAGGACAGCTCGATCTGAAGGCGCGGGTGTGCGCTCCGTAGATCCGCCAGCATCGGAGGCAACACCGCGGCGCCCATCACCTCGCTGCACGTCACCCGCACCGTGCCGTGCTCACCGTCCGAGGGAGCCGACGCCGAGCGCACGAGCGCCTCGGCGATACTGGCCATCGACTCGGCGTAGGGCAAGGTAGCCCTGGCGGCCTCCGTCGCGGTCAGCCCCGTCTGCGATCGCGTGAAGAGCACCGTGTTCAGTACCTCCTCGAGCGTCTCGATCTGGCGGCGGACGGTCGGCTGAGCAACCCCGAGCGAGCGCGAGGCACCCGACAGGCTGCCCGTGCGCATCACGGCCAGGAACGCGCCCAGCAAGTCCCAGGAAAGGGCGGCCGAATCCAGCGGAGGAGTGCTCATGCATTTTGTATGAGCCGATGGACAGCTTTAGACAATCGTAATCAGCGCCCGCCGGGCCCATCTTCCTGGTGCGGACGACGAACGAGTCGCCGCCCACGAGAGGAAAAGACCATGACTGCAACGATGACGCGCCACGCCACCTCCACCCTGCCGGCCTTGCCGACCTTACCGACCGTGGGCGAGGCCTCCGTGGCAGGCGCTGTGTCCGGCGGGCCCCTGGTGATGCTGAGGCTCGAGGGTGCGGCTGCGCTCGTGTGCGCGAGCCTCGCCTACTCCACGCTCGACGGCCGATGGAGCGTCTTCGCGCTCCTGTTTCTCCTGCCGGACCTCTCGATGCTCGGGTACCTCGCGGGGCGCCGCGTCGGAGCCGCCTCCTACAACACGGCCCACAGCTACCTCGGTCCCGCCCTGCTGGCCGCGCTCGGCGCAGCCTCGGGTGCGCACACGCTTCTGCTCGTCGCTTGCATCTGGGCTGCGCACGTCGGCTTCGACCGCATGCTCGGCTACGGCCTCAAGTACGGGACGCGCTTCGGCGATACGCACCTCGGCCGCGCAGGGCTCGGCAAGTCGCGCTGAGGGCTTTCGCCCCCCCCGATCGACCTGCACGAAGCTCGTAGGCGCGCACGCGCCAAGGGAGCCGTCCATGATTCGCAAGACCCACCTCCTGGCGCACCCTTCCCGGCCCTCGCGAACGGCGCGCATCCTCTCCTTCCCTTTGACCCGCATCGTCGTCGCGGCGCTCGTGGTGGCCCTGCCGGTGATCTTGACGATGGATCTCACCCACGCGGCGCTCCCCGGGCCCATGCGAACGGCGTGGCCCAGTCTCCTCGCGTCCGTCCTGTGTGTGACGGCCTACCGCGCCTATGTGCGGCGAGCGGAGAAGCGAGTGGTCAGCGAGCTCGAAGCGGCACATGCCTGGCGGGATGGTGGCGCGGGCCTCGTCGTGGGTGCGCTGCTCCTGATGGTCACTATCGGCGCTCTCGCCGCCGTGGGCCGCTACGTGGTGAGCGGGCGCAACGGCTGGGTAGCCGTGATCGCCCCGGTCGCGGGGTTGGTCCTCGCCGTCGTGTTCGAGGAGGTCCTGTTCCGCGCCGTCCTCTTCCGGATGGTCGAGCATGTCCTCGGGAGCTGGATTGCCCTTCCCATCTCGGCGGTCCTCTTCGCGATGGCGCACCTGTCGAACGCGGGCGTGACCTCGCTCGCCGTTGGCGCGACGGCGATGGCGGGCGTCCTCTTTGCCGGGGCGTTCATGGCGACTCGCCGTCTGTGGCTCCCGATGGGGATTCACTTCGCCTGGAACTGGCTGCTGGACGCCGTGTTCTCGGTGCCTGTCTCGGGCCACCCGAGCGCGGGGCTCCTCCGCAGCACCCTCGCCGGCCCCGATTGGCTCACGGGTGGGGCGTACGGTGTCGAGGCTTCGGTGGTCGCCTTCGCGGTCATCTCGGCGGCAGCCCTGTCCTTCGTCGGATACGCGCAGCGCCGCGGCCGTATCGTCCCGCCGTTCTGGAGAAGACACCCCGCGGAGGTGCCGGGAGAGCCCCGCACGCGCGCAAAGGCCGGCTAGCGTTCCCAGGGCGTCGATCAATCATTTTGTATGAGCAGATGGACATCTTTAGCCAATCGTAATGAATGGTCCGAGGGCGCATCTTCTCCTTGCGACCGACGGCAGCTCACCCCCCCCCACGAAGAGGAGACCCAGATGACCCAGCGCATGGATGTGATTTTTGGATTCGGACAGGTCGGCCAGGCGCTCGCGCGCGAGCTCACGGGCCGCGGCCGGAAGGTGCGCGTCGTCAGCCGGAGCGGCCTTGGTCCCGCGCTGGACGGCGTCGATCACGTGCGGGGGGATGCGACCGGTCCTGCTTTCTGCCGTGCCGTCTGCACGGGCGCCGAGGTCGTCTATCTCTGCCTGAACGCGCCGTACGACCGGTGGGCGGAGGAGCTGGCGCCTCTCCAGGAGGCCGTGCTCGCGGGCGCGGAGGCCGCGGGGAGCAAGCTCGTCGTGCTGGAGAACCTCTACATGTACGGCCCGCACGACGGCCCGCTCACCGAATCGCTCCCGCACGCGGCGACGGAGGCGAAAGGTGTGACCCGGTCGCAGATGAGCGGGGCCTTGCTCGCCGCGCACCGCGGCGGGAAGGTCCGCGTCTCCATCGGCCGCGCCAGCGACTTCTTCGGCCCCGGCGTCGTCGCCAGCCAGCTCGGCGAGCGCGCGTTCGCGCCCCTGGTCGCCGGCAGGACGGTTTCGATGATCGGCGACCCCGACGCCCTCCACAGCTACGCGTACGTGCCTGACGTCGCCCGCGCCCTCGCGACCCTCGGTGAACACGACGAAGCCGACGGGCGGGTCTGGCACCTGCCGTCGGTGGAGACGCGCTCCACCCGGGAGATGCTCGACGTCGCGGGGAAGATCGCCGGCGTGACAGCGAAGGTCTCGGCGATACCCCCGACCCTGCTCGCGCTCCTTGCCCTGGTGAACCCGATGGTCCGCGAGGTGCGCGCCGTCGGCTACCAGCTCGACCGACCGTTCGTCGTCGATTCCAGCGCGTTCGAGAAGGCGTTCCGCGTGCGGGCCACGCCGCTCGGGGAGGCGCTCGCGGCGACCGTGGAGTGGTACCGCGCGCGGGCTCGTCGGCCGCAGCAGGGTCGCGGCTCCGCCCTCGCCAGGGGGCTCGGCGTCTTCACCCTCGACAACGTGCTGATCGGGCTTGCGGTGCTCGCTGTCCGCGCGCTCGTGCGCTTCGTCCCGGCGCTGTCGGTGGTCGAGATCGGGGTCGCGGTCGCCGCGGGCCTCTACTGGCTGCCGCCGCTTCGCCGCGCGGTGATCGGCGCCCTCCGCGGCGCTCGTCGTCCCCTCCGGCGCGCAGGAGCCACCGTGAAGGGCGCGCAGCACCGGGTGTTCGAAGGACCGGCGACGAAGATCCGCATCCTCGAGACGGCGGCGGAGACGGACGGGGCCCGGCTGCGCTTCGAGCAGACGCTCGCGATCGGCGACGGACGGCCCGCGCGGCACGTGCATCGCCGGCAGACCGAGTCTTTCTTCGTCACCTCCGGGCGCCTCGGTGTCGAGGTCGATGGAGTCGTGCGGGAGATCGGGCCGGGCGAGTCTTGCAGCGTGCCCCCGGGCGCAGCCCACACCCTGTGGAACGCCGGGGCGGAGGCCTGCGTGCACGAGGTCAAGCTCGAGCCCGCGTTCGACATGGAGCACTTCTTCGAGGGCATCGTCACGCTGGAGGCGCAGCACCGGCTGCCGCCGCACGGTCGGCCCGACGTCCTGCGCATCGCGCTCCTGATGGGCCAGCACGACAACCTCGTCGCGGGTGTCCCCCGCGTCGTGCAGCGACTCGTCTACGCCGTCGCGAGGTCCATCGCGTGGGCCACGGGGGTGGTCGCGCCCACGTGGTCGGAAGTGGCGCGCTGAGACGCGAGGTCCCACTGGTAGAGTCGAACTCGAGCCATCATGCATACACGACGAATCGCTATCGGCACGCTGTGTGCGGCGCTGCTCCCCGCTGGATGCGCCTCGAGGAGGTCATCGAACGCGGTTACGCCGGCTCCTCCTGCGAGTCTTTGCGGGCCAAGCCAACCCTGCTGGCCGACACCGGCCGAGTGGCAAGAGCTCCGGTCGCGTCTCACCGGGTCGCTCGAAGCAGCGCCGTCGCCCCTGCAAGCGTGCACCGTCGATGTGGCGAGCCCCGCGTGCGCGGATGCTCGTGCCGGCCTCAAGAACCCCTTCGCCCTCCAGGATCAGGCCGGCGGCACCGAGTCGATGGGCTGGCTCGGCGCGTGGAGCCCTGCGACGAGCGTCTACGCCGTCGTCGCGACCACGCCAGGCGACGTCGTTGCGGCGGTGGATTTCGCCCGCGACCACAGACTGCGGCTCGTGATCAAGGGGACCGGCCATGACTACCTCGGACGCTCCAGCGCGCCCGACTCGCTCCTCGTCTGGACCCACAAGATGCGCCGCGTCGCGGTAGAAGACGCGTTCGTCCCGCGAGGCTGCCCGAGCGAAAGGCCGACGGTGCCGGCGGTCACCGTCGAAGCCGGCGCCCGGTGGATCGATGCGTACGACGAGGTGACCGTGAAGCACCATCGGTACGTGCAAGGGGGCGGCTGCACGACGGTCGGCGCCGCGGGCGGGTTCCTGCAGGGGGGCGGCTTCGGAAGCTGGTCGAAGAAGTATGGGATCGCAGCGGCTGGAATGCTGGAGGCCGAGGTCGCGACGGCCGACGGTCGGATCGTCATCGCCAATGCCTGCCAGAACCAGGACCTCTTCTGGGCGCTGCGCGGCGGCGGGGGCGGCACGTTCGGCGTGGTTACGAAGGTCACGTTGATGACCCACCCGCTCCCCACGTTCTTCGGATTCGCCTCGGGATCGATAAAGGCGAAGACCGACGCCGCGTTCAAGGAGCTACTCGAGCACTTCCTCGCGTTCTACAGCGAGCGACTGAACAACGAATCGTGGGGCGAGGAGGTCAAGGTCAGGGGCGACAACGCACTTCAGGTCTCGATGGCCTTTCAGGGAATGAGCTCGGACGATGCGAAGGTGGTGTGGGCGCCCTTTCTTGGCTGGGCGGCGCAGCACGCCGACACGATGACCGTCGATCTTCGCTTCGGGGCGATCCCGGGTGACAAGATGTGGGACCACGCGTTCTTCCAGGAGCACCTCGCGAACGCCATCCAGCAAGACAAGCGGCCGGGTGAGCCCGGGGACCTGTTCTGGTGGACGGGCGACGGAGACCAGGTCGCGGCCTACTGGTACAGCTACCAGTCGCGCTGGATTCCGCTCGAGCGCATCGCGGGGGCGCAGTCGGCGAAGTTTGCAGGAGCGCTGTTCGAGGCCTCTCGCCACAGGTCCGTCGAGCTTCACTTCAACAAGGGTCAGTCCGGCGCCTCGGCGGAGGCGCTCCAGCGAGACCGCGAGACGTCCATGAACCCCGTGGTCTACGACGCCGCTGCGCTCGCCATCGTGGCCGCGAGCGGGACCGGGTATCCGGGTGTGCGTGGGCATGAGCCGAACGTGGCCGAAGGCCAAGCCGCGAAGGCCGAGGTCACCGCCGCGATGGCGATCCTCCGCGCCGCGACGCCAGGGTCCGGCTCCTACGTGAACGAGACGGACTGGTTCGAGCCAGACTGGCAACGATCACTCTGGGGGAAGAGCTACGACCGGCTGCTGGCGATCAAGCGCCGGCTCGATCCGGGGGGCGTCTTTTTCTGCCATCACTGCGTCGGAAGCGAAGTGGCCGAACCTGCGCGCCCGTAGCGTTGGCAAGGCCAGGCGAACCCGGCCCGCCCCCGTCAGGCCGTGATGCTACGTTCGGCGGCGACATGCGCGCGGACAGCTTCACCTTCAAGGCCGACGATCAAAAGGACATCCACGTGTACCGCTGGCGCCCCGACGATGGGGCCCCCGCGCGGGCCGTGATCCACATCGCGCACGGGATGGCCGAGCATGCGGCGCGCTACGCCCGCGTCGCCGAGGCGCTGGTCGGCGCTGGCTACGTGGTCTACGCGAACGATCACAGGGGGCACGGAAAGACGGCGGCGCCCGGCGATCTCGGGTGGCTTGGTCCCGACGGCTTCCGCCGGTGCGTGCGTGATCTCGAGCAGCTCGTCGCCTTCGAGAAGAAGGAGAACCCAGGCCTGCCTGCCGTGATCTTCGGCCACAGCATGGGGTCGTACATGACGCAGGCGCTCCTCATCGAGGCCGGCGCGGAGGTGCGCGGCGCGGTGCTCTCGGGCACCGGCGGCAAGCCGTCCCTCATCGCCTCGGCGGGCCGCGTCGTCGCGCGCGCGGAGCGCCGTCGCCTGGGGCCGCGGGGCTCGAGCAAGATCCTGAGGGCGCTCAGCTTCGACGCGTTCAACAAGGCGTTCCGGCCCAACCGCACGGCGTTCGACTGGCTGTCGCGCGACGAGGCCGAGGTCGACAGGTACGTCGCGGACCCGCTCTGCGGGTTCCCGGTCTCCACGCAGCTCTGGGTCGACATGCTCGACTCGCTCGCCGTGATCTCGCGGCCCGAGCAGCAGGCGCGCGTGCCGCGCGAGCTGCCCATCTACGTCTTCTGCGGCACCGAGGACCCCGTGGGCGAGCGCACGAAGAGCGTCGAGCAGCTCCTCGGCGCCTACGGGCGCGCGGGGGTACGCGACGTCGCGCACAAGTTTTACCCGGGCGCTCGTCACGAGACGCTGAACGAGACGAACCGCGACGAGGTGACGCGGGACCTCGTCGCGTGGCTCGACGCGCACGTTCGCTGACGCGCTCGGCCGGGAACGACCGCGTCTCTACGGGCCAGTCCGAATGAACGGCGCCGCCGCCGACGGGCGTGGTCCGCGGGTTGCTACGTAACGCAAGCCGATGCTTCGCCTTCTCGCAGCCCTCTGCGCACTGCCCTTCGTGTCAGGGTGCCAGTACGACATCACGACGCTCATCAAGGTCCGCGAACCTGCCCTCGTGGCCGTCTACCCGCATCGCGAGGACTACCCGGAGACACCTCTTCTGCGCGCCGGCGCCATGCCCCAGAAGGCCAAGGTCCCCGGGGCGACCGACTCGTGGCCCGTTCCCGGCCTGCGCGACGTCGTGCGGCTCGCGGTCGACCGCCAGGCGTGCGCGGTGCGCACGGACGGCTCGGTGTGGTGCTGGTCTCGCTGGAAGTGACCTGGCAGAGCCTGCGCGCTGCTAGCGACCGAGCCCGACGCGCGGGGCGAAGGCGCCAGCGTGGGTGCCTGCAGCGCCCGTGACGGTGACGCGTCCCGTCCCGCCTCCGACGTTCTGGAAGAAGCTCTGGCCTTCGAGCAGGCCTCCACTTCGCGCCCTGCGCGAGCAGAAGCGCGTCGGGCGCGGCCCTGCTGCAGGCGCGGACGCGGGGGGCAGCGCCTCGGCGGGGCGAGGCCTCTCGTAGGCGGCAACGGTCGGCGCGATCAGCGCGTCAGCCAGGAGCTGCCGCTGCGTCGCCTCACGTCGTGCGGCCTCGGCCGCGCGCTCGGCGTCCAGCTGGGCGAGGCTCGCCGACCAGGCGTCGGACACCCGAGGAACCGGGGCGTTCACGATGGCGTCGACCTCGCTGGCCATCGAGGGCGTCTCCGGAGCCTGCTCGTCGGGAGCCGGCGCCGCCGCCGGGGTACTCGCGACGCGCATCATTTGGGCGCGAGCCACGCCAAGCACACCCAGCACGGCGCTCGCGGCGAGCCCGGCGAGGACGAGGTGCCGGGCCTGGCGGCGCCGCTGGCCCTGCGCCTCACGCAGGCACCGGATGCAGGTGCCGTCCGCCGCGAGGGCAAATCCGTGGGACTCGCATCGGGACGGATCCGGATCCGGTTCGAGCTCGAGCAGGACTTCTTCCATCGCACCCTCCAACGCCATGGCCCCTGTGGCCTAAGCAGGGCGTGTGCCACGCGACGAACACGCCAAAGCGTCGCGGAAGACCCCACGAAGCGCCCGGACGCCGAGACACGTTGGCCCGAGGCGGAGGGTCACCCCTGGCAGGATGCCGCGGGCACGGGGAGGCATGCGGGGGCGCCGGATAAAGCCCGTTGTGACCTCGTGTCGGTCCTGCGCGGCGGGTGGTCCCAGCTACGGAAGAGACGCGCTCTGGATTGTATCTTCGTACCGGCAGTTCTTGCCGCACGAGAGCGTCGAGATCGTCGATGCCGTCCGCTCGCCCTGGCACTTCACGAAGTAATGGTACGGACCGTCGCGAAAGCGGTAGACGGTGCAGCCATCGTGCGTGAAGAGCGTGTCGACCTGGACGTCCGGGTTGTTGGAGGGCACCGTGGCAATGGGCTCGTTCACACAGGCGGCGAGGGGGACCAAGAGGAGGTAGGCGGCGAGCGATCGGTTCATGGGCCGCGCGGGTGCATCCTGCATGCCGGGCCTCGGGCACGCTGGCGTCGTCCCCGGACGAGCAAAGAGGTCTCAGGAGGGGTCCAGCAATGGCTCTCCGCACGTGGAGGCGAAACTGGCAGGCTCACGTGTCCCCCGGCTTCCCACCTGGGCGCCCGGGGCGGGGTAAAAAGCCGGGGCACGGAGGCGCGAAAGCCCG
>Ga0302196_10000756_pt1 | contig 30694 bp, 23 predicted proteins | sample II_Bog_N1_3_FD_198794 | JGI IMG/M metagenome (GOLD analysis project Ga0302196, IMG submission 198794) | Peat permafrost microbial communities from Stordalen Mire near Abisko, Sweden - II_Bog_N1_3 | ecosystem: Environmental > Terrestrial > Soil > Wetlands > Peat | place: Sweden: Abisko...
GCGCGTTCACAGTCGCGCCCGGGATCGCGCTCGGCGCGGGGCGGGCATGCCGCGGCGGCGGCGATAACTCGAGCACGCATGCGCTCACGAACGGCGCGAGAACGACCGAGGCGAACCACGCGCGCGACGCGCTCATCGCCCCCCCAGGATGTCCACGGCGACGATCGGTCTCTCCGCCTTCGCGACCCCGAGCCTCTCCAGATGCGCCATCGCGGCGAGCACCGTCGCTTCGTCCCATGCGTCACCCACCAGCTGAAATCCGATCGGCAACCCGCGCGGGTCGTGCCCCACCGGCGCAGAGCCTGCCGGGAGGCCCGTGAGGTTCGCGAGGAACGCGAAGCGACAGAGCGCGTCGATGGCGCTGGCATCGACGAAGCCGCTGGCCATCTCGGCGTCGGTCACGCTCGGGGCCGTCATGGCCGTGGTCGGGAGAGCGAGCAGGTCGACGTCCGCGAAGGCGGCCTGGGCCTGCCTTCGTAGCCCGGCGCGCAGGCGGCAGGCGTCGAGAAAGTCGATCGCGCTCAGGGTCTGAAGCGCGGAGAAGCTCACCTGCAGATCCTTGCTCATCTCGTCGGCGTGATCGCGCCACTCTGCGCGTAGCGCGGCGCACGCCTCGAGGCCGATCGTCACGTAGCCGATGGCCGGCGCGAAGCGCGCGAGCGGGATCTGCACATGCACGATCTTCGCTCCCGCACGCTCCAGCGCTTCGACCGCGTCCTCGCACGCCTTGGCGACCACGCGCGTCGCGTCGCGCCACTCGCGCTCTTCGATCCCGATGCGCAGCCCCTTCACGCCGCGCGAGAGGGCGCGCTCCAGCGAACCGTGTGGCAAAGGGGGCGCGAAGCTCGTCTGCGCGTCGCCGGGATCGGGCGGGCCCATCACGTCGAGCGAGCGGGCGAGGTCGAGCGTCGATGACGCAATCGGCCCCACGTGCGCGACCGAGCCGGTCGATGAATCCCCGTGGCGGCTCACGCGGCCCCACGTCGGCTTGATGCCGAAGACGCCGTTCAGCGCCGACGGGATCCGAATCGACCCGCCTCCGTCCACGCCCAGCGCCAGTGGCACCAGGCCCGTCGCGACGGCCACGCCCGAGCCGGTGGACGAGCCACCCCCGGTGCAGTCGGTCGCGTGCGGATTGCGTGGCATCACACGGTGCGGGTTGAAGCCGATGGGGGTCATTCCCCACTCGGTCATCGGCGTCGTACCGATGGGGATGGCGCCACGGTCGCGCAGCCGCGCTACGCACGTCGCATCCTCGCGCTGGGGCGAGCCGTCCGAGTACGGGGCGCCGGAGCGTCGCGGCAACCCGCGAACGGCCGTCTGCTCTTTCACGGCGAACGGCACGCCGTCGAGGGGCCCGTGGGGTCTCTTCGCCTTCCAGCGCGCCGTCGCCGCTTCCGCCTCGATCGTTGCCGCGGCCGCCGCCGAGTCCAGCAGTGGCCCCATGCTCGGGGTGCGCGCCGCCAGCTCGCGGGCTGCTTCGAAGACGCGTTCCATCACTTCGCGCGGGGTCGTCGCTCCGTCCGCGTACGCGCGCGCGAACGATTCGCTCGTGCCGGCCCACGACGAGGTGCTCGGCAGGGGGAGGCGCGCGTCGTCGATCGTGCGCGGCGCGCGCGCCTGAAGGGGGCGCGTGTCGAGCGGGACGTCGCCGCGGAGAGCATCGGGGAGCGCCGCGAGCAGCCCGACCTTGAGCTCACCCCGCAGGATGCCCTTGAGCGCGGCCCCCCCGGCCCGACTCCGCGCGAGGCGCGCCAAGGACGTCACCGCTACCCCTGACATGCGCGGCGTCTTGATGGCCATCGGCGTTGAATCCTACCTTCGGTCGCGCGTCGGCGGCCCGTGATTTCGGCCCCGCGCAGTGACACACTTCACGCGCATGCACGAAGTTACCCTGCGCCATCGCTTTCGAATCGCCCGCTCGCGGCTGCGGGTGCGCGCCGTCAACCGCCTCGTGCATGCGTTCGCCCGCGCGCGCTTTGCGCTCCCCGACGCGAGCCCGGCGCGCTTCCACATCACCGTGCAGCGCGATCTCCGCTACCGCGCCACCCTCGATCCCGCGCACACGCTCGACGTCTACATCCCGACGCGCGCTCCGCGGCCGCTCCCCACGATCCTCTACGTGCACGGTGGCGGCTTCGCGATGCTCTCGAAGGAGACCCACCGCGTGATGGCGCTCTCGTACGCGCGGCGCGGGTACCTCGTCTTCCTCATCAACTATCGCCTGGGGCCGAAGAACCTCTTCCCCGCGCCGATCGAGGACGCGAGCGAGGCGCTGATCTGGGTCCGCGACAACTGCGCCTACTTCGGTGGCGACCCGAACCGTCTGGCGATCGCGGGGGAGTCGGCCGGCGGCAACCTGGTGACGGCGCTGGGGGTGGCGTCGGCGCTGCGAAGACCCGAGCCGTTCGCGCAGAAGCTCTTCGACGCCGACGTGAAGCTGCGCGCCGTCGTCGCGACCTACGGGTTTCTCGATCTCGAGTCGATCGAGCACTACGAGCGGCACCCCAAGCTTCCCGGCCCTCTGAAGACCATGGTCCTCCACGCGGCGTGCTCGTACGTGGGGCTCGACGTGCGCGCCGGAGCGGCGGCGGCACCGATGGCGAGTCCGCTGCTGGTGCTCGAGCGCGCAGCAAAGCTCGACCGGCCGCTGCCGCCGTTCTTCGCCGACGCCGGAACGCGCGATCCGCTGCTCGGGGACTCGCGTCGCCTCAAGGCCGCGGTCGAGCGCCACGGGGGGACGTGCGACCTGCACATCGCGCCGGGGCAGATTCACGGCTACGACGCCATGGTCTGGCGCGAGCCCGCGCGCGAGAAGTGGCGGCGCGTGCACGACTTTCTCCGGCCGCACATGCGGTCTCCGTGATCGAGTTGAAAGAAATGGCGAGCCGTGTAAAGGCTGGGGCGTGAGTGCAAGCCTCATCTCATCGGTCGTCACGCAGGGGATTCGCGTCACCGTCTCGTCGACCTACGTCGCCGAGCAGTCCGCGCCGAGCGCCAAGCGCTATGTGTTCGCCTACACGGTGAAGATCAAGAACGAGGGGTCGCTCGCGGCGCAGCTGCGCACTCGTCACTGGATCATCACCGACGGCAACAGCAAGGTGGAGGAGGTCCGCGGTCCGGGCGTCATCGGGCAGCAGCCGCACCTCAAGCCGGGCGAAGAGTTCGAATACACCAGCGGCTGCGTGCTGCAGACGCCGCGCGGCGAGATGCGCGGCACCTACCAGATGCAGCGCCCCGACGGCGGCATGTTCGACGCCGTGATCGCACCGTTCGTGCTCGCGCTCCCGTACACGCTCAACTAGGAGTCCCATGGACGAACGCGCCTACCAGCATCTCGCCGACGACGCATTGAAGCGCATCGAGGACGCGCTGAAGGACGTGGATGCCGAGGTCGTCGACTGCGAACGCGCGGGTGACGTGCTGACGCTGACGTTCAAGAGCGGCGTGCGTTGCGTGGTCAACACGCAGCGCCCCACGCGCCAGATGTGGCTCGCGGCGAACGCACGCGCGTGGCACTTCGGCTGGGAAGAGAGCGCGAAGAAGTGGATCGACGACAAGGGGCAGAAGAGCGCGGATGGCTCGCCGCTGGATCTCTTCGCCGCCGTCGCGCGCATCGTGCGGGAGACGGCGGGGATCGAGCTGCCGCTCTCATGAGCTCCTGAAGATCGATGTCGCTCTATGACGACATCGGTGGCGAAGCGGGCGTTCGGGCCGTCCTGCGCACGCTCTACGATCGGCTCTTCGACGATCTCATGGTCGGCTTCCTGTTTGCGGGGAAGGACAAGGAAAAGCTCATCGAGCAGCAGCTCTGGTTCACGGCGAAATTCCTCGGAGGGCCGAGTCGCTACGAGGGCAAGTCGATCCCCGACGCGCACGCGTCACTCCCGCTCTTCCCGGCTCACTTCGACCGGCGTCACCATCTTCTGCGCGAGGCGCTCCACGCGCACGGCGTCCCACGCCACGTGGCCGACGAGTGGCTTCGCGTCGATCAGTCGCTGAAGACGGCCGTGCTGAAGAGCGGCGAGGACGCGCGAGCGAAGGGGCGGGAGCCCTGACGCGCGTAGAACACCGAACAGCTTAGCTCCCGTCGCCTTTCTGCGGCTTTCCTTCGTCTCGCGTCGTTGCTCCTCCTTCGCCTGACTTCAGTAGGCGTCGTCGTCGCGCCTAGCGAGACTCGAAAAGCCTTGAAATCCTCGGTCCGCTAACCTGATCGGTGTTTTAAGTCAGCGATCGCGATTCTCGAACACTTCACCCGCGACCCTCACCCCCCTAGCGTTTCCCACGACGCTCACGTCCCCCTCTCGTGGGAGAGGGGGCGCGCGTGCCCCGCTCGTGAAGCTGGCGGGGGTGAGGGTCGCGCAGAACGGCGTGAGCCTTGATCGAGAATCACGCTCCCTGATTTAGGCTGCGGCGCTCCCCTCCACCGCTACGCCGATCGCGGCGCGAAGCTCCGCGTACTCCTCGCTCACAGAGAACACGAGCAGCTCGCTCAGCTTGTCCTTCGGCGAGAGATCACCCGGTAGCCTCGGATCTCCGTGCATCCCGCGCTTGCTCGCCTCGATGCGCCCCGAGAGGAGCAGCCCGACGCGCGCCGAGCTGATCTCGGCCAGCTGCGACCATCGCGAGACGTCGAGCTCCGAGCCTTGCGCCTTCGCCGCTCCGATCGCCGCACGCAGGCCCGCCTTCTCTTCTCTCGAAATCGACTGCGCGAGGGCACGATCGAACGCCGGGTTCCCCGTGGACGGCATGGCCAGGCTCGGCTCGGCGAGCTGCACGGCGAGGTGCACCAGCGCCTTCAGCTCGGAGACCGACGGGCACGCTGCGCGCGCCGATAGCTCCGGCCGCATTTCCGACATCTTCTTGCCGACGACGAACGCCAGCGCGTCGGTCGGGAGCGCTTCGCACGCCTCGAGCGACACGAACATCGCGTTCTTCGCCGGCGCGAGCGAAAGCGGCGTCGTCCCTTTTCGAGCGTGGAGGGACGGCGTCGAGAAGTTCAGGATCTCGCTCGCGTCGCCGACCGCGCGGAGGATCTCGTGCGCGAGCGCGCCGTTCGAACGCAGCGGCTCCCCCAGGGACGCGCGCAGCGCCTGAAAGGGGACCAGCGCGACCCGCGCCCGCAGCACCGCAGGGGTGACGAGCGCGAAGATCGCCGTGAGCGCGGGGTCGAGCTCGGCGTGAAGGATGTGCGATCGCCAGGCGCCCGCCGTGAGCGTGCCGGGAATCTTGGACAGGGACGGAGCCGGGTAGTCACCGTAGAAGCGCGACTTCTCGGCGTCGAGCCGCGAGCCCAGGGTCACGAGCGCGTCGACCGCGCACCACGCACGGTCGAACGCGCGCTTCCGAAGGAACAGATCATAGAGCTCGTTGTAGAGGGCGATGTCCTGCGGATCCTTCTTCAGCGCGGCGCGCACCATGCTCACGGCGTCGTCGAGCTGGTCGGTCACGATGAGCAGCTCCGTCATCCCTTTTCGCACGTCGACGGCGTCGGGCTTCAGGCGCTGGGCTGCGCGGAACGAATCGAGCGCGCGGGCGGCGTCGCCCAGCCGGTCGCGGTAGATGATGCCGAGCTGGAAGAAGAGCGCGTGCTTGAGGTCCACGTCGCCGTCCGTCTTCAGCCGCCGGAGCATTCTCCCGTAGGCGTGCTTCAGCTCCATCCAGTCGCGCAGCTCGGTGTGCACGCGCACGACGCGCTCGAACGCATCGAGCCGCGTCGCGTCGAGATCGAGCACCTCCTCGAGCAAGGTCGCCGTGCGCCGCAGGTCGCCCATGTGATCGCGCACGACCATGGCCATCGCGTAGACGCTCTTGGCCTTCGCAGCCGGGTCCGCGTGCACGTCGGCTACCGCGCGCAGCGTCTCGATCAGCTTCTCCCAGCACTGGAGCTCGCCGTAGAGCCACAGGAGCGTGTGCAGAAGCCACGAGTCGCGCGGCTTTATCGCCAGCGCCTCTTCGAACGCCAGCACCGCCATCGGCAGGTTCTTCGCACGGTGCGCCCACATCTCGCCCGCTTCGACGAGCAGCCCGAACTGCTCGTCGGGAGCGGACACCGCGTGCGCCAGCTTCTGCTTGAACGCGCACGCACGCTCCCAGTCGCCTCGCGCGACCAGGATCTCGGCGAGGCCGGCGAGCGCCTCGCGCAGCTCCGCGTCTTGCGTGAGCGCCTTCGAGTACAGCGCGAGCGCGGCGTCGTCGTGACCCAGCGCGCGCTTCACGCGACCGAGCTTCGCGATGTGCGAAGGGGGAAACTCCATCGCCAGCGCGACGAGCGCCTCGATCTCGCCGCCTGCGCGAGCCAGCGCCGCGGGCTCTCTGCACATCGCGAACGCCGCTTCGATCGCGTCGAGCGCGGTTTCGATCGTGGGGCGAGCCCGGTACGCCGTCATCGACGCGACGAGCGCCCGCTCCTTCTGTCCCAGCTCGGTCGCGATGCGCGTCGCCAATCGGAGGAGCGCGAACTGTTTCTCGAGCGAATCGCGCGGCGCCCCTGTCACGAGCAGGTCGCACAGCGGCTGCGCCTCCGCCCAGCGCCGTTCACGCACGAAGGTCGCTAGTACGGCTTCGGCCGCCACCTCGTTCTTGGGGTCCGCTTTGATGGCACGCTCGTACGCCAGCTCGGCGGCGGCGACGTCGCTCTCGTCCTTGTGCATCGAGGCCAGGTCGACGAAGAGCTGCCCCTTCAAGCGCGGCACGTCGCAGCTCGCCGCACGCTTCTCGAGGAACATCATCGCGCGGCGCGTGTCGCCGCTGCGCCGCGCCTCCTTCTCGAGAGCCTCCCAGGCTTCGGTGGTCCCGGGGTGAATGGACGCCGCTTTCTCGTAGTGCACGCGGGCGAGCTTGGGGTCACGTCCGGCCGCGGAGAGCATCTCGCCGATGGCCACGTGAATCTTGGCCGAAGCGTCGGGGCTCGCCGCGAGATCCGCGAGCTTCGCTCGGTACGCCGCCGCCGCCGACCACTCCGAGCCGCGCTCCGCGAGTCGTGCGAGCTCGGTCAGCGCGCGCTCGCTCGACGGATCGAGGTCGTAGATGCACAGCCAAGCCGCCGCCGCGCTCTTCGCGTCGTTCAGCTTCAGTTCGTGGAGCTCGGCGATGCGCTCGATCATCGCGATCTGCCCGCCGGTCGACTCCTCGGCCTTCACTTGTAGCTCGAGCACGCGCACGAGGTCCGGCCACGCGCGCATCGCGTGGTAGCAGCGCTCGGCCGCGACCAGCGCACCTTCGTGGCGCGCGTCGATGCGCAGCGCGTCTTCGAGTCGCGCCGCGGCTTCGTGCGGCTTCACGAAGTGCCGCTCGTGGACGTCGGCCAGGCGAATCAGCACGTCGATGCGCTCGTCGTCGTCCCCCGAGGCCTCGACCTCCGCCTCGAGAACCTGCACGAGCTCGACGAACCGCGTCGTCAACCGACAGATTCGCTCGAGGCCCTGCAGCGCGGTCATCATGCGCGGCTCGATCGCCAGCGCGGCCTCGTAGTGCGCTGTCGCAGCCGCGAAGTCGTTGAAGCGCTGCTCCTTCACGGCGCCGAGCGCCACGTGCAGCGCGCGCTTCTCGTCGTCGTCCCGCGCGCGCAGCATCGCTCGTTCGAGCGACTCTTTCTCGGAGTCCCACTGCCCGTGCTCGCGGTACATCGACGCCAGCCGCCGATGTACCGCGGGGTGCCCGGGGTCCAGGCGCCGGATGTGGTCCAGGAACATCTCGCCGCGCGCCGGAGAGCGCAGCCCCTCCTTCGCCCAGAGCATCGCGCGCTCGCACAGCGCGACCTGGCGATCCTTGTCCTTCACATTCCCGAGCTCGCGCTTCACCGTGGCGAGGAGCTCGTTCCACCACGACCGCTCCTTCGCGATCGCCTCGATGGCGGTGATGGCGTCGCTGTCCGACGGATCGAGCAGGAGAGCTTCGACGAACGCGTCGAGCGCCTGCTGCGGATCGTCCATCTCGTCGCGCAGGACTTCGCCGATGCGCTTGAACAGCGAGCCTTTCACCTCGAGATCGCGCGTGCCCTCCACCCGCTGGAGGTACATCTCGAGCAGGTCGCCCCAGTGCCCCTCGTCGCGGTAGCGCCCCTCGACGGCGTCCCACACGGTCTCCTTCTGCTGGCCGTCGCGCGACTTCTCGGGCTTCGCATCGAGCGCCTTGGGCCGGATCGAGCTGCGCGCGGGCTTCGGCGTCGCGATCTCGATCTGGATATCGATCGATTCGTCGGCGGCGAGCGTCGTCCGGGTGCCGTCGAGCGTCTCGGCGTCGTCCTCGATCGCGGGCGGGGCGAGAGGGCGGAGCGCCGTGAGGTGCTGGGCGGTCAGCAGCTCGTCGACGTCGTCGATCTCCGGCCCGGCGTCGGCGGTTCGGGGGCGCGCTTCGAGCACTCGGCTGTCGCTGGTGGGGGCACCCGTCCGCGGGTCGACGCGATCCACGGTGGGGCGTCCGTCGTCCATCTGTCCGTCGTCGAGCGCGCCCTTCCGCGCCGAGTCCGTGAAGGTCGGCGCGTCGCCATCGTCTCGGAACTGCGCGTCCCATGCGCGCTGCGACATTGCCCTTTGCTCCCTCGGCCTCTCGGTGGCCCGTACCTGGGAAGGGACATAGCGAGCGACGTGCCGTCGCCGTGGCCGGCGCGGACGGCTCGAATCGCGGAAAATTCCAGCGATCTGCGGTGACGCGCGCGACCCGCGCCGGGGGGCGGCTCAGGCGATCGTGTACGTCGTCGCGCGCTTCTCGCCGTGCTTGGCGATGCGACCGCTGGCGCGCAGCTCGAGCAACGGCGTCGCCAGGAGGTCGGGCGCGACGCCCAGCTCGCTCGATAGCGCACGGACGCCCATCGGCTCCGCCGCTCGCTCGAGTCGCTTCAGGATGCGCTCGCCGAGCTCTGCCCGGCGTTCCGCGGTCTGGCGCGGCTTGTCGGAGCCGCCGCTCGACTTCGGGCTCGCGCTGACGCGCGTGGGCTTCGAGGCGGGCGCGGTCGGGACGCCCGGTCGAGCCGCGCGCCCTGTCACCTGCAGGTCCGCCACGTCGGCGAACGAGGCGCTTCGAATTGCGTTCACGATCTCCGCGACGAAGACCCGGGTGATCTCTTCCAGTCGCGCCTCGAGCCCGCTTTTCGCCATGAACGCTTCTGTAGTCGTGCTGTCTCGGACTTGGCAAGGAGCGCCCGGTCCGGCTCGGCAAGCGCGCGCACTCCCTTCGAAAACCGCGCGCTCGTCCTTGACGAAGGCCGGCCATGCGCCTAAATCGAACTCGTACCCTTACGTTAGGGTTCTCCCGAGCGCCGTCGCCTCATGTCGAACAACCTCCGCCTCCCCGTGCTCGCGCCTCCGCCGCCGTTGGAGTCCTGCGTCGATGTGAAGGACGCCGACCTGCTCCAAGTCGGCGATCTCGCGCGGGAAAGCGGCAAGACGGTTCGCGCGATTCACCTCTACGAGGAGCTCGACCTCCTCAAGCCCGCGGCGCGCTCGAAGGGGCGGTACCGGCTCTACACGCGCGACGCCTTGGTGCGCATCCGCTGGATCGGCAAGCTCCAGGACATGGGGTTCAGCCTCACCGACATTCAGTCGATCGTCCGCGACTGGGAGCAGGGGGGCATCGCGATGGACGCGATGCGGAAGATGCGCGACGTCTACGCCTCCAAGCTCGAGGAGACGCGCGCGCACCTGCGCCGGCTCGAAGCGCTCGAGCGAGAAATCGAGTCGAGCATCGAATACCTCGACACCTGCGACGTGTGCGACCCCGAGAGGTTGCTCTCCTTCTGCAAAGCTTGTGATCGGCACTCGTGCGAGTCGCACGTGCCCGAGCTCGTCGCGGGTTTCCGCGCGAGCTCCTGAGGAAAGAAAGCCCCCATCATGGCGATTCAGCTCCCCATCTTCATGGACAACCACTCGACGACGCCGCTCGACCCGCGCGTCCTCGACGCCATGGTCCCGTACTTCACGCAGAAGTTCGGGAACGCGGCCAGCCGCAGCCACATCTTCGGGTGGACGGCTGAAGAAGCCGTGGACGTCGCCCGCGAGCGCATCGCGCAGATCATCGGCGCGCAGAGCGAGAAGGAGATCGTCTTCACGTCGGGGGCGAGCGAGAGCGACAACCTCGCCGTGAAGGGCGTTGCCGAGTTCTACAAGGACAAGGGCAACCACATCATCACGACGCAGATCGAGCACAAGGCGATCCTCGACACCTGCAAGCGCCTCGAGAAAGAGGGGTTCGAGGTGACGTACCTCGGCGTCGGGAAGGACGGCCTCGTCAGCCCCGACGACGTGAAGAACGCCATCACCGACAAGACGATCCTCGTCTCGGTCATGCTCGCGAACAACGAGATCGGTACCGTGCAGCCGCTAGAGGAGATCGGGAAGATCACGCGCGCGCGCGGCGTCCTGCTCCACTCGGACGCGGTGCAAGGGGTCGGCAAGGTGCCGTTCGACGTGCAGAAGATGAACGTCGACCTCGCGTCGCTCACCGCGCACAAGATGTACGGACCCAAGGGGGTCGGCGCGCTGTACGTGCGCCGCAGCAAGCCGCGCGTGCGCCTGGTGGCGCAGATGGACGGCGGCGGGCACGAGCGAGGAATGCGCAGCGGAACGCTCAACGTGCCGGGCATCGTCGGGTTCGGCGTGGCGTGCAAGATCATGATGGAGGAAGGGGCGGCCGAGAACGCTCGCCTCACGGCGCTCCGCGAGCGCCTGCTCGGCAAGCTCCAGGGAGCGCTCGACGAGGTGTACCTGAACGGGTCGCACGAGCACCGCCTGCCGGGGAACCTGAACGTGTCGTTCAACTTCGTCGAAGGCGAAGCGATGATGATGGCGATCAAGGACGTCGCGGTCTCGAGCGGCTCGGCCTGCACGTCCTCCAGCCTCGAGCCCAGCTACGTGCTCCGCGCGCTCGGCGTCGGCGACGAGCTGGCGCACTCGAGCATCCGGTTCGGCATCGGCCGGTTCAACACGGAAGAAGAGATCGACTACGTGGCCGATCTGGTGATCGCGAAGGTGAAGCACCTGCGCGACATGTCGCCGCTCTACGAAATGCACAAAGAAGGAATCGATCTGAAGTCCGTCCAGTGGGCGGCTCACTGAGATCGAATCGAAGGAAGACAAGTCATGGCGTACAGCGAAAAAGTCATCGACCACGCGGAGAACCCGCGCAACGTCGGAACGCTCGACAAGGAAGACCCGAACGTCGGCACCGGCCTCGTCGGCGCGCCGGCGTGCGGTGACGTGATGCGGCTGCAGATCCGCGTGAACGAGAAGGGCGTCATCGAGGACGCGAAGTTCAAGACGTTCGGGTGCGGGTCGGCGATCGCGTCGTCGTCGCTCGCGACCGAGTGGATCAAGGGGAAGAGCGTGGACGACGCCGAGGCGATCAAGAACTCGGACATCGTCACCGAGCTGAACCTGCCGCCGGTGAAGATCCACTGCTCGGTGCTGGCGGAGGACGCCATCAAGAGCGCAATCGCGGACTACAGGAAGAAGCAGGCGGAGCGGCGCGCGGCCGCGAAGTGACCATGGCGAACGAAGCGAGCACACAGCAACAGGAGCCTTCGGCGACGCTCGAAGTGAGCGCTCCGGCCGTCCAGGCGAAGGGCCCGACGATCGAGGTGACCGCGAAGGCCGTCGAAGCGATCAAGAAGCAGATCGCCAAGCGCGGCACGCCGGAGGCCGCGCTTCGCGTGGGCATTCGCGGCGGCGGCTGCTCGGGCTTCAGCTACGTGATCGAGTTCCACGACGGGCCGCCGCGGCCGCGCGATCGCGTTCTCGACTACACGGCGGAAGACGGCACCCCGGTGCGCGTCGTCGTGGACCCGAAGAGCCTCCTCTACCTCAACGGTGCGGTGCTCGACTGGCAGCAGACGCTCATGCAGCAGGGGTTCAAGTTCGTGAACCCGCACGAGAAGACGAGCTGCGGCTGCGGGCACTCGTTCACCGTGTGACGGGAGAGGGCGCGCCCGTCGCGGCGCGCATGTGAGATGGACCCCTTCGCAACCCTCGGAATCGACCGTCGCTTCGACGTGGACCTACCGGCCCTCGAGAAGCGCCACCGCGAGCTCTCGCGAGCGCTGCACCCGGACAGGTTCGCGGACGCCGGAGCGAGCGAGCGGAAGGCGACGCTGGCGAAGGCGGTCGAGGTGAACGAGGCGTGGCGCATCGTGCGCGATCCCATCCAGCGGGCCGAGGCGCTCTTCGCGCTCGCCGGCGTCGTCGTGGATGAAGCCCACACGCCGAAGCCGACCCCCGAGCTCTTGATGGAGGCGATGGAGCTGCGCGAGATGCTCGAGGAGGCGAAGGAGAAGCGCGATCTCGCCGCCATCGAACGGCTGGCCGGGAAGGTCGACGCGAGCCGTCGCGCCGCCGAAGACAAGCTGTGTGCGGGGTTCGCCGAGAAGGAGCGGAAGCACGCGAAGATCGAAGCGCTCGTGCCCGTGCTGGGCGAGCTGCGGTTCCACAAGCGGTTCCTCGACGAGGTGAGCGCGATCGAAGACGCGATCGCGGAGGCCGACGTCGCCGCGCAGTCCTGAAGTCGTCCCGAACACCGTCAACGAAGTCCAAGAACCATGGTCCTGCTCGAAATCTTCGACCCCAAGGCCCGTCCGCGTCCGGTCGGCATCGACCTGGGGACCACGAATTCGCTCGTCGCCTTCGTGAAGAACGAGCGGCCGGTCGCGATCGCCGATTGCAACGGTGTGACGCTCCTGCCGAGCGTGGTCGCCTACGCGGAGAGCGGCGTCACGGTCGGCGACGGCGCCAAGACGCGCGCGTCTTCGTACCCGCGCGACACGATCGTGAGCGTGAAGCGGTTCATGGGGCGCGGCGCGGACGACCCCGAGACGCGACGCATGGGGCCGTACGAGTTCGTGACGCCGGGCGCGGGCGAGGCGAACGTCGTGAAATTCAAGGTGGGCGCGGGGACGCGCGCCGAGCGGGTGGTCACGCCGGTCGAGGTGAGCGCCGAGATTCTCCGCGCGCTCGTGCGGCTCGCGGAGGACGAGCTCACCCACATCGGCGGGGCCGTCATCACCGTGCCGGCATACTTCGACGACGCGCAGAGGCAGGCCACGAGGGACGCGGGGCGTCTCGCCGGGCTGGAGGTGCTCCGGTTGCTCAACGAGCCGACCGCCGCGGCGCTGGCGTACGGGCTCGAGAAGAAGAAGAACGGGACGTTCGCCGTCTACGACCTCGGCGGCGGGACGTTCGACGTGACGGTGCTCGTGCTCGAGGACGGCGTGTTTCAAGTGCGCTCCACCGGCGGCGACAGCGCCCTCGGCGGCGACGACATGGACCGCGCGATCGCCGAAGACGTCTTCGCGCAGCTGGGCCTCGAGACGAGCGCGCGGACACCGACGCTCATCCGCATGGTCCTCGACGCGGCGCGCGCGATGAAGCACACGCTCACCGAGGCGGACCACGCCGAAACGCAGCTCCCGGCGAAGCACGGCGACAAGACCGTCCGCATCGAGCGCTCCCGCTTCGACGCCCTCATCGTGCCGCTGCTCGAGCGCACCGGGCTGGCCTGTCGTCGCGCGCTGAAGGACGCGGGGCTCACGAAAGAGCAGATCGACGGCGTCATCCTGGTCGGCGGCGCGACGCGCGTGCCGGCGGTGCGCGCGTACGTGGCGAAGACCTTCGGCAAGGAGCCGCTCGCGGACATCGATCCCGATCAAGTCGTCGCGCTCGGCGCCGCGGTGCAGGCCGATCTGCTCGCAGGGGAGGGGCCGAAGGACGACGTGCTGCTGCTCGACGTGCTCCCGCTCTCGCTCGGCATCGAGGTCGGCGGCGGGGTCGTCGACAAGATTCTTCCGCGGAACACGACGATTCCGGCGGCGGCGCGCGCGACGTACACGACGCAGGAAGACAAGCAGACCGGCTTCGAGATCCACGTCGTGCAGGGCGAGCGCGAGATGGTCGCCGACAACCGGAGCCTCGCCCGGTTCACGCTGCGGGGGATTCCGCCGATGGCCGCCGGGCTGGCGAAGCTCGAGGTGACGTTCCGCGTGAACGCCGACGGTATGCTCGACGTCGACGCGCTCGAGACGACGACGGGCGTGCACCAGAAGGTCATGGTGAAGCCGTCGTACGGGCTCGACGACGAGACGGTCGAGCAGATGCTCATGGACGCGCTCGATCACGGCGAGGACGACCTTCTCCTGCGGAGGCTCGCGGAGAACCGCGTCGAAGCGCACCGGTTGATCACCGCGACGGGCAAGGCCATGGCGACCGAATCGGCGCTGCTGATCCCCGGCGAGCGAGAGTCGATCACGAGCGCGATGCGCGCGCTCGAGGAAGCTGCGCGCGGGGAGGACCCGGCGAAGATTCACGATCGCATCGAAGAGCTCGACGAGGCGTCGCGCGAGTTCGCGGGGCGCCGGATGAACCACGCGATCGCGCGCGCGATCGAAGGGCGGCGCGTCGACGACGTCGAAGCTTCGCCCAGTCGCCCCTCACTGGACGCGCACTAGGAGCACAGATGGCCACCGTCCGCTTCAAGGGTTTCGGCGAGGTCGAGGTTCCGCTCGGCACCTCGATCCTCAAGGCCGCGCAGAAGATCGACGCGCCCGAGGGGTACGCGTGTGGAGGCGTCTGTGCCTGTTCGACGTGCCACGTCTACGTGCACAAGGGGAGCGAGCTCCTCTCCGAGCAGGAGGACGAGGAGGCCGACATCATGGACAAGGCCTTCGACGTGCGCGCGACGTCGCGGCTCGGGTGCCAGTCGAAGATCCTGCGCGAAGGGATCGTCGAGGTGGAGATCACGCGCGAGAGCCTCGAAGCGTTCGAGAACGAGCACCCCGAGGCGCGCGGGAAGTACGTGCCGCGGGCGAGGTCCGCCGGCTAGCTCGCCAGGCCATTCCCCGTTAGCCTAAGTATTGACAACGATAGCTTTAAGTGCGCGTGCGTAAGAAATTACGCACATCCGCGGACTTCCTACACGGGGAGGAACCGACTCCTCCAGGGGGAGGAGGCGCATCTCTGGGGGGAAGGGGCGTTTCTCCAGGGGGAGGAGGCGCATCTCTGGGTGGAAGAGGCGTTTTTCCCGGGGGAGAAGGCGCATCTCTGGGGCGAAGAGGCGCTTCTCCCGGGAGAGCAAGCGCATCTACGGGGAAGGCGCTTCTCTCGGGAGCCTTAGAGCAAGCGTCCACTGATTGGGTCAGCTCTCGGACGCGACCCTCACCCCCAGCCCCCTCTCCCACAAGGGGAGAGGGGGAGCACGGCGCTTCTACTCCCCTCTCCCCTTGTGGGAGAGGGGCCGGGGGTGAGGGTTCGCGGGGCAAGACGGATCCGTCCAATCGACGTTTGCCCTAGTTCGCGGCGCGCGCCTCTTCGATCGCGAGCCGCGTCCAGCGCGGCACGATGTAGTCGCTGAGCGCGAGCGACAGGAGGCGCAGCTGGTCCATGTGGTCCTTCGGACCGTCGCCGCGGTAGCCGCGGAGGTGGAGGTTGCCGGCGTCGGCGTGCGAGCGCTCGATCATCCCGAACGCGTTCTTCTTCTCTTCCTCGACGCGCGGCACGCTCACCGACGCGAGGAGCAGATCGGTCATCTGCGTCGTGCTCGCGTACGTCGGCGGGACGACCGACGAGTGCGTGACGATCATCGTCTTGTTCCCGGCGACCGCGTCGTGCGCGAACTTCTCGAAGATGGCGATCGCCTTCTCCTCGGGCCTGCCGCCGATGAGGCTCGCGTGCAAGCCGTCGAGCAGGACCACCGTGTCGACCTTGTCGTAGTACCAGTCGTTCGAGATCACCTGGCCGACCGCCGCGTAGCCCGCGCTGAAGCCGAGGAGCGCGACCCGTCGCGAGTGCGTCGCGCCGACGCGCTTGATCACTTCGTCGAGCATCGCGCCGAAGACGCTCGTGTCGGAGAGCATCAGCTTGTACGGCGTGTTGCCGACGCCCGGGAGCGTCACGCCCACGATGACCGCGTTGAGACCGCTCGTGCGCCAGTCGGCGTCCGCCAGCTCCGAGCCGTGGAAGTGAAACGCGATGTCGACCCCGCCGTCCTTCGTCACGAAGTCCTGCTTGGGCGTCATGTAGTGCCAGCCGCCGTCGAGCGGCTTCCAGTCGCCGTACTCCACGCCCGCGCGAAGCTTCGCGTAGACCTCGTCGTCGACGGACACGGCCGCTCTTCGCGAGAGGGCGGGAGCGCTCGACTCGGCTCGCGTGAGCGTCGGCGACGAGGGGGCGCGCGTCGTCGTACGAACGACGGGCGGCAGTGAGCACGCAGCGCAGGCCACTGCGAGCGCGAGAACGCGGAGATCCCCCAGTCCTCGCGCCTTCAGACGCGAATCCCGGGCGCCGGATGACGTGCGCACAGCTCCTTCACCTCGGCCGCGACCTTCGCGAGCACGCTCTCGTCGGCGGGCGACTTCACGACGCGCTCGGTCCACTCGGCGAGCTTCACCATCGCCTCTTTCCCCATCCCGCGCGACGTGACCGCCGGCGTCCCGATGCGGAGGCCCGACGGGTCGAACGGCTTTCGCGGGTCGAACGGCACCGCATTGTAATTCAGCACGATCCCCGCTTTGTCGAGCGCCTGCGCGGCGACCTTGCCGGTGACCTGCTTGTTCGTGAGATCGACGAGCAAGAGGTGGTTGTCGGTGCCACCGGTGACCAGATCGAACCCGCGCTTCATCAGCTCTTCGCCGAGGGTCTTCGCGTTCTCGACCACGGCGCGCGCGTACGTGACGAACTCGGGCGTACCGGCCTCGAGCGCGGCGACCGCGATCGCGGCCGTCGTGTTGTTGTGCGGTCCCCCCTGCAGCCCGGGGAAGACGGCCTTGTCGATGGCCGCGGCGTGCTCCTTCTTGCAGAGAATCATGCCGCCGCGCGGGCCACGGAACGTCTTGTGCGTCGTCGAGGTCACGACGTCGGCGATGCCCACCGGCGACGGGTGCACGCCGGCGATGACGAGCCCGGAGATGTGCGCGATGTCGGCCGCGAGCTTCGCGCCCACCTCGTCGGCGATCTCACGGAACGCCTTCCAGTCGAGCGTGCGCGGGTAGGCCGTCGTCCCGGCCCAGATCAGCTTCGGCTTGTGCTCCTTGGCGAGCGTGCGCACTTCGTCCATGTCGATGCGCTTGTCGCTGCGCCGCACGCCGTACGGGACGCTCTTGAAGTACTTCCCCGTGATCGACACGCCGTGTCCGTGCGTGAGGTGCCCGCCGGCCGCGAGCCCCAGCCCCATGACCATGTCGCCGGCGTTGAGGAACGCGAGGTAGACCGCGAGGTTCGCCGGGCTCCCGGAGTACGGCTGGACGTTCACGTGGAGGTCGGCGCCGCCACCAAACAGCGCGGCCACGCGCGCGATGGCCAGCTCCTCGACCTTGTCGATGACCGCTTGCCCCTCGTAGTACCGCTTGTGCGCGTACCCCTCGCTGTACTTGTTCGTCAGGCAGGAGCCGCTGGCCTCCATGACGGCGCGCGAGGCGTAGTTCTCGCTGGCGATCAGGCGCAACGATTCGTGCTCCCGCAGGTTCTCTTCGGCGATGAGCTTCGCGATGGCGGGGTCGCGGTCGGCGAGGGACGGGTCGAGCGTGGGGGACATGTGGTCGGGTTTTAGTGGTATGGGGGAGCCATGTCGAGACACGCGGGCGCTCGAGCCGTCAGCGCGGCTCTTCTCGCGGCGCTCGTGCTCGCGGCGCCCGGCGCGCGCGCGCAGCTCACGAAGACGGGAGACGCGCAGCACGCAGCCGATCCGTCGATGGACGTGCGCACGACACGCTCGGGTCTCGTCGTGAGCGTCGTCCTGGGCTTCGGCGTGGCGGGAGCCTCGGGGTACCCGAACAACTACAGCCAGATCGGCGACCCCAACTATTACTCGTCGAGCAACCTCATGCTCGGCACGGGCAGCGCGCTGTTCATCGGCGGCGCGCTGGCCGACTGGATCAACTTCGGGTTCTGGTTCGGCAGCCAGCGGTTCCACAGCCGCGACTGGCAATCGACCGGCAGCGGCGGCGGCTTCCGCGTCGAGGTGTTTCCGCTGTTCGCGCTGTACCCCACGCTGAAGAACCTGGCCGTGGAGGCGCAGTTCGGTCTCGGCGGCACGTCGCTCCAGGCGCTCGGCGGCGACTACCCGAAGGCCAGCGGCACCCAGTCGTTCATCGGCATCGGCAGCTTCTACGAGTTCACTCTGTTCCATGCGCTTGGCGGCCACGGCGTCCTGGGGCCCGAGCTCGAGTACGACAACGTCTATTCGACGGCGATCGCGCGTGGCTCGGGCATCCTCGGCCTTCGATTCGCCTTCTACGGCGGCATGTGAGCCGCGGTGATACCCTCGGCGCGGTGAATCCCAGTGACCCCTTCGGCCTCATCGGCCAGGTGCTCGACGGGCAGTTCCGCGTCGACAAGTTCGTCGGCGAGGGGGGATTCAGCATCGTCTACCGGGGCCACCACGCGGGCCTCGACGAGCCGATCGCGATCAAGTGCCTGAAGCTGCCGACGACGCTCGGTACGGCGCTCGTCGATTCGTTCATCCGCAAGTTCAAGGACGAGAGCCGCCTCCACTACCGCCTGTCGCAGGGGAGCCTCGCCATCGCGCGGAGCATCGGCAGCGGCACGACGATGTCGTCGACGACCAGCGCCCTGGTTCCCTACATGGTGCTCGAGTGGCTCGACGGGCGCTCGCTGGCCCAGGACTTCGAGGTGCGCCGGGTGCAGGGGGGAGAGGGGCGCCCGCTCGCCGAGGTCGTGAAGCTGTTCGATTCGGCGGCGCAAGGGCTGGCGTTCGCGCACGCGCAGGGGGTCATCCATCGCGACATCAACCCCGGCAACCTGTTCCTGGCCGAGACGCGCCAAGGTTCGATGATGAAGGTCCTCGATTTCGGAGTCGCCAAGGTCATCAGCGACCACGCGCTCGAGCTCGGGCCGCGCGCGCAGACCATCGGGCACATCCGGATCTTCGCTCCGGCGTACGGGTCGCCCGAGCAGTTCGACGACTCGATCGGCAAGATCGGCCCCGCGTCGGACGTGTACTCGTTCGCGCTCATCGTGCTGGAAGCGCTGCGCGACCGGTCCGTGCGCGAAGGGGAGCACCTGGGCGAGTTCGCGATGATGGCGCTCGATCCGAACCTCCGGCCGACGCCGCGCGCGCTCGGAGTGCCGGTGGGGGACGCCGTGGAGGCGGCCTTCGCCAAGGCGACGGCGCTGAGCCCCGCGGACCGGCCGAGCGACGCCGGGCAGTTCTGGGGCTCGCTGAAGCACGCGATCCGCGAGGACGCGAGCTCGGGCTGCGCGCCGCACGCGGATGCGGTCGCGGCCCCCGCGACGTGGAAGCTGCATTCGCCGGCGGCAGGGCAGGCGCCCCCCGATCGTCCCGTCACCGCCGACATGCCCGCGCCCGTCGTCGAGGTGTCGCGACCGGGGAGCGGCGCCCCCGGGCCGATGAACCCGTCGCAGTCGCAAATCGCTCGCGAGACGGTGCGCATGCACACGCCTCCACCGGCCGATCTGGTCGCGCAGGTGCAGTCCGCGGCCTCGGCGCTCGGGGCGACACCGCTCAGCAAGGCGACCGTCATCATGGGGCAGCAGACGCAGCCGATCCTCACGCCGGTGCCGCCGACGTTCCGGAACGACGCGCCGGCGAACGCGGGGCTCGCCAAGACGGCCGCGATGAACGTCGTCCCTTCGCCCATGGCGTCGCCGTTCGCGCGGAGCCAGGACGTTCCGCCTCAGGCCGCCGGGGCGGTCGGCGTCTCCACGTTCGCGATGAGCACGGACGAGAAGCAGCAAGCAGCCATCGACGGCGTTCGTGCGGCGTACGGGAGCGTTCCGGTCCCTCCGCCCCCGCCCCCTCCGGTGTTCGGTGCTCCTTCACCCGCCGCGCCGGTGGAGACTCCCGCCGTGCCGCTCGCCGAGCCGGACCCGCAACGAACGGCGCAAACCGTGGCGCCGCCCAAGGGGCCCGGCGGGAAGGGGAAGTGGATCGCGCTCGGCGTCGTGGCCGTGCTCGTCCTCGCCGCACTTGCGGTCGTCGCCTGGTTCCAGATGCACCCCGCCGCCGCTCCGAGCAGCGCGGCTCCGGCTGTGAGTGCGAGCGCCCCCGTCGCCTCCGCCACCCCGTCCGCTCACCCGAACGTGCCCCCTCGGCCCACGGCCCCCTCGGCCACGCCCCCGACGCCTCACCACCACCCCTGAACGAGCTTTGAACGATGAGCGACCACAAATCGAAAGAGCTGTTTGACCGCGCGCGACGAGTGATTCCCGGCGGCGTGAACAGCCCCGTACGCGCGTTCCGGTCCGTCGGCGGTTCTCCCGTGTTCGTGGATCGCGCGAGCGGCGCGTACCTCTGGGGCGCTGACGGCACGCAGTACACGGACTACGTCGGCTCGTGGGGGCCGATGATCCTCGGTCACGCCCACCCCGACGTGATTGCCGCCATCGTCCACGCGGCAGCCCGCGGTACGAGCTACGGCGCCCCCACCGAGCTGGAGGTGAAGTACGCCGAGGCGCTCATCGCGATCTATCCGTCGATGGAGATGGTGCGCGCCGTGTCGAGCGGCACCGAGGCGACGATGGCGGCCATCCGCGTCGCGCGTGGCTTCACCGGGCGCGACGTCATCGTGAAGTTCGAGGGGTGCTACCACGGCCACGCCGACTTCCTCCTCGTCAAGGCGGGCTCGGGCGCGATGACGCTCGGCATCCCCGATTCGGCCGGTGTCCCGGCGAGCGCGGCGCAGAACACGACGACGCTGCCGTACAACGACATCCCCGCGCTCCGGGCGCTCTTCGCGTCGCGCGGACCGAACATCGCGGCGGTCATCGTGGAGCCGGTCGTCGGCAACATGGGGCTCGTGCCACCGGACCCTGGGTTCCTGGAGGCCATCGTCGAGCAGTGCAAGACGCACGGCGCGGTCTCGATCTTCGACGAAGTGATGACCGGCTGCCGCGTCGCGCGCGGCGGGATGCAGGCGCGCTCGGGGGTCATTCCCGACATGACGTGCCTCGGGAAGATCGTCGGCGGCGGTCTGCCGCTGGCGGCGTACGGCGGCAAGCGCGAGATCATGGAGCGCGTGGCTCCGCTCGGGCCGGTGTACCAGGCCGGGACGCTGAGCGGGAACCCGGTGGCCGTGAGCGCCGCGCTCGCGACGATCGAGCGCCTCGACCGTGGCCTCTACGCGCGCCTGGAGTCGCTGGCGGCGCGCCTCGAAGAGGGGTTCGGCGCGGCGCTGGAGAAGCACCGCGTCGAAGGGTGCATCCAGCGCGTCGGCTCGATGTTCACGCTCTTCTTCGCCAAGGGTCCCATCCGCAACTACGACGACGCCAAGCGCTCCGACACCGATCGCTTCGCGCGATGGCACGGCGCGATGCTCGCGCGCGGGCAGTACTGGCCGCCGTCGCAGTTCGAGGCCGCGTTCATCAGCGGCGCGCACACCGAGAGCGACATCGACGCGACGATTGCCGCGTGCGACGCCGCCCTCGCTCCGCCGCGCTAAGTCAGCGATCGCGATTCTCGAACACTTCACCCGCGACCCTCACCCCCCTAGCGTTTCCCACGACGCTCACGTCCCCCTCTCCCACGAGGGGAGAGTGGGTCGATCGCCGCGTTTTCTCCCCCTCTCCCCTCGTGGGAGAGAGGGGGCGCGCGTGCCCCGCTCGTGAAGCTGGCGGGGGTGAGGGTCGCGCAGAACGGCGTGAGCCTTGATCGAGCATCACGCTCCCTGATTTAGCCGCGCTCGCTCAGTTCGTCGATTCCTTCTTCGACCCGATCGCGGCCTGCGCGGCAGCCAGCCGCGCGACCGCGACGCGGAACGGCGAGCAGCTCACGTAGTCGAGCCCGACGCTCTGGAAGAACTCGATGCTCGACGGGTCGCCCCCGTGCTCGCCGCAGATGCCGAGCTTCAGCGCCGGGCGCGCCTTCCGCCCGCGCTCGATCGCCGTCTTCACCAGGTACCCGACCCCCTCGCGATCGAGCGAGACGAACGGATCCTTCGGCAGGATCCCCGACTCGACGTACGCCGGAAGGAACTTCCCTGCGTCGTCGCGCGACAGCCCGAGCGTGGCCTGGGTGAGGTCGTTGGTACCGAACGAGAAGAACTCCGCCTCGAGCGCCAGCTCCCCCGCCATGATGGCCGCGCGCGGCAGCTCGATCATCGTGCCGAAGGTGAACGGCACCGGCTCCTTGTCCCCCTTCTCGCCGAAGACTTCCTTCGAGACCTTGTCCACGATCGCGCGCATGCGCGTCAGCTCGGCCTGCGTCATCGCCAGCGGGATCATGATCTCGGGATGGACCGTGCTGCGATCCTTCGCCGTCCGCGCGACGATCTGCGCCGCCTCGAGGATGGCGCGCACCTGCATCTCGTAGATCTCGGGGTAGGTAATTGCGAGCCGAACGCCGCGGTGCCCGAGCATCGGGTTGAACTCGTGCAGGTCTTCGGTCCGCTTTTCGAGCTTGTCCACCGGCACGCTCATGACCATCGAGAGGTGCTCGAGCTGTTTCACGTCGTTCGGGAGGAACTCGTGCAGCGGCGGGTCGAGCAGCCGGATCGTCACCGGCAGGCCGGTCATCTCGCGGAAGATGCCGACGAAGTCCTCGCGCTGAAAGGGGAGGAGCTTGTCGAGGGCGCGCTTCCGGTGGTCGGCGTCGTCCGAGAGGATCATCTCGCGCATGATCGGGATGCGGTCCTCTTCGAAGAACATGTGCTCGGTACGGCACAGCCCGATGCCTTCGGCGCCGAACGCGCGCGCCGTGCGGGCGTCGAGCGGGGTGTCCGCGTTGGCGCGCACGCGCATGGTGCGGGCGGCGTCGGCCCACGACATCAGCTCGCCGAACTCGCCCGAGAGCGCGGCGCTCACCGTGGGAACGGCCCCCTCGAACACCTGACCGGAGCCGCCGTCGAGCGTGATGATGTCGCCCTTCTTCAGCGTGACCGTGTCCTTGGCCGTGCCGCGGTCGTCGTAGACCGTGATGGTCATCGTCTGCTGCTCGTAGTTCACCGCGATCGCGCTGGTCCCCGCGACGCACGGCTTCCCCATGCCGCGCGCGACCACGGCGGCGTGGCTCGTCATCCCGCCGCGCGCCGTGAGCACTCCACGCGCCGCCTTCATCCCGTGGATGTCCTCGGGTGACGTCTCGATGCGCACGAGGATCACGGGCTTCCCTTGTCCTGCGCGGCGCTCGGCCTCGTCGGCGCTGAACACGATGTGCCCGCTGGCCGCGCCCGGGCTCGCCCCCAGGCCGCGCGCAAGGAGGTGCTTCGGCGCGTTCGGATCGATCGTCGGGTGGAGCAGCTGGTCGAGCGCGCCGGCGTCGACGCGCGTGATCGCCTCTTCCTTCGTGAGGATCCCCGCCTTCACCATCTCGACCGCCACCCGCACGGCCGCGCGCCCGGTCCGCTTCGCGTTGCGGCACTGGAGCATGTAGAGCTTGCCGCCCTGGATCGTGAACTCGAGATCCTGCATGTCGCGGAAGTGCGACTCGAGCTTCGCGCAGATCGCGTTTAGCTCCTTGAAGGCCTCCGGCATGCGGTGCTCGAGCGAGTCCTTCTCCTGCCCGCGGTTCGCCAGGATCGGCATCGGCGTACGGATGCCGGCGACGACGTCTTCCCCTTGCGCGTTCGGGAGCCACTCACCGTACAGGCGCTTCTCGCCCGTCGACGGGTCGCGCGTGAAGGCGACGCCGGTGGCGCTCGTGTCGCCGAGGTTCCCGAACACCATCGCCTGGACGTTGCACGCCGTGCCCCACGAATCGGGGATGTCGTGCATCCGGCGGTACACGACCGCGCGATGGTTCCCCCACGAGCCGAACACCGCGTCGATGGCGCCGAGCAGCTGCGCCCGCGGATCGCTCGGGAAGTCCTTCCCGGTCTCCTTCTTCACGATGGCCTTGAACGCCACGACGAGCTGCTTCAGGTCGTCGGCGGGGAGGTCCGAGTCCGGGACACGGCGCTTCAGCTCTTCGCTGTTCATCCGCGAGGCGTCGATCCCCTTGCCCTTCGCGGCGCGCGCCCGCGCTTCGTCGAGCACGTGGTCGAAGTGGTCCTTCTTCACGCCGAGCGCGACGTCCGAGTACATCGCGACGAAGCGACGGTAGGCGTCGTACGCGAAGCGCGGGTTCTGCGTCCTCTTCGCCAGCCCCTCGGCCGTCGCGTCGTTCAGCCCGAGGTTGAGGATCGTGTCCATCATCCCCGGCATCGACGCCCGGCCCCCCGAGCGCACGCTCACCAGCAGCGGGTTCGACGGATCGCCGAACGTCATCCCGACGCTCTTCTCGATGCGCGCGAGCGCAAGGTTCACCTCTTGCTCTACCTCGCGGGGGAGCGTGTGCGCCTGCTGGTGCGCGCCGCACACCTCGGTCGAGATCGTGAAGCCGGGGGGGACCGGGAGGCCGAGGCTCGTCATCTCCGCAAGGCCGCCTCCCTTGCCGCCGAGTAGATCGCGACGCTTCGGGTCGCCCTCTGCCTTGCCGTCGCCGAAGAAGAACACTGCTTTGGACATGGGATTCCCCGGGTGTGGACCCTGCCGGCTCGGGAGCGCGGCGGCGGGCGCGTTGAACGCGCGGACTCTAGACGCGAAGGGCTATCGGGTCGAGACCGCTCGTACCTCGCCGGCGTCGTGCTCCCACTCGTAGCCCAGGATGATTTTCGCCACGAAACCGTTGCTGGCCGCCGTCAGACCTTCGCCGACGCCGGCGTTCAGCTCGAAGTGCGGGATCGAGAGCAAATCGGCCGCCTCGTACAGGTAGTGCTCCTCCTGGCGCAGCGGGACGAAGCCCGAGATGGGGCCGAGGTCGGCGTAGTACTCGAAGCCCAAGGCGAGCTCGTCCGCGATCTTCACCTTGGCCATCCCGGCGGGTTGAAACGTCGGCCCCTGGCTGGCGTCGGGCCCCGCGAACGAGAGGTCGACGATGGGGTTCACCGCGAAGAGCCAGCGCTCGTTCTCCCAGGCGACGATCGGGCGAATCTCGCCCCCCCAGCGATTGCGGTCGTACGTGCTCGGTAGCAGCGACACCTCCAGGTTCACCCCGAGTCGCAGGTGCGGCTGCCACCCCTTCGGCGTGACGAACTTCGAGCGCAGCTTCACCCCCGCGTAGTCGAACGTCCCATCCCCCCGCAGCGCCGTCTCGAAGTACCCCCCCAGCTCCCAGAACGGCGTGAGCCCGAGCGAAGGCTCCAGCGTGAAGTGGCTCTGGTGGTTCTGCGGGAGCTCCGGCGAGGCGGCCGTCGTCAGCCCCGAGAATACGCGGTTCACGTGCAGCTCGAGCCCCGGCGCGCCCGGATCGTTCGCCGTGCCGTCGTAGACCTGGATCTCGAACGGATCGATCGCCCGCGCGCGCGGCGATGCCAGCACGAGCGCCAGCGCCAGGAGCGACGCGCGACGCTTCACGCGGTCCTCACGCCGCCCCGCCCAGCTTCGCGAAGTCCGCGATGCGCAGCATGCACGTGGCTCCGTACGAGAGCAGCTCCAGGCGCTTCGGCGTGAGCGGATCGCTCGGGTCGTTCACCAGCGTCCGCACGAAGACGTCGTCGATCTTCTGCGCGAGCTCCTCGGCGATGGACAGCGCGGCCCGCACGCCCTCCTCCGTTTGCAGCGCGTGCGTCGCTTCGTGCATCTGGTGGACGACGGCGTGGATCGTCGCGTCGTCGGGCTTGGTGAAGTCTTCGGCCACGTGGAATTGCGGAGCGTGCTCCTTGCTGATCCCGTGGAGGCGCTTGGCCACCGTGCGCGCCTTTTCCAGCCACGCCTTGCCGTCGGCGACCGCGGCCTGCACCGCGCGCGCCTTCATCGAGGTGAACACCGGGTACTCCGCCGCCGAGCGCTGCATGTGCTCGAGCTGGTTGTGCCCCGCCATCGCCGCGTCGGCGACGGCGTTGCTCGTAATGGCCGCCAGCAGGCCGCGCAGCCGGTCGGAGAAGAACCCTTCGAGCTTCTCCACCGTCGCGAGCTTGTCGAGGTCGAGCTTGTGCGTGCCGTACGTGTCGTACGCCGCGCCGAGAAGATCGCTCACGGCGAGGCGGGCGTAAGGCCCCTCCTTGTCGAGGAGCGTTCGCAGGACGCCGAGGCACGCGCGTCGGAGCGCGAACGGGTCCGCCGTCCCCGTGGGCGCGAGGTTCACCGCGAAGCAGCCGACCAGCGTGTCGAGGCGATCGGCGAGCCCCACGATGGCCCCCACGTCGGTCGGCGCCACGTCGTCGGACGCGCCCACGGGCTTGTAGTGGTCGCGGATCGCGTCGGCGACGGCTTGCGGCTCGCCCGCGTGCATCGCGTACGCGCGCCCCATGTGCCCTTGCAGCTCGGGGAACTCGCCGACCATCAGCGACACGAGATCGGCCTTCGCCAGGTGCGCCGCGCGCGCGACGAGCGAAGCGTCCGTGCCGATCTTCCCCGCGATCCACGCGGCAAGCGCCTGGACGCGCGAGACCTTCTCGCGCACCGAGCCGAGCCTGTTGTGAAACACGATTCCGCCGAGCTTGGCCACGAGCTCTTCGGCGCTGGTGCGTTTGTCCTTCTCGAAGAAGAACTGCGCGTCGGCCAGGCGCGGACGCATCACGCGGTCGTTCCCCTTGATGACCTGCGCCACGTCGTTCGCGGTGTTCGCGACGGCGATGTAGTGCGGCAGGAGCTCGTCCTCGCTCTTCTGCACGCAGAAGTACTTCTGGTGCCCGCGCGCCACGGCGCGGATGACCGCCGGCGGGAGCGCGAGGTACGCGCGGTCGAACGAGCCCGTGACCACGTGCGGCTCTTCCACGAGCGATGCGTTCTCGTCCACGAGCGACGGCTCCGGATCGTGCACCCCGCCCGCCGCGCGCGCCGCTGCAGCCACGCGTTCCATCATCGTCTTCGTGCGCTCTTCCCGGTCCACCAGCACGCGGTGATGCCGGAGCTGATCGACGTACGTGCTCGCGCTCTTCACCACGAACAGGTCGGGCGACAGGAACCGGTGCCCGCGCGACTTGGCCGTGCTCCGCGCGCCGGCGAACGCCACGTCGATGAGGTGCTCGCCGTGGAGGGCCACCAGCCATTGCACCGGTCGGCCGAACGTCGCGTCGGCGGCGCCCCAGCGCATCGACTTGCGGAACGTGATCGCGCCGCACACGTCGGCCAGCGCCTTGCCCAGCAGCTCGCGCGCCGGCTTCCCCCGCTCGACGCGCCGCCCGACGACGAACCTCCCCGCCTTCTGCTTCGCGGCCGCCGTCTTCTCGACGACCTCGAGCTTCTCCACCGCGATGCCGAGCTTGGCGGCGAACGCCTCGGCGGCCTTCGTGGGCTTGCCGTCCTTGAACGCGGCCGTCTCGGGGGGGCCGGTGACCTCCTCGTCGAGATCGAGCTGCGCGTCGGCCAGATCGTGGACCACGACGGCCAGGCGGCGCGGCGTTCCGTACGCTTTGACCGCGCCGTGAACGAGGCGGAGCTCGCCGAGGCGGGCGGCCGTGAGGGCGGGGAGCGCGGCGAGCGCAGCGTCGACGTACGAAGAGGGGAGCTCTTCGCAGCCGATTTCGAGGAGGAGGCTATGCGTTTCGGACATCGGGGGGGGCATGGAGGTTATGCGGGGCGCTTGCGGTGCGGCAAGCGCTACTCCGGCGTTGCGCGGCTCCCGCGAGGAACCTGCGGCTCGCGCGGGGAGCAAAATTGTACCCGCGGGGAGCCCGCAGCTCGCGCGGGGAGCAAAGTCGTTCCCGCGGGGAGCCCGTGGCTCGCGCGGGGAGCAAATTCGCTCCCGCGGGGGACCGGCAGCTCCCGCCGGGAACAATTTCGCTCCCGTCCGGTACCGCCCGGCTCCGCACGAAACCAGTCCGCGCTAGCCTCTCGCCCCGATGCCCCCGAAGCGCGAACCCAAAGCCGAGCCCACAGGGCCGCGCCCGATCGACGGCGCGCCGCAGCCCGACGACGTCCGCTTCGATCGCACGCTCCGCCCGACGACGTTCGCCGACTACATCGGGCAGCAGAAGCACAAGGATCACCTCTCCATCTCGGTCCAGGCGGCGCGCGGTCGCGGTGAGCCGCTCGACCACCTGCTTCTCAGCGGCCCCCCCGGCCTCGGCAAGACGACGCTCGCGCAGATCCTCGCGCACGAGATGGGCGTGCAGCTCGTCGCCACCAACGGCCCCGTGGTCGAGCACAAGGGGGCGCTCGCGGGGCTCCTCACGAAGCTCGGACGGAACGACATCCTCTTCATCGACGAGATCCACCGGCTCAATCCCATCGTCGAAGAGAGCCTCTATCCGGCGATGGAGGACTTCCGCATCGACGTGATGACGGGGGAGGGGGCGTTCGCCTCCGCGCTCCAGATCCCGATCCAGCCTTTCACGCTCGTCGGCGCCACCACGCGCACGGGGCTCCTTTCGACGCCGCTCCGGTCGCGCTTCGGTCACGCCATTCGCCTCGACTTCTACCCGCCCGAGGACCTCGCGCGCATCGTCACGCGCAGCGCTCGCATGCTCGACGTGAGCATCGACTCGGCCGCCGCCGACCTGATCGCCGCCCGCTCGCGCGGGACGCCGCGCGTGGCCAACCGTCTGCTCCGCCGCGTTCGCGACTACGCCGACGTGGTCGGGACCGGGCGCATCGACGTCGCGATCGTGTCGAAGGCCTGCGAGAAGCTGGAGATCGACCCGGCGGGCTTCGACGAGATGGATCGCCGCCTCCTGCGCGTGATCATCGACGACTACGAAGGGGGCCCCGTCGGCCTCGACACGCTGGCGGCGACCATCGGCGAGCCGAGCGACACGCTCGAGGACGTGTACGAGCCGTACCTGCTCCAGCAGGGGTACATCGGCCGGACGCCGCGCGGGCGCGTCGCGATGAAGAAGGCGTATGAGCACCTGGGAATCCCGCGGGTGCCGAGGGTGGGCGGGCTGTTCGAGTAGGGCTGAGTAGGACCGCCCGGGTGCCTGACGCACTGGGCTAGAGCTTCGACCAGCAGGACGGATGCTTTCACTGGGAGCGAATTAGGCTCCCTGGAGGTCGTTCTTCGCTGGCGCCGAGACTGAAAAGCGGGCACAGCGGGGCGGCGGGGTAAAAGTGGTCGCGTCTCCGACAGAGGCGACACGCTCCCCATGACGCTCGAAAGGTGAGGACGACCACGATGCTCCAGCGACGCCGAACAGCTCTCTCTGCTCTCGTGATTCTGGCAGGCGCGGCCGCCGTGGCCGCCTGCGCCTCGAGCCACCAGTCCACCGAAAACGTCGGCTCCAGCAGTGCGGTCGACACGAGCGGCTTCCGGAGCCCCAGCTGGGCGACGCCGTCCTCGTTCGTGGCGCAGCTCGAGCCCTCCACGAAGCTGACCGTCCAGGTCCACCTGCGCATGCAGAACGAGACCGCGGCGCAGGCGCAGTTCGCGGACATCAACAACCCGGACAGCCCGAACTACGGCAACTTCCTCACCGACGACCAGTTCGACGCGCTCTACGCGCCCGCCGCCTCCGACTTCGCGGCCGTGCAAGCGCACCTCACGAGCTACGGCCTCACGGTGACCGAGGCTCCGTCGAACCGCGCGTACGTCGCGGTCTCCGGGACGGCCGCGCAGATCGGCGCCGCGTTCGCGACCACGATCGGCAGCTACAAGGTCAACGGCACCGTCAAGCGCGCGCCGATGACCACCGCCACGCTCCCCGCGAGCATCATGCCGGCCGTGAAGGCGGTGCTCGGCCTCGTCGAGCCGACGAAGATGGCGCCGATGATCAAGCGCGCGGCGGCCCCCGCTTCGGCCGTCACCGCGAACAGCTGCGCGACCTACTACGGCCAGCTGGTCGACACGACCGACCCTCCGTTCCCGGGCGGCCCGGATCCGCTCCCGTACATCGGCTGCGGCTACGTCCCCTCGCAGGTTCGCGCGGGTTACGGGCTCGACACGCCGGTCGCGCAGGGGAACGACGGCAGCGGCCAGACGGTCGCCATCCTCGACGCCTACCAGTCGCCGACGCTCCTCGCCGACGCGCAGGAGTACGCCAAGGCCCACGACCCCTCGCACCCGCTGAAGTCGTCGCAGTTCAAGGCGTACACGGGCCCCGGAACGCCTCCTCCCCCGTCGTGCCTCCAGACCGAGGACGAGCAGGGGTGGTACGGCGAGCAGTCGCTCGACGTCGAAGCGGTCCACGCCATCGCGCCCGGGGCGAACATCGCGTTCGTCGGCGCCGTGAGCGAGAGCGATCAGGATCTGATCGCGGCGATCAACATGATCGTCACCAAGCACCTCGCGTCGGTCGTCTCGGACTCCTGGGCGGGCACCGAGCAAGGGGGGGGCGACTTCTCCACGTTCGAGTCCGCGGCGATTCAGGCCGGCCTCAAGGGCATCGGCCTCTACTTCGCTTCGGGTGACGGCGGCGACTACACGGGCGGCGTGCCCGGTGCGACGCCGACGGTGAGCTTCCCCGCGTCGCTCAGCGAGGTCACCGGCGTCGGTGGCACGTCGCTCGAGTTCGACAAGAAGGGTGAGCGCGCGTTCGAGACCGGTTGGGAGACCGGGATCAGCATCCTCGGCTACGACGGTCCGTGGCCCCCCTCGGGCGGTGGTGGCGGCGGCGGCAGCTCGTGCAGCGACGACGCGGGCACCGGCAGTGACGACGCGGGCGCGGACGCCGCTGCGATGGGGCCGTTCGGTCCGCTCGCCTCGGCCGCGGCCACCGACGACGCCGGCGCGGCGCCTCCTCCCCCCGCATGGGGCCCTCCGGCGCCGGGCGGCTTCTACGGCGGCGCGGGCGGCGGCACCAGCCAGCTCTACCTCCAGCCGACGTGGCAGAAGGGGGTCGTTCCGAACTCCATCGCGACGTTCGATCCGAACCTCACGGGCCCCG
>Ga0302196_10000757_pt1 | contig 30681 bp, 26 predicted proteins | sample II_Bog_N1_3_FD_198794 | JGI IMG/M metagenome (GOLD analysis project Ga0302196, IMG submission 198794) | Peat permafrost microbial communities from Stordalen Mire near Abisko, Sweden - II_Bog_N1_3 | ecosystem: Environmental > Terrestrial > Soil > Wetlands > Peat | place: Sweden: Abisko...
GGGCGGTCCATGGGGCCAGCCCGCAGGCGAGCGGCGGCGTGGTGAGCGACAGCGCGAGCTCGCACGCGGCGGCGTGCGCGATCGGACCGTCGAACATGTGCGTGACCACCACGTCGATCCCACGCGCCTGCGCGCGCAGGGCCATCCGTCGCGTCGCGAGCAGCCCGCCGAGCAGGGCGGGTTTGAGGACGAACGCGGCGCAGCCCTTGCCGCCGTCTTCCGACAAGAGGGCCTCGGCCACGTCGGCGATGGCGAGTGACTCGTCCGCCGCCCACGGCACATCGCAAGCGCCGAGCCGCGCGAGGGAGAGCCCGTGAACCGGCTCCTCCACGAACTCGAGCCGCGCTCCCTCGAGGCCATGGAGACGCGCGCGCGCCTCCTCCTCGGCGAACGTGCCGTTCGCGTCGAGGCGCAGCGCCACGTCGGGGAAGCCTTCTCTCAGGCGAAGCACGGCGTCCCGTTCGGCGGACGCCGTCATGGAGCTCCGCCCTAGCTTGACCTTCACCGTCCGGTAGCCCGCCGCCACGAGCGCGCGCATCTGCTCGGGCCATGCGTCGCCGTCGTCGCCGCCGGCCCCGAGCAGCGCGCTCGTGGCGATTCGCTTGCCCGCGGCGCCCCCCAGGCACTCCGCCACGGAGCATCCGAGGCGCATCCCGACCAGATCGAAGAGCGCGGTCTCCAGGGCGAACCGCGCGGAAGGGGCGCCCGCGAGCTCCCGCTCGACCGGGGCGAGGAACATCCCGACCATCGCGAGCGGCTCTCCCACGGGAGCCTCCCCGAGCCGTCCCGCCACGCGCATGAGCGCACGTCTCGAGGACTGTGCGTCGTCGAGCGAGTAGCCGGGGAGGGGCGAGAGCTCGCCGAGCCCGATCGTCCCGCGTTCGTCGACGAGCCGGAGGATCCAGCCCTCGCGCCCGATCGGGCAAGGGCTGTCTGCGAGGGGCAAGAGCTCGCAGGTCGCGATCCTCATCGGCCGGCCAGCGAAGGCCACGCGCTCCCGACCGCGAAGATGATTCCGTGGACGAGCAGGAGACGAGCCGTGTTTGCGAGGCAACGGTTCAATGTGGGCCCGTCCGACGACGAGCGCAGCGTTCGGACGAGCTTCACCGCCCACGGTACGGTCACGAGCGTCGCCGCGGCCGCGGGGTGCGCGAGCCCTGCGAGGACGAGCGCGACGGGGAGGATCTCCGCCGCCGCGAGCAGGCACGCATACTCCGCCACGCCGAAGGCGCGGCCCCAGCGCACGGCGAGCGTGCGCTTGTTCGCCACGCGATCGGTGTTCACGTCGCGGACGTTGTTCACGACGAGGACGGCCGTGGCGAGCGAGCCCGTGGCTATCCCCGCGACGACCGCGAACGCGTCGACCCGGCCGCACGCGACGAAGGCCGTCCCGCAGACGGCGACGGGACCAAAGAACGCGAGAACGAAGATGTCGCCCAGCCCGTGGTAGCCGAGCGGGTAAGGCCCCCCCGTGTACGCGATCCCCGCAGCGATCGACGCGATGCCGATCGCCACGATGATCGGGCCGGCCACCCAGGTGAGGTAGACCCCCACGGCCACGGCGAGGCCGAACGAGGCCACCATCGCCGTCCGAACCTGCCGTGCCGTGAGCAAGCCCGCCTGGGTGACCCGCGTGGGGCCGATTCGATCGGGCGTATCGGCGCCCTTCTCGTGGTCGAAGACGTCGTTGGCGAGGTTCGTTCCTATCTGGATGAGCATCGCTCCTGCCAGGGCCGCGAGGACGGCCCCCATCCTCACCGTGCCGAGGCGCAGCGCGGCAACGGCACCGAGCACGACGGGAACGACCCCGACGGGCAAGGTGTGCGGTCGCGTCGCGAGCACCCATGCGCGCGGTGAGCCCGCGCCCACGGCGAGCGCCCCCTTCTCCTGTGCAGCGGCGGTGCTCATGGCAGTCGCTTGAAGCGCGAGAACTGCGGCTCGCGCTTCTCGAGGAACGCGTTCTTCCCCTCCTTGCCCTCCTCGGTCATGTAGAAGAGCAAGGTCGCGTTGCCGGCGAGCTCCTGCAGGCCCGCCTGGCCATCGCAGTCGGCGTTGAGCGAAGCCTTGAGGCAGCGGAGGGCCAGCGGGCTGTTCCGCAGGATCTCGCGGCACCACTTGACGGTCTCGGTCTCGAGCTCGCGAAGCGGAACGACGGCGTTGACCAGGCCCATGTCGAGGGCTTGCTTTGCGTCGTACTGGCGGCAGAGAAACCAGATCTCCCGGGCCTTCTTCTGGCCGACGATGCGCGCCATGTACGAGGCGCCGTAGCCGCCGTCGAAGCTGCCGACGCGCGGCCCCGTCTGGCCGAACCGAGCGTTGTCGGCGGCGATGGTGAGGTCGCAGATGAGGTGGAGCACGTGCCCGCCGCCGATGGCGTAGCCGGCGACCATGGCGATGACCGGCTTGGGGAGCGTGCGGATCTGGCGTTGCAGGTCGAGCACGTTGAGGCGCGCCACGCCGTCGTCGCCGACGTAGCCTCCGTTCCCTCGGACGCGCTGGTCCCCGCCGGCGCAGAACGCCTTGTCGCCGGCGCCCGTGAGGATGACGACGCCGATGTCGGAGTCGTCACGCGCGTCGGTGAAGGCGCGGCTCATCTCCGTCACGGTCCGCGGACGGAACGCGTTGCGCACCTCCGGTCTCTGGATGGTGATCTTGGCTATCCCGTCGGCCTTCGCGTAGCGGATGTCCTCGAAGCCCTCGATCTCGATCCACTTCGTCTCTTTGGCGGGCTCTTTCACGGTCTCTTTCACGCGGCACTCCTTCTTCATCGGTCGGGCGGAAGCGCCTCGAGCGCGCTCCGCAGTTCTCTCACCACGCGCGCCGGCATCTCGAGGGCCACGTTGTGCCCTGCGCCGGCGACGACCTCGTGTTTTGCACGCCTGGCGCACGACGCCATGTCGCGGCCGATGGTCGTGAACTTCGTATCCAGGGCGCCGGTGACGATGCGCACCGGAACGTCGGCTTCGGCGAGGGCGCTCCACAGCGGCGGCATGTTGCCGAGGCCGAGCACGCGCATCGCCCAGGCGAGCCCGCTCTTCGTGTGGAGGCTGCGGCCCTGCCGGACTCGCTCGCGCGTGGCGAGCGGTAGGCTCTCCTGGGTCGCGAAGAGGGGCATCCTCTCCCACTGCCTTGCGAACGCCTCGACGCCGTCCTGCAAGATCGCCTGGGCTCGCTCCTCCTCCCAGGCAACGCGCGCACGCCGCTCGTCGTCCGTACGCAGGCCAGGGTCCACGCCGATGAGCAGGGCGCCCTTGGTCTTGGACGGATGGCGCAACGCGATGTCGAGCGCGATCCGGGCGCCCATCGAATACCCCACGAGCCACGTGGGGACCGAGAGCCCGAGTCTCTCGACGAAGGCATCGACGACCACCTCGAAGCGGGGCTCGTCGGGCGTCCACGGAGACGGGCCGTGCCCGGGCAGGACGGCGAGCGTCGTCTCGTGCGCACCATCGATGCCGCGCACGACGTCGTCCCACATGCTTGGCTGGCCGAGGTACCCGTGCAGGAACAGGAGGGGCGCGGCGGTCACGGGGACCTCGCGAGAGCGTCGAGGTCCGCGCGGAGCCGCGCGCGGCGCTCGCGGGCGGCGTCGGGGGTCACGCTGGCTTCGAGGATCGTGCAGCCAGGCTGAGATAGGCCGTCGTGGAGGGCGCGGTCGAGGTCCGCGGCGTCGGCCACGCGATGGTATCGCACGGAGAACGCGGCTGCCGCCGAGGCCAGAGAGACATCCTGGGTCACGATGAAGTGGCGATCGAACGCGAAGCGCGCCTCCGCCGAAGCGGCCACCGGGAGCTCCTCGAAGAGGCGGCCCCCCTCGTTGTTGACGACGACGATGACGAGCGGACGCTCGGCATGCCGGGCGACGGCGAGACCGCCGATGTCGTGCAGGAAGCTGAGGTCGCCGAGGAGCAGGACGAGGGGGGACGCCGCGAGCGAGGAGGCTCCGGCGGCGCCCGCGACGAGGCCATCGATCCCTGCCGCGCCGCGCTGGTGAATCACCCGGATGGCCCGCGGGCTCGGCGGGACGTAGGTGTCGAGGTCCCGCACGGGGCTGCTGTTGCCGACGACCAGAGCTCCCCCCTCGGGAAGCGCGGCCACGACGCTGCGGGCGACGGTCGCTTCGGTCACCAGGGAGTCGCCCGTGTCGCGCGCGATGCGCTCCCAGGCGCGGGCGTCTGCCCGGGCGAGCGCGGCGGCCCATTCGGTCGGACGCGGCTCCGCGTGCTCCAGAACCCGCCCGGCGACCGCGGCGGCGAAGGAGGACGGGTTCGCCTGTATGACGGCGCGAGCGCTCCCGTCGGGATCGAGGTGACCATGAGGAGTCACGACGAACCGCGCCGCGCCCGACAGCTCCGCGATGTAGGTCGCGTATGTGCCCGACGTGGGGGCGCTCCCGAGCTCGACAATGACGTCGGCAGGATGGGCGCTTCGAAACGCGGGGCTCCGCAGGAGAGCGCCGAGCGAAGAGACGTGCGTGACGCCCTCGCCCAGCCCTCCGAAGCGCATCTGGCTCGTGGCCTCTGCGAAGACGGGGAAGCCGGTGGCCCTCGCGAGCGCAATGACCTTCTCCCGCTCCGTGGGGTCGCCGAAGACGGGCAGAGGCCCGCACACGATGAGCCCTCGGCGCGCGCGCACGCACGCGGTCGTGACCTCGTCCACCGAGGCGGCGTCGGGTACGGCCGCCGAAGCATAGGTGTGCGGCGGCCCCTGCCGTTCGATGTGCTCCACCACGCCGGCCCAAGGCTCGCGTGCATCCACGGAGACCGGCTCGAGCGGCTTGCGAAACCGGGCGTTCACGTGGACGGGGCCCGGTGTCGGCGAGAGGCTCCGCGCGAACGCCTGGGCGGCGATGCGTGCCACGGCGCGCAGGGCCGAGGGCGCGGCGTCGGGCAGTCCGAGCTCCGCGAAATGGCGCACGTGACCGCCGAAGAGCTTGGTCTGATCGATCGTCTGGGAGGCGCCCGCGTCGTAGGCGTCCCACGGGCGGTCTGCCGACAGGACGAGGAGCGGCACGAAGGCGAGGCTCGCCTCGATGACGGCGGGGAAGTAGTGCGCGGCTGCCGTGCCGGACGTGCAGAGGAGCACCGTCGGGATACCCGTCACGCGGGCCTGGCCGAGCGCGAAGAACCCCGCGGCCCGCTCGTCGAGGATCGTGTGGCAGGTGATCCTCGCCTCGGCCGCCGCCGCGAGGACGAGAGGAGTCGACCGCGAGCCAGGGCTCACGACGACGTGGCGCACACCCGCGCCCGCGAGAGCCGACACGAAGAGGCGAGCCCACGCGGTGTGAAGGTTCGAGGGGGAGCTCGTGCGGGCCGTGTCCGCGGGGCTCATGGCGCGAGCCCCAGCGCCGACAGGATGGTCTTCTGCTTGAGCGCCGTCTCGGCGTACTCCGCCGAGGGGTCGGATCGCTCGACGATGCCCGCCCCGGCGAAGACCCACACGCCGTCCGCGTCCAGGAGCGCGGAGCGAATCGCCACGGCGAACGCGCCTCGGCCTTCGCGATCGAACCACCCCACGGGCCCGGCGTACCATCCGCGGTCGAAGCGCTCGTGCTCGGCGATCCACTCGAAGGCCGGAGCGCGCGGGAAGCCGCAGACGGCGGGCGTCGGGTGCAGCGCAGACACGAGGGAGAGAACGTGCCGCGGCGCATCGAGCGTGAGCGTGATGGGCGTCGCCAGGTGGTGGATCCGCCGGAGCGTCCGGACGGTCGGCTCGGCCGGGACGTGCAAGGTGCCGCCGAACGGGGCCAGAGCGCGGGCAATCCCGTCGACGACCAGGCTGTGCTCTCGCCGGTCCTTCTCGCTCGCCGTGAGGGCGAGGACGGCGTTGCTGTCGAGGTCGGGGGAGCGCGCCAGGGAGCCGGCGAGGGCCTCGGTAGACACCTCGCAGCCCTCCGCGAAGACCAGCCGCTCCGGAGAAGCGCCGAAGAAGAGCTGGTCATGGCGGCCGAACGCGAAGCAAGCACACCCGCCGTTGTCGTCGCGCAGCCGGTCGAGAAACAGGAGGGGGGCTCCCGTCGCCGCGCGGTCGAGGGGCACGTACGTGCGCCGCGCGGCGACGACCTTCTCGAACGCGTGGGCGCGAATGCCGTTCAGCGCTCCCGTCACGAGGTCGCACCAGCTCGCAAACCCCTGACCGTCTGCGGGGGCTGCCCGCGGCGGTTGCGACGCGCGAGAGGGAGCCCTGGGCGCCGTGGCCTCGAGCGCGTCGAGCGCCCGGTTCACCTCCGCCGAGAGCCGTGCTCGGTCCGCGAGCTCTTCGCTCCGGAACGCAAGCTGAAGGAAGGCGTCACCGGCGCACCGGCCGTGGACCCACCTCGGGAGAACGAAGCTCGCGTCTCCGAACGCGGCCCAGATGGCGTCGCCTCCGGAGGGGTGAAACGATCCTCCGCCGTAGAGGCGGATGGGGGGCGCGGAGCAGCCGGGCTCACGGCACTCGATGACCGTCGGCCACACCTCCCTGGCGCGCGCTTCGATGTCCTTCCACCGCTCGCCGCCCCGCGCGTCGATGCGCAGGGTTTCGCCTCTGCCCGAGATGGTCCACGCGGCGTCCATGCCTTCGCTTCGGCCGGGCTCCCAGAGGACGCTATCCCCGAGGGCGTCCAGCCGGAGCAGCGCGTCGTTCGCTGCGGCGGGCGCCCGGGCCGTGAGGACGACCACGCGGCCCGGAAGGCCTTCGCCTTTCAGCAGGGCCTGCGGGGATTCGAGGAACGCTTCGACGAAGGCGCGCATGGGTCAAGAGGCCTTCCCCGAGCCGGTGGACGACGACGACGGCGTCGCCACGAACAGGCAGCACGCCCCGAACGTCAGCGGCGTGACCTCGAGCACGTCCAGGCCCGCGCCCCGCATCTCGTCGGCGAAGACGCCCGGAGACGGAAAGGCGGCGATGGACCGTTGCAGGTACTGGTACGCGGGCATCCTCGACAGAAACGCGCCGATGCGCGGCACGACGGTGTGGACGTAGAAGCGCGCGAGGGTGCCGAGCAGTGCGCCATCGGGCTCGCAGAGCTCGAGGATGGCGACGCGGCCGCCCGGCCGGCAAACGCGGCTCATCTCGCGCAGGGCGGCGCCGCGATCGGGCACGTTGCGTATCCCGAACGCGATGCTCACAGCGTCGAACGCGCTGTCGGGAAAGTCGAGCTGCCTCGCGTCACCCGCCGCCAGGGTGATTCGCTCCGAGAGGTGGAAGCGGGTCAGCTTGGTGGCCGCCACGTCGAGCATGCCGGGCGATGGGTCCGTTCCTGTCACGCGGACGGCCTCGTGCTTCCGGGCGATGGCGATGGCGAGGTCGGCGGTGCCCGTCGCAAGATCCAGGACGCGCGTCTTGTCGCCCAGCTCGAGGGACCGCACCGTGCGATCGCGCCAGCGGCGATCGAGGCCGAAGGACATGATGCGGTTGACCATGTCGTAGCGGGCGGCGATGCCGTCGAACATCGCGCCGCTGCCTTCTCTCGCGCCGGCATTGACGTTGGCCATCACGCGCACCTCGCGGGCAGGGACCGCACGAGGGCTTCGAAATCGGCCGGCCCGAGGGCCTGGGGGCCGTCGCTCATCGAAGAGCCGGGATCGTCGTGTGTCTCGATCATGAGCCCGCACGCGCCCGCGGCGATGGCCGCCCGCGCGAGCGTCGGGATGAGGTCGCGCCGGCCCGCGGCGTGCGAAGGGTCCACGATGACGGGGATCTTTCGCACGTGGGACAGGAGCGCGACCGTCCCGAGGTCGAGCAGGTTGCGCGTCGCGGGATCGAAGCTGCGAATGCCGCGCTCGCAGAGCACGACCTGCGGGGCTCCGTGCACGAGCAGGTACTCGCCCGCGAGGAGCCACTCCTCCACCGTGGCGGCCATGGCCCGCTTGAGGAGGACGGGGCGGTTCGCCTGCCCGATCGCGCGGAGGAGCGAGGTGTTCTGCATGTTGCGCGACCCGACCTGGAGCAGATCGGCGTGGTCCTTCACGATCGGCACGTCGGCCTCGGAGACGACCTCCGTGACGACGTGAAGCCCGCAGGCGTCGGCCGCCCTGCGCATCCAGGGGAGAGCCTCGGGCCCGCGCCCCTGGAACGAGTACGGGGACGTGCGGGGCTTGAACGCGCCGCCTCGCAGGAACGTGGCGCCTTGCCTCGCGACGCGCTCCGCGATGGCGTGGATCTGCGCCTCGGACTCGACGGCGCACGGCCCCGCCATGATGACCGGCTTCGGGCCGCCGACGAGGACGCCGGCGACGAGGACCGCGTGACCCTGCGCGTCCATCCTGGGATGGGCCGATGCCGCGACCGAGACGTTCTGTACGCCCGGGATGGCGGACAGACTGGCCGGATCTCCGTCGACGGAGTGTGAGCCGATGACGAACTGACGCGCCTTGCCGTCGGCGCTGCGCTCGAGCGCGCCGACCCACAGCCCGCGCGCGGCGAGCTCGCGACGGACCTCGTCCGGCTGCGCCTCGGGAGAGAGAGAGACGATCACGGGAGCCTCACTTTCGCCGGCTGACGATCGCCGTGGCGACCGCGGCCAGCGCGTCGCGGGCTTCGCCTCGGGGAACGTCGTCCAGGCACTTCACGGCGGTCTCGGACAGGGTGTGGGCGAGCTGCATCGACTCGGCGAGCGCCCCGGTGCGATGAAGGGCCGCCGTGACGCTTCGCTCGAGCTCCGAGCGCTGGAACGGCTCGTCGCTCTTCAGGCAACGCTCGAGCAGCTCCGCGAGCTCCTTCTCGCGCGAGACCGCGAGGAGCAGCGGGTAGGTCATCTTTCCTTCGTGGAGATCGGCGAAGAGGCGCTTTCCCACGACGCTCGGGTTGCCCGCGACGTCGAGCACGTCGTCGATGAGCTGGAAGGCGGTGCCGAGGTGGTGCCCGAAGCGCCCGAGGGCGTCGCACGCCGGGTCTTCGAGCTTGCCCGCGCGCCCTCCGGAGTCGAGCGCCCACCGGAAGAGCGAGGCGGTCTTTCCCTCGACGACGCGGAAGTAGTCGGCCGTGGACGCGCCGACCTTGCCGCGAAAGTCGAGCTGGAGCGACTCCGCGAAGAGCATCTCCCGGAGGACGTCGAGCATGCGCTCGAGTGCGAGGGGGACGTTCGCGCGCCGGATGCAGCCGAGCGCCTCCACGAGCAGCCAGTCACCGCCGAAGATCGAGCCGGCGTTGCCGTAGATGAGGCGCGCCGTCTTGGCGCCGCGACGCTCGTCGCCGAGGTCGACGACGTCGTCGTGGAGGAGGGTCGCGCTGTGGACGAGCTCCACCGCCACGGCGAGCTCCCGGGCCTCCGGGCCGAACCCTTCGCCGACGCGCGCCGCGAGGGCCACGCAGAGGGGACGCAGGCGCTTGCCTTCGTAGGCGAGCAGGTGACGCGCGCTGTTGCACACCGTCGTGTCGCGCGCGTCGACCGCGCAGAGCGCCCGCTCGACCTCGACGAGGTCCGCGCCCATCCACGACCGGAGCGCGTCGAGCTGCGCGGCGACGGGATCCGCCCCCTGCGACTGGCAGACGTCGGCGAGCCGCTCGAGGACGGCGCCCCTGCCCATGTCAATTGCCGCGGTCACGGGACCTCCCGAAGGAGAGCAGGTTTCCCAGCTCGGAGAAGCTCACCGTCTGCGAGGCGATGAACGAGTCGATGAGGGTGCCGGCGATCGCCGCGAGGGAGAGGAGCTTGCGGAGCCGGGCCTGCACCTCCTTGGCCTCCTTCGTCCGCGGGCCGTCCGCGATGGAGGCGACGGCTCGCTCGAGCCGCTCGCGCACGGAGCTCGCGAGCTCGCGCTCGCGCTCGCGCACGACGCGCGAGATCATCTTCCAGAAGTCCGTCTCCGCCTCGAAGAACTCCTTGCGCTCGCCCGGGCGCCAGACGCGCTCGACGACGCCCCACCGCCGGAGCTCGTTCACGCTCATGCTGACGGCTCCGGCCGACATCTGGAGCCGCTCGGCGAGGTCGGCCGCCGTGAGGGGCGTGGTCGACAGGTAGAGGATCGTCCAGATCCGGCCGAGCGCCTTCCGGAACCCCCAGTGTTCGATGACGTCGCCGACCGCGTCCCCCGCGAGGAGAATGGCTTCGTCTGGCGTTAGGCGTTCAGTGTTCACTGTAGTTTCAATTCTCCTTGAAGGTTCATGTAGTGGCGGCCCCGGGGGCGGTCAAGCCTGCGGGCCCCGTGGTACCGTTGGCCATGGTTCTTCGCCCCAACGCCCTCGTCTCCGCGCTCGCGGTGGCTGTCCTCGGAGCCTGCTCGAAGGGTGGAGGTGCCTCGGGCCCGCCCGACATCTCGTACGCTCCCATCGGCTCGCTCGCGACCCCCGCGGGCAAGGGCAGCTTCCGCTTCGGCGTGGCCACGGCCGCCACGCAGATCGAGGATCAGAACAAGAGCACCGACTGGTACCTCTTCACCGAGCCCGTGAGCGCGGGCGGCCTGGGCAAGGGCGCCTCGTTCGTCGACAACGCGGTCGACGGCTACACGATGGCCGTGGCGGACGTGGCCCTCCTCCAGGCGCTCCACGTCGACTCCTACCGCTTCAGCATGGAGTGGGCGCGCATCGAGCCGCAGAAGGGGATGATCGACGAGGCTGCGCTCCAGCATTACAGCGATCTGCTCGACGCGCTCCACGCCGCGGGGATCCGCCCGCTCGTCACGATCCACCACTTCTCCAACCCCGTGTGGGAGGACGACCCGCGCGACCCCACGTGCAAGAACGGCCCCTCGGACACCAACCTTTGCGGGTTCGGCAACCCGACGGGCGGGCCCCTCGTCATCGCGGCCCTCGCGCAGCACGCGACCTTGCTGGCGCAGCGCTTCGGTGATCGCGTGGACGACTGGGGCACCGTGAACGAGCCCATCAACTACCTGCTCGCCGCCTACGGCGTCGGCGAGTACCCCCCGGGCAAGAGCTACGTGTTCAACCTGCTCACGCAGTTCGTCCCCGTCGTGCGCGACTACCTGAGCGCGCACATCGCGATGTACGACGCCATCAAGGCGGCCGACAAGATCGACGCCGACGGGGACGGCGTGGCCGCGAACGTCGGGATGTCCCTGTCGACCAACGAGTGGGTCGCGTCCGAGGACAACATGGTGAGCACCGCCGCGAGCGACGTCGCGGCGCAGGGCCGGCTCGTCTACGCCATGAACCACCTGTGGGTCGACTCGATCGAGAACGGGACGTTCGACCCGAACCTCGACGGGTCAGGCACCGAGCCGCACCCCGACTGGAAGGGCAAGATCGACTGGCTCGGCGTCCAGTACTACGCGCGCCTCGGGGTGACGGGGGAGAAGCCGCTCATCCCGGTGGTCGAGCTGACGCCGTGCTTTCCCCCGTTCGACCTGGGCTCGTGCGTCCCGCCGCTGGACCCGTCCTTCTGCGTCCCTGCCACGAGCTACGAGTACGATCCCGCGGGCCTCTACGGCATCCTCACCGACATGGGGAGCCGCTGGCCGACCCTGCCGCTCGTCGTGACCGAGGGCGGGATCGCCACGGACGTGGGCGAGCGGAGGGCCGAGAACATCGTGCGGACGCTCGAGCAGATCCAGCGCGCGCAGCAGGCGGGCGTCGACGTGCGCGGGTACTACCACTGGAGCCTGCTCGACAACTTCGAGTGGGCGCTCGGCTTCGCGCCCCACTTCGGCCTCTACCACGTGGACGACACGACCTACGCGCGCACGCCCACGCTCGGCGCCACCGTCTTCGGGTCGATCGCGGGCTCGCGCACGCTGACGGGGGCGCAGCGAAGCCAGTACGGAGGCACGGGGCCCATGACGGCCGAGCCGAACGGTGGGCCCAACTCGGCGGGCCTCTGCAAGGGCCCGACCTGATCTACTGGTTGCCTCCGCCGCCGCAGTTGCCGGGGTGGCCTCCGCCGCCGCACGTCTGGGGTGGGTCGCACTTGCCGCAGTTGAGCAGGTGGCCGCAGCCGTCGCCGATGGGCCCGCACTCGGTGCTCTGCTCCTTGCACGTCTTGGGGATGCAGTAGCCGCCGTCCGGGTTGGAGCACTGGCCGAAGTGGTTTCCCGCGCCGCACTGCGCGGGAGCCGTGCACGGGCCGCACTCGATGAGGTTGCCGCAGCCGTCGTCCGCCGGGCCGCACTCGATGTGCTGCGCGGCGCACGTCATGGGCGTGCACGTGGGCGGCGGCGGGGGCGTCGTCTGCTGGATGCACGAGGTCAGGTCGAAGAGCATGAACTCGAGGACCTTCTCCTGCGGCGTCATCGGCGCGATGGGGCACTCGGTCGGGAACGTTCCCATGCCCGTGCCGCTCGTGGACACGTGGAAGTCGCTGAAGAGGACGCGGCCGCACTGGGGGCCGGCGTCGGGCATGATGGGCGTGTTGAAGGTGAACTCGAGCGGGTTGTTCGGCGAGGTCGCCGGGTCGGCCGTCAAGAAGAGCTGCGACGGAGGGACGTTCACGCTGTTGGTGTCGTGGCGCGGCTCCTGGACCAGGATCGTGTTCGGCCCGAGGAGCGCGCTCGGGTTCAAGTTCCCGAGCCAGGTCGAGAAGTCCATGCCCTTCTGGAAGGACGTGTTGATGTCCGCCGTCAGCGGGTTCGGCGGGTACGGGGTCTGGTCGACCTGCCAGGCGGCCGTCGACGAGAACGGCGCGTCGTCGAACAGCCAGACGTAGCTGAAGTGGCTCGCGAACACGCGCCCGCCCGCGTTGGCGTAGTCGATGACGTTCGCCTGCGCCGTCGCCGACTTGTCGTACTCGGCGGCCTCGCAGTCGAAGATGACGAGATCGTGCGCGTTCAGGGCGGCCGGGCTGTTGTAGAGGGCGCTCGACAGGGGCGTGTTCGCGTCGATGACCGCTCCGCCGCCCGCGCTGTCTGCCTTGTAGAGCTCGACCCGGCCGCCGCCTCCGGGGTTCGTGAACTCGGAGACGTCGATCCCGATCTTCGGCAAGATGCACTCGATGGGGTCGATGTAGCCGGTGACGATCGCCATGAAGGGGATGTCGCCCTCGGCCGAGGTCCGGGGCAAGCGGGTCTCGTCCGGCGTGAGGGCGTTGTCCTGGCAGCAGGCCACGCTCGGGATCGTGATCTGGCGGCGCCAGCGGCCGAGCTGGATGACGAGCGGGATGTTGGTCCCGCAGGGGGCGTTCGTCAGCGTGAACTTCCCGGTCGGACCGGTCGTGAAGCTCACGAGCGGATCGCCGGACGCCTGCGCCCCGCACACGTCGCACGTGAGGCCCGGCGCGAACGCCTGGACGGGGGCGTTCGGGACATAGACGAGCGCGTCGTAGAGAGGATCGGGCGAGCCGCCCGGCGGCAGGTAGGCGGGAGGCGTGGGGGCGTAGACGGTGCCCGTGATCGTGGTCGTGCCGCCGTTGCTGCAGGCCACCTGCTGCAAGCAGAGGTTCGTGCAGCCGCCGTCCACGTCGTCCCCGCACACGGAGGCCTTGCCGCCGCCGCCGCAGATCTGCACCCCGTTGCAGGCCCCGCAGCTCGGGATGAGCCCGCCGCACCCGTCGCCCGCGGGGCCGCAGTTGAAGCCGAGCTCCGCGCACGTCCGGGGCGTGCAGCCGCTGCCTCCCTCGAGGACGGTCGTGTTGCCGCCGCACTTGCTGTACCCGCCGGCGCCGCAGAACTCGGGGGCAGTGCAGGTGCCGCACTGGATGACGTTGTCGCAGCCATCCGAGTTCGGGCCGCAGGTGTAGCCGAGCTGGGCGCACGTCTTGGGCACGCAGGGGCCGGACGTGCCGCCCTCGCCGTTGTTGGCGCCGTCGCCGAGCATGGTCGTGGAGTCGCCTCCGCTGCCGTCGCCGAGCGTACCGTCACCCCCTCCGCCGTCACCACCGCCGCCGCCGCCACCGTTGGTGGCTCCAGCTCCTCCGCCGCAGGCGGCGATCAGGAATGCGGCAAGCGAGGGAAAGACGAGGACGGGCCAAAGACGCATCCGTCAAAACTACCACGAACCGCGCTCGACCGAGCTGCCACGGTTCTCGGCATGCTTCGGCTTGGAAGCGAGGCCCTCCCCGCGCGGACCGAGGTTCGCTTCGTACGCAGCGAGGTCCTCTTCGCAGGGTGAGGGGCATGCTTCGGCCGGAAGCGAGGTTCGCTTCGTACGCAGCGAGGTCCTCTTCGCAGGTTTGGAGGCATGCTCTGGTCGAAAGCGAGGTTCGCTTCGTACGCAGCGAGGTCCTCTTCGTAGGTTTGGAGGCATGCTTTGGTCGAAAGCGAGGTTCGCTTCGTGCGCAGCGAGGTCCTCTTCGCAGGTTTGGAGGCATGCTTCGGTCGAAAGCGAGGTTCGCTTCGTGCGCAGCGAGGTCCTCTTCGCAGGTTTGGGGGCATGCTTCGGTCGAAAGCGAGGTTCGCTTCGTACGCAGAGAGGCTCTCTTCGCAGGGAGAGGGGTACGCTTCTGTCGAGAGCGAGGTTCGCTTCGTGCGCAGAGAGGTCCTCTTCGCAGGGAGAGGGGTACGCTTCTGTAGAGAGCGAGGTTCGCTTCGTGTGCAGAGAGGTCGTCTTCGCGGGGAGAGGGGCCTGCTCCGGCCCGAGGAGAGGTCACTTCTCGCGCCCGGGGCCTTTGTCCGTCGGTAGGGGCGGGACGGGCCTGGGGTTCGGGGCAGGCTTCCGGTCGGGAGGCACCACCGGACCCTTGTCCGGCGGCGCGCTGCTGGCGTCCGGGACCGCCGGCTGCGTGGGGAGGGCCTGCAGGAACGCGTCCGGCACCTCGCGCGGCGGCGGGGCATCGTCCCGCGTGATGGGGGGAGCCGCGGGCACACGCGAGCGCACGAGCCCCCGAAGCACCGCGGCGAGCGCCACCACCGCCACGAGCAGCACGAGGACGAGGAGCCCCATCTGGAAGAGGTAGCGGTTGCGCGCGGGTCGGTACTTGATGCCCAGGCGGTGGCAGCGCATCTTCAGCTGCGACTCCTGCTCGCCGCGCTCCTTCGCGAGGGCGGCCCACGTCTTTCCGGTCGTGGCCTTGTAGCGGATGATCCAGAGCGTCTCCGCGTCCTCTGGATCGCCCGTCACGGCCTTCATCGCCCACGGCGTGATCATCCACGCGAGGTGCGCCTCCTCGTCCTCCCGCCAGCCCTCGGCGCGCTCCTCGACCTTCTTCTCGTCGTAGTCGGCCCCGTGCCGCTTCTGCCGGAAGTAGCTCCGGTTGATGTCCGCCAGCGTGTGGGTCGCGACCGCCTGCACCCACCCGAGGAGCGCGCCCTCGGCCCCGGGGGGCGTGCGCGACGCCAGGCAGGCGAGGCAGATCTGGTTGACGAAGTCCTCCGCTTCCTGGCGGCGGTACTTGCTCTTGATCTCCTTGTAGACGCGGGCGAAGAGCTGCTTACGGACCTCGGGCCGGCTCAGCATCTCGGCGATCACCGCCACGCTCACGCCCGGTCCGCGCGGGGCTCGCGGTCCGCTCGCCGGCGCGGGATCCTCGTCGTCCCCGTCGGCCGCCACCTTCGGCCCGTCGCTGTCGGGGGACGGAACGACGCGCGGATAGCCCGCGCCGGAGCCCTCTCTCTCGGCGTCCGTCTGCGAAGCCTCGTCCTGCGCACGCTCCGCCGCCGCTGCGCGGGTGCCGTCGGATGACGGGGGATCGTCGCCGTCGCGATCGTGCTCGTCGGTCATGGGAGACCACCCCCATCCTACACATGACCACCGATTTGAAAAATCGTTCGTCCCGGTTGTGACGATCGGGATCCTCGAACGACTTATGCGATCGAGGGCAACAGGTCGGCAATCGAGCCGGCCTCCACTGCCCTCGTCACGGTGGTGTCCCATGGGTAGTGCTCAATCCGTCGCAAACGTTCTTGCCATGCTTGCTCAGCGCGTCAGTGGTTTGCAGAAGTGGGGCCCGCAGCTCGGGTCCCAGATACCAATCGAGGGTCAGACCTACAGCGTCGATCAGCTCGTCGCCGTCTACACGGCGAGCCTCAACGATCGAAGCAAGATCGCCTCGGCCAGGGCAGCCCTTCAGGTGCTCCTGGTGCAGGAGGAGAAGGACGACGCGGTCCGGACGGCCATCGACAAGGGCGTCAAGGCCGCGCTCGTCGCGAAGTTCGGGTCGGGGAGTCAGGCAGTGCTGGAGTGCGGTTACGTGAAGGCTGCGAAGAAGCCGACGGTCGAGATCAAGGCGAACGCCGTGGCGCAGGCGGCGGAGACGAGGAAGGTGCTGCACACGATGGGGAAGGCGCAGAAGAAGGAGCTCAAGAAGCAGGCCGCGAAGGCGGCTGCGACGGCGGCTCCGGCACCCCAGCCGGCGGTGACGGCCGCCGGCACGCCCACGAAGCCGTGAGCGTGTCGTGAGCAGAGAGAGGCAGTAACGAGGAGCGGGAGAGGCGAGTTGGCCTCTCCCGCTCCTTTTTTTTGGCCTCGCGGGGTCACCCGTCGAGCGTCGCCATCAGCCTCCCACCGCGGCGCCCGAAGCAAAGCCCCAGCGCGGCGTCTCCTGGGGTAAACCCTACGTGACACATGGCCGGGTCCTTCCGACGTAGCCTCATCGCCATCGCCGTCCTCACGGCGCTCGCCTGCGCGGGGGCCATCGTCGCCATGTGGCACCTCGCCAAGACGACGACCGAGCAGCGCACGGCCCGGGCGGAGGACACGGTGACGCTGGAGGTCGCGCGGCTCCAGGAGGTGCTCGGGGCCGAGCCGCACGGCGAGCGAGGCCGGCAAGGCAAGCACACGGGCGAGCTGCGGAGCGGCTACATCGAGGCGCCAGGGCGGGGCGACCGGGCGCCCTACGTCACGGAGGCCGTGCGCCGCGCGCAGGCGGGCGGCAGCCTCGTGGTCTTCGACGAGGTGCAGGAGGACGGGACCCCTGTGGTCGTGGCCGCCGCGCCGGTCACGGGGGGTGGGTTCGCGTTCGCGGTCCTGCGGGTCGTGACCGGGCGCGAGACGCGCACCCTCCGCGAAGCGGTTCTGGCCCTCGCGCTCCTGAGCCTCGTCCTCGTCGCGGTCTCGCTGCGCACGGTCGTCGCGGTGGACCGCGGCGTCTCGATGCTGCGTGGCTCTCTCTCGGCCGTCGCCAAGGACCTCTCCGCTCCGGTCGTGCGTCCCAAGGTGCGCGAGCTCGGCGAGATCGCCGACGGCGTGGCGTCCCTCGCCCAGGAGCTCGCGCGGACCCAGAAGGAACGAGAGCGTCTGACGCTCGAGCTGGCGGCGAAGGAGAGGCTCGCGGCCCTCGGCCGCGTCGCCGCGGGCATCGCGCACGAGGTGAGAAACCCCCTCGCGGCGATGAAGCTGCGGGCCGATCTCGCCCGCTCGAGCGGCGAGGCCACGCCCGCCATCGCGAGCGACCTCTCGGACATCGCGTCGGAGATCACGCGCCTCGACCGGCTCGTCAGCGATCTGCTGGTCGTCGCGGGCAGGCGCTCCGGGCCCAAGGCGGACGTGGACCTGGGCGACCTCGTGGGCCAGCGCGTGCGGCTCCTCGCCCCGTGGGCGGCCGAGAAGGGCGTCGCCGTCTCGAACCTCGGCGCGGCCCGCGCGCACGTCGACGCCGACGCCATCGCCCGCGTCGTCGACAACCTCCTGCGCAACGCCGTCGAGGCGTCGCCCCGCGGGGCCTCGGTGCGCGTGAGCGTCGTGCCCTACGCCGAGGGCGTCGAGCTGGCCGTGGTCGACGCGGGCGCGGGCGTTCCGAAGGAGCACGTGGCCGAGCTCTTCGAGCCGTTCTTCACGACCAAGAACGAGGGTACGGGCCTCGGCCTCGCGCTGGCCCGCGCCGTGGCGAACGCGCACGACGGGACGCTCACCTACGCGCACGAGGCGGAGGCGACGTGCTTCACGCTGCGGCTCCCGGCCAGGGTCCCACCCGCGGCAGCGGAGCCTTCGTCGTGAAGATTGGCCCGGACTACCGCGTCTCGCACACGCTCCCGGGCGGGGAGGTCGTCACCCTGAGGCCCATCCAGCCGGACGACCGCGGCGCGCTCCACGACGCCTTCATGCGCCTCTCGCCCGAGTCGCGCTACCGGCGCTTCTTCGCGCCCATCACCGACCTCACGGACGAGAAGCTCACCTACCTCTGCTGCGTCGACGGGATCGACCACTTCGCCCTCGTCGCCACGACGGTCACCCCCGATCTGAAGAGCGAGCTGGGCGTCGGGGTCGCGCGCTTCGTGCGATCGTCGCGCGACCCGGGAGCTGCCGAGGCCGCGGTGACCGTGGTGGACGACATGCAGCACCGCGGCATCGGCAAGCTCCTCATGCTGACGCTCGTGGAGGCGGCGCTCGAGCGCGGGATTCGCCGGCTCACGGGCGAGGTGCTCGCCACGAACGAGCCCGTGCTCGAGGCGCTCCGCGCGTCGGGCGCGAAGCTCGAGAGCCTGGAGGAGGGCACCGTCCGGTTCGAGGTCCCGCTCGGCGCGGGCAAGGAGCCGCTCCTCCTGCACCTGCTCCGGGAGGCCGCCCGGTCGATCCCGGGCTTCCTGCTTCGCCTCTACCCCGCTTCGTCGAGGCACGAGGGCTGAGACGCGGCCGCGTCAGTCGAGCGTGGCGACGACCGGCGCGTGATCGGACGGGAGCGCCTCGCTCGCCTTGCTCTTCTTTCGAAACTCCCGGTCCACGAAGACGTCCTTCACGCGGCGGGCCACGGGGGCGCTCGCGAAGATCATGTCGAGGCGCATGCCGAGCTGCTTGTGGAACGCGCCGGCCCGGTAGTCCCAGTACGAGTACCCGGGCTCGCCCGGGTACCTGGTGCGGTAAAGGTCGGCGAGCCCCGCCTTCGTCACGCGCGCGAGCCGGTCACGCTCGGCGTCCGTGTGGAAGATGGTGCCCCGCGCCGCCGCGCCCATGTACGAGTCCTGGTCGGTCAGGCAGACGTTGAAGTCGCCGGCCAGCACGAGCCCCTCCTCCGGGTGCGCGCGCGTCTCGGTCTCGACGTGGAGCGCGAGCCGCTCGAGCCACTCGAGCTTGCCCGCGAACTCCGGCGCGCGCGTCGTCTTGCCGTTGGGGATGTAGACGCTCGTGACGGTCATCCCGCACGCGCGGGCCGTGAGGAAGCGCGCCCCCGACTCGGCCGCGGCGCCCGGGAGCTCGCGAAGCACGACCTCGGGCTCCTCGCGCGCCAGCACGGCCACGCCGTTCCAGCTCTGCTGCGCGACGATGGCCGCGCGGTAGCCGGCCCCGCGGAGCTCGAGGTACGGAAAGTCCGCCTCCGTCGCCTTGAGCTCCTGCAGGCACACGACGTCGGGCTTGCGCTCCGCGAGCCACTCGAGCAGGCGCGTGGCCCGCGCTCGAATCCCGTTCACGTTCCAGGTGGCGATGATCATGGTGGTGGCCGATCAGACGGTGAGGGGCTTGTGCGCCAGCCAGGGCATGCCATCGCTCCGCCCATCGCACGCCCGGGCCAGGGGGCCGAGCCCTCGCTCAGTGCGTGTGCTGCATCGCCGTGGCGACCCCGAAGACCACCATCCCCACCATCCCGATGGCATACAGGCCCATCATCACGATGGCGCCGATGCCGCAGAACTTCCAGAACGACTTCTGCTGCTCCAGCGCCGCCTCGAGATCGTTCGTCGCGCGGCTCGTGCCAAGGTTTGCGATCGCGCTGGCGTACGACCACAGCTTGATGGCCGGGTAGACGTAGAACGCGCCGATCGGAAGGTAGAAGAGCCCCAGCCACGGCCCGAGCGGGTTCGTCGTCTTCGTCACCACCATCGACATGGCGATCATGCCGAAGCCGACGACGACCATGAGCCCGCTCGAGAGGAACATGAGCACGCTCAGGAACATCACCCAGGGACGCGTCTGGCGGAGCAGATCGATCGCCCGCTCGTTCACGACCATGACCGGCTCGGTCCTGTAGGGCGTGGGGGCGGTGGCGCTCGGTGCGTAGGGGTTCGGCGGTGCGTACGGGGTCATTGCGCTGCATGGTAACAGAGATGGCCGCGCACGCACCCGCGCGGGGGGTTACGCTGGCACGCATGACGACCACGGTGCTCATCGTCGAGGACGACACGAGCGTGCGCGAGGGGCTCGTCCGTGCCGTGGGGTCGAAGGGACACCGCACGGTGGCGGCGACGGGCGTGGTCGAGGCGCGCGCGGCCCTGGCCCGGGAAGAGGTCGACTGCGTGCTCCTCGACGTGCGGCTCAAGGATGGCGACGGGCTCGAGCTCCTCGGCGAGATCCGCGCCGGCGCCTCGCGGGAGACGCCCGTGATCATGGCCACGGCGTTCGGCGACAGCGAGCGCACCATCCACGCGATGAAGGCGGGCGCCTTCGAGTACGTGACCAAGCCGTTCGACCTGCCGCTCCTCCTCGACGCCGTCGATCGCGCCGTGAAGAAGCGCGCGCTCGGGCGAGCGATGCCGTCCGCGCCCCTGCCGCCGAAGGTGCCGGCCGGCCCGCTCGTCGGGTCGAGCGCTCCCATGCTCGCCGTGTGGAAGGTCATCGGGCGCGCGGCTGCCTCGGACGCGCCAGTGCTCATCGTGGGCGAGACCGGAACGGGCAAGGAGCTCGTCGCGCGCGCCATCCACGATCACTCGGCCCGCGCGAAGGAGCCCTTCGTCGCCGTGAACCTCGCGGCGCTCGCCCCCACGCTCCTCGAGAGCGAGCTCATGGGCCACGAGCGGGGCGCGTTCACCGGAGCCGTCGCGCGGCGCGCTGGGCGCTTCGAGATGGCCGGCGCGGGCACGCTCTTCCTCGACGAGATCGGCGACCTCGACTCCACGCTCCAGACCAAGCTCCTGCGCGTCTTGCAAGACGGTCGCTACGAGCGCGTGGGCGGCACCGAGACGCTCGCGAGCCGGGCGCGCGTCCTCGCCGCCACGAACAAGCCGGTGCGCCCCGGGCAGGCCGGGGCCACGTTGCGCGAGGACCTCTACTACCGCCTCGCCGTCGTCGAGGTGGAGCTGCCCCCGCTCCGCGCCCGCCGGAGCGACATCCCGCTGCTCGTGGCCCACGCGCTCGAGCGCACCAAGGCCCGCGCCGTGAGCGAGGAGGCGATGGCGCGCCTCGTCGCCTACGGCTGGCCTGGCAACGTGCGCGAGCTCTTTCACGTGGTCGAGCGGGCCGCCGTCATGTGCAGCGCGGAGGTCATCGACGTGGCGGACCTCGCGCCCGCGCTCCAGGTGGCCGCCGCCGCGCGCGCCTCGGGCGCCGGGGCCTACGAGGAGCTGCCCCTCCGCGAGGCGCTCGCCGCCCTCGAGAAGCACATGCTCGAGCGGGCGCTCGAGAAATCAGGGGGCAACCGGGCCGAGGCCGCGCGGCTCCTCGGCATCGCGCGGCCGCAGCTCTACACGAAGATGGAGGAGCACGGCATCACCGAGCGACGCCCGAAACGGGACGAGCCCGAAGACGGTGGTTGACAGACGGCTCGAGCTGGCTAGCCTACGCGTCCCTTCTGAGTAGAGGTCCTCCTCATGGTCTCGTCGTCGCAGCAGTTCGAGCGCATTCGCAAGCGCAAGCTCACCACCAACGGCAAGCGCAACAAGCGCACGCTCCGCCGCCTCGGAACCCCCAAGTTCCCCGTCCACCTCGAGGGCTACGATCCCAAGGCCGCCGACGCCCCGGTCGCGAAGGCCGCCAAGAAGTAGAAGCGCGGCGTTCTTCGCCGATGGCGGCGCGCTGGCGTTGTCGGGTCGAGTCAACGTACAAAAGTACGTCTCCTCTCCCCTCCTAGCCAGCGCTTGCCCTCGACGAAAACCGCCACACTTCTGGTCGTAGTCTCAGAGCAGAGTCTCTGCCCAGACGCTGAGCTCGCCGCCGCCGGCGAGCTCGCCTGCGGCGTCCAGCGCGAGGATCATCTCGCGCGCGGAGGAGAACCGCGCGTCCACGTCCCGGGCGAGGCCCCGCATCACGGCGGCCTCGAGCGCCTCCGAGATGCCGGGGGCATGCTCCCTCGGAGACGGGATGGGCATCGAGAGGAGGCTCTCGAAGACCTCCGTCATGTTGGTGCCCGGGAAGAGCGGGCGGCCGGTGAGCGCCTCCCAGAGGATGGCCGACGCGGCGAAGATGTCGCTCTTCTTGCTGAGCGGCTCGCCCCTCGCCAGCTCGGGCGCCGTGTAGGCGAGGCAGCGGCGGAAACGGCCCTCGCGGGTCGTGTGCATCCAGTCGCGCATGCCGGACATGCCGAGCTCCGTGATGCGCGGCACGCCGTCGAAGCCGACGAGGATGGTCTCGGGGCAAAGGGCGCCGTGGACGAGGCCTTCGGGCGCGCGCTTCGAGCGCAGATCGTGGGCTGCCGCCAGGCCGTGGAGCGCTCCGGCGACGACCGAGCAGGCGCGGCGCGGAGCGAGCTGCCGCCCGCTGCTCCCGCCCCGCAGGATGCGCGCGAACGAGAGGCCGCGGACGTGGTCCGTGACGAGGTAGAGCACCTCGCCGGAGGCGACGACATCGAGCGTCGAGACGAGGTTCGGCTGGGAGACGCTGGCCGCGAGGCGCGCGCTCCTCACGATCACGCGGACGAACTCGGGGTCCGCCGCGAACATCGGGTAGAAGCTCTTGATGAGCACCGGCCGGAGAAAGCCCACCGGCCCGTGGTAGCGGCCGACGTGGAGCGTCCCCATCCCGTCGGAGCCGATCGTCTCCCCGAGACGGTAGCGACCGAGCTGCGACCGTCCGAGTGCCACCTCGTCCATCGGCATGCTCGGCAGGATAGCAACGGGCGGCAGGGACGCGAGGCGGACGCGGGCGATCCAGGTGAGCGGCAAAGTTACAGCGTCGTGGTCGCCCGCGCGGGCTCCATCCCGAGCCCCGCGCGCTTGCCCTTTCGCTCCTGGCGGCGCTCCTTGCGGGAGCTGTGCGAGCGCCGCGCCCACGCGGCCACGCGGGAGAGGACGAGCGCCGTCGGTCCGAAGTACGCGAGCAGCGCGAGGTAGACGAGCCACGGCGTGCGGCCCCCCGTGACGACCGGCACTCCCTCCGCCGGCTGCACGGTGAGAAAGTAGAGGATCGCGGCCTCCCCCAGGTACGGCGCGTCGGCGGCGTGCGACAGCATGCGCGGCGCGAGGAGCGAGCCGTCGGGCATGGGCCAGGAGACGGCGAGCATCTGCGACGAGAGCGTGTACGCGTGGTCGAAGCGGCCGTTGCGGCGCGCGGCCGCGATGCCGAACGCGCTCGCCGAGGTCCCGAAGCCGTCGATGACCGGGCCGGCGTCGACCTCCGTGAGCCACTCCGAGTCGGGCGTCCCCTTCGCGTACTCACGGAAGCCCGCCGCCCAGGTGTGGTCCTGCCAGAACGACGCCTCGTAGCGCCCGTACCAGTCCTTCGCGCGGTCGGGCCAGAGGTCGGGCGCGAAGACCGAGACCCACGAGTTGCCGATCCCGCGCGACGGCTGGATCTGGTCTCCCGACTCCACATCCATCCGGTACGGCACGAGCCCGAGCGAGTCGGCCATGGGGCCCGTGAACGCGCGCGCGGAGCGGGCGAAGAAGGCGCTGTGGTCGGTCCCGAGGACGGCGTCGGCGTGGCGCATCATGCCTTCGCCGGCCACGACGTCGATGGGGTAGCACTCGCCCGGGTAGTCGTTGAGGACGCCGCGGTCGGACTCGTCGAGCGCCTGGGTCAGCGTGTCGACCTGGTCCTCTAGCATCGGGAGCGAGCTCCTGTCGTGGGTGAGCCGCTCGTGGCTCGCGAGCGCGGCGATGACGAGCGAGCGGAAGAAGACGTTCTCGCGGTGCATGTAGTCGCCGCCCCAGTGCGTGCGCACCCACGTGTGGTGCACGGGGTCGGTCACGAGGTCGCGCGCGGCGGCGACGGCTCCCGCGGCGTAGTGCATCGGCGACTCGCCGCCCGCGTGGTCGCCCGCGTCCCAGGTCGCCTGGAGCTGCTCGGTGGCCATGAGGTAGAAGACGGCGCTGAAGATGGGCCACTCGGTCGTGGGCACGTCGTGGAGCTCCACGTACGCAGCGCTCCCCGAGGCGACGCGCGCGCGCGCCCACGACTCGAAGCGCGGCGTGATGTCCCTGTGCAGGCGCCAGGCGAGCCTGGGGATGCCGGGGCCGCGGATGGCGTCGTCCTGGAGGTCACGGACGACGGTGAGGCCGGGCAGGAGGCAGCAGTAGCCGGTGACGGCCGCGAAGAGCAGCCAGGCGAGAAAGCGGATGGGTCTACGCGAAGGCGAGCGCGGGCGGTTCTCCATGCACCGAGTGTCGCCCTGGAATAGGGCGCGCGCTCCCGGCGTACCCGCCAGCGGTCGCGGGCCCTGGGCGAACGGTCGTCAGCGGCGGTGAGCGGTCGGGGCCGTGGACGGCCGCCGGAGGAGAGGGGTCACGGGGAGTGCGGGAGGTCGGGAGGAGAGCGCTTTCACGACCGTGCCCTCAGTGCGTGGCGGGCTTGGGCGCTCGCACGATGGCGTTCGTCTGGCCCTTCGGAGGGGGCGGGCAGAGGCCACACGTTCCGAGCTGGACGGTGACGCCCCAGTAGACGTTCGCGTCATCGACCGCCGGGCCGCCGGAGAGGAACTGCCCCGAGGCGATGACGGTGACGGCGCCGCCCGCGATGGGAACCGCGTTGACGGTGTCGGCAAGGGTGAAATAGAGGCTGTCCGCGTCGACGGCGAGCCCCATCGCGCACCCGCTCGCGAGCATGGTCGGGGTGCCGCCGCCGAGGGGCACGCGGTAGACGCCCGCGACGCCGTTCACGCCGTTCGAGGGGCACTGCGAGAAGTAGACGTAGCGCTCGTCCGTGACGAGGGGCATCGAGGTGTCGGCGTAGAACGTGTTGGCCGGGATGCCTGGGCCCGTCACGAGCGTCGTCACGGTGCCGCCTGCAGTGGGCACAGACAGCAGGTCTCCGCCGGGGTCGGTCACGTACAGCGTGCCGTTCGCCAGGGCGAGGGCGGCGGGGCTCTTCAGGCCGCTCGCGATGGTGGCCGGCGTGCCTCCCCCGAGGGGGACGCGCATGACCGTGTTCTGATCCTGGTCCGTCCAGTAGACGTTGGCGGCGTCCACGACGATGCCGGACGTGAAGCCGAGGGACGACGCCAGGACCGTGGCCGGCCCGCCGCCGAGGGGGGCGCGCGCGATGAGGCCCGACGTGTAACCGCCCGAGCTCTCGGAGAAGTAGAGGCTCGCGCCGTCGGTGGCGAAGCCGTTCTGGAAGTAGACGCCCTGGCCGGCGCTCGAGACGAGCGGGGTCGTCTCGCCGCCCGCCGCCGGGACCGAGACGATCCCTTCGATGAACAGGGCCGCGTAGACGCTGCCGCCGACCACGGAGATGGCCACGGGCTGGTCGCCGAGCGGGACGGGCCACGCGCCGGCGGCGGTCCCCGCGTCCGGCCCGGGGCTCGCGGCGCCCGTGTCCGTGGCGGCGCCAGGGGAGGCGTCGGTGGCCGTCGCGGGGGTGCCGGCGTCGCCGCCGGAGGGGGTCCCCGGGTCGGGCGCGGCGGCTCCCGAGTCGACCTCGGGCGGCGTCTCGGCGGGTCCGCCGCTGACGTGGCCGCCGCAGGCGAAGAGGGCGCAGGGGAGGGTCCAGAGAAGGCTATTTCGGGTCATCGGGTTCCTCGCAAGGGCCAAGCGCGGGCGAAGCGACGCCCGCGTGTGTGGGCTTGGGAAGGGGACGACCGATCCATTAAGAAATCGACCACGGCCCAGGGAAGCGAGCCCCGAGCTCCGCCGTACTTACATGCGGCGAGCCCGTGAGGGCCGCTGCAGTCCGGCGTTTCCAGGGGAGAGGGTTACGAAGATGACGTTGTGGCGTGGTCTCGGAGTGGGCGTGCTCCTCTATCTCGGCGGCGTGCTCCTCGTCGTCAGCGCTGCCAGCACGACGTTCGCCCCGTGATCAGCCCGCGGCCGCGACCGGGGCCCCTTCGGGCTTCGCGCCGCGGAGGATGCGAAGCCAGCACGCGACGCTCCCCGCCGTGATCGACACGATGCAGAGGAGCAGGATCACCGTGACGACGGCGTTGATGAGCCCGATCGTGTGCGTCGCCGGCACCTTGGCCATGGGCAGGTAGAGCGTCCCGATGCTCTCGACCCCGGCCGTGAAGGTGGTCGTCCCGACGAAGAGGAGGGGCAGGAACGTGACGAGCGCGTAGACGCGCCTTGGGGACTCGCGGAGGATGATCGTCGTCGCCACGCAGAGGGCGGCGCAGGCGAGCAGCTGGTTGGCGATGCCGAACATCGGCCAGATGGTCGAGATGCTGCCCGTGAGGATGAAGTAGGTCCACCCCCCGACGACGAGACCGGTCGCGATGACGCCGCCCGTAGTGCTCGTGGACTTGCCGAGCTCGGGGGAGAAGCGAGCCATGAACTCCTGCATCAAGAACCGCCCGATGCGCGTCCCGGTGTCGATCGTGGTCAGGATGAAGAGCGCCTCGAACATGATCGCGAAGTGGTACCAGTACGCCAGGAGCGCGTTCATCCCGGGCAGGCCGCTGAAGACGCGCGCCATCCCGACCGCGAGGGACACTCCGCCGCCCGTCCGCGCGGCCACGACCTCGCCCGAGCTCTGCGAGAGCGCGGGCAGCTCCTTCACATGGAGCCCGAGGCGGGCGAAGTCGGCCTCGTCGAGCGTGGTCGCGCGGGGGGCCGCAGGATCGACGCCGTAGCCGAGCGCGCCGAGCGCGGGGTTCGAGAGGGCCAGGATCTTGGAGGCCGGGAGCTTCGCGGTGCGAAGGGGAGCGAGCGCCGCCGTACCGGTATCGTCCCCGATCCCGAGGATGGCGCGGTCGTGCGCGGTGAAGCTCCCCGACGCCCGCTCGAGGTCCGCGTACGAGCGCGCGAGCCCCTGGTCGTGCGTCTCGGCGCTCGCCACGATGGCGATCTTCGGGTCCGTGTTGATGGTCACGTAGTCGTCGGGAGGCATGACGCAGGCTGCGATGAGCGCCGTGATGCCGACGAGCCCCTCGCAGAGCATCGCGCCGTAACCGATCGACCGGCAGTCCTTCTCGCAGTCGACCATCTTGGGCGTCGTCCCGCTCGAGACGAGCGCGTGAAACCCGCTGATGGCCCCGCACGCGATGGTGATGAAGACGAAGGGGAAGAGCGGCCCCTTGATGATGGGGCCGCCCCCGTGGATGTACTCGGTCACGCCCGGCATCTGGATGGGCGGGTTCACGACGATGATGCCGACGACGAGGAGCGCGACGGTGCCGAGCTTGAGGTAGCTCGACAGGTAGTCGCGCGGGCAGAGGAGCAGCCACACGGGCAGGACGCTGGCGACGAAGCCGTAGCCCGCCATGAGGAGGGTGATGGCCGTCCGCGAGAGCTTCAGGTGGACGGCGAACGACGAGTCTCCGACCATCTTGCCGACGATGAGCGCGAGCAAAAGGAGCGCGCAGCCGCCGATCGTTGCCTCGCGGATCCCGCGCAGGGAGCCGCCGCGGACCTTGTAGATGTAGAGCCCCATCCCGAGCGCGATGGGGATGCTCGCGGCCACGGTGAAGAACCCCCACGCGCTCTCGGCGAGGGCCCCGACCACCACGTTGCCGAGCCCGGCCAGCGCGATGACGACGATGAACAGGATGGCGATGGCCGTGACGAGCCCGAGCGTCGGCCCGAGCTCGTCCCGCGCGATCTCGGCGAGCGAGCGGCCGCCCCGCCGTGTGCTGGCGACGAGGATGACGAAGTCCTGGACGGCCCCGCCGAGGACGACCCCGAAGAGGATCCACGCGAAGCCGGGGTAAAACCCGAACTGCGCCGCCAGGACGGGCCCGATGAGGGGCCCTGCCCCCGCGATGGCCGCGAAGTGGTGCCCGAAGAGGACCCAGCGGTTGGTCGGGTGGAAGTTCACGCCGTCCTTCCTGGTGTGCGCCGGCGTGACGCGGGCGTTGTCCAGGCAGAGGACCTTCGCGGCGAGGAAGGCCGAGTAGTAGCGGTAGCCGATCGAGAGAACGGCGAGCGCGATGAGCATCCACCAGGCGGCGCGCATCATGGGGCTGCCCGCCAGGGTCGGCGAGGGAAGGGGACCATCCCCGCTCTTTCCAGGCCAGGTGGGGGGAAGTCAAGCCCGGAGCATGGTGCGGTTACTTGAACGCGGACGGCGCGCGCCGATTACACTCGAGCTGTGCGGGTGATCGTCGTCGGGACCGGGACCGAGGTGGGCAAGACGCACGTCTGCATGTGCCTGCTCGCCCAGGCCCGCGCCCGGGGCCTCCGGGTGCGCGCCTACAAGCCGGTTGCCACCGGGGTCACGGGCGAGTGCGAGGACTCGGCGCGCCACGCGGAGGCCCTGGGGACGGCCTCGGTGCCTCCCACGTTCGGTTACGTGAGGCCCGTCTCGCCGCACCTCGCCGCACGCGAGGAGGGGCGCCCCATCGACCTCGAGGCGATCGCCAGGGTCGCGGACGAGATGACGCCGGGCACCGATCTGCTCCTCGTGGAGACCGCGGGGGGCCTCTTCTCGCCCCTCAGCGAGACCCTCACCAACGCCGATCTCGTGAGGCGCCTCGGCCCCGCGGCGGTCCTCCTCGTGGCGCCGGACCGCATCGGCGTCCTCGGCGAGGTCCGCGCCTTCTCGCTCGCCGCCAAGGCGTCCGGGATCACCCTCTCGTGGGTCGTCCTCTCGGCGCCCGCCCAGGGGGATGCGTCCACGGGCACGAACGCGGGCGAGCTCGAGGCCCTCGGCCTGGGCCCCGTGTCTCCCGTCTTTCGCCGGGCCCCGTTCGATGCGAAAGAGAGCCTGGACGCGGCGGCGAGGGTTTTGGAGGCGCTCGCGCCGTCGATCGGTTAGGAGGACAGGGCAGACATGGCAGATAGCGGTTTTGAACATCTCCTGGCCGAGGGCGTCATCAGCGAGGTCCTGGGTCGCCTCAAGAGCGGCAAGGAAGCCGACGTCTACGCGGTCCGCTACGGCGGCAAGGTCGTCGCCGCCAAGGTGTACAAGGAGCGCGCGCACCGCAGCTTCAAGAACAACGCCGTCTACATGGAGGGCCGCAGCGTCAGGAACTCGCGCTCGCAGCGCGCCATGGACCGAAAGACGAGCTTCGGCCAGGCGGCGTCCGAGGAGGCCTGGAAGAGCGCCGAGGCGGACGCCATCTACAAGCTGCACGCGGCGGAGGTGCGGGTCCCCGCTCCCGTCATGTTTCTCGATGGCGTCCTCCTGATGGAGCTCGTCTGCGACGCGAACGGCGAGGCCGCGCCGCGCCTCATCGACGTGCACCTCACGCCCGCCGACGCGAACGCAGCGTACCGCGACATGCTGACGCAGCTCGTTCGCATCCTCTCGTGCGATCTCATCCACGGCGACCTCTCGCCGTACAACGTCCTCTGGGCGGCGGCCGGCCCGACGATCATCGACTTTCCGCAGATCATCTCCGCGTCCCACAGCAGCAGCTCGGAGGCCTTCTTCCTCCGCGACGCCCGCAACATCCTCGGCTACTTCGCCGCGGCCGACCCGTCGCTCAACGCGCGCCGCGGCGATCCCATGGAGATCTGGCGCGCGTACGTGCGGCGGGAGCTCACCCCCGACTTCGTGCCGACGGGCAGGTCCGCGCCCCGCGAGCACCACGGGTTCCGTGCCGGACACGAGGCGCGCCCGGGCCAGGGCCCGCGTGATCAAGGGCCGCGCGCCGATGGCCCGCGAGGTCCGGGCCCGCGCCCCGACCGCCACCGCGGCAACGGGGCTCCGCGGCCAGGCGCGCCCCCCGTTCAGGCGGGCGGGCAGCCCGGAAATGCGAGGCCGGCCCACCAGGGAGGCGGCGGGCCCAGGCCAGGTGGCCACGGCCACGGTGGAGGCGGCGGCCCCAGGCCAGGTGGCCAGGGTCACGCGGGCGGAGGCGGGCCCAGGCCCGGCGGCCACGCGCAGGGTGGAGGCGGTCCGCGGGGAGGGGCAAACGGTCACCCGGGCGGAGGTCCGCAGCGCGGGGGAGGCCAGCGCCGCTCCGTGCACGTCCCCGAGGTCATCGTGCGCATCAACCGATCGAACCCCCCGGGTCCCGTCGAGGGGCACGACGCCGTCCGCGTCGCCGCGCCCGTGATGCCGACGGCTCCCGCCGTGGCGACGGCCCCGGACGGGCCCGCGCGCTCGGAAGGCGCCGGCGCGGACCCGCATCGCCGCCGGAGGCGCCGCCGCCGCTAGAACTTCTGCCCGGCTACTCCGTAGGAGCGCAGATGGTTTCCGCACGAGAGCTCGGCGCATGGTTGATGGGGGCTGTCGCCGCGGCGGCGTGTAGGACGCCGGCACAGCCCACCGCGGCGCTCGTCCCCGCGGAGTACCAGGGCCCACCGCTCGCTTCCGCAGCGCCACTTCCGCATCCAGCCCCGTCGATTGCGCTCCTCGTCGATGACGTGGCGCCTCCGGCGCCTCCGGCGCCTCCGGCGCCTCCCGTGGCCGCGACACGGCCGAGCGGGCCGGTCTCTCCGCCGCTCCGGGACGCTCGGTTTCACGACCCCATGCCCGGCGGCTACGTGGGCGGCTGGTACGGAGACACGGGGCTCGACATCGCGGGCCACTTCCTGCCCGTCTACGCAGTGGCGGCCGGCACGCTCGACTACTCGGAGCGCGGACACACGCGGTGGATGACGGCCCCCGACACCCCTTTCAGCGTCCGCATCGCCCTCGACGAGCCCGTGGCCTGGACGGGCCAGCACCGGGTGACCCACGTGTATTACACGCACATGTCGCGGCTCGAGTTCGAGCAGCCCGAGGGCGCTCCCCTGCGCCGGCACGTCGTGGCGGGCGAGAGGATCGGAACGAGCGGCATCGGCAACGGAGTGCCGCACCTGCACCTCGGTGTGCTGCTCGACGGGCTCGTGGAGCAGGACACCTGGGACGGCATCCTCCGCGAGGACGATATCCGCAAGCTCTTCGGGGGGTACAGGAACGGCGAGCTGCTCCCGAAGCTCTCGCTCGCCGTGCCGCAGGGCTAGAGCGTCGGGCTCACGCCTCCTTGCG
>Ga0302196_10000760_pt1 | contig 30650 bp, 27 predicted proteins | sample II_Bog_N1_3_FD_198794 | JGI IMG/M metagenome (GOLD analysis project Ga0302196, IMG submission 198794) | Peat permafrost microbial communities from Stordalen Mire near Abisko, Sweden - II_Bog_N1_3 | ecosystem: Environmental > Terrestrial > Soil > Wetlands > Peat | place: Sweden: Abisko...
GGGGTGGTCCCTCTTGGCCTCCGCCATCTTCTGCGCTGTGCGATCGACGACCCGCATCACGCCCGTCTCCCCGACGAACATGTGGTGCGCCTCCTCGGTCAGCATGAATCGCGTCGTCCGGGCGAGCGGGTCGAACGCGCTCTCGGCCAGGGCGAGCAGCTGGAACTTGCCGTCGCGGTCGGTGAAGAAGGTGAACATGAAGAACGAGAGCCAATCGGTACACGGCTCGTTGAAGGCGCCGAGGAGGCGCGGCTTGTTCGCGTCGCCGCTGCGACGCTCGAGCAAGGCCTCTGCCTCCTCGCGGCCGTCCCTCCCGAAGTGGGAGTGGAGGAGGAAGACCATCGCCCAGAGGTGGCGGCCCTCCTCGACGTTCACCTGGAAGAGGTTTCGCAGATCGTAGACGCTCGGGCACGACTGGCCGAGCAGCCGCTGCTGCTCGACGCTCGCGGGCTCCGTGTCTCCCTGCGTGACGATGAGCCGGCGCAGGGTGTTTCTGTGCTCGCCCGGCACCTGCTGCCAGACGGGCTCGCCGTAGTGATCGCCGAAGCCGATCTTGCGGTCGGCGACAGGGTCCGTCAGGAAGATTCCCCAGCGGTAGTCGGGCATCTTCACGTAGTCGAAGTGAGCCCAACCGTCGTGATCGACCGAGACGGCCGTACGCAGGAAGACGTCATCCTCCTGGAAGCCGACGGGCCCCATGTCCTTCCACCACGAGATGAAGTTCGGCTGCCAGGCCTCGAGAGCGCGCTGGAGCTTCTTGTCGTCCGCGAGGTGGACGTTGTTCGGGATTCGCTCGTCGTTGACTACGGTGGACATGGATTTCCTCTACTTGATGGCAGGCGCGCTCAGGTGCGCCGCCAATCGAACTCAGGTCGCTCGGGCGATCCGTACAGGGTCAAGGCTCCCCGCTCGCCCACGGCGTTCGGCCTCTGGAAGATCCAGTTCTGCCAGGCGGACAGCCGCGCGAAGATCTTGGTCTCCATCGTCTCCGGACCGCCGAAGCGAAGGCTCGCTTCCATCCCGGTCATCGCGTCCGGAGAGAGGCTCGCGCGCTCCTCGAAGGCGATGCGCACCTCGTCGTCCCAGTCGATGTCGTCCGGGGCGAAGGTGACGAGGCCCGCGGCGAGCGCCGCCTTCGTGTCGAGCGGCCCCTTTGCCTCGAGCACCCGGTTGACCTGCGAGGGGTCGCGGAGGAAGCGCTCCTCCAGGCGCGATAGGCCATTGCCCATCGGCAGCGACCCCGCGTTGAGCGCGGACAGCACCACGTGCGTGGGGGCGTCCTCGCTGTCCTTCATGTAGAGGCGGTCGGAGGCGAGCGCGAGCTCGAAGAGCGACCCCGCGAAGCACGAGCCAGGCTCGGCCAGCGCGAAGAAGCTCTTGGCGCTCATGTCCATCCGCTTGAGCACGCGTTTCATGAGGAGCAAGACCTCACGCACGAGGCCGTCGTCCTTGTTCGCGGCGAGCATCGCGTCGACGGCGAGCACCGCCGCGGGATCGCCCGTCGTCTTCACCGCGACGACGCCGATGGTGGGCCGGTTGAAGCGCAGGTCGAGGAGGGCGTCGTCGAGCTCGCGCCAGGCGCGGATGGCCCAGGCGTTCGCCCCGGCCGCCGCGAGCTCCTCCACGCTCGTGGGCTGCTTCTCGTCCGGCGCCCTCATGGTGAGCGTCGCCGTACGGGCCGCCTCGTCGACGACGAGAGACACGTACTTGTACTCGGTGCCGCCCGCGGTCCGCTTCGCCTCGAGCGGCGTGAGGATCACGGCCTTGCCGGATCTCCGCTTCGCGCGGCCGGCCATGGCGTCGAGGCGCCGCTTCACCGCCGCGACGAACGTCGCCTTGCTAGGCGCCTCGTCGACCAGGCCCCACTCGACGGCGCGCTTGCCGCGCACGCCCTCGGCCAGCGTGGAGAACACGTCGGCGAGGTCACGCCGGATTTTGCGCTTGTCGGTGAGCCTCGTCAGGCCTCCTGTCCCGGGAAGCACGGCGAGGAGCGGCGCCTCCGGGAAGCTCACCGCGGCGTTTCCGTCCTCCTGGAGGATGATCTCGTCGCACGCGATCGCTAGCTCGTAGCCGCCGCCCGACGCCGTTCCGTTCAGCGCAGCGAGGCTCGGGATGCCCGACTCGGCGCTCATCTCCTCGAGGTAGAGGCGCGTCTCGTTCGTGAACTTGCAGAAGTTGACCTTGAACGCGTGGGTCGAGCTTCCGAGCATGTAGATGTTGGCGCCGGAGCAGAAGATCCGGTCCTTGCCGCTCACGAAGACGATCGCCTTCACCTCGGGCCGCTCGAAGCGGATGCGCAGGAGGGCGTCGGCGAGCTCGACGTCGACCCCTAGGTCGTACGAGTTGAGCTTGAGGGGGTAGCCGGGGCGCAGGCCCCCGTCCTCCTTCACGTTCATGACGAGACGCGCGACGGCGCCGCCGTGCTCGGAGGGGTATTCGACGCTCCAGTGACGGTAGCGGTCGGGGTGGGTCTCGAATCGGACGGGCTCGGTCGGGCCCGCGTGAGCTTTCTCGGCCATGAGGGTGCGTTAGGTTACGGCACTTCTGGACGCAATGCTGCAATGGTAAGAGGGCTCCCATGATCGAGCTTCTCAGCCACGTGGGCGGCCAATGGGCAAAGGGTAGCGGGCAGCCGGACAAGAGCGCCCTCCTCGTGAACCCCGCGACGGAAGAGCCCCTCGCGCGGGCATCGACCGCGGGCATCGACATGAAGGCGGCCCTCGCCTTCGCGCGCGCGGGCGGAGCGGACCTGCGAAGGCGCACGTTCGCCGAGCGGGGGGAGCTCGTCCGCGCGATGTCGCGCGCCATCCACGCCCACCGGGACGAGCTTCTGGGGCTCGCCATCGCCAACGGCGGCAACACGCGCTCGGACGCGAAGTTCGACGTCGACGGTGCCAGCGGCACGCTCGCGGCGTACGCCGATCTAGGCGCGGAGCTCGGCGACGCCCGCGTCCTGCTGGACGGCGAGGCGACGCAGCTCGGCCGGAGCGCCCGCCTGTTCGGCCAGCACGTGCTCGTCCCGCGCGAGGGCGCCGCGGTCCACGTCAACGCGTTCAACTTCCCCGCGTGGGGCCTCGCCGAGAAGGCGGCCGTCGCGATCCTCGCGGGCGTCCCGGTCATCACCAAGCCGGCCACGAGCACCGCCCTCGTGTCGCACCGGATCGTGCAGATTTTGGTCGAGGAGAGCGTGCTGCCCCCGGGCGCGCTCTCGTTCCTCGCGGGCAGCGCGGGTGATCTGTTGAGCCACCTCGGCGGGCAGGACGTCCTCGCGTTCACCGGGTCGAGCGTCACCGGAAGGATGCTGCGCGGGACCGATGCGGTCCTCGCCCACTCCGTCCGCGTGAACGTCGAGGCCGACAGCTTGAACGCGGCCGTCCTCGGGCCCGACGTCGAGCTCGGCTCGGATCTCTGGAACCTCTTTCTCACCGACGTCGCCCGCGACATGACGCAGAAGACCGGCCAGAAGTGCACGGCCATCCGGCGCGTGTACGTACCCTCGGCGCGGGAGGAGGAGGTCATCGAAGCGCTCCGCGAGCGGCTCGCCGCGGTGAAGGTGGGCGACCCGTCGCGCGACGACGTGACGATGGGGCCTCTCGCGACGGCGCAGCAGCTCGCAGACGTGCGGGACGGCATTGCGAAGCTCGGCGCCTGCGCCAAGGTGGTCTTCGGCAGCGCCACCGAGGTCTCAGCCCTCGGCGTCTCGCCGGGCAAGGGCTTCTTCGTCTCGCCCGTGCTCCTTCATGGCAAGGAGCCCGACGCCCGGGACGCCGTCCACAACCACGAGGTCTTCGGCCCGGTGGCGACGGTGATGCCGTACGACGGCACGGCGACGGCTGCGGCGACCCTGGTGCGCGCTGGGGCCGGAGGCCTCGTCACGAGCGTGTACTCGGACGACAAGGCGTTCGTGCGGGATGCCGTGCTCGGCATTGCGCCCTACCACGGCCGCGTGACCGTCGGCTCGTCCAAGGTCGCGAGCCAGGCGTTTCCGCCCGGCACGGTGCTCCCGTCGCTCGTCCACGGTGGACCGGGACGCGCGGGCGGCGGCGAAGAGCTGGGCGGCAGGCGCGGCCTCGCCTTCTACCAGCAGCGGGTCGCTCTCCAGGGGGACCGCGCGCTGCTCGAGGCGATCACGGCCAAGGGCTGAGCGCGCCTCGCGCGGAAAATCGCGATGGGTGTCGCGGGCTTCGCGCTCGCGCGCCCACGAAGAGCGCGGGAAGGTGTGTCAGTCGGCAGCCGCCTGGTAACGTTGAGCGTTGTCCCTCGATCCCTCGAAAAGGTCCTGGCTACTGGTCGCCTGGCTGGCGGTGACCTCCCTCCTGGCGGGAGCCTGCGGCTACGTCGGCCCAACCTTCACCCCTCCGGCCGACGGAGCGCCGAGTGTCGACGACGCCTCGGCGGTCGACTCGGGGACCGCCGCCGACACTACGACGACGACGCCTCCCGACGACGCGATGGCTCAAGACTCTGGAACCGCCGCGGACAGCTCCGCGCCTTCCGACGCGCCCGGTGACACGGGCTCCAGCGGCGACACACTCCCGCCGGACACCGGAGCCGACGCCGAGGCAGGGGGCAACTGCATGGTCGGCATGCCCTGCACGGACGGCGGTGACGCCAGCACGGGCCCCTTCAACGTGCTGATCTCGGTCAGCGGCCTCGCGGGCGGCGCGAGCGTCACCCTCCAGGACAACGGCACCGACTCGCTCACCTTGACGACGAACGGCGGGGCCACGTTTGCCATGGCCCTCCCGAGCGGCGCCTCGTACGCGGTCACCGTCCTGACCCAGCCGGGCGCTCCCGCCGAGACCTGCACCGTCGCCAACGGCACCGGCACCGTGGGGCAAACCGACGTCACGAACGTGACCGTCGTCTGCACGGTCAACGGCTACATCCTGGGAGGGACGGTCGCGGGCCTCGCGGCCGGCGACTCCGTCGTGCTCGGGATGGCGGGTCAGACCATCACCGCATCGACCAACGGACCGTTCACCTTCCCCACGTCGATTCCCAGCGGCACCGCGTACGCCGTCACCGTCGTCACCGCGCCGAGCACGCCCGCGCAGACATGCTCCATCAGCTCCGGCACCGGCACCGTCGGCGCCGCGAACGTGAGCAACGTCCAGGTGAGCTGCGTCACGGGCAGCTTCACGATCGGAGGGACGCTGTCAGGTCTGGCAATGGGCGACGCGGTCGTGCTGCAGGACAACGGGGGAGACAGCCTGCCGCTCACCGCCAACGGCGCGTTCCAGTTCCCCACGCAGGTGGCGAGCGGACAGACGTACGCCGTCACGGTCCTCACGCAGCCCTCCACGCCCCCGCAGACGTGCTCGGTGAGCGCGGCGTCGGGCGCCGTCAACGGGGCGCCGGTGGCCAACGTCGTCGTCAACTGCGGCGCGGATCTCACGATTGGCGGCACGATGGTCGGCCTCGCGGGAGGGGACTCCGTCGCGCTGAACGATAACGGAGGCGACACCATCTTCGTGACGACAAACGGCAGCTTCGCCTTTCCGACGCCCTTGCCGCCGGGCGCGACGTACAGCGTCACGATCGGCGCCAGCCCGCTCGTCCCCGTCTCGCAGAAGTGCACGACCTCCAGCGATCCCGCGCACCTGCCGTCGGGCATGGTCGGGAGCACGAACGTCACCTCGGTCACGATCGCGTGCGTGACAAACTCGTACACCGTGGGCGGCACGATCTCGGGGCTCACGGGCGGCGACTCCGCGACGCTGCAGAACAACGGCACAGGCAACATCACGGTCACCGCGTCGAGCGCGTCGTTCACCTTCGCCACCCCCGTTCCCAGCGGGCAGAGCTTCAACGTGACCGCTTCGGGGTCGGCGGAGCCGTGTACGGTGACGATGGGCTCGGGCGTCGTCGGAGCCAGCAACGTGAACGTCTCGATCGCCTGTGGCTGCGACCCCGCCACGGAGGTCACCTTCAACGGGCAGTGCTACTACCTCGATGGCTCCATGGGCGTGTGCGACCCTGGCTACGCGCTCGCGTCGAATGCCACGATGGCCGCTATCCTCGGCGCGAATCCGAACGCCTTTCAGGGCCTGAACTACCGGCACGCCATCTCCGGCAACTGCTGCATGGTGGTCTCGGACGGGCCGGGCTTCGAGAACTACGGAATGCCCGACAACTGCAACTCGGCCGGTCCGTTCCTGGGCGGCCAGCCGGCGCTGGGCGCGGTCGGTTGCACCATGCAGTTCAACTTCAACCCAGGCCAGCTGACCTTCTGCGGCGACTGACCGGCCAGCCGCTGCCGCACTGCGTCCGCTCGTACGCTGCGCACGCATTTTTGCGCCAAACGCTTGGAATTCAAGCCGGTGCAGGTCCGTCTACGGTGCATGCGGATCCTCTACGGCGTCACCGGGTGCGGCCTCGGTCACACGATGCGCGCGCGGGCGCTTGCGCAGCACCTCGTCCACCGCGGGCATGAGGTCACGCTCGCAGCCTCGGGCCGCGCGGTGGGCATCCTCCGCCAGCATGGGCTACGCGTCGTGGCCATCGACGGCATGACGATGCGCTTCCACGGCGGCGAGATGCAACGCGCTCGCACCATGCTGAGCCTCCTCCGGCAGGCGCCCCACGCGCTGGCCAACAACGCCGCCGTCGCCGTCCGCGAGGTGCTCGGCTTCGCCCCGGAGGCCGTCGTGACGGACTTCGATTCGTTCGCGCACGCGGTCGGCATGGTGCTCGGCATCCCTGCGATCTCGCTCGACCATCAGCACGTCGTCGATCGCTTCCGCCACCCGCGCGAGATCCGCGCACGCCTCAGCAGCTACCACCTCGCGCGCGCCGTCGTCTCGGCCAAGACGCCCGCATGCGCCCGCTACATCGTGACGTCCTTCTTCTTCCCGGAGACGAGGGGCCGCTGGCCCTCCGCGCTCGTCGGGCCGATCATGCGGCCGGAGATCGAGCAGGCCACGCCGGCGCGAGGCGACCACGTGCTCGTCTACCAGACCACCTCGGGGGACCCCCGCCTCATCCCCGCGCTCCAGGCGCTCCCGAAGCACGAGTTCGTGCTCTACGGGCTGGGCAAGAACGAACGACGCGGCAACGTCGAGCTGCGCGGTTTCGACGAGCGCCGCTTCGTGGAGGACCTCGCGTCAGCCCGCGCCGTCATCGCGAACGGCGGCTTCACGACGCTCTCGGAGGCCATCTACCTGGGCAAGCCCGTGCTCAGCATTCCGCTGCGGCGGCAGACGGAGCAGGAGCTCAACGCGGCATACATCGAGTTCCTCGGCCTCGGGATGAGCAGCGCGCGGATCGACCCGGCAACGGTGGCGCGCTTTCTCGATCGGGAGAGCTCGTTCGTTACGATGGTGGACGCTCGCATCCGTCGCGGAACGGCCGACGCCCGGGACGCGCTGGACCGAGCGCTCGCGGAGGCCGCATGAACCCCCGGCAAGCACACGCCGCGGCGGAGCCGAGCCTCTACGCGCTCGAAGGCGGCTTCGAAGAGTTTTGGCCACACTACGTGCGGCTACACACCCGCAGGGAGACCCACGTCCTCCACGCAGCGGGGTCGCTCGGGTGCATCGGCCTTCTGGTGACGGGCGTCGTCACGGCCCAGCCGGCGCTCTTCTTGCTGGGGCCGATCGTCGACTACGGGCTTGCCCAGGCGAGCCACCGCCTGTTCGAGAAGAACCGGACGACCCCCTGGAAGAAGCAGACGTGGCACACGCGCGCCGAGCTCCGGATGCTCCGCCTCGTCCTGACCGGTCGGATGCGCGCCGAGGTGGCGCGCGTCACCTCCTCGTGAAACGCGCGCTCGTGCTGGCCCGCTCGATGCTCGCGAGCGGAGCCGCCACGCTGACCGATCAGGGAGCCCTCCTCTTTGCCGTGGCGGTCCTGGGCGTCCCAGCCCGAATGGCGAGCGTCCCCGCGCTCGTGCTCGCGGGGGTCGTGAACTTCCTGGGCAACCGCTCCTTCGCATTCCGCGACGGAGGAGGGCGCCTCGGGCGGCAGGCGCCGCGCTTCGCGCTCGTTCAGCTCGCGTCCATCGCGCTGAACGCGTTGCTCTTCGACCTCGGGATGCGCGCGCTCGCGGGGCACGCGAACGCGTACTGGGCGCTCCGCCTCGCCGTGAACAGCGTCGTGTACCTCGGCTGGAGCTTCCCCATGTTCGGGCGGGTCTTCCGGAGCGAAGGGGGCGCGGTCAGTTCAGATCTCCCGCGGGCGGCAGCTCGTGGATCGCTCTACGCACCTCTTCGAGCATCCGGAGGAGATCTGGCAGAGGACCGGTGAACGCGTGACGGACCCCCCTCGCGTCACGCTCGAGGTCGACGCCGACGTTGCCGAACGCGTCGAGCGCAAAGGCCTCGATCGCGAAGCGCTGGCCCGCCGCGTCGACCTCTACCTGGGCCCGCTCGTCTCCATCGACCGTCGTGACGGAGAAGCGAAAGCCGTGAAGCTTGGTCCACGGCACGATGACGCGCTCTAGGTCTACGAAGGGGACGCGCACGGTACCTGTCTGGCATCGTAGCAGCGTCCTCCGTGAAGCCCGCCGCTACGACATGACCGCCCGTATCGCACCCTTCGTAGGCGCGGCAGGTCGAGGGCGATTTCGGAGCGGCCTGCGCTTCCGTATGCTCGAGGCTGCGCCTCCCGCCCATGCCGCCGCCTCGCGAGCCGAAAGCCCCGCCGTCCCAGCCCCCCGGGCCCCCCGGCTCCACCGGGTCGTCGAGCTACTCGAACCCGTTCGCCTCGAGCGCGATCGAAGACACGATCGTCGACGGCATCGCGATGACGGCCAGCGCTTTCGCGGCGGCGGCCGCGCGGGCTGCGGCGCAAACGCAGGAGGGCCCAGCCGTGCAGCCGGCGGGGGCGGTTGCTCCGCCAGGGCCGCTGGCAGACACCTTCGTCACGCTGACGCTCGACGACATCGAGGAGAGCCTCGCGGACCGCGACACGAGCACGGACAGCGCGGCGCTCGAGCGGGCGCGCGCGGAGAGCGAGGCGGTCATCGTTCACTCCCTGCTCTTGCAGGTCCCGGACGTCGGGAAGGTGACGATCGACAAGCTCTACGCCGCGGGGCTCACGTCGCTCGAGGTCATCTCGCAAGCCAGGGCCGACGACATCGCGGCGACGACGGGCATTCCGATCTCGCTCGCGGAGCGTATCGTCGTTCGCTTCGAGGGCTACCGCGGCCATGCGCCGAGCACCCTCGCGACTGCCGCGCGGCTGCGGGAGAGGGAGCGCCTCGCTCGCCTGGTTGGGGAGATGGAGCAGATGCAGGCGGAGTTCGCGCGCGCCGCCGATGGCTGGACGGAGGAGGACACCGCGAACAAGCGCCACCTTCGCCACGTCCGCGACACCGCGCTGCTCGAGGCGAAGGTCGTCCTCGCGCGTCTCGGTGAAGTGGCTCGGATCGCAGCGCTCGAACGGCTACCGTACGAGAGAAAGCTCGCCGCGCTCCAGGAGTACCTCGCCGAGGACCTTTCGAAGCCGACCTGAGCCGTTCATGATGCGTCCATGATGCCGACGGACGAGAGGGAGCCCGATGCCGGATTACACGCCTGAGGTCGTGCTCGCCAAGGTGAAGAACGGCGAGAGGATCGACCGCGCGGATCTGCGCGGCATCGAGCTCACGCGGGCCGGGCTCGCCGGGGCGAGCCTGCGCCGCTGCGACCTCGAAGGCGCGCTGCTCGAAGGCGCGGAGCTGACGCGGGCGAACCTCAAGAGCACGAGCCTCCGCGAGGCCTACCTCGTGGGCGCCAACCTCTCGGACGCAAACCTGGACAACGCGGACCTCGAGGGGGCTAACCTCGAGAAGGCCAACCTCGCCGGCGCAAACCTTTCCCGGGCGAACCTCGAGAGCGCGAACCTCGCCGGCGCCAACCTGAAGGGTGCACGCCTGGAGCACGCGCAGCTCGTGAGCGCGAACCTCGGAGGCGCGGATCTCTCGGGCGCGACGCTCGTGCACGCCGACCTGGCCGAGGCCTACCTCGGCGGAGCCAACCTCAGGAAGGCCGACCTCTCGAGCGCCAACCTTTCGCAGGCCAACCTCGAGGAAGCCGACTTCACGGAAGCAAACCTGAGCGACGCGCGGCTCGTCGACGTCCAGGCCCGGGCGGTCCGGCTGACGCGCGCAACGATGCTCAAGACCGATCTCACGAAGGCAAACCTCGCGGGCGCCGACTTGACGAGCACCGACGCGCGCAAGGCGAGCTTCGCCGGCGCGAACCTCGACGGCGCTCGCTTCACGGGGGCCAGGCTCGGAGGGATCGTTGGCACGGGCAGCGCCGTGGAGGGCGCGAAGGCGGACTGGGTCGACGTGAGCGTGGCCGGTGACGGAACGCGCCGGCTCATGCCCGAGCAGCTCGCATGGGTCGTGTCGGGGCTCGGCACGGGCTCGTCGTCCGGCCCGGTGGACAGCGTCCGCCCGGCCGCCCTCGCCGCGGCCGTCGCCCCGGCGCCTGCTGGCAAGCGCTACTTCGGTCCTGGCGACGTGCTGCGCAACGCCATCCTCGAGTTCGGGGACGGAGCGACCATCGAGATCGACAGCCGCTTCGAGCAGTGCACGATCGCGATTGGCCGTGGGACGGATCTGGTCGTCGGCGCGGGCGGTGTGCTCCATGGGTGCCAGATCAAGGGCGCGGGCAACGTCACCATCAACGGCAAGTTCATCGAGAGCCAGAGCCCGGGCTTCGACGGCGTGAGCCAGCTCGTGGTGACCCGCGGCGGATCCGTCGTCGGCGCCGTGAGACAGCCCGAGCAGCCCACGCGCTTCGCGTTCGAGCCAGGCTGCAAGCTGAGGATGACCATCCAGAGACACGGATCGGGAGGCTAGGATGATCGACGTGAAGAGCAGTGCGCCCGCGGGCGATCGAAAGACCCTGGTCGAGGAAGGGACGACGTTCAAGGGCTCGCTCTCGTCGAGCTGCCCGATCGTCGTGCGCGGGCGCGTCGAGGGGGAGCTCGCCGCGCCATCGCTGACGGTCACGGCGTCGGGCACGGTCCACGGCAAGGTGAAGGTCGACGAGCTTCGATCGCAGGGGGAGATCGCCGGTGAGATCGACGCGGATCTCGTCCAGCTCTCGGGGGTGGTGAGGGACAACACCGTCGTGCGCGCCAAGTCGATCGACGTGAAGCTCGCGCCGGCGAACGGAAAGATGCAGCTCGTCTTCGGCGACTGCATCCTCGACGTCGGAGATCTACCGGGAGACGCCGCGGCCATGAAGCCAGGCCTTCTCGCCGCGGTCCCCGACGCGACGCCCCCGGACGAGCCCAAGGTCAAGAAGGGCAAGGCCGTTCCGACCCCTGCCGCGAGCGAGCCCGCCACCGTCCGCGGCAGCGCCCCGCCGCCTCCCCGCGAGCCCTGATCCCTGCTCAGTCGCGCCGGGTTGCCGCGCCGGCGCTCATGACGAGCCGGTCGGTCCACGTCCCCACGAGAGTCTTCGCGCCACGCAGCCAGTTCTGCCGGTCCACGTACGCGTCCTCGAACGTGACGCGCACGGTTCCTGCGCGCAGGTCGAGGACGGTCTCCGTCACGTGCTGCCACGGCACGAGCACGTCCGCGCTCTCGGGAATGAGGAGCACGAGACCTTCGGTCGTCCGGTAGCGGAAGATCGCCACGACCATCGGTGGGCGCTTCTCGTCCACGAGCGATACTCCGTCCAGGTCGATCCGGGGCCGCGTCGTCATGGGCCCAGACTAGACGAGATCGTGTAGCCTCCCCACATGGGAAAGCTGCTGATGCTCGCGGGGGGAATCGTGAGAGGCGGCGCGGGCGGCGAGGACATGATCTCGGCGTACGTCGCCGTCTCGGCCGGCCGGCAGACCCGCCTCTTTCGGGTGGGCGGTACGGGCGCCGCCGCGAAGGTCACGGAGCTCGAAGCAGCGACCACGGTGGACATCCGTCGCTTTCAGACCGAGATTGAGCGAGACCTCGCGGGAGCGCTCGCGACGAGCCGCGCGACCGGCGCGAGCGGCGCGGCGGCCAGCATCGAGCGGCCCGACGACACCTGGGTCATCGGGTTCGTGCGCCGGCACCTCGAGATGACGGAAGGCCAGACGTACGACTGATCGCGTAGACTGCGCGCCGTGAAAAACGCCCGCGCCTTCACCCGCTTCGAAACCTGCGTCGCGCTCGCCGCGGCGGCCTGCCTCGTCCACTGCGGTTCGGAGCCGCCTCCCGCGCCCCCGCCCCCGCCGCTGGTCGTGCCGGTCGCGAGCACGGCTGCCCCCGAGGGCCCAAAACCGCCGCCGACGCCGAGAAGGGAGACGAGCGCCGTCATCCAGGGCACGACCGTGTCCGACCCCTACCAATGGCTCGAGGGGGACTCGGACCCCGCGGTCCACTCCTGGGCAGACGCGCAGAACGCGTACGCGCGCGGCGTGCTCGACGGCTTGCCGGAACGCGCCGCGGTCAGGGCGCGGGCGGCCGATCTGCTCACGTCGCGGTCTGCCAACTACGGGGACCTGCTCTGGCGCAAGGGGCCGCGGGGCAAGGGCGGCGTCCTCTTCGCCATCGAGAACCGGCCGCCGAAGCAGCAGTCGTTCCTCGTCGCGCTACCGTCGGCCGACGCCGTAGGCGCCGAGCGCACCATCCTCGACCCCAACACGCTCGACCCGAGCGGCAAGACGGCCATCGATTTCTACGTCCCCTCGCGCGACGGCCAGCTCGTGGCCGTGTCCCTCTCCCACGGCGGAAGCGAGAGCGGCGACGTTCACGTCTACGAGTCGGCCACGGGCAAGGAGCGCTTCGAGGTCATCCAGCACGTCAACGGAGGCACGGCGGGCGGCAGCCTCGCCTGGAACGCCGACGGGACCGGTTTCTACTACACGCGCTACCCGCACGAGGGGGAGCGCCCTGCGGAGGACCTCGATTTCTACCAGCAGGTCTGGTTTCACATGCTCGGCAAGCCGCCCGAGACGGACAGGTACGAGCTCGGCAAGGACGCGCCCCGCATCGCGGAGATCGAGCTCCAGGCGAGCGCGGACGGCAAGTACGTCCTCGCGACGATCCAGAAGGGCGATGGCGGTGAGTACGAGCTCTTCCTCCACGGCGTGGCAGGCGGCTGGGTCCAGGTCTCGCAGTACGAGGACAAGGTGCTGCGCGGTGAGCTCGGGGAGGACGGCAAGCTCTACCTCCTGTCGCGCAAGGACGCTCCGCACGGAAAGATCGTCCGCACGCCCCTCGCCCACCCGTCGCTGTCGTCTGCCGAGACGGTCGTGCCTGCGAGCGAGGTCGTCATCGAGCAGTTCACGCCGGCCCACTCGCGCCTCTACGTCGTCGACCTCGTCGGGGGCCCGTCCCAGGTCCGGGTGCTGCCGCTCGCCACGAAGGGCGGCGCGCCGTCGGTCGTCCCCATCCTGCCGGTCTCGGCGGTCGGACAGATCGCCCGGCTCGAGGGAGACGACGTCCTCTACCAGAACCAGAGCTTCATGAACCCGCCGGGCTGGTACGCGTACTCGCCGACGGAAGGTGCGTCCCGGCCGACGGCCCTCCACGAGACCTCGAACGCCGACTTCAGCGACTCGGAGGTCGTGCGGGAGACCTGCGTCTCGAAGGACGGGACGAACGTCCCGCTGAGCGTGCTGCGCAAGAAGGGCACGCTGCTCGACGGAAACAACCCGACGCTCCTCTACGCGTACGGCGGCTATGGCGTGAACCAGACGCCCCGGTTCCGGCCGAGCAACCGCATCTGGCTCGAGGCGGGCGGCGTCTACGCGGTCGCCAACCTGCGCGGCGGCGGCGAGCTCGGGGAGGCATGGCACGATGCCGGCAAGCTCACGCACAAGCAGAACGTGTTCGACGACTTCTACGCGTGCGCCCAGCACCTGGTCGAAGAGAAGGTGACGTCCCCCTCACGCCTCGCCATCCTGGGAGGCTCCAACGGCGGCCTCCTCATGGGTGCGGAGCTCGTCCAGCATCCTTCGATGTACAAGGCCGTCGTCTCGCGCGTCGGCATCTACGACATGATCCGCGTCGAGCTGACGGCCAACGGCGCGTTCAACACGACGGAGTTCGGCACGGTGAAGGACCCGGAGCAGTTCAAGGCCCTCTTCGCCTACTCGCCCTACCACCACGTCAAGGACGGAACGGCCTACCCGGCCGTCCTCATGATGACCGGCTCGAACGACCCGCGGGTCTCGCCGTGGCACTCGCGCAAGATGGTCGCCGCGCTCCAGGCGGCGACGTCATCCAAGGAGCCGGTCCTCCTGCGGCTGAACGGGGACACTGGACACGGTCTCGCCACGCCGCTCAGCGAGGAGATCGAGGAGCAGGCGGACATCTTCGCTTTCTTGTTCCACGAGCTCGGCGTCGGACGGTAGGCCCCGGGGCGGCTCATGGCGGGCGCCGCGGTCTCCGAGGGCGGGTTGCCTCTGCCGCGGCGCTCGTTGTAAGAAGCGGCTCGTGACACACAGGTTTCACGTCCTCGCTCTCGCCTTCCTGGTTTTTGCCTGCGCCTCCTGCAAGGACAAGCCATCGGCCGTCCCCGGCGGAGCACCGAGCGCAACGGCCACGAGCGCTACCGCCCCGACAGCCCCCGCCGACCCGGCCACCGTACGCGGTCGCCAGCTCGCCTACTGCCCGAGCGCGGTGTTCGGGGCGACGACCGAGATCCGGGACGGAAAAGGGAGCTTCGACGTCGTCGTCACCGCGCACACGGACTCCGCCGTCCAGGAGATCCGCGAGAAGAGCAAGCACCTGGCGCTCATCGCGAGCCAGGATCCGGTGAACCACAGCGGCGTCGGGATGGTCAACGCGTCCCTGGAGGAGTGCCCGTCCCTCATCAAGGACACGACCGTCACGGAGACCGACGTGGAAGGCGGGGCCATCATGACCCTCCTTCCTACCCAGCCGGAGGCGCTCATCGCCCTGCGGCGCCACTCGTTCTACCTGGCCAAGAAGTTCAGCGGCCCGTCAAACTAGAGCCGCGCCCCTCACCGTGTGGCGTCGAGGTTCACGACGGCCTTCACGCGGTAGCAGCCGGGGAGGTCAAGTCCCTCGAACGAGACGTTGTGCGTGACGACGTCGATGCGGGCCGCGGCGATCTCGGCGCCCGTGAGCAGACGCTGGCATGGCGGACGGGACGCGGGGTGGAAGCCATCGGAGCCGGTGAGGTCGAAGTGGAGCGGCGCAGCGTCCTCGCTTGGAAACGCTAGCTTCCAGAGCGCCAAGAGCGTAGCCGTCGTCCCCTCGTGCGGGACCGTCGCGAGCACGACATCGGCCTTCCTGCCGTCGAGCGTGACGCTGACCGAGGGACCGACGGGCGGAAGGTGTAGCTCGTGGTGATGCTGGTCGGGCGCGGCCGGCGATGGAGGTGGCTGCGCCGGCGTGCTGGTTGCGGCGCCGCAGGCAACGCACATCGCGACCGCAAGGACGGCAAGCTGGTTCGAGCGACTTTGCATCGGGCCCTTCCTCTCCATCGAACGCTACACCGGGCGCCGCGGGGCTGGGTCACGTTAACGAAAGCGCCTGCTGCCCGCGAGCATCCGCGACCCTGGCTTCTGGTAGGCTCGGCGCTGTCTCCCCTCACCCACCAGACCTGGCGAGGCTCCTTGGCATCGATCCTGAGCGACGTTGACGAGCGCCTGTCGCGACTCGAGATCCCCTTCAGCCGGTACGGCACCGACCCTTACGGCGTATCCCGCAAGCATCTCGCCTTCTCGATGAAGGCGCTGGGGATCCTCTACCGGTACTACTTCGGCGTTCGCGCCTTCGGGCTGCACCACGTCCCGCCGCGGGGGCGGGCGATGCTCATCGGCAACCACTCGGGCGGCATCGCGGTCGACGGAGCGATGGTCATCGCGTCGTGCTTCTTCGACCTCGAGCCACCGCGCCTCGCCCAGGGCATGGTGGAGAAGTTCATGGCCGAGGTGCCGTTCGCGTCCCTGTGGACGAGCCGGACCGGCCAGTTCACCGGGCTGCCGGAGCACGCAGTCCGCCTGCTCGAGGACGACCGCCTCCTCATGGTGTTCCCGGAAGGTGCGCGCGGAACCGCAAAGCTTTTTCGGGATCGCCACTCGCTCGTCAACTTCGGGACCGGGTTCATGCGCCTCGCCCTCAAGACGAAGACGCCCATCATCCCTTTCGGTTTCCTCGGCGGTGGCGAGGCCGTCCCTACCGTCATGAACCTGTACGGCATCGGGAAGCTCTTTGGCGTGCCCTACATCCCCGTGACGCCCTACGGGGCCGCGTTTCCGCTGCCCGTGCGGCTCCAGATCCACTACGGCCCACCCATGGTCTTCTCGGGCGACGGGACGGAAGAGGACGAGGTCATCGAGGGGTACGTGGACGAGGTGAAGAGGACGATCCTGGCGCTCGTCGACCAGGGACGGCAGCAACGCAAAGGGCTCCTCGGTCGGGTAACGACACCGCGCGAGAGAATCGGGGCGTCGGACGTCCCTTCGAAGGAGGGCGGCTCATGAGGGTCCTTATCCCGGGCATTTCGGGGGCGATGGGAAGGCTGGTCGCCGTGCGCCTCAAGGAGGCCGGGCACGAGGTCATCGGGATCGACCGGCGCCCCTGGCCGAATGCCCCCGTCGAGATGCACGACGTCGACATCCGCAAGCGGGCCGCCGAGGACGTCTTCCGCAAGAGGCGGCCGGAAGCGGTCATCCACATGGCGACGGTGACGTCCCTCGTCGTCCCCGGAGAGGAGCGCTACCGCATCAACCTCGGTGGCACCCGCGCCGTCTTCGATCATTGTCGGACCTACGGCGTCGAGCACACGATCTTCGTCGGCCGGCACACGTACTACGGCGCTGGCTCGGACTCTCCGTTGTTCCACACCGAGGACGAGCCGCCGATGGCTCTCCAGAGCTTCCCGGAGCTCGCCGACCTCGTCGCGGCCGATCTCTACGCGGCCACGGCTCTCTGGCGCTACCCCGAGCTCACGACCACCGTGCTCCGCCTCGTCTACACCCTGGGCGCCAGCGGACACGGCACCCTCGCGACGTTCCTCCGCGGCCCCCGGGTGCCGACGCTGCTCGGCTTCGATCCTTTGTTCCAGTTCATACACGAGTACGATTTCGTGAGCGCCATCTGCCTGACGCTCGAGAAGCGTCCTCGCGGGGTCTTCAACGTCGCCGGGCCGCAGCCAGTGCCGCTCTCCGTCATCATCCGGCAGACGGGCCGCCACATCCTCCCCTTGCCGGAGCTGCTCGTGTCGATGGCGATCGGGCGCTTCGGTCTCCCGAAGCTCCCCAAGGGCGCGCTCGAGCACATCAAGCACCCGGTCATTGTGGACGGCTCGGCCTTCAAGCAAGCCACGGCCTTCCAGCACAAGTTCGACGACGCAGAGGCGATGCGAGACTTCCGCGAGGCGTTCCCGCCACCCGTGAAGGGCGCGAAGCGCTAGACCAGCGGCTCCGTCCACGTTTGCTGCAAAGTCGACCCACCGAGATGCGCGGAGTAACCTTCGTAGGGCAACGAAGCCGTGCCGACGCACTCCAAAAGCGCACTCGCTCGGACCCTTGCGCGGCTCGCGGCGCGCTTGCTCGTCCTAGGCTTGTCCCTCGCCGGAATATCGTGTCGCAACCGCTCGGAGCCCCGCCTCCCGCCGGTGGAGCTGACCCTCGCCATGGAACCCGTGCACTTCATCGGGCGCTTCGACACCTCCGATCCCTCGGGTCCACGGTTCGCGTGGTCGGCGAGCGCCGTCCTCGCGAGGTTCACCGGTAGCTCGCTCGCCGTGCGGCTGCGTGACGAGGGGAACAACTCGTTCCTCGTCGTGATCGACGGCAAGCCGTCGGGGCTCGTCGCAAGCTTCCGCGGACGGGACGTCTACCGCATCGCGAGTGGGCTGGGCGAGGGCGAGCACGAGGTGATGCTCTACAAGCGCACGGAGGCCCATATCGGAGAGGTCCAGTTCGGCGGCTTCGTGACTGCGGACAACGGCAAGATCGTGCCCATGCCGCTCCGGCATCCCCGGCGCATCGAATTCATCGGAGACTCGATCACGGCCGGCTACGGGGACGAGGGGACCGTGCCCACGTGCCCGTTTCGTCCCTCGGGAGAGAACGAGTACCTCGCGTACGGCGCCATCACGGCGCGGAACCTGGCCGCCGAACACACGACGATCGCCTGGTCCGGCAAGACGGTGCTCGGCATGGCCGAGCTCTACGACCGTACCCTTCCCGCCCGGACGGACAGTCCGTGGGATGCGCACGTGTGGGTGCCCGACGTGATCGTCGTCAACCTGGGCACCAACGACTTCAGTCGCGGAGACCCGGGAGAGACCACGTTCGTCAACGCCTACCTCTCCCTGATCGGCCGCGTCCGCACGAGCCACCCGCACGCGCTCATCGTCTGCGCGCTGGGCCCGATGCTCACCGACACCTACCCGCCTGGGGCCTACAACCTCACCCACGCGCGCAAGTACATCACGGGGGCGGTCGACACCATCCGTCGCCGAGGGGACAGCCGCATCACGTTCCTGGAGTTCCCGGTGCAGGACCCGACGACGTCCGGCTGCGACTACCACCCGAACCTTGCAACACACCGGCAGATGGCCGACGAGCTCACCGCCGTCATCCGCCGCCAGACCGGCTGGTGACGGGAGATGCACATGCGACCTCCTCGTGCGCGCGTGCGCCGGTGCGCCGCGGCACTCCTTGTCGGGGCGATGCTCGTCGCGTGCAGCTCGAAGCGAGCGGTGCCGGACGCACCGGCCGATGGTGCCGTCGGGCTACCGGAAGCGGCTCCTCCCTCGCCGGTCAGCGCCGCGTCGGTCGCCAGTGCGGCTTCCTCTCCGGACGCGAAGGCACCGGCGGATCCCAGGGCCGCCTTCGGGGACTGGCTCCGGGCGCACCTGCCGCGAAACGCGTCGGGGAAGGTCGTGCCGAAGGAGGGCGGGTTCGCCGTCGTTCACAAAGCCGCGAGCGGTGACTCGGCGCTCTCGATCGCCACCGCGTACCTGGACCTCACGGACGTCTACCGCGCCAAGGATCTCGCGGCCGAGATCAGCAAAACGTACCAGGCGTTCTCGGAGGGGGCCGACATCGAGATCCCCCACCTCCTGACGGCCCCGTACAAGGAGCCGGACGAGGGCCGCCTAGGCTGGCCTGCCGACCGAGCCTTGAAGGGCGTCTTCATCACGGGCGTCTTCGCGGGGCTCTTCTGGCCCGATACCATCGAGAAGGTCGCCGCGCGCGGCCTGAACGCAATCGTGCTCGACGGCAAGGACTACCAGGGCCCCGTCACCCACCCGACCGAGGTGAAGATCGCGCTCGAGATCGATGCCGCGAAGAACGCTCCCATCCCCGACTTCAGGCGCGCCATCCGCTTCGCTCACGACCGCGGGATACGCATCATCGTCCGCATTCCGTGCTTCCACGACCCCTGGGCCGCCAAGCGCGCTCCCAGGCTGTCTCTCATGGGAAACTGGGGAGCCCCGTTTCCCATGGGGTGGCTGGATCCGACCAACGTGGAGGCCGAGGACTACGCCATCGAGCTCGCGAAGGAGGCCATCGCCGACGGCGCGGACGAGATCCAGCTCGACTACGTGCGCTTCCCCGTGACCGGCCAGTCGCTCAAGGCCGCCGTGATGCCCCCCGCCGACGGACACCGCTCGCAGGCCATACGCAAGTTCGTGGACAGGGTCCACGAAGTGACCAGCGCAAAGAAGGTCGCGCTCTCGCTCGACATCTTTGGAGTCGCGGCGACGGGCGACCTCTCCGACATCGAAGCGCTCGGTCAGAACATGGCTACGATCGGCGGAGGGGCAGAGGCGCTGAGCCCGATGGTCTACCCGTCGCACTACTCGAAGGGCTACCTCGGCTTCGACGAGCCTGGCAATCACCCCGAGATCATCGGCATCGGCACGCGCTCGGCGCTCGCGAAGCTGGCCGCGGCGAAGAACAAGACCACCGTGATCCGACCGTGGCTCCAGGCATCGGCCTACAAGGCGAGCGCGTACGGGCCGAAGTACATCCAGGACGAGATCAGGAGCGCCGAATCGAGCGGCGCCGTCGGCTGGCTGATGTGGGATCCCGCCAACAGCTACTGGGCGGTGTGGCAGGCAATCCCGAAACTCCCGAAGGAGTAGTGTCCGGCCGGAGGAAACCCGAGGCCGGCCTTTTCACGCAGCGAGCCGCACCACGCACGCCACCACCGCGCAAGTCGCGAAGGCATCGACGGCCACGATCCGGAGGATCTGGCGCCGGGCCAGGGTGACGGATCCCCGCAGGCGAGTCACGTGGATCCGCTCGGGGCGGTACGCAGAGGCGGCCCCGGTCCACTGCTCGGCGAGCAGCTCGTCCCCCACCCCGAGATCGAGAACCTCGCGTCCCTGCGGCGATTCGACCGGCGCGTCGACGGGGGTGGTCGCGAGCCGGGCAAGTCTCGATGCACCGACCAGCGCAACCACGTCAGCCACCAGGACCGCGACGAGCGTTGCAACGCCAATCCCCGCGACGGACACGGCCACGGCCGAGACGTGCTGAGGGAGCTCGCCGGGCGTCCGATGGACTGCCCAGACGGCAATGGACGCCGAGGCCGCAGCGGCGCCCCACGGAGCGCGCCGGTGCATGGCATCGAGCAGGCTGCCTGGGCGCGCGCTGCCGACGCGTACGGCGGTAAGGAACGCCCAGAGCATCGGCGGAATGAAAGCCACGCCGCACATGGCCCCGAAGAGGAGCCCGAAGAGCACCACGGGCTCGTGCTGGCTGCCCATCATGAGGGCCAGCCCTATGCACCCGCCGTTGAACGCACCCGCGCCGACGACGAGGAACGGAAAGCCCAGCGCCGCCGCCACCCACCGGCGCCGACCGCGGGCCAGCAGCGCTCCGAACAGGCTCGCCGTGATGGGCGTCATCAGCAGCAGCGCGATGCTCGCAGCGTCGGGGGCGCTGCTTCCGTCGAGCTTCACGAGCGTGAGCCACCCGCCGACCGCCCCGATGCAGGCAAACGGGCCGACGAAGGGTAACCACTCCTTGCGCATTGCTCCTATACGGCTCGCGGGCGCGTCCCATTCCCGCGAGGCGTTTCAAGGCCCTGCCAGCCGCCGCAGCTCCTTCTCGATGGCGGGAAGCTGCGGATCGTCCTTCGGCGCGACGTCGAGGTACTTCCTCCACGCGGTCGCCGCACGCGTGCGCTGCTCCGGGGTATCGAGCCCCGCGCGGCCCAGCGCAATGGCGAGGTTCTTGTAAACGTGAGGTGCCGAAGCGGGGTTCTCGTTGACGATTCCCTGGAGGATCGTCGCCGCGACCGTGATGAACGGCTGGCGTGTTGGATCCGCTCCCGCCACGGCCAGTAGCTGAACCGCCCTCGCCTGGCGAACCTCCCAGTAGTCGCCCCAGACGACGCCCTCCCAGGACCCCTCCGGATGCGCCTGGCGTGCGAAGTCGATGCGCGGCAACGCAACCTCGCTCGAGGAGATCCACTCCGCTACGTTCATGGCCTCGGACCCGGGGTGGACGAGCTCGCAGAGGCCCCAGGGCCAGCGCCCGTACGACGCGTCCGCCGAGGTGTCGAACGGCTTGACCCCTCCGCACAGGAGCACCGGAGAACGGGCGATATTTGCGTCGAACAGCTGCTTGGCGGTGAAGCCGTCGGGCGCACCGGGTGCGTAGCGGGCCCCCGGGACGATGACCTCGGGATGCTCGGCGACGAGCCTCGGGCGCGCCCACGAGAAGCCGAGGAGCTCCGTGTCCACGACGCGGACGTCGGGGCGCTGCCCTTCCGCGGCCTGCAGGTAACGCAGCGTATTGGTGATCAGATCACCCTTCGTGAAGAGCAGCGCGCCGGGGGGCGCCGCTCGCAGGATCTCGCTGCCGTAGCTGCGGACGAGCGTGCTGGCGTGCATATCCATCTCGCCTTCGTGGAGCCCCAGCGGCAGGAGAACGCTCGCCGCGACGACGGCCGCCGTCGCCGCGCGAGGCAGCCGCTTCTCGAGCTCCGCGACGCCGAGCCCGCACCACACGAAGACGAAGATGTCCGGCTCTTGCCAGAACCGGGCGACGATCGCCCGGTGCAAGAGATCGCTCGTTGGCAGGTTGCCGAGGAGCGCGATGACGCCGACGGCCAGAACCGGTGCCACGAGGAGGACCATCCCGAACGATCTCCGCGAGACCGACCGAGCGCACGCGAAAGCTCCGATGGCGCCGAGCGGGAGGCCCAGGAAGCCGACCTGCTCCATCAGATCACGCGCCCACGCCATCGCGGTGGCCCCGGTCGTGGTACCGGCGGCAACACCCGCCGGGGCGAGCTGAAAGGTGCCGTACTCGCGCCGCAGCACGTGCGCCCAGAACCCGGACCACGAACCGGTCGCGCCCCACGAGATGGGGGACGCTCCCGCGCCGGCGAGCGGTAGCCAGAGGTACGGAAGGAGACCGACCGCGAACGGGACTACGAGCAGACCGAAGTCTCCAGGCCGCAACCCTTCGCGGTGGCCGCGCCACGCCGCCCAGGCAACGAGCGGGAGGGCGGTGAACACGATCGTGTGGTGGTTCGAGAGCCCCAGGCCGAAGACGAAGGCGCCGATGAGCGCGTAGCGCCTCCCCGCGCGTGGCGCCTGCTCGGCCCACCGCACCGCGAGGAAGACGAGCAGCGCGTTCACGAGGTTGTTGAGCGCGAACACCTCGGCGCAGATGGCGTAGCGCCAGATGCCTGGCGCCGTCGCGAAGAGCCCAGCCGTGGCGACGCCGGCCCATGGCGAGCGGGTCCAGCGGGCAACGGCGAGGTAGAGGACCGTCGCCGCGGCGGAGTCGCATACGGCGGAAAGGAGGTTCAGCCGCCACGCCACGCTGCCCAGGGGCAGGTGGACGAAGAGGGACCCTACCAGCGAGTAGAGGGGGTAGCCCGGCGGGTGAATCACCCCATGCGTGAAGACCGCGCCCACGAGCTCGCCGCTGTCCCCTCCCGCCACGTCGGGATAGAGAGTCTTCAGGTAAATAATCAGCGTGCCGAGCGCGACCGCGAACGGAACGGCCGCCGCGAGGCTCCTTGGAAGCTTGGGGGGGCTCGTGCCCACATCCCCACGTCGCATGGCGTGGCGGCCTGGGTCAAGAACTGGCCGCGCTGCCTCGAGACAAGCGAGCTCAGAAGATGTGGTTGAAGTTCAGATACAGCCCTGTGCCCTCCGCGCTGACCCCGTAGTCCGCAAAGAGAATAGTCGCCTCGTTCCATGCGATTCGAAAGCCAGCGCCCTCCGAGTGCTTCCATCCCTGGAGCGACGTCTGCTGGACGTTGTCGAAGACGCGACCCATGTCGAGAAACGGGACGACCATGAACGCGAACCCCTGCCGGAGGACGTGGAACTTGACGAACGTGTAGCGGACTTCGTAGTTCGTGAGCACGATGACGGGGCCGACGAAGCGATTCTGGTCGTAGCCGCGCAGGGTCCGGAAGCCGCCCAGCCCCGCGTGGTTGTCGTCGATGAAGGGCAGGATCTCCTCCGAAAAGAAGGGCACGCCCGGCGTCTGGAGCTCGTAGAGCCCGCGAACCGCGAGAACCACGTCGGCGAGCTTCGGGAGCGGGCTGTAGAAGCCGCGCACCGAGAGCATGAGGCGCATGTACTGGTACTGGGAAGCGAGCGCCTTGGTGGAGTACTCGCCCGAGAGCTCGGCGTAGATGCCGGAGTTCGGATCGGGCTCGAAATCGCGCGTGTCGAGAGAGAGGGCGAGGCGCAAGACGTCATCGCGCCCCCCGCCACAGCCCAGGATCCGCCCCGCCTTGCAGTCGGAGGCGAGCAGGGTCGTGGCCTCGGGGGCCTTGGCGGATCCACCGCCCTGGCCTGTCGCGGTCACGAGCTGCCCCGTGTAGTCGGTCAGCGCGAAGTAATCGAGGTTCGTCCCGAACGTGGATCGCACGATCCCGCCGAGCAGGATCGGCTCGACCGCGAGCTGCAGCGTGGGCTCGCGAACGCCGTAGATGTTGTAGTTCGCGTACGTCATGCCGTTGGGCTGAACGGCCGAGGTCGCCGCCTGGAAAGCTGACAGCTTCGCGTAGGTCTTGCCCGGCGCGCCGGGGAACGAGAGGGGCTGCATGCTCCGCGAACCCGTGCCGAAGTAGGGCCAGTTCGTGTCCGCGTTGTATTCGAGCGTCGCCCGCACCCGGTAGAGCGAGCCCAGGAAGGTGGGTGCGTCGTAGTCGATGACCTGGTCCTGCGCCCCGCCGGTGCTGAAGAAGACCTGCGCGAACACGCGGTCCTGGTAGGGCGTGTACCCAAAGAGGGGGTCCTTGCGGTAGCCGTCGTAGTAAAAATATGCGCGCGCACCGAAGCCGAAGCCCAGGGTCGGATCGTACGAAAATAGCGGCAGGCCCGTGAAGTAGTGGCCCTCCTCCTTGCGCCGATAGTCCTCGTCGCTCAGCCGGTGCTTGGCGCCGAGGCCGGGCGGCGGCCGGGACAGCGGAGGGGCGGCGTCCGGTGCATCGGCGGGCTGGGCAAGGACCGCCGGCTGGGTGCCGTCGGTCTTCGGCGGCTCATCCGCACGCGCCGAACGCGCCGCGACGCTTGCGGAGAGCAAGACCGCGACCCCCGTCGTGGCCCGACGCAGCATCGTGCCACCCTATCTCATCCGAAGACCCTAGCGCCGGGAGAACGCGATGGGCGAGCGAGGCGTGGGCCCGCTCTGCGCCTCACCGGCGACTTGCCAGACGACGCAGGCGGAAAGCACGAGCCCGAGCACGAGCGTGATGACGAGAGGCCGGAGAGCCTTCGGGGTTGCGGCGGGGCCGTGCAGAGGCCCCGTGAGCGCGGTGGGTTCCATGTGGACCCCATGGACGCTCGAGCCCGGTTCCGTCACGGGGCCGCGCCTCCCCGTGCCCTCAACCGAGAGCGACGCCCCGCGTCACGCCGGGTCGATCCCGGGGAAGGGACTCAGCACCGCCTGCCGCTTCGTCTGCCCGAGATCATCGGGGAGCACCGCGAGCAAGGCTTCCACCACGGCGTCGGCGATCTGGCGCCGAAGATCCTCGCGGATCCGCAGGAAGCTGACCTCGCGTACGGGGGTCGACCCCTCGAACGGCCGGATCCGCGCGCGCCTCGTGGCGGCAGGGAGCGTACGGACCACGAGCTCCGGAAGCACCGTCATCCCGAGCCCCGCGTCGACAAGCTTGATCAAAGTCTCGAACGAGCCACTCTCGAATCGGATGCTCGCGCCATCGCACGGCCTCTGCGCCCCGCGCCGCAGTTTGCACAGGTGCAGCACCTGCGTGCGGAAGCAGTGACCCTCAGGCATCAGCCACACGCATTCGTCGGTCAGCTCGCTCTGCCGTATGCGGGCTCGTCGCGCCAGGGGATGACCGGACGGCAGATAGATCCAGAGCGGCTCGCGGCACAGCGGCCGCTCGACGATCATGGGCGATCCGAGCGGGGTCGCAGCGAGGCCGCCGTCGAGCGACTCGTCGTGAAGGCGCGCGATGAGCCGGTCCGTCTGGACCTCCTCCATGACGAGCTCGACCTTGGGAAAGCGCTTCGCGAAATGCGGCAAGAGGAGCGGCACGAGCGACGACGCGAGCGTCGGTATGATGCCCAGGCGAAACATGCCCTCGATGGCCGTGGGCTGGGCCACGAACCCGAGCCGGTTCGCCTCGCGCAGCACGACCCGCGCCTGCGCCACGACGCGAGCCCCGATGTCCGTCGGCACGACCGGCGCGCGGCTCCGATCGAAGAGGCGCGCCCCCACGAGCTCCTCGACCTTCTGGAGCTGGGTGCTCAGCGTGGGCTGGGAGACATGGCACTCCTCCGCGGCGACACGGAAGGAGCGGGTCGTGTCGATCGAGACGAGGTAACGCAGGTGAGTCAGCGTGAGGGCGGACAGGTCCATCGATAGCTTCAAGCTAACAGCTCATTCATACAATTGACTGCCGCTATGACCGACCCGGAAGGATTCTCTGCCGATGCGAACGTCACCGTTCACGAGACACACCGGCCTGGCCTTCGCAGCGCTGCTCGTTCTCGCCGGGGCGTGCGGCGGACAGCAGGACGCCGTCGCTCCGAGCGCGCCGCGACCGGCGCCCCCTCCGCCGCCCGCGGGATCCATCCTGCTGAACCTGACCCCCTGCGTGGGTGACCGGGCGACGCCGCTCGTCCAGCGCGTCGCGGCGGAGATCTACGAGAAGTACGGCGGCAGCCGCGCGGACGAGGAGTGAATTGAGCCCGGCGCCGCGCGCTTCGTTGAATGTCGCCGACGCCGCGCGACACCCAATGGCGATGAAGCGACGCGGGGGCATGTGTGGTGCTGGAGCAGCGGCGCGGAGCCTGGCCCTCATTGGCGCGGCCGGTGGCGTGGCGCATGCGGACGAACCTGCCCGCCCCCTCGAGACCACACCGGCGGAGGCCCCTACCGTCACGGCAACCGCCGTCCACGATCCGCTGGCAGAGAAGCTCGGAGTCTTCGCCGGCGTGGGGTACCTCGCGAGCCCGGGAGCGTCCGGCACGGCGTTCACCTCCGGGCTGAGGGTGAGGGTCGCGAAGCACGTCGCGGCGAGCCTGGACCTCGGATACGGGATCCTGGAGGCCGCGCCTACGGTCCAGGATCGGTGGTGGGTGATTCCCTCCGCCGCGTTCGTCCTCACGGCGGGCGCCGCTCGCTTCGACGTCGGCGCGGGCGCGGGCGTCGGGACGTCTTCGGGGTATGCGTCCTGGGCCAGCTACAAGGCAGCTCCTTTCACGCCCGGCTGGCACGCCACGGTCCCCGCCGTCCGTGCGCACGTCACCGTCACGCTCCCTCTCACCGTGAGCGTCGACGTTTTCGCCCGAGCCGACGTCGCATCGCTCGTGCTCGCCGGATCGGGCAGCTCCCATACGGACTCCACCGACTCAGCTTGGCTTACACTCTCGCTTGGCTTTCAGCACCGACTGCTCTGACCGCTCCGGCACGTCCGTCATAGCGTCGTCCGACCGAGCCGGCGCAGCCGGTCGACCCCCTCCTCCACGTCCGCGCGCGTGATCTCACGGAAGCGGAGCGGGGGCGGGCCGTGGCGGGTCGGGTCGTACGCGACGCCACGCGGGCGCACGTTCGCCTGGCGAAGAACGTCGGTGACGAAGCGGAGCCGCTCCTGGTCGTCTGCCGGACGCAGCACCGGCTCGTAGGTCGCGAGCACGTCGGCGATCCGCTCCTCGATTCGTTGCTTGTCGAGCTCGGTCTCGGCCACACCCGTGATCAGCGGCACGAGGAGAGGGGCGTTCTGAAGCGGAAGGTAGAGGCCCCGCGCCGTGCGGGCGACCGTCTTGAAAACAGCCTCGGCGCCGACGTAGTTTCGCAGCGCCGGGAGACATCCAACGGCGTGAATGACTATGCCCATCTCGCGGCAGCTCTCCGCCTGCGTGTACCAGTGGTGACCGCACGGACACCCCTGCGGAAACCCGTCACCCGAGGGCTCGACGCCGTGAGGCGGCGCATCGCCCACCCAGACGACCACCCGCGCTGCGCGCGGCCGCCAGTCGAGGCGAACGAGGTCGTAGAGACCGTCGGTCACCGACTCCGGCCCGTCCCCGCCCCCCTGTGCTTGCATCCGTTCGACGCCGGTTCGCACGGCGGCAACGTCGTCCGTGAGAGGAACGACACGGCTCACGAAGCTCTGATCCTGCGGTGGATGGTCACGGTAGCTGACGAGCCCGAGACGCAAGTTCTTGCAAAGCGGGGCGGCGCGCAGCGCGTCAATGATCGCGAGCAGGTGCTGCTGGACCTCGTGGATGAATGCCCCCATGCTCCCCGTCTCGTCGACGAGGAACACCAGATCGAGGTCGCCTACCGGACGGCCCCTCGCCCACGCGAGCTCGTCGTTCGAGTACGACTCCGTGTCCTTGGCCGCCATCGGAGGCGGCGCCTGGGGGCGCGCCTCGGCCTGGGCGGGAGGTCCGTATCCCCGGGGAGGCAACGGAGACGTGGGTGGAGCCATCGGCCGCGCGTAGTGCGACGTCGACATGCGGGTCGCCGGCGGAGCCGAGGCCGTCAGGGTGGGCGAAGGCGCCGGCGACACGGGATACGGCGTTCCGCCGCCCGCCATGGGGGGACCGGCACCGAATGCGCCCACGCCTCCCCGCTCAGCGGCCGGAGCAGCCGCACGCGCCACCGGTCGACTCGGTACTGCGCGCGTCGCTGCGGTGATCGGCTCGGAATCGGAGAAGGTATCTGCCGCAGCGCCCTTGCCGTGAGCCGCGCTGCCGTCCGCCTCGGCCAGGTCCGCTGCATCTTCGAGCACGGCCGACGACGACGCCCGCATCTCGACCCGACGCGGCGGCCCGTCGACGCTCTTCTCGCTGTCCTCGGCGACGAGCGACGTATACGGGCTCACGAGCGAGTGCTTGAGCGCGAGCCCCAGGACCTCGAGGCGTACATCCGCAGCCACGCTCGGATCCTCGATGAGACGGTCGAGACGGGCCTCGATCCGCGCACGCGCCCAGACCCGCTCGAGGCCGGGAACTGCGGTCGACGCCTCCGGCAGCGTCACGTCGATCTCCTGACGGAACGGGGCACCAGCCGCTGTCTCACCGGTCAGGACGAGACGGGTCGGCCCGTCCCCCGCGAAACGTCCCACGACTTCTACGGGCTGACCGCCGAAGAGCTCCGGGATCGGGCTGGGGTAGACGTCGGCCGGCAAGGCGTCGTCCCAGGCGAGCCTGAGCCCTCGCAGGACGGGGCCGCCGTGACGGACACGCCGGGCGAACCTGGTCACTACCGTCTCCACGTCCTCGGTCGGCAACAGCACGTCGCTCGCGCCGCCGCCTACACGTGCCAGGCGCGCGATGAGCCACCGGTGCACCGAGGGACCGATGCCGAGGACGAACAGGCGCGTCTTGGCGGACACGAGTGCAACCTGTTTCGGCGCGGCCAGAGCCGTGCCGTCCAGGATCTCGCGGGTCCTCCGCAGGAGCCGGCCCTCGTCGCCCACCGCCGCATCGGTCAGCAAGACCACGAGCTTCGCCCGACCCTTGCGGACAGGGAGCGCCGCCCCGCGCTCGAGCGCGGCCTCGAGCTCGGATCCTCCGCGCGCCGTCAGCCCGGCCAGGAACGCGTCGACACGGCTCGTCGTGTCGGTGCCGACTGGCAAGTAGAGCGCGGCCTCGTCGAGCACGATCCGCTCGTGGTCGAAGGCGACGACCTGCACGGCATCGTCAACGGCCAAATGCTCGAGGACCAGGCGCACGGCGCGCCTAGCCTGCGCGACGCTCGCCTCCCGCATGGATGCCGAGCGGTCGACGAGGAACACCACGTCGCGCGGCAGCCCCACCGTGATCTCGGGAGCCTCACGCGATACGGCCGAGACGACGCCGCACCACGTGCACCTCCACGATGGCCCGATGCCGGGAACCTCCTGGATCTCCCCCATCGCACGCACCGTCCCCCCGCAGTTTCCACACTGGACGGGCCGTCCTTCCCCCGGGTTGCCGCCGAACACCGCCTCGCGCGGCGCATCCGGCGGGGCCGGCGCGGGAGGCGTGACGACCAGGAGAAACGTCCCCGGCCTGCCGCGCTCGCGCTGAAACCACACGGCGGGCCGTACGCCGCGCTCCCTGGTGCCCCACGCGAGGACGAAGTCACGGTTCGGCATCGAGCCGGACTCGGCGAGGATCATCCGGAAGCCCTCCCCCTCCGGAGCGACTGTCACGCGGTGCGAAGGCGAACGGGCCGGCTCGGCTCCGCGCACGACGACCTCGACCGAGACGTCGGACCGGCGTGAATCGGTCCTCGGGCGTGGGGGCTGCAACGGCGCACCTCGCGCCCCGGAATCACCCTCCCATCGATCCTCGGCCACCATCGGAAACACGAACCGCCATTCACCGTCGTCGAACGCGACGCGCTCCTGGTAGCCGAGCGTCACCTCGATCGTCTGCCCCGGCGGCACGTTCGCCACCGACAGCGTGAACACGCTCGGGGTGTCCTGCTCGAGGAGCGTGGCCGCCCGGCCCTCGTGGCGCGCCTGGGCATACGCGCGCTTGGCCTCTTCCTTCTCCTTCACGACTGCGGTGACCGTGCGCTCGCCGATGCGAAACGACATCTTGAAGACCGACGCCTCGTGCGGCAGCGGGAAGAGGTAGACGGCCTCAATGGGCTCGCACGTGTCGTTCTTGAAGCGCTGATCGACGACCACCTCGGCCATGGGACCGTCAATCCGCGCCCGAACCGAAGTGTGCTCGAGCGGAAGCGCACGACCGGTGGACGTTCGAAGGCTCCCCTGCGTCACCTGCTCTGTGTCAGCCATGGTGGCAGGATCACAGGAAGCTGCGAGGACGGGAAGAGGCAAAGGCCGGCCCGCCTCCTCCGGCGACATCAACCAGCACCGGCTGCGCTCCTGTCGGCGACGGCTGAGAGTCGGCCATGGGCGAGCGTGGCGCGCAGAGCACGACGCGTTCCAAATGGCATACCCGGAAGTTCAGCCCATATCGACAAAAGTGAATGGCCTCATGCGAACGCCACGTTGCGCGGGTCCATCCAGGGCCATATAGGCTCTCTGACGCCGTGAGGTCTTGGTGCAACCCGTCTTTCCAAGATGGAGCAATTCAATCTACCGGTGGACCATCGCGGCGCTCCTCGTGGGCCCCGCGAGCTTCATCGCGCTGCTGTGGGTGCTGGCAAGAACACCCTATTACACCGGTGAGAACGCCGTCCGAGATCAACCCGTGAAGTTCGACCACCGCCACCACGTACGGGACGACGGGATCGACTGCCTCTACTGCCACTCTGGAGCGAAGACATCCGCCTACGCTGGAGTCCCGGCGGCTTCGCTATGCATGAATTGCCATAGCCAG
>Ga0302196_10000761_pt1 | contig 30625 bp, 28 predicted proteins | sample II_Bog_N1_3_FD_198794 | JGI IMG/M metagenome (GOLD analysis project Ga0302196, IMG submission 198794) | Peat permafrost microbial communities from Stordalen Mire near Abisko, Sweden - II_Bog_N1_3 | ecosystem: Environmental > Terrestrial > Soil > Wetlands > Peat | place: Sweden: Abisko...
AGGCTGCCGAGGAGGGGGAGCCCCGGGACGCGGGGCGGCAGGAACAGGGCGGGCACGTTGACGGCGGCGTTTGTCATGGGCACTATTAATGTGAGCGAACACTCGTGTTCGCAACTCGCATTGCTCGAGAGGTATTCGTGACGCAGAAAACCGTCATCAAGCCGAGAAAAGAAGCGCATCAGGACCGGTCGAAGGCCACGGTCGAAGCCATCTTGCGAGCAACAGCTCGCATTCTCGTCAAGCAGGGGTACGAGGCAACGACCACCAACCGGGTCGCCGAGGCGGCCGGGGTCAGCGTCGGCTCGCTCTACCAGTACTTCCCGAACAAGGAGGCGATCGTCTCGGCGCTCATCGATCGGCACCTCGATCACCAGCTCCAGTGGCTCCAGCAGGCCGCGGTGACGGCGATGGGCCAGCCCGTGGAAGCCGCCGTGCGCACGTTCATCGAGGGGCTCATCGGCGCCCACCGGGTCGAGCCGGAGCTGCACCGGGTCTTCTTCGAGGAGCTGCCGCGGATGGGCGGTTACGCGCGCCTGGAGAGCATCGAGCAGGAGACGTCGGGCCTCGTGAAGGCGTACATCCTCGCGCGCTTCCCCGATCTGCCGAAGACGCGCGACCTCGAGGTGGTCTCCTTCCTCGTCGTGCGCGCGGTGGAGGGCGCGACGCATGGGGCCGTCATCCTGCGCCCGAACCTCCTCGCTGCTCCCGGCTTCGTCGACGAGCTGGTCCGGCTGGTCGTGGGTTACGTCACCGGGGAACGGATGGGCTAACGGGGTCGCGCGCCGAGGGGTCGGGTAGTGTAATTATGGGGTCCATGGATCCCGCCCGGCGCGTCGGCGAAGTCTTGGCCGGCAAGTACCGGCTCGAGCGGTTGCTCGGGGTCGGCGGGATGGGGGCCGTGTACGAGGCGGTGCACCTCGGCGTCGAGAAGCGCTTCGCCGTGAAGGTCCTGAAGTCCGACGTCGCGCGCGCGCCCGACTCGGTGACGCGCTTCACGCAGGAGGCCCGCGCCGCCGCGCGCATCGGTCACCCGAACCTCGTCGAAGTCTTCGACATGGGGGAGACGGAGGAGGGCACGCTCTACATGGTGATGGAGCTGCTCACGGGGCGCTCGCTCTTCGAGGCGCTCCGCAACGGCCCGCTCACCCCGGACGAGGCGCTGACGATCGCCGCCGCCATGCTGAGCGCGCTCGACGCGGCCCACCGCGCCGGCTTCGTCCACCGGGACATCAAGCCCGCCAACATCTTCCTCGCCAACCGCCTCACCGAGTCGGGCCACGGGCAGGTCCAGGGGTACTCCGTCAAGCTCCTCGACTTCGGCATCGCCAAGCTCGTGTCCGTCGACACACCGAGCCTGACGCAGACGGGCGCGGTCGTCGGCACGCCGCTCTACATGGCGCCCGAGCAGGTCATGGCGGAGAGCGACGTGGATGGGCGCGCGGACGTGTGGGCGGTCGGGGCCGCGCTCTTCGAGATGCTCACCGGTCGTCCCGTCCACCTCGCCCAGAGCGCGACCGCGGCAGCCGTGAAGGTCGTGACCGAGGTTGCCCCGCGCGTGCGGTCGCTGCGCCCCGAGGTGGACCCCGGCGTGGACGCGCTGGTCGCCCGCGCGCTCGCCGTCGACCGCAAGGCTCGCTTCGCCACGGCGGGCGAGATGCTCATCGAGCTCGAGGTGTGCCGCACGGGGCTCGGACCGACGCAGGCAGACTCGGGCCTGGCGCCCTCGGTCGCAACCGTCGTCCGCAACGAGATCCTCGCCCGGACGCGTCGCACGCGCCTTGCGATGCTGGGCGTGGGCGCAGCGAGCTTGCTCCTCGGAGTCGGTGTCGTGTTCATGCTTCGATCGCACACCGCGTCGGGAGCTGCCGATCCCTCCAGCGGCTCCGGCACTGCGACGCCCGCAACCGCCCCGACGGTGACGCCGCCCCCCACGCCGACGGTCCTCACGACGGCGCCTCCGGTCGTCACGCCACCCGCCAGCACGAGCGCCACCGCGACGCCGAGCGCCTCGGCGCCATCCGCGCCGAGCGCGAGCTCCGTGGCCGCGGCGCACCCCACGATCAAGCACCCTCCGCTCGCGCCGCCTGTCGCCTGCGCCCCGAGCGAGCACGCCACCAAGGGCCACTGCTGCTCGGTGGGTCTCGAGTGGCAGACCGACCATTGCGACCGCCCGCTCGCGACCCAGGTGCCGTTTTGAGGGGGCGGACGTGGGTTGTGGCTGGGGCGCTCTTTCTTGTTTCCCTTCCCGCGTTCGCCCAGGTTCCCCCGGCGCCTCCGCCCGCGCCCGCGTCTCCCTCCAGCGATCCCGTCGCGGACGCCCGGGCCCACTTCTCCGAGGGAGTCCGCCGCTTCGGTGAGGGCGACTTCGAGGGGGCGCGGCGCATGTTCCTCGAGGCCGAGCGCGAGCACCACGCCCCGGTCATCGTCTACAACCTCGCGCGCGCCGAGGAGAGGCTCGGCCATCCGCAAGCCGCGGTCGATGCCTACGAGCGCTACCTCGCCGAGGTCGGCGCGACGGCCGACTTCGCGCAGTCCGCGGCGGTCGCGGTCGCGGATCTGCGCGCTCGTTCGAGCCGCGTGCGGATTGAATCGCAGCCGCCGGGGGCGCGCATCTTCGTCGACGGCAACCCGTTGCCGGAGGCGACGCCGACCACGGTGCTCCTCTCCTCGGGGACGCACCACGTCGTCGTCGAGGGGGACACCTGGCGCGCCGCCAACGACTTCGAGGCCGCCGCGGGAAGCCAGCAGACGGTGAGCCTGCTGCGCCCCGACACGCCCACGCCGCCCCCGACCGTCACCCTGCCGCCGCCGAAGCCTCCGCCCGTGATCGCGCCGCTGCCGCCCGTGACGCCCGTCGTTCACGCCGGCCCGAGCGACCTGGTCTTCGGTGCCTCGTTCGTCGTGATCCCGTTCGCCTTCCTGGGTGCCCGCAGCCCCACGACCCTCGAGGACGCCAACAAGCAACCCATCTTGAGCAGCACCGGCCAGACCATCACCAACGGCAGCACGATCTTCGGGGGTGAGGCGGGGCTGACGGCCGAGGTCGGCTACGCGTTCACTCCGCGGGCCGAGATCCTCCTCCGAGGCCTCGTCGCTATTGGGTCGACGTGCGGCACGGCCTTCCAGTCGCACATCGCCAGCGCCGGGCCGGCGATAAGCTACCGCCTGACGGACAACTTCTGGATCGGCGGCAGCGTCCAAGGCGGCAGCGGCGCGACCTGCCGCGAGACGACGGACGCGCCCGTCTACAACACCACACTGGTCCTAAGCACGACCCTCGACGTCGAATACGCCGTGGCGTCGCAGCCGTACGGGCAGTGGGTCATCACCGCCGGCATCGCGTCCATGTTCGCCGACATGAAGAACGAGAACCCGCTCATCTACGCCCCCATTGGCTTCGGGGTTCGCTTCTACTGACGCGTGCCAGCGCGCGGCCGCTGCTCCTGCTGTCAGCGGAGCAACCCGAGCCCCACCGCCGTGGCCACGGCGACCGCGCCGAGCGCGAGCGCGATGAACAACGCCGTGCGGCTACGGCGGCTCCGCGCGTCCTCCCACGCCCGCTGCCGCTCGCCCTGCGCGAGGTGCGCAGCCTCTTCGCTCGCCTGAGCGGCCTGAGCCGCGGCCTTTTCACGCGCTCGCGCCTCCTCCTGCGTCCGGAGCTCCTCGTCGTGCCTCTGGGCCTTCTCCGCATGCCGGCGCTCTTCGTCTGCCTTCCTCCGCTGCTTCGCCTCGTCCTTCTCCTCGCGCAGGGGTGACGGGCCCGAGAAGAGGAGCCACATCGACTCGGTCGCCGGCTCCCCGCCGCGGAGCCGGAACCAGGTGCGATCCGGGATGCGAGAGGTGGTCTTGCAGTAGGCGCAGGCGACGAATCTCGAGTCCTCGGTGACCTCGAGCGGCGCGCTGCAGCTCGGGCACTTGACCGCGATGGCCGTTGCCCCCGAGGCCTCTTCGACCGTGACCTCCGGTCTGTCCGTGCGGTGCTCCGTGGCGACGATGGCCCGGAGCGCGCGCGCCATCTTGCGCGCGGCAGCGGGCACGGCGTAGCTCGCGCGCTCGCCGCATGCCTTGCAGGAGACCGTGGAGGTGCCCTCACCAGCGATCTCGACGTCGAGCGGAGACCGGCACGCCGTGCAGAGGGGGCCTCCGGGGCTCGCCGTGATCTCGAGGGCGTTCGCTCCCTCGGTGGTCACCGTCGCCGATGTGCGCGAGGTGCCGACCGTCCGGAAGGGGTTCTCGAGGCCGCCGGCGCCGCCGTCGCGGAAGAAGTCACCGACCGCGTGGGCGTGCCCGAGCGCCTCACGCCAGCGGACGACCTCGAACGCCTGCTCGAGCCCGCAGCGCGCACAGAGCATGGCGCCGTCCATGTCGAGGTGGTTGAGCGGGACCTTGAACCCGCACGCCCGGCACTTGAAGTCGCACTCGATGCACACCCAGTAGGCCCCGTCCGAGCGCGGCGGCAAGACGACGGGCCGCTCGTGGGGCTTCTTGCAGTGGCTACAGCGCCCCTCCCGCGCGCAGATCACGCCGCACGAAGCGCAGACGGAGACCCCCGGTTCGGGCATCCTCCCAGGGTAGCGTCACTTCTCCCGCCGCGAGGCGGCATGTGCCTACTCGGCTGGGGCGCGCGCTGCCGTGGCGCGCACGGCGGCCTGCTTGACGGCTGCCACGGCCAGCGACAGAAGAGCCGACTTCGCCACCTTCGCGACGGCCGGCAGGATGCCCCGCGACCGGGCCTCTCGAGGCGCGTCGGGTCTCCGCCACGCGCCGACGAGCGCCGGTAGCCACCCTCGTCGCGAACGCCTCTCGCCCAGCTTGTACGCAGCGAAGGCGAGGCCGCCTGCCGCCAGCAGAACGGCTACGCCCGCGCCCAGGAGCACGCCGCGAAAGTGACGGCGGAGCTGCACGCGCGGGTCGAGCGCCTGGCGCCTCCTGCGGCCGAGCGCGTCGATGTGCTGGATCAAGTTGGAGCGAAGCGCGTTGGCCTGCCGGGTGAGCTCATCGCGGCGCCGGTTGGGGGGCGCGTGTGTCACGTCCATGCGGACGAAGCCGTGCATCCTCCACGCCGGCCTGCGGGGTGTCGCTCAGCTGCGAAGCGCGGGGGCCACGAGCAGCTCGATGTGGGTGATCTCCGCGGAGGTGCCGACGCGCATGGGCGGGCCCCAGTAACCCGTCCCTTCGCTCACGTAGACCTGGGTCCGGCCCTGCCGGTAGAGGCCCGCGATGAACGGATAGACGAGCTTGACCACGAAGTTCCAGGGGAAGAGCTGCCCGCCGTGCGTGTGGCCGGAGAGCTGGAGGTCCACGCCCAGGCGCTCGGCCAGATCGATCCCCTTGGGCTGGTGCGCGAGGAGCACGAGCGGCCGGGACGTGTCGCGGCCGGCGACCGCCCGAGGCAGATCCGCACCGTGCCCGTGGCCGTGCGCCGCGGCGCTCGCGTCGTCGATGCCGGCGAGGTCGAAGCCCTGGTCCCCCCGGATGGCGACGCGCTCGTTGCGGAGCACGCGGACGCCGAGCGTCCCGAGGAACGCGAGCCACTCGTCCACGCCCGAGTAGTACTCGTGGTTGCCGGTGACGAAGAAGACGCCCTCCTTTGCCTTCAGCCGGCCGAGGGGGGCGACGTGCTGGCCGAGCTCGGCCACGCTTCCGTCGACGAGATCCCCGGTGATGGCGACGAGGTCCGGCTCGAGGGCGTTCACCTTGGCGACGACCTCGTCGAGGAAGTCCTTGCCGATGGTCGGACCGATGTGGACGTCGGTGAGCTGGACGATGCGGAACCCGCCGGCGGCCACAGGCAAGCCGGGAAGGGAGACCTTCACGCGCTTCACCGCGACCGGCCGCAGCACGTTGCCGAGCCCGAACGCGCCGAGCGAGAGGGCGCCCGCGCCGACGATCGCGCCGTAGAGCCGCGCCAGGAACGCGCGGCGCTCCGGATCGGGAGGGGCCGCCGTGACGAGCGAGGAGAGCGCGCGAAGCAGGTCGACGGCGCCGAGCAGCATCAGCACGAAGAAGATGAGCCCGAACCAGATGTAGACCACCCAGAGCAAGGGCGAGCTGATCGCGCGCGGCAGCGTGCGCATCGACACGAGGCCCGCCACGATGAGGAGCCCGAGCCCGCCGATCGTCCAGGACGCGATGGAGTGCCAGGGCTCTGGCAGGGCCGTGTCCCGCACGAGGCGGGCCCACACGTAGTAGTGCGCGCCGCCGAGCACGGTGCTCACGACGACGAGGAAGACGGCGATGCGCAGGGGAGACATGACGGGGGCGAGGGATTCTGCAGGCTCGGCGGCGCGGCTCACCACGGTTGGATGAACGGGGCGACGCTTGCGTAGCGGCTACAGCTTGGTCTTACTGGAGCGAAGGATGGCGTCGAACTCCGGCTTGGTGACGGGGCCGACCGAGAGACGCGACTTCTTGAGCAGCGCCATGTCCTTGAGCTTGGGCATCTCGCGGATGGCGGCCAGGGTCACCGGCTGCGCGAGCGCCTTCACCGGCTCGAAGTCGACGACGCTCCAGTCCTCCGTCGTCGTCGGGTCCTGGTACGCCGCGCGGCTGACGCGCGCGACGCCGACGATCTCCTTGCCCTCGTTCGAGTGGTAGTAGAGCGCGTAATCGCCCTTCTTCATCGCCCGCAGGTTGTTGCGCGCCTCGAAGTTGCGGACGCCGTCCCACGTAGTCTTGCCGTCCTCCACGAGCTTCGAGAACGGGTACTTGAACGGCTCGCTCTTGATCAGCCAGTAGCCCATGGCCCCCGAGGCTAGCGGCGCTCGTCGCCTCGGTCGAGCATGGCTCGTCTTCCTGCGGCGGCCGGCGGCCTCGGGCTTACTGGGGCGTGCTCGTCGGAATCCCGGCGTCCGGGGGCGGCACGGTGTCGGGAATGACGCAGCCCGAGAGGTCGAAGATCATGAACTCGAGCGCCTTCTCCTGCGGCGAGAGATCGGTGTTGTCGCAGCCTCCGGGAGGGGGCGGCATGTCGTCCGTCGAGGGGTCGCCGCCGACGTGAAGGTCGCTGAAGACGGCGCGGCCGCAGTAGGTCGGCCCGGGGCTGTCGGGCGGCAAGGGCGCCGTCTGGACCGGGGTGTCGAACGAGAAGTACATGGTGGCGCCCGCCTGCCCGCTCGAGTCCGACGTGATCCACGGCTGGGAGGGGGTGTTGGCGGCGGCGACGGTCGCGTTGTAGCGCGGCTGGAAGATCGAGAGCTCCGTGGCGGGCACCATGTTCTGCCCGAGCCCACCGACGATCCCGAGCCACTTCTGGAGCGCCACGCCCTTCGCGAACGATCCGGACCCGCTGTTGAGGGTCGTGTCGATGATCCCTCCGATGGGGCCGTCGTCCTCGCTGCCCTCCATGGCCCACGTCGCGAGGTTGCTCCAGTCCGCGGGAGCCGAGTAGCTCTGGCCGGAGCTGATCGGGCCGGCGAACCACGAGTAGTGGTAGTGGGACGCGAAGACGCGCCCTCCCGCGTTCAGGTACGCCTCCAGCGCCGGCGGGTTCGCGTCGTACGTCTCCGCTCCCTCGCACGAGAGGAGCGTGACGTCGTACGGCATGAGCTGGCTCTGCGAGGCCCAGAGGGCCGTGTCGCTGTTCGGCGCGCCGGGCATCGACGGCTGCTCGGACTGGCCGTAGTTGTCGTTGCCGTCGTTCGCCCCGCCCGAGAAGATGTGAACGTGGCCGCTGACGTTGTTGCCCGCCACGTACTCCGACGAGGAGATTCCGATGCGCAGCATCAGGCACTCGAGCGTGTCGGCGTACCCGGTCGAGACCGCGATGTCGGGGATGTTGTCGTTGGTGTCGCTGGCGGCCACCGTGCTCGGGAAGGTGAGGGGGGCGGCCTGCGCGTTGTCCCCGCAGGCGGTCACGTTCACGTGAAAGAGGCGTCGCCACTTGCCGACCTGGATGACGAGCGGAACGTTGCTCCCGACGGGCACGTCCGTCAGCGTGAAGCTGCCGTCCACGGCGGTCGTGGTGTTCGTGTAGGCGCCGCTCGCGAAGAGCGCTCCGCAATCGCAGGCCGCGCCGCCCGTCGGTACGCCGCGGGGGAGCGGCGTGAGATCCTTCTCGGGGACGTAGACGACCACGTCGTAGAGGGGGTTCTTGCCCGCGGGGTCGTAGACCTTGCCGGTGATGGAGGTCGTTCCTCCGCCGGGGCAGGTGGTGTTGCAGCTGAGCCCCGACGGACAGACGTGCATGGGCGGCGCGGCGTCGCTACCGGGACCGGAGCCCGGGCCGGTCCCGAAGGGGCCACTGGGGTTGCCTCCGTCTCCTCCGCTGTCGTCGCCGCCGAGGACGCCGGGGCCGGTGTCCGCGGCGAACCCGTTCGAGACCTTCGTCCCGCCGCACGCGGGTGCGAGAAAGGTCAGGCCGCACGCGAGCAGGCCAGCGAGAGTCCACACGTGGTGAATGACGGATGCCTTCATCATGGGGCTCACTCCAGCGTAGGCGGTTACTCTGACCTGCTCAGCCGGAATGAACCAGCCTCCGCCGCAAAAGGGGAGTGGCGGAGGAAAATTACACTTCCCGATGCAGGCTCAGGCAGCGCGGCGCTCGGCGCCGCCCAGGATGTCGAGGCAACCCCCGAGGCTGTCGCACGTGACGAGCCGCTGGCGCAGGGATGCGGCGCCCGCGATCCCGCGCAGGTAGCCGCTCAGGTGCCGGCGCGTGACCGCGACGCCGCGCTTCTCGCCACGCGACTCGACGTTCTTCAGCAGATGCTCGCGGCACATCGCGATGCGCTCGACGGCCGTGGGCGGAGCGAGCGGCACGCCCCGTTCGAGGAGCGCGCGCGCTTCGCGGAAGATCCACGGATGCTCGATGGCCTTGCGCCCCACCATCGTCGATGCGCAGCCCGTCTCGTCGAGCGCGCGCTTCACGTCCTCGGCGCTCTTCACGTCGCCGTTGACCACGACGGGGATCGACACGACCTCCCGCGCACGGGCCGCCCACGCCCAGTCTGCGGCGCCGGAGTGCCCCATCGCCGCCGTGCGGCAATGAATCGTCAGCGCGGCGACCCCGGCGTCCTCGAGGCGGCGCGCCAGATCCACGATGGGCATGTCGGACTCCGGCCCGTAGCCGATCCGCGTCTTCACCGTCACCGGGAGGGACACGCTGTCGACGACGAGCTTTGCCATCGCCACCATGGCCGCGGGCTCGCGCAGCCAGCCCGCGCCGGCTCCGCGTCCAGCGATCTTCGGCACCCAGCAGCCGCAGTTGATGTCGATGAAGAGCGGGCGTGCCGCCTCCGCGAAGCGGGCGGCCTCGGCGAGGCGAGTCGGGTCCGAGCCGTAGATCTGGATGGCGGTGTGCTGGTCGTCGGGCGCGAGCGTGATCTTCCGGCGCGCCGTGCGGCAGCCCCGGAGGAGGCCCTCGACGTTCACGAACTCGGTGAAGCAGACGTCTGCGCCCTCCGCCTGGTAGCCGGTCTCGTCCGGGGCCGAGCGGACTCCGCGGCATAGGCGCCGGAAGACCTCGTCCGTCACGTCCTCCATCGGGGCGAGGAGGACCTTGTCCTTTGCGTAGAGGTTACGCATGAATTCGGCTGACTTTGACATCGGGCGGGCTCGTGTTTAGCGCAAACGATTGCGTACGGCCATGGCTGGAACAAGGACTTGCGCTTCGGGCACAGAGCGCGAAGGATGAGGGTCGTCATGGATGATGCGTTGGACGAGCAGCTCGCCCGCATCTCGCAGAAGCTCCGAATCGTGCAGCAGAGGCCTGCGGCGCGCAAGGCGCTCGGCGAACGCGAGCACGGCTATCAACTCGCCCCTTGCCTGCCGGAGGCCGAGGTCCAGAGCTTCGAGTGGACGCACAACGTCGTGCTCCCCGAGGACTACCGGGCCTTTCTCACGCGGATCGGCAACGGCGGGGCGGGGCCCTACTACGGCGTCCTCCCCCTCGAGCGCTGGGCGGCCGCTCCGCTCGAGTACTTCGAGGACGCCCGCGAGCTGCCGCCGGATCTCCTCGCGCGCGACTCCCCGCTGCGAGACGGGCTCACCGGGATCGACTGGCTCGAGCTCCTGGGGGGCGCTCCGCAACCTCGCTTCGATCCGCAGAAGTGGCACCCCTACCAGGGCGCCATCACGATCAGCCGCCTGGGGGCGACCTACTACGCTCTGCTCGTCGTGACCGGCGTGACGCGCGGCCGCGTGTGCAGCGTCGACCTCGACATGCAGGCCCCCAAGTTCGCCCCGCAGCGGGGCTTTCTCGACTGGTACGAGGCCTGGCTGGACGACACGCTGAGCGGGAAGGACATTGGAGCCTTCGGTAACCGCAAGTAGGCCGCGCGCGGGCGTGCAGCGAAGGCTGCTCCTCCTGCACCGCGAGCTCGACGCGTGCCGCGCGTGCCCGAAGATGATCGGGCCGGTCGTCCACGGGCCGCCCGTGGAGAGCCGCATCTTCCTGCTCGGTCAGGCGCCGGGCCCGCGGGAGGGCTCGTTCGGTCGGCCCTTCGCGTGGACGGCCGGCAGAACGCTCTTCCGGTGGTTCGAGGAGGCGCTCGGGGTGAACGAGGAGCGCTTTCGCGAGCGGGTGTACATGGCGGCCGTGGCCCGCTGCTTCCCCGGGAAGGCCAAGGGCGGCGGCGACCGCAAGCCGGACGCCGAGGAGATCGCGAGGTGCCGGCCCTTCGTCGCAGGCGAGGTCCGCATCTTGCGCCCGGGGCTGGTGCTCGCCGTGGGGACGCTCGCGATCGAGCAGGTCCTGGGGACGAAGCGGCCGCTGGCGAAGGTCGTCGGGCGCAGCGTCCGGACGCGCTACCACGGCGTCGAGACCGACGTTGTGGCGTTGCCGCACCCGAGCGGAGCGTCCCCCTGGCACAAGCTCGAGCCGGGCAAGTCGCTCCTCACCCAGGCGCTCCGGGTGGTCGCCGAGCACCCGGACGTGAAGGCGACGTTCCGCGACCCCTAGCCCCAGGATGGGAGACCTGAGCGCATGGGGAGTGACGCCGTTCCGAGCGACACGCGCGCCTTGGCTGGCCCAACCTGGCACTCGAAACGGCCCGCAAGTCCCCGGAGCGGTGTGGAGGGCGCTGGCCCCGAGTTTGCTCTAGCGCAGCGCCATGCACAGGTTGGGGCAGCTTTCTTGGGGGTTGGGTCTGGTCGTCGTCACGTCTCTCGTTGCCGGGTGCGACGGCTCGCATGCGGATGCTGCCGCCGCGCCGGAGCAGGCAGGAACGCTTGCGGTCACCCCGGCGTGCTCGTCGATCCCGGGCCTGCTCGTGGACGCGTCGGCCCTGTCGCCAGGGGATAGCGGGTTCTCCTACGTGAACCCCGCGGGGCTCGTGCTGAGCGGGACGGACCTCTTCTATGCGCTGGACGTCGAGAGCGACACCGGGTCGCTCACCGGCTCGCTCTTCCGGGTCTCGACCACGTCGGCCGGAAGCCCCTCGCTGATCGCGTCGGGCCCGTCGCTCTCCATCGCCGCCGTGACCCCGTCCACCGTGTTCTTCCTGGGCCCGGAGCAGGGGTCGGGAAACCTGTTCACCATCCCGCCGAAGGGCGGAACGCCGCGGAAGTTCTTTCCGACGAGCGACGGCGGCACGTACGAGACGTTCCTCGCGGCCGACACCCAGAACGTCTACTTCACCGACAACGAGGGAACGAAGGCCATGCCCCTCGCGGGCGGCAAGGCGGCCGTCATCACCGGGGTCACCTCCTACTCGGCGGTGACGATCGGCAAGAACCTGTACCTGGCCGACAGCTCGGGAGACATCCTGAGCGTCGCCATCGACACCATCTACGGCGACGCCGGCGGAGGACCTGCGGCGGCGGTGACGACGCTGACGAGCGGCCTCATGGGCGCCTACAACCTCATCGCGTGCGGCCAGCAGCTCTGTTACACGCTCGAAGCCCAGGGTTACTACCAGCCGAACGGGGGCGAAGCGCTCATGGCGATGAGCCTCGACGGAACGACGGCCACGTCGCTCGTGCCCACGGCGAACGCTGCGACGTTGAGCGGCATCGAGTCGCTCGCCTACGATGGCAACTACTTCTACTGGACCGTCGGGACCTCGCCGGCGACGCTCTACAAGATGGGTGGGCAGGGCAGCACGCCGATCCCGTACGTGACGATGATGACGTCGAACGCGGGCACCGTCGCGTTCGACGACGAGTGCCTCTACTGGTCGAGCTCGAAGGGCATCTACTCGGTGGCCAAGTCGGCCGCAGGCCCGTTCGTCGAGTAGCTCGGGAGCAGACCTTCCCGGGGCCCGTCCGGCCGCTTCAGGCTTCGCCGCTCGAAAGGCCGAGCTTGTTCTTCGCCATGCGGGCGATCTTCGCGCGCCCACCCTTCTTCACGACCTCCTCGAGCAGCTCCGCGCCGAGCGGGTGGCCCTCTTCCGCGAAGTGGAAGCCCACGTAGTAGACCTCCTCCAGGCCTAGCGCCCGATCGGTGCGCAGCGCCTTGGCGACGTCGAAGCCGTGGCCGAGGAGCGTGCCGAGCATGCGGAGCGCCTCGTCCCCCGCGCGGGCGGCGGGGCGGGTGTCGCGCTGGCCCCTCGCGAGCTCGAGCGAGATGAGGGCGTAGCGGTCGTCGTCGGTGGACTTCTCCGCCTTGCAGAGCAGGCGCATGACCGTGAGCGCCTTCTCCGCGCTCTCCGGCTTCTTGCGCAGCTTGCTCGCGAGGGCGCGAAGGGCCTGGGCGACGCCTTCCGGATCGGCGTCGCGTACGACGTCGAGCAGCGCCTCCCAGCCGCGCTCGCCGTCCCCGAGCCGCTCCGTCGCCGTCTCGAGCAGCTCCTTGCGGACGGCGGGGGAGATCTTCTTGGCCATCGGCCGGAGCACATTGCGGAGGACCCAGCCCCGATCGACGTCCTTCGTCTCGAGCAGAGCCTTCGCCAGGAACGGCACCGCGGCTTCCTTGCCGCCCAGCATCTGCGCCGCCATCTCGGCGCGGCGCCGGTCCATCGTGCAGACGACGTCGACCAGGACCTTGAGCGCGTCGCTCCCCGTCTGCCGGCCGAGCAGCTCGAGGACGAAGCGGATTCGCTCCGGGTCCTCGTGGCCGACGAGCTTCTGGAGGCGCGGGGCCAGGCCTTGCGGCAGGTCGAGGCTGCCGAGCGTGTGCAGCGCGGTCTGGGCGAGCGTTCGATCAGGCGACTCGCACGCATCGACGAGCGCCTCGACGACCTTGGCCGGTGGCTTCTTCCCGAGCGCGAAGCGCATCGCGATGAAGGCCTCCTGCCGGACGCTCGGCGGCTCCTTCGCGGACTTTGCGTACGAGAGGAGCGTCCCGATCGCGGTCTCGTCCTCGAGGTAACCCAGGATCTTCAGCGCGGCGGCGATGGCGCTCGGGGGGCCCTTCGCCTTGGTCTGCTGGGCGAGAAACTTCTCGATCTCGGAGAGGTACGACCGGCGCTTTCGTCCGTCCGCCGCCTTGATGTGCTGGCGCATGGCGAGGGCCGCCGCGTTGGCCGCGCCTTGGTCCGCGGACGCGAGACCGGTGACGAGCGTGTGAAAGGCGTCCTTGCCTCCGAGCTCGGCGAGGATGGCGTCGAGCGCCCGGCGCTCCTCCGGCACCGCCTGCGCCACGCGCGCACGGATGAGCGGCACGACCTCGTCCCCCACGCTCGCCACCGCGCTCGCGGCGGCGCGCCGGACGTCCCCGTCGCTGGCGGCGAGCATCGGGAAGATGGCCGGCAGGGACCGCTTCGCGCCGACCCGCGCGAGGGCCTCGAGCGCGTGCCGCTGGAGGAGCGGGACGTCGCTCTCGAGGAGCTTGGCGAGAGCGGCGGCTGCGTCGGCGCTCTTCACGCGGAGCTCCCCCAGGACGATGGCCGCGGCGATCTGCTTCTCGATGGCCTCGTCCCCGAGAAGATCGATGATTTTTTCGATGTCTCCCATGGCTCTAAAGGTAGGGCGTATCACACCTCGGTTTCCGCCTCCTGTCCCCCAAGAGCTTGGGTAGACTCCGTGGATGAGGCGAGCTCGACGCTGGGTGGTCTCGACGCTAGGGCTGACGCTCGCGGTGGCGTGCCACGGGACGTCGTCGGACGCGCCGACCGATGCAGGGAAGGAGCCGCCGGCGACCGACTCGGGGACGGGGACCGACACGGGAACGGCGACCGGCCGCGACTCGGGGCCGGACTCGGTGGGCAACGACTCGGGCACGGGGGTCGGCGAGACCGGCGGAGCCGTGGACTCCGGGGAAGAGGGCGAGGGCGGCGCGGGCGGCATGGGAAACATGACGACGGCGGCCAGCTGGTTCTCGCCTTCCATGTACTTCAACCAGCCCATCGACACGGCAGCGGTGGACGCAGAGTCCGCGACCCTCATCAGCAACTTCGTGACGAACGGCGGCTGGGGGCTCGGGCGCTTCCAGATCGATTTCTCGATCGACGTCTACTACGCGAGCTCGAGCTCGATGCAGATGCCCTTCACGTCGCCCACCAACGTCATCCCCGACGACGACATCCCGACGACGGTTCCCCTGGACCCGAACAACCCGGTGGGCTTCGAGAGCTCGACGGGGCAGACCTGCGACGGCGGCGATTGCCACTACCTCGTGATCGACCCTGCGAACAACCGGCTCATCGAGATCGACCAGGCGAACGTCTTCGGCGGGACCATCACGACGACCGGGTCGATCGCGATCTGGAGCTTCACCAAGCCGTACACGGCGGCGCTCCGGGGGGACGTGTGCACGGGCGCGGACGCGAGCGGAGGCCTGATGGCGCCGCTCCTCTTCACCGCCGAAGAGGTCGCCGCAGGACACATCGACCACGCGATCCGCTTCATCGTCCCGAACGACCGCATTCAGAACCAGGAGTACGTTCGCCCCGCGACCCACGGAACGGGCGGTCCTCCGTCCATGTGGGCGGCGAGCGGCGGCCTCCCGTACGGCGTGCGCTTGCGTCTCAAGTCGACGTTCGACGCATCGTCGTACTCGGCGGGAGGCCAGGTCGTCATCGCGGCCCTGCAGAAGTACGGAATGATCCTGTCGGACGGCGGGAACATCTCCCTCAGCGCGAAGAGCGACACCTACTCCACGACCAAGTGGGGAAGCATGCTCGGGTCCCACGACCTCGTCGGGATCCAACCCACCGACTTCGACGTCGTCGACGCCAACTACGGGACAGACCAGGTGAGCTCCTCCATGCGCTTCGACTTCACGAGCTACAACTGCGTGAGGACCCCATGACCAAGCGCTTCCAGGGGTTCGCCGACGGGGACGGACGGTTCTTCAAGGCGCTCGCCAAGAACCAGAACCGCGAGTGGTTCCAGGCGCACAAGGGCGACTACGAGTCCGGCTGGAACCAGCCCATGAAGGACCTCCTCGCCGACCTGCGCGAGGCGATCGACGGCGCCTACGCCCACTCCGACCTCGACGAGCCCAAGGTCTTTCGCATCTTCCGCGACGTCCGCTTCTCCAAGGACAAGACGCCCTACAAGACGTTCGTAGCGGGGTGCATCCCGATCAAGCGCACGGCGAAGGTCACCGAGACGCCCGTGGCGATCTACATGCACTTTGGCACCGAGAACGTGGTCGCGTCCGGACTCTACATGATGGATGCGCCGTCGCTCGCGCGGTACCGCGCCGCGGTCGCCGAGGATGCGCGCGGCGGGGAGCTCGTGAAGATCCTGGCCAGGCTCGAGAAGGCGGGGTTCTCGACGACGAGCATGAACGAGGACGCGCTGAAGAGGGTCCCGAAGGGCTGGGAGCCCGATCACCCCCGCGCCGAGCTCCTCAAGCGGAAGGGCCTCGGCGTCGCGTTCCCCGCGCTGCCGAAGGGGAAGCTCGCGTCGAAAGAGCTCCTCCCCTGGCTCGCCCTGCACTCGAAGAAGGTCGTGCCCCTCGTCGAGTGGCTCGTGTTCGCGACGGCGTGAGCCGCGCGCCTACTTCTTCGTGACGGGCGGCGCTGGCGCGGCGACCTTGGCGGGCCCGTCCTTCAAGACGCGCTCGACGAGCTTGCGGAACTTCGACGCCGGCTGCGCTCCGCTGAGGAGGTAGCCCCCGATGATGAACGCGGGCGTGCCGCTGATGCCGGCGTCGGTCGCGACCTTGTGGTCGGCGTCGACCGCCGCCTGGCGGGTGTGGTGGTCCAGGGCGTTCGCGAACGCCCCCATGTCGAGCCCGATCTCCCGCGCGTAGTCGTCGAGGGCGGCGCGCTCGAGGCCCGGTGAAGCCTGCCCGGCGAAGAGCTTGTCGTGCATCTTCCAGAAGCCGTCGTTGCCCGCCTGTCGCTGCGCCTCCCGCGCCGCCTCGGCGGCGAGCTGTGCCTGCGGGTGCATCGGCAGCGGCAGGTCTCGCCACACGAGCTTCACGCGGGGGCCGTAGTCGCGGGTGATCTCGCGGACCGCGTCCTCGGCCCGCTTGCAGAACGGGCACTGGAAGTCCGCGAACTCCTGGATGACGACGGGCGCGGTGGCCGTCCCCTTGAAGGGGGACGCGGGCGAGACCGGGACGCGCTTCGTCTCGGGCACCGGCGCCGTGCGCCCGTTCTTCACGAGCGTCGCGTAGAGCTGAGCCTTCGGCGTGCCCTTCGCCAGCACGTCCTGCGCGTGCGAGACCTCCTCGTCGATGATGGCCTCGAACTTCTCGAACGGCTGCGCGCCGACCAGGCGGCGGCCGTTGATGAAGAAGTGAGGCGTGCCGCTCGCCTGGAGGTCGTCGCCCAGGTCGACGTCCGCCGCGATGGCGGTCTTGTACTTGTCGCTCGCGATGGCGCTCGTCACCTTCGCGAGGTCGAGGCCCGCCGTCCGGGCGACGGCCTCGAGGTCGGCCTCCTCGAGCCGCGGCTGCGAGGCGAAGAGCGCGTCGTGCACCGTCCAGAACCCGGCCTCGCCCTTCTCGGCCCGCGCCTCCCGCGCGAGCTCGGCCGCGGGGAGCGCCCGCGGGTGGAACGGGAGCGGCTCGTCACGCCACACGATGCGGACCCTGTCGCCGTAGATGTTTCGCACCTTGGCGAGCGTCTCTTCCACGCGCTTGCAGTACGGGCACTGGAAGTCCGCGAACTCGATGATGGTGACCGGCGCGGTGGCAGGGCCGCGGAAGGGGGCCCCGCCGACCGGCACGTTCCACACGGTCGTCGTGTCCTCCTTCGTCGGGGTCGCCGGCTCGGACGGCGGGCGAGGCGCGTAGTTGGTCGTGACCATCGCGACGTAGATGCGATCCAGCGACGCCCCTGCGGCGATGCGCTCCTTGGCCTTCGCGAGCTCCGCGTCGATGACGGTGACGAACTTGTCCGTCGGCTGGGCGCCGTTCACCAGCACGCCGTTCACGTAGAACGCCGGCGTGCCGTTGACCGAGAGGCGCTTGGCGAGGGCGAGGTCCTGGTCGACCTTGGGCGCGACGGCGTGGCTCTCGACGCGGCGCTGGAACTCCGCGACGTCGACGCCCGCGGCCTGCGCCCAGGCCTCGTACGCCGACGGAGCGAGCTGCGCCTGGTTCTTGAATGCCGTGTCGAAGAAGCGCCAGAACGCGTCGCTCCCGCCCAGCATCGCGACCGTCATCGCCGCTTCCGCGGCGGGGCGCGCGTTGGGGTGAAAGGGGAGAGGGTCGTTCTTCCAGACGATGCGCAGGTCCTGCGGCCCGTACTTCTCCTCGAGCTCGTGCATCGTCGCGACCGACCGGCCGGTGAACGGGCACTGGAAGTCCCCGAAGAAGACGATCGTGACGAGCGCGTTGCGGCTCCCCCACGTGGAGTCGCTGTCGAGCCCCGTGATGGGGACGGCGACGTCCGCTTCGCTGGGCGGCTGGGCGGCGTGTGGCGGGGGCGCGGCTGGCTCCGCGGGGGCGACGGGCGGCTCGACCTTCGCCACGACCACCGTGGCGGGCGGCGCGCTCCTGGGTGTGCTGGCGCAAGAGGCCAGGACGAGCGCGGCCGCGAGGTAGGCGTAGGGGGGACGTCGCATGGGAGCGACCTTACCCGTTCACCCCCCCGAGCGGGAGGGTGGTCTGGCGCGCCGCCGGGGCAAAGGTTCGAGTCGACGGCGCCCTGCCGATTCGCCATGCTGGGCCCATGTGCCGGAACATTCGCGTTCTCTACAGCTTCGACCCGCCGACGACGAAGGAGGAGATCCACGCCGGGGCGCTCCAGTACGTCCGCAAGGTGAGCGGCCTGGCCAAGCCTTCGCAGGCCGACCAGGAGACGTTCGACCGGGCGGTCGAGGAGGTGGCGCTCTCGACCGAGCGGCTGCTGGCCTCGCTCGTCGCGAAGGCGCCCGTCCGCACGCGGGAAGGGGAGCGCGCCAAGGCCCGCCTCCGATGGCAGAAGCGCGAAGGAGCCGGGTGATGCGGACGATGGCGTGGGTCGCGCTCGCCTTCGTGGGCAGCCTCGCAGCGGCAGCGTCCGCCGCCATCTCGGGGTGCGGCTCGTCGTGCGACCCGGCGGTCAACTGCGTCCCGATGGACGCCTACGACGCCGCGCCCGCCGACGCTACGGACTCGGCGGCGCCCGTCGATGCGGGGCGGGGATAACCCGTGTCAGTCAGGAGCGGGGCGCGATGGCTTCGAGCGCCGCGGTGATCTCGGGCACGCGGAGAACGCGCTGCCACACGCTGTCTCCCACGCGGGCGAGCAGGGCGTCGCGGGGGACCTTGCCGGCGACGATGCCGCGGGCGACGAGCTCGCTCGACACCGGGCCGACGGGCTCGCTTCCGCGCGTGCACACGTACCACTCGCGGATGTCGATCCCGCGGGGGAGGGCCCGGTTACGGAGCTGTGGGATGCCGATGCCCGCGTGATCATCGAGCGTCGCGTCCGACAGAGAGCCCATCAGATCCGGCCCGATTCGATCTGGCGATGACGGCGATGACTCAGTAGAGACCGAGGCTAGGTTGCCCATGGCTCCTCCGCGGCGCGAATGGTGGCGGAATCGCTGGTTCCGTGCAAGCACAACGGACCCTCGCGGGACCCTTTCCATGGGCGCCGCATGTTTCCCTCGCCACCGCATGAAGCTCGCGAATTGTAGGTTCAGATGCGCCTCCACGTAGTCGACGGGACATACGAGCTCTTCCGCGCCCACTTCTCGAAGCGCCCCTCGCACGAGGGCCCGGACGGGGAGGACCGCAAGGCCACGATGGGACTGGCTTTGTCCATGCTTGGGCTCCTGGAGGACCCGGGCGAGCGCGTGACGCACCTGGCGGTTGCGTTCGACAACCCCATCCGCTCGATCCGGAACGACTGGTTCGACGGCTACAAGACGGACGAGGGCGTGCCTGCCGAGATCCTCGCCCAGTTCGACCCGGCCGAGGAGGCGATGCGCGCGCTCGGCATCGTGGTCTGGTCGATGGACCGCTACGAGGCCGACGACGCGCTGGCGACGGCGGCCGCGCGCTGGCACGGCGAGGTCGAGCAGGTGCGCATCATGACGCCCGACAAGGATCTCGGCCAGGCGATCCGCGGCAAGCGCGTCGTCCAGGTGGACAGGATGAGGCAGCGCGAGATGGACGAGGACGCGCTCGTCGCGCGGCGAGGCATCCTGCCCGCGAGCATCCCCGACTGGCTCGCGCTCGTCGGCGACGACGCCGACGGCATCCCAGGGATCGCCGGGTTCGGCGAGAAGACGGCCGCCGCGCTGCTGCGCGCCTACGGGCACCTCGAGGCCATCCCGAAGGACGCGCGCGACTGGACGGTCGACGTCCGCAGCGGAGAGCGGCTCGCGGCCACGCTGGCCGCTTCGATGCCGGCGGCGCTCCTCTACCGCAAGCTCGCCACCCTCGTGGACGACGTGCCGCTCGCCGAGCAGCTCGGCGACCTCGAGTGGAAGGGCGCCCCGCGCGCGGCCTTCGCCGCGTGGAGCGAGGGTATCGGCGCGAAGGACATGCGCCAGCCGTCCCGCTGGCGGTGACGAGGGGCCCGTGCCTCAGTCCGGCGTGCCGCCGTCGACCACGACCTCGTCGTCGATGACGATGCCGCCGCGGACGAAGTTCAAGAACTCCGTGCGCAGCTTCTCGTCCACGCCGATGAGCTCGACGCCGAGGCCGGCGCCGGTGCGGTGGAGGACCGTCGCCTCGAGCAGGTACGGCGAGCCGCCCGCGGGGTGGACGATGTTGAGCCCCACGTGGGAGCCCGCCGGGATCTCGAGCCGCGTCGGGACGAAGAGGCTGCCCGTCGACACGTCGCGCGTGTAGATCTCCTCCAGATCGTCGAGGCTGGCCGGCTTCACGTCCAGGATCGCGGCGAGCCGCTCGGCGCGACCGGTCGCCTCGGCCGGCGCGTTGCCCGCCGGCAGGGTGAGGGGCACCTGGTCGGTCGCCTCGGGGTAGTTGGCGGCCACGTGCTTCACGAAGGCGTCCCACGCCTCGCGCGTCGCCGTGTCGAGCGCGTAAAACTGGATGCCGATGCCGGGAATGCGGCCCTGGGCGTTCTCGGTCTCCACCACGTGGACCGTCATCCCGTGCGCCTTGAGCGCCCGGTCGCGCTCGGGGAAAGGCGGCAAAACCAGCGCGACCTGCACGAGCTGGAGGAGCGGAGGGGGAGAGTCCGTGCAGAGAAAGACGCCGCCCTGGCTCACGTCCTCGGTCAGGAGCGAGACCGTCCGCTGCCCGTGCCACACCTGCACCGGGAAGCGGATGGAGTAGCGGACGTTCTGCCGGCGGTGCTCACCCATTGCCTCCCCAAGCTAGCCCGGAAGGCAGGCGCGCGGAAAGGGCCCCCTTCAGGGACCTACGGTGTAGTTCACGACGTAGAGGCCCGCGTCGTTGCCCTTCGCATCGGTGTAGTGCTCACGGTAGACGAACGGAGCGAAGGAGAATCCGTACTGGCTCTGGTCGCTCACGGGCGGTACCCAGCCCCCGAACGAGGCCTGGCTCCCGATCGTCACGGCGTACGCGGTGCCGGTGATGCCGTCGATCTGGCCCGTCACGTCGACCGGACCAACGCTGACGTCGCTGATGGCGGAGAGCGTCGTCGTCGCCGCCATCGTGTTGGTCACCGAGGTCCCCATCGTGAGTGACCAGCCGACCTGCGCGACGTCGCTCGTGCTGTACGACTGGGCGACGGAGAGGACGAGATCGGCCGGGGCGATGGGCTGCCCTTCGAGCGTCTGCAGCGTGCTCGGGTACGTCGTCGCGTCGCCGACCGACGACGGCACCTGCAAGACCGGCAGGTCGCCCTCCGCCGCGGCCAGGCCGTTGTAGCGGGTCAATGACCAGATGGCGGTCTGGCCTCCCACGGGGACGAACAGGACCATGTGCGTGCCGTTGCCGCCCAGGAGGCCGGCAGGATCGTCGATCTGGTAGGTGTAGGCGTGGTAGCAGGCGTTGGCGAGCGCCACGGCGGCGTTGTCGGGCCCCACCTCCCCGGCGGTCGGATCGACGTAGTAGGTGTCCGCCACGGTGATCGAGTCCGTGTTGGTCTGCGTGTTCTGCACGCTGGCCTGCACCTTCGTCTTGAGGGACGCCGAGACGACGTCGGGGACGGACGCCTCGAAGCCGATGCTCAGGCTCGCCTGCAGCCCGACGGTGGTGGACGCCGCCGTCTGGTTCACCTGCGCCGACCCCACCGAGATCCGCGAGGTGCCCTGGCTGTGGGTCCACCAGAAGGGCGGGTAGACGAGGAGCGAGGTGGGCTCGAGCAGGCCTGCAGTGAGCACGGGCCCGCCCTGGAGCGAGCCGCTCGGCGAGTTGCCGCTCGCGTCGGCGAGCGTGAGCCGCGTCGCCTGGGAGGTACCGAGGGCGGTCGTGTGGTCGAGCGCGACGGTGTCCGTCCCGGAAGGGAGGTACACGTCGACGGCGTTGTTCGTGTCGAGCACGTAGACCGTCGCCTGGGTGAGGCCGTTGGTGAGGCCGGCGAACACGTCGGTCGCGTCCGAGGAGACGTCCTGCGAGCCTGTCTCCTCTAGCATCGCGCTCGCGAGCGTGAAGGTGTGGAGCGCGCCCGATTCCAGACCGAGGTATCCGCCGTACTCGAGGCCGAACACATCGGCGGTCCCGTTGCCGTTGATGTCTCCGGCGGCGATGGCCGACAAGGTCTCGGACACGCTGGTCGTGATCGTCTGGGGCTCCTGGGTCATCTGGTAGTCGACGTTCCACACGACGATCGCGGAGCCCGAGCCGTTGAACAGGATGATCGGCTCGGCGTAGCCGTCGCCGTCCACGTCGGCCACGGCGATGTCCTTGGGGCTGAGGCTCGCGTCGGAGACCGTGATCGAGGTCACGGCGCAGGAGCCCGTCGTCGCGTGGCACACAGCGACGTCACCCGTTGCCGCGAGCGCGATGACCTCGTCGACGCCGTCGCCGTCGACGTCGCCGCCCGCGACCGCGATCGGCACGAACGGGAGCGCGATGCTCGTCGGCGTGCCGCCCTGGACGACCGTGAGGCTGCTCTGGCCGCTCACCGCGAGGGCGACGGCCTCGGGGCTCGCGCCGAAGAAGTTGCCGCCCGCGACGTCGACGATCGCCGTGCCACCCGCGCTCCACGACTCCCCGGCGCGAGGCGTGAGCGACTGCGGCTCGTAGCCGGCGGCGGAGGCCGTGGCGTCGTCGACGACGACGAGGTCACGGTAGTAGGAGAAGATCTGGTAGCCGCCGAGCGGGGGCGTGGACGAGTACGACGAGGCGGGGCCGCAGAGCTGTATCTTGCAGACGCCGGTGTCGCAGTACTCGCCGTGACCGCAGTCCGCGTTCGTCGTGCAGGTGTCGCTGCCGCTCACCGGCGTCGTGGGCCCGGTGTCGGTGCCCGCGTCGTTGCCGCCGCCCTTCGGCGGGGACGTGGTCGTGGTGCCGGTCGGGCCTGCGTCGGTCCCGGAGTCGTCGTCGCTATCCGCAGGTGTGGGGGACGTCGCGTTCCCGCAGCCGCTGACCAGAGCGGCGACGAGGGCGAAGGATGCGGCCGTGCACGAGAGCTTCATGGTGCGCGCCCTTCAGCAAGGACCGTGCTCGGCGGCAGAGTCGCGCGAAGGAAAGAGATCTCGCGCGGATGCAGGACTCCGCTCGCGATGGACCCGAGCGAGTCACAGAGCCGTCACGGAGGAGGGTAATCGACGATCCACCACCTCCGCGCGAGGCCCGCGGAGCGCGCTCGGCAATCAGGGGCAGGGGCAGGAGTTGAGGCACACGTCGAGCGCGTTCAGCTCGCTGTTCGCCTGATCCGGAGCGTTCGCCCCGCACGCGGCGCTGCAGTCGGTGTCGTCGCCGCACGCCTGCTGGCAGTCGATGAGGTTCGCGCAGTCCGCGTCGCCTGCGCAGGTCTGGGCCTCGGCGCAGCAGCTCGACGCTTCGCAGCTGTCGCAGGAGGGCACGCCGCTCGAAGGCATCCCGCACACGAGGGCAGCGGGCGCCGCGCCGTCCGCCTCGGCGCCGCCATCCGCCTCCGCGGCGTCCGCGCTGGCGTCCGCGCCGGCGTCGGCATCGGAGCTGTCGGGCGTGGAGGGCTGGGAGACGGGCGCGGTGTTCGAGCTGCTGCCGCCCGTCAGCCACTCCCACGCCGTCCAGAGGACGTTCACGTCGTTCTTGGAGGCGGCGACGAGGCCGCCCGCCTTGCACGCGCCGTTCGTCGTGAGCGTGATGGCGCCCCAGAAGCCGCTCTTGTCACCGGCGTTCTCGGTCCTGTCCGTCGTCCACAGGACCTGCCAGGCGCCGCCCGATCCCGCGAACACGTCTGCTCCCTCGTAGCCGACGAGCGCGAAGTTGATGCCCTCCCAGTCGCCTCCGAAGTCGAGGCCGACGGTCGCGGCGCCGAGGATGCCGCCTTCGGCTCCGAGCTCGCTCAGCCAGCCGTTGACCTCGCCCTCGTCGATGCCGAGCGCGCCCGCGAGCTCTCCTGCGACCGCCCCGCCGAAGAGCACCTCGAGGGTGTTCTCCTTCTTCGTGAGGTCGTAGTCGTAGAGGATGATGACCTCGGCCGAGATCTCGATCCCCCGGCCTTCCATCGCCTCGTACAGCTTCTCGAGCACGGGCTGCAGGGGAGCGGGCAAGGCGCACTCCGCGAAGACGCCGACGGCGAGCTTGTCGGCCGTCGCCGCGGTCGTCTCGGGGGCGGGGGCGGCGCAGGCCGCGGTCACGCACACGACGGCGAGCACCAGGGCGCGGAGCAGCATCTTCGGGAGCGAGGAGGGGCGGAGCATGTGCGCCGCCCCTGGAGCAACACACGTGCCGTCGCGCACCCCGGTACAATTCCAGGGTCTTTGCACCGGCTGGAGGCCGGACCAGGCGCTCTTCGGATGACGGGAGATCCACCAAGCGGATCCCTCGGGGTCGCACCGTCAGCTCACGCCCGGCGCCTCGTGGCCCGTCTCGCTCACGTACTCCGAGTACCCGCCGCCATACATCCGCACGCCCTTGGGGGAGACCTCGAGGACGCGGTTGGAGAGGGCGCGGAGGAAGTGCCGGTCGTGGGAGACGAAGAGCATCGTGCCCTCGTAGCCCGCGAGCGCCTCGATGAGCATCTCCTTGGTGGCCATGTCGAGGTGGTTGGTCGGCTCGTCCAGGACGAGGAAGTTCGGCGGGTCGTAGAGCATCTGCGCGAGGACGAGCCGGGCCTTCTCGCCCCCCGACAGGATGCGGCACGGCTTCTCGATGTCGTCCCCCGAGAAGCCGAAGACGCCGGCCAGCGTGCGGAGCGAGCCCACGGACGCCTTCGGGAACTTGCCGACGAGCGTGTCCCACACGGTGTCGGTCGGCACGAGGATGTCCATCGCGTGCTGCGCGAAGTAGGCGAGCTTCACGCTGCCGCCGACGGCCACGCGGCCCTCGTCCGGGTCGGTCGCGCCGGCGATGAGCTTGAGGAGCGTCGACTTGCCGGCGCCGTTGACGCCCATGACGCACCAGCGCTCGGTGCGCCGCACGAGCAAGTCCAGCCCCTCGTAGATCTTGCGCTTGCCGTAGCCCTTGTGGACCGCCTCGAGGCGCGCGACGTCGTCGCCCGAGCGGGGAGGGGGCTGAAAGTCGAAGTGGAGCGCCTTGGCGCGCTTGGGGGGCTCGACCCGCTCGATCTTCTCGAGCTTCTTCACGCGCGACTGCACCTGCGCCGCGTGGCTCGCGCGGGCCTTGAAGCGGGCGATGAACGCCTCCTCCTTGGCGAGCATCGCCTGCTGCCGCTCGAACTCGCTCTCGGCCTGGAGGTTCAGCTGGGCGCGCTGGCGCTGGTAAAACTCGTAGTTGCCGGTGAAGTTCGTGAGCTCGCCGCCGTCGATCTCGGCGATGCGCGACACGATGCGGTTCATGAACTCGCGATCGTGCGACGTCATGATGAGCGCGCCCTCGTAGGCCTTCAGGAACTGCTCGAGCCAGAGGATGGACTCGATGTCCAGGTGGTTGGTCGGCTCGTCGAGCAGCATGGCGTCGGGGCGCATCAGCAGGATCCGCGCGAGGGCGACGCGCATCTTCCAGCCTCCCGAGAGCGTCCCCACGTCGGCGTCCATGACGTCCTGCGCGAAGCCGAGGCCGGCCAGGATCTCGCGGGCCTTCGCGTCGAGCGCGTAGCCGCCGAGCTCCTCGAAGCGGGCCTGCGCCTCGCCGTACTCCTCGACCAGGCGGTCGAGGTCGCTGGCGTGCTCCGGGTCGCCGAGCTGGCCTTCGAGCTTGCGCAGGCGGCTACCGGCCTCGGCCACGGGGCCCGCGCCGTCGAGCGTGGCGGCCACGACGGACATGCCCTGCATCTCGCCGACGTCCTGGCTGAAGTAGCCGATGGTCGTGCCCCGCTCGATGGCGACCTGCCCGCCGTCGGGGGCTTCCTCCTTCATGATCATGCGGAAGATCGTGGACTTGCCGGACCCGTTGGGGCCGACCAGGCCGACCTTCTCGCCACGGAAGACGGCGAGCGACGCGTCCAGGAAGAGGATCTGGCGTCCGTGCTGCTTGGAGACTGCGTCGAGTCGGATCACGGGAGGGGCTCTATCGGGTATAGCGAGCCCGATCGCAAGCCCCACGTCGCCCGGGAGAGGCGGCCCCGGCCGGGAGCCGGCGGCCGGTGTGCCGTTCTCTCGTGGAGGGCCTTCCTTCGTGGCAGGTGGCCTTGTCATGCTTGCAGACGAGCCTTCCGTCCTCGCAGGTGGCCCTGTCATGGTTGCAGGTGGCCTTGCCATGCTCGCAGGTGGCCTCGCCATGCTCGCAGGTGGCCTCGCCATGCTCGCAGGTGGCCTTGTCGTGCTCGCAGGTGGCCTTGCCATGCTCGCAGGTGGCCTTGTCATGCTCGCAGGTGGCCTTGTCATGCTCGCAGGTGGCCTTGTCATGCTCGCAGGTGGCCTTGTCGTGCTCGCAGGTGGCCTTGTCATGCTCGCAGGTGGCCTTGTCATGCTCGCAGGTGGCCTCGCCACGGTGGAGGGCTTGTCGGCGGGGAGACCGGAGGAGGGCCACGCCGTACGTGATCGGGCGCTCCGCTCGGTCGTTCAGTCCGCCGCCTCGTTCGTGGCGAACGTCATCCCCGCGCGCCGCAGCCGCTCCACGAGCACCATCCCCATCGCCGACGCCGGCGTGAGGATGCCCCCCTCGCGCGGGATCGCCTCGTCGAGGGCGAGGCAGACGGCGGACTCGGTCAGCATCTTCGCGGTCTCGCCGTACCCGGGGTCGCTCGTGCCCTTCACCGTGCCGAAGAGGCGCGCGGGCGTGCCCTCCCTCGTGCGGCCGAGGCCCACGAGGCGCGAGGTGAAGTAGCCCGCGTCGCGCGCCGCCTTCGAGGGGCCCTCGCCCGGCGCGGGGAGCACCGTCTTCGCGAGGAGCCTCCGGAGCGGAGGCACGATGGCCGCCGCGAGGAAGCCCGTCGTCCCGCCCGCGACGGCGCTCGCCGTGAGGAAGCCCTTCGCGCCCGCCCCGAAGCTCATCGCCTCGCTGTAGCGGAAGTCCTCCCCCCACGCGTAGCCGAGCAGGCGGTTCGAGCGGCGCACGACGCGCGTGTTGATGGCGGCCATGACGAACGGGCCCGTCCAGCGCCCGAGGTCGGGGTCGAAGCGGACCCCGCGCTGGTCGGCGCCGTCGGGGCCGCGCTGGGGACGGCCGGGGTCGAGGGCGTACGGGTCGGCGAGCAGGCGCCGCACGCGTCCGTCCTTCGAGGCCTCCTCGACGAGGTTGAGCATGCTGGCGACGGTGCCGCCGCTGACGCCGCCCTTGCTCGCCCCCGCGAAGTACTTCACCTGGTGGCAGGGGGCGCCGTGCAGCTCGCGCATGCGCTCCTGGACGAGCAAGGTCCCGAGGTCCGACGGGATCGAGTCGTAGCCGCACGACGGCACGATGCGGGCGCCCGTCGCGCGGGCGCGCTCGTGGTGCAGGTCGATCATGTCGCGGATGAAGGTCGTCTCTCCGCAGAGGTCGGCGTAGTCGGTCCCGGCCTCGACGCAGGCGGCGACGAGCTCCTTGCCGTGCAGGGCGTACGGCCCGACGGTCGTGGCGACGACCTTCGCGTCGCGCACGGCGGCGTCGAGCGTCGCGCGGTCGCGGCTCTCGCCGACGAGGATCTCGAGGGCCGAGGCCTTCGGGTCGATGGCGACGAGGGCGGCGCGCACCGCCTCGAGCTTGCCGCGGCTCCGCCCCCCGATGGCCCAGCGCACCGTGCCGCCGACGCCGTAGTGGCGGAGGAGGTACTCGGCGACGAGCTGGCCGGTGAAGCCGGTGGCTCCCCAGAGGAGGATGTCGATGCGGCGGGACGAACGAGGGGGCGTGCTCACGCCCCCAGGTTTACAGGAGACCGGTCACTGCTGCGAGAGCGGGACGGCGACGCCGATGTTGTTGCAGTCGACGGTGGCGCCCGAGCTCTGGAGCTTCAAGAGGACCTTGTTGCGGTTCTCGATCGACTCGTGGGCGATGTCCGGCATGCCGACCGAGTCCACGCCGGGCGTGAAGGTGACCTCGAAGTCGAGCCCGGTGACCTTCGTGACGTCGGCGGGGAAGGTCGTCGTGTTGACGTCGGCCGAGGGGTTGACGGGCGCCACGTTCGCGATGCCGAAGAGGTTCGAGCTCATGAGCGCGACCTGCTGAAAGACCGCGTCGTTGCTCGGGGTGCGGCTCACGCTGATGAACCAGGCGTTGGGGGCGCTCGTGACGCCGTCGCCGCAGCCGGCCGCGTCGACGGGCAGGGGCGCGGCGCCGGACCCGCCGGAGGCCGACCCGCCGTTCAGGGGCTGCGCGTTGATGATGTTGTTGCAGGAGATGCTGGCCCCGAGGCCCTGGAGCTGCGTGAGCACCTGGTCGCGGTTGGTGACCGAGTCGGTCGCGATGGTGGGGAACGCGAGCGAGTTTCTGCCGGGGGTGAAGGTGACCTCGAACACGAGCGCGGTCGTCTGGCTCACGTCCTCGGGGAAGGCGAGGCTCGCCGGGGCCTCCGGGTTGACCGGCGAGACGCTCTCGATGCCGAAGAGGTTCGAGCTCATGAGGGCGACCTCCTGGAAGAGGCCCCCCTGGTCCGGCTGGTCGATGCCGACGAACCACGCGTTCGGCGCGCTCGTCACGCCGTTGCCGCACCCGAGCGAGTCGGTGTTGCTGCTCTTGCTGCTGGTCTCCGCCCCGCTGGTGGCTCCCACCTCGGGGGTACCGACGCACGCAACGTTGCACAACGACAGGGCAAAGAGACCCAGAACGCCTACGACACCGAGAGTCTTCATGGTCAGCTCCGCGACAATCACCTCGGCCCCCAACTGGGCCGGGTTGCGTCTTTTGCCCCGCTGACACGTCGCGTCGCGGGTTGTCGCAAAGAAAGGTGACGGCCCGCGAGCGTACGCGCAGTCTTCGTGCGGGGCCGTCATCCTGAGGCGCAGCCGAAGGATCCCCCGACGGCCCCGGGGCTCCCTCCGCGAGGGCTCGCGGATGGGGGTCCTTCGCTTCGCTCAGGATGACAGGGGCGCCGTTCGCCGCCTGCGCAGCACCGCGAGGACCGCGAGCGCGACGAGGCCGATCTCCGCCCCGGTCGTCGGGTCGGCGCCGGCGGTCTGGCAGCTGGCGCAGCCTCCGCCCTTCCTGCCGGCCGCCTCGAGCGCAGTGGGCTCTGCGGCGGGCGCCGCGCGGGGCGCGCTGGGTTGCGGGGGTACGGCCGCGCGGGCGTCCTCGTCGCTCGCCGCCGTGGCGCACTCGGGGCACGCGGCGCGTACGCGCTCGGCAGCCTTGCGGAGCTTCGCGCGGGCGCCCGCGCACGCCTCGGCCGCGTCGATCCCGCAGAGCCGGTCGGTCGCGCGCCGCATCGACTCGAGCGCCCGGCACGCGTTGACGCAGTCGCCCCCCTGGGTGGCCGCGAGGACCTCGGCCTCGCTGCGCGCGGCCTCCTCCCGGAGCGCCTCGGGCGTGGGCGCGGGGGGCACGCCCTGGGCGAGCGCCCGCGACGGGAGGAGAGCCAGGAGAGCGACGGGCGAGACGAAGAGCCAGGCGAAGCGCGTCACCCGTCGACGAGAGCACACCCCGAGCGAACGTGGCAATCGGGCACGCCTTCAGTACGTGAGGACGCTCCGGATGGACTCGCCGTCGTGCATGAGGGAAAGCGCGCGGTTGACCTCCGCCAGCGGCATCGTGTGGGTGATGAGGTCGTCCACGTTGATCTTCCCCTCCATGTACCAGTCGACGATCTTCGGCACGTCCGTCCGGCCGCGGGCGCCCCCGAAGGCCGTCCCCTTCCAGACCCGCCCGGTCACGAGCTGGAAGGGCCGCGTCGCGATCTCCTCGCCCGCGCCCGCGACGCCGATGATGATGCTCGTCCCCCAGCCCTTGTGGCAGCACTCGAGCGCCTGCCGCATGACGGTCGTGTTGCCGATGCACTCGAAGCTGAAGTCGGCTCCTCCCCGGGTCAGCTCGACGATGTGCCCGACGATGTCCTTCGCCCCGCCGGCCTCGCCTGCGCTCCCGAGCGTGCTCGGGTTCACGAAGTGCGTCATCCCGAGCTTCTCGGCGAGCGCCTTGCGCTTCGGGTTGAGGTCAACGCCGACGATCATGCCGGCGCCTGCCATGCGCGCCCCCTGCACGACGTTCAGCCCGATGCCTCCGAGCCCGAAGACGACGACGTTGTCGCCGGGCCGCACCTTGGCGGTGTTGAGGACCGCGCCGATGCCGGTCGTCACGCCGCAGCCGATGTAGGCGACCTTGTCGAACGGCGCATCCTCGCGGATCTTCGCGAGCGCGATCTCGGGCACGACCGTGTAGTTCGAGAACGTGGAGGTCCCCATGTAGTGGAGGATCTTTTCCTTGCCGCTCGAGAAGCGGCTCGTCCCGTCGGGCATCAGGCCGCGGCCCTGGGTCACCCGGATGGCCTGGCAGAGGTTCGTTTTTCCGCTCGTGCAGTACGAGCACTCGCGGCACTCCGGCGTGTAGAGCGGGATGACGTGGTCGCCCTTCTTGAGCGAGCGCACGCCCGGCCCCACGTCGACGACGACGCCCGCCCCCTCGTGGCCCAGGATCGCCGGGAAGAGCCCCTCCGGGTCCTTTCCGGACAGCGTGTACGCGTCGGTGTGGCAGACGCCCGTGGCGCGCACCTCGACGAGGACCTCTCCCGCCCTGGGGCCTTCCACCTCGACCGTCTCGATGGAGAGCGGCTTTCCAGGCTCCCGGGCTACGGCTGCGCGCGACTTCATGGGGCTCACTCTCTCTTTCCGTGCCGTGGCCGCCCGGGCACCCGGGCGGCGGCTGTGACCGTGCTCGTTTGGCACGCGCTCGCGGTTTACTCCAGGGTGGACAGTGGCGCACGATGCCTCGTATAGGAACCCCGCCGTGGCTCCCAAGACCAAGTTCGCGCGCGCGCGCGCAGGAGACGAGAGCGAGCCTGTCCGGCCCGACCTCGTCG
>Ga0302196_10000762_pt1 | contig 30621 bp, 17 predicted proteins | sample II_Bog_N1_3_FD_198794 | JGI IMG/M metagenome (GOLD analysis project Ga0302196, IMG submission 198794) | Peat permafrost microbial communities from Stordalen Mire near Abisko, Sweden - II_Bog_N1_3 | ecosystem: Environmental > Terrestrial > Soil > Wetlands > Peat | place: Sweden: Abisko...
GGCAGCTGTAGTGGTCGGGCATCTGGCGGCCCTTCACCAGGTCCTTCGCGTTGCCGTACATGTTGTTCGCGTACATCTCGAGCGTCATGCCGCGCCAGAGCGCGGCGCCGAACTCGCGGTAGCAGGGGAAGATCCAGTCCTGGGGGCGCGCGGCAGCGGCCGAGCCGAGGATGGCTGCCTCCTCGCCGAGCGAGCCGATGTGGAACCCCACGCGGCCCTGGCGCTGGAGCGTGACGAGGCGCTCGTCGAGCGTCCGCGTCAGCACCATGTGTCGGTAGAGCGAGACCACCAGCTCATCCGAGAGCTTCGGATCGGTCGCGGGATCGAGGGTGCCGTCCTCGCGGAGCACACGGAGCACCTGGTCGCCGGGCGCGCCAGGCGCGGCGGGGTCGACTGTAGGAGGAGAGTGGGTCGTGGTGGGAGCGGTCAAGGTCACCATGGGGGGAGTCCTCCTCGCCGGCGAAACGCTGGCGAAGGCGGGAGCACAGTACCGCAACTCACCGTGAGGAGTCGTGTGTCTTCCTCGCCTCGCCAGCGCGTCCCGGTGCGTCACGAAGACGCGGCAAAGAATCGGGCGTAGAGAACGACAGGAAATGGAGCTAAGCTATGGGCGAATGGCGCGACGCGCCTCTCTGCCCACGCTGCCGCCGCCCCCACCGGCAAGCCCCTCGTCGGGCTCGCCGTCGTCGGGACGCCTTTCGTCGCCGCCCGGCCTGCTCGGCGGGCACCCGCCGTCCGCCTCCTCTCTCGGCTGGATGGGTGGACAGGCGCAACCCGTGGGTCCGCACGCTTCGCACGTGGGTCAGTCGGGCCCTCCGTCGGATCGCCGCGGCGCCCACGACGACTCGCGCTCGCCGTCGTCCGAAGGCGGCGCGTCCCCCGCGCTCTCGATGAGCGCCGTGGCAGCCCTGCTCGACCGCCTCTCCGCCGCCGACGAAGCTCCCTTCGTGGTCGCGTGGGTGGAGGCTTTGATGGGCGGGCGTCAGAGGCTCGATCCGGCGCTGGCCGTGAGGCTGCTCCGCGCCTACCGGGAGACCGGGCGGGTCGACCGCGCGCGAGAGCTGGCCGCGACGCTTCCCTCGTCGCCCTCGACGTGGTCGACGCTCGACGTGGCTCGACTCTCGCTCGAGCGGGCCATCCTCGCGATGATCGACGGCCGCGAGGGCCACGCGGAGGCGGAGCTCCGCAGCGCCTCGCGCGCGCTCGGAGCCGCGCCGCGAGGGGCAGGCCTCCGAGAGCAGCTCGACATGCACCTCACGTCGGCCCAGCTCGAGCTCCGCGCCAACCGCGTGCAGCAGGCCGCCGCGGCGCTCCGGCTCGCCGAGCACGTCGCCGAGCGCGTCGAGGACGGCGCCTGGCGCGTTCCGGTGGCGATGACCCTCGGCCACCTCTCGATGCGCCTCGCCGATCCTCGCACCGCGGCGAAGCACTACCAGGACGCCCTCTCCAGGTCGGCGGTGCGGGGCATGGCCGCGCTCGGCGCGCACGGCAACGTCGCCATCGCGCTCGGCTCCATCGGCCGGTTCGACGAGGCTCGCACGCACGCGCACGACGCCATCGGGATCGCCGGCCCCCTCGCGGCCGGCTGGCGGCACGCCGACGCCTACGACGTCCTCGCGATCGTCGAGATCGCGGCCGACCGCCCCCTCGCCGCTCTCCACGCGGTCGACGAGGCGCTCGTGGTGCTCGGCGACCTCGACCAGCCTACCCTCCGCTACCAGCTCGCCGAGCACCGGACGTGGGGCCTCGCGATGCTCGGGCGCGCGCAGGCGGCGCGCCAGTGGCTCGCCAAGGCCGACAAGCTCCGCGCCGAGCTCCCCGTGGTCGACGCCATCGACGCGCAGGACCTCGTGGCGACGCGCGCCCGCACCTTCGAGTCGGGGGGCCACTTCAAGGAGGCCATCGACTGCGCGCTGCCCAACGCGGAGCACCTGCCCGACGCGTTCGTCACCGGGAGCCTGAACCTGGTCCTCGCCCGGTGCGCCCTCGAGCTCGGCGACACCGTGAGCGCGCGCCAGGCGGTCGAGCGCGCCGCGCTCTCCGGCGACAAGCATGGATGGATCTTCCCGGATCGTACGGCGAGCGCGGCCGCGTGGGCGCTCGCGAAGACCTCGGGCGACAGCCGCGTCGTGCGGTACGCCGAGCGGGTGGCTTCGTTCGCCACCATCCCCGCTCCGCCGCCTCCGCGCGCAACGCCCGTCTACGAAACGGCGGGCCAGAGCGTGCCCGAGGGCGGATCCGAGGACGAGACGCTCATCTACGTGACGACGCCGGGCGGAGTCGCGCGCGTGAAGAGGAGCGAGCAGGAGCGGGCCACGCTCGGAGCCGTCGTCGTCGTCGACACCATCCTGCACGCGCTGCGGGTCGAGAACCGCGCCGTGTCGCTCGAGCGACGTCGGGCGCTCGAGCCGCTCGTCGTCCAGCTCTTGCGCCGGGCGAAGGAGGGCCTCTCGGCGGAGGAGATCCTGCGGGCGGCGGGCGGGCCCGGCCCCGAGTCGGCCGACGCGGAGCACCGCGTACGCGTGCTCGTCTCGCGGGTGCGCGATCTGCTGGGAGAGGGCGCCCCCATCGAGCGGGTGCGCGACGCCGGGGAGCACGGGCGGACTCGCTACAGGCTGGCCAGCGGCGTGAAGTTCGCGCTCGTCGAGCCCTTGCACAGCTAGATCTGCCTTGGCCGTCCCCGAAGATGACGAGCACGACGAGGAGCTCACGACGGGGCCTTTCACCCGCGACTGGACGCTCACGCAGCGCCGGCGCGGCCACCGTCACTCGACCGACGACCTGCTGACCGGATGGTACGCCACCCAGTGCGTGCCGGACCCGGAGCGCGTCCTCGACCTCGGGAGCGGGACGGGGTCGGTCGGGCTCCTCGTCCTCTGGCACGCCCCGCGCGCAAGGCTCACGGCCATCGAGGCGCAGGACGTCAGCTTTCGCCTGCTCCGGAAGAACATCGACAACAACGGGCTACAAGGGCGGGTGACGGCAATCCACGGCGACCTGCGCGAGGTGCGCCTCGCGGGTGAGTCGTTCGATCTGGTCACCGGGAGCCCTCCCTACTTCGGGGCTCACCAGGGCATCGTCCCCGCCGACTCGCAGAAGGCGCACGCGCGGTTCGAGCTGCGCGGCGACGTTCGAGACTACTGCGCCGCCGCGCGCGCGGCGATGGCTTCGGGCGGGCGTTTCGTCTTCTGCTTTCCAACGCCCCAGCGGGCGCGGGCCGAGCGTGCGTGCGAGCAAGCGCGTCTGCCGCTGGTGCGCTCGCGGGACGTCGTTCCACGCAGAGGCGTCCCTCCCCTCTTCACGCTCTACGCGTGCCGCCGGGAGGAAGATGCGGGCCCGGCGCACGTGGTCGAGCCCGCGTACGAGGTCCGCGACGAGGCGGGACGCGAGACGGCGGAGCACGTGGCGACCCGCGCGAGCTTCGGCATGAGGTGACGCGCGAGCCAGGGGCGCACTACGATGCCCGGACCGATGGAGCTCGCCGTCACCGTCTCCGCGCTCACCTGCCAGTTCGGCGGTCTCTTGGCGCTCGACGATCTCTCGCTCGAGATTCCCGTGGGGCAAGTCGTCGGGCTCGTGGGGCCGAACGGTGCCGGCAAGACGACGCTGCTCGACGTGGTCTCGGGGCTGCTCCGCCCCACCACCGGGACGGTCACGGTGTTCGGCCAGGACGTCGCGCGGCGCGGGCGGGAGGTGCGCGCGCAGCTCGGCGTCGTCCCGCAGGAGACCGCCCTCTACGAGGAGGTGAGCGCGCGGCAGAACCTGAGGTTCGCCGCCGCGCTCTACGACGTCGTGGACGAGAAGGCCCGGGTCGAAGCGGTGCTCGCCGTGGTCGGCCTCACGGCGCGCGGGGACGACGCCGTCCGCACGCTCTCGGGAGGCATGCAGCGGCGCCTCGCCATCGCGCGCGCCTTGCTCCACGAGCCGCGGATGCTCATCCTGGACGAGCCGACGCTCGGGGTGGACATCGAGGCCCGCCACCAGATCTGGTCGCACGTGCGCAAGCTCCGCGGTCAGGGCAAGACGGTGCTCCTCTCGACCAACTACCTCGACGAGGCGGAGGCGCTCTGCGACCGCGTCGTCATGCTGCGGGCAGGCAAGAAGGTCGCGGAGGACTCGCCGCGGGGCCTGCTCGCCCGGGCGGGCCGCTGCGTCGAGCTGGAGTGCGCGCCGGGCGAGGCCGTGGAGATCGAGAAGACGCTCGTGGGAAGCCCGGGCGTGCTGCGGATCGAGACCGCCGACCTCGGGCTCGTCGCGTACATCGAGGGTAGCTCCTCGCCCGAGGATCTCGTCCGGCGCGCCATGCAGGTGTGCCCGCTCTCGGGGTTTCGCATACGATCGCCCGACCTCGTCGAGGTGTTCCGCGCGCTCGGACGGCAAGGTGGGCAAGAGCGGGGCGACGCGCCGTGAGCTGGCCCGTTGCCGTGCGCGCGGCCCTGGTGCTCGAGCTCCAGCAGCTTCGCCGGCAGAAGGCGTTCGTCGCCCTGACCGTCCTCGCGGCGCTGACCTTCCTCGCCACGATGAGCCTCTTCGGGCTCACCGGCAGCGAGCTTCCTCTGGCGGTCGTCGACGAGGACCAGGGGGCTCTCGCCGGGCGCTTCGTCCATGCGCTCCAGGGGGTGCGTCACGCGTTCTCCGTGCGGCCGATGGGCGGGGACGCTGCCCTTGCGGCCCTGCGCTCGGGCCGGGTGATAGGCGCCATCACGATCCCCAAGGGCTTCGGTGAGTCCGTCGCCCGGGGAGACACCGTCGCGCTCGTGGTCCGCGTCGATAACCTCAACACGGACCTCACGTCGGACCTCGAGCGCGCCCTCCCCAACGCCATCGTCGCCTTCGGCGACGGCCTCGGGCTCCCGGGCCTCCGGGCGCGGCTCGTCGAGAAGGACCTCGTCACGCACGGCGAGACGGGCTTCCTCGCGTACGTCTCGGTCAGCGCCCTCGGGCTGGACGCGCTCATCATCGCCGGCATCCTGGGCGCCCTCGCGATGGCGCGCGAGTGGGAGGGTCGAACCGTCAAGATGCTGCGCCTCGCGCCGGCCAGCCTGGGCACCATCGTCGCCGGCAAGGTGCTCGCCGCCGCCGGCGTCGCGGCGCTGGCGATGCTCGTGACCACGCTGGTCGTCACCTTCGGCTACGGGATCGTCCCCGCCTTGCCCATCGGCTCTGCGCTCGCGATCGCGCTCTGTGTCCTCTCATTCGCGTGCATGGGGGCATGCCTGGGCGCCCTCCTGCGGCGCACGCTCGCCATCGTCCCCTTCGTGTTCGGCATGGCGATGCCGCTCTACATCGACTGCGGCGCGCTCGAGCCGACCCGCTTCGACGGCGAGTGGATCTGGCGCCTCGCCCACCTCTCGCCGCTCTACTACGCGACCGGCCTGCTCGAGTGGACCTTCCATGGCTTGCGCGTGACGCCCGAGCCCGTCTGGCTGGACGCAGCGGTCCTCCTCGCCCTCGCCCCGATCTCGGCGACGCTCGCGCGCATCGCGATCTCCCGGCGGAGGGACACCGAGCACTCCCGGCAGAGGCCGCGGCACGACGAGATCCGCGACGTGCCGGCATGATGCGCGCGCTCTGGGGGACCGCTCGGCACGATCTCGCGATCTGGATCCGCTCACCGCTGGCGATCCTCGCCTCGCTCTTGCCGGCGCTTGGCCTCGGCGCTCTCGTTGCCGTCCTCACGGTGACGATCGGCATGCAGCCCGTCGCGCTGGTCCAGGAAGGACATGGGGAGGCGGCGGACCAGATGGGGCATCTGCTCGAGGCCGACAGCGAGGCCTACCTCGTCCAGCGAATGAGCCGCGACGATGCGGCAGGTGCACTCTGGCAGCAGCGCGTCGCCGCCGTCGTCGTGATACCCGCCGACTTCGACGCCCGCGTCGCCGTGGCCGACGCCCACCTCGAGCTGTTTCTGAACAACATCGTCGACGTGGACCTCGCCGACGACATCCGCCGCGCGGTCACGCGGTCCCTCGCGGAGCTCGACGCCCCGCAGCTCGGCTTCACTGGAGAGCGACGCAGCGTCACCGGTGGTGTTTTGCTACCGAACCCCTTTCGCGTGGCCATCGCGGAGGAGCTCCTCCGCGAGACGGACACGGGCTTCCTCGCCTACCAGATGGTCCCCATCCTCGTGCTCATCGTGCTCAGCGTCGGCGTTCTCGGTACGGGCATGATGGTCGCGCGGGACTTCGAGCGCCACACGGCGAAGCTCCTGCTCCTGTCCCCGGCGAGCCGGGTCGCGATGGTCGCTGGCAAGCTCACTGGCGGCCTGCTCGCCACGACGGCGCTCCTCTTGCCGGTTGTCGGAGCCGCCGTTCTCTCGGGAATCCTCGTGCCGCCACCCGGCCATTGGCCCGCGCTCGTGGGCCTGCTCTTCTTGCTCGTGGTGATGTCCGTCGGGCTCGGGCTGCTTCTCGGTCTGGTCGTGCGCCGCACGCGGCTCGCGGCGATGGTCGGCTTGAACGCCGCGGCCTACCTCTTCTTTCTGGGCGGAGGCTTCTCGACCGTGGCCTTTCTACCGGACTGGATCCAGTCAGCCAGCCGTCTCGTCCCCACGAGCTACGCCATCCGGGCCCTTCGCCAGGCGCTCTTCTACCCGGACCTCCAGGGATTCGGCCACGACGTGGCGGTCCTCGCCGCGTGCGCGCTCGCCGCCGCGGCCCTCGGCGTGCTGTCGCTGGGTCGCGCCTGGAGGCGCGCATGAAGCGCGCGCCGCTCCTCTTCGCGCTCCTGCTCTGCTCGTGCGACAAGACGCCGCCTGCAGACCTCCTCCGCATGGCCGACGCCGGCGCGCGCTACACGGTCCCGGAGGCAGGGCCGCCCTGGAGCGCTTCCATGTGCAAGCCGCTGCCGGAGCCCGAGGTGGCGGCGAGCTTCAGCGACCTGACCTTCTCCGGCGAGTGCGCTGTCCACATCGCGCTGGCCGTCCAGTGCCTCAGCTCGAGTGACGACTTCTACATCGCGGCCGAGCGCCCTCTCGAGGGAGGGCGCTCGCTCAAGCTGTTCGTGAACGTGGAGAGCTTCGCGGGACCGGGGGAGTACGAGCGGGGCGGCGAGATCCGCGTGCTCGTGCAGGACGGTCCGACGCTCTACCAGTGGGTCCACTACCAGACGGGCGTGTCGCTCGGCACGACCGACCGCGCCAACGCGACGGGCTCGTTCAAGGTGGAGGACGCCCCCGCCGTCACCACGGCGATCATCAAGCCCGTCTCGCTGTACGCGGCGCCGGGCACGCCCACGACGGGCTTCATCAAGCTCGAGGGCACCATCGCGTGCGCCCCGCCGGGGACCGGGCCGACGATGCCGCCGCCCGCCCCGTAGGGTCGCTGCCGGACCGGTTTCCGCCACGGGTGCGAGCGTTACCCCGACGCGTCCCAGATCCACCCCCTCTGTGAACTTGCACCCATGCTGCATGGGCGCTGCTATGCTTTCGTAGTCAGGGGAGGTCCATCATGCGCTTCCGCGTCGTCGGTCTTGGTTCGTTTGGAATCGCACTCCCGGCGCTCCTCGCCATCTACAGCTGCGGCAGCGGCAGCAACAACAAGCTCCTCGGGCTGCCCGGAACGCCGGACACGCAGGCGGGCGTCCCGACGATGGACGGGGGCACGACGACGGATGCCACGAACCCCTACGAGTTCCAGGACGTGGGGCCCCTGGGTGACACGGCCCCGCCGGTGCCCTTCATGGACGCGAGCTTCGCGGCGCCCGATTGCCCGAGCTGCATGTTCCCGCCGATGAACGCGCCGGCTTGCCCGGTGACCACGCCTCCCATCCAGGTCGTCTACCCGGCCGACAACGTCCTCGTGCCGCCGAACATGAACGTCATCTCGGTGCAGTGGACGCCGTTCGGCACGCCGTTCCAGCAGTTCGAGGTCGACTTCGAGAACAGCGTGACCGACATGCGCGTCGTCACTGCGTGCGCCGCGCAGACGATGGACACGGAGCAGCCCTCGCAGGCGTCGGGCGGCTGCGAGCTCCAGCTCGATCCCACGATGTGGAACTTCATCGCGAACCAGAACCGCGGCGGCGACCCGGTGCTCATCACGGTGCGCGGCACGGTCGACGGCATGTGCGCGACGACCTCGGCGAACGGCACGCACCTCTCCTTCGCGCAGGAGGACCTGCTCGGCGCGCTCTACTACTGGAAGTCGACCGTCTCCTCGAACGGCACGGGAGGTCAGATCTGGGTGAAGAGCTTCGGCGACGACAACCCCGAGACCAACGTGACAGGCGGCCTGGGCACGACGTGCAACGGATGCCACGCGCTCTCGCGCGACGGCGCACGCATGGTCATCAACAGCGACGACGACGACTCCGATGACGAGTACACCGACGTGACGGGCTCGCTCATCGACATGACGACGCTCATGGCGATCGGCGGCTTCCGCTCGCAGGAGCCCGGCTTCAGCACGTTCTACCCGGACCACACGCAGTACGTCTCGTCCAACGGGCTCGCCGAGCCCCCGACGAACATCTTCAAGCTCTGGAACGGCGACACGGCCGTGGCCGGGCCCACCGTGAGCAACCTCGGCGCGGCCGGCGCCCGTCCGACGATGCCGGACTGGTCCCCCGACGGCAAGACGCTGCTCTACGTCATGCCCACGCTCGTCGGCTCGTGGGACAGCAACTCCCGCAACGACGACGCGCACGTGTTCGGCGGAAGCCTCTACACGGCCCCGTACCTCGGCAACCAGATGTTCGGCGCCCCCACGCCGCTCCTCATGTCGAACGGCGGAGACAACAACTACTACCCGGGCTACTCGCCGGACGGGCAGCTCGTGGTGTTCGACCACGCAGCCGCGGCCACGTCGGTGACGACGATCGACGGCTGCACCGGCACCTCTCCGCAGGTGAGCTGCCCGAACGACAGCTTCTCGAACCCCGCGGCGCGCCTCATGGTCGTCTCGGCGGACGGGGGCACACCGATCGACCTGGCGCTCGCCAACGGCTCGCCGACGTCGGCGCCCGTGCCGGTCTCCAACTCCTGGCCCAAGTGGTCGCCGTTCCTCCAGAGCTACAAGGGGAGCAAGCTCCTCTGGGTCGCCTTCTCGTCCACGAGGGACTACGGCGTTCGCGTCCGCAACCACCAGACCGGCCAGTACCAGTGCTACCCGCCGGACAGCTTCATGCTTCCCGGCGCGGCCCACCACAGCAGCTTCGCCGCGGAGTGCCAGCAGCCGCAGCTCTGGATGGCCGCCATCAACGTGACGCAGTCCGAGGTCATGACCAGCACGGTCCCCGACCCGTCGAACGTCGCCTTCTGGCTGCCCTTCCAGGACATCACGACGCACAACCACACGCCGCAGTGGACGCAGGCGGTGGCCAACGCGCCGATCCCCGACGCCGGCGCCTGCATCATGCAAGGCGGCAGCTGCGTGACCGATCCGACCGGCTGCTGCGCGCCCCTGATCTGCCTGGGCGACGGCACCTGCGGGCAGCTCGCCCAGTAAGTAGCTCCCGCCTCGGGGCGTGCGGACCTCGTCAGTCGGCCCGCGCCGACGGGTCGAGCTCCACGTGAACCGGGAGGCGCCCGTAGCTCGTCGGCTCGTAGTGGACCGGGCGCGGGACGTGGACCAGGTGAGGCAGGGCCGCCGCCGGGCCGGCGATGCCGACGGCGATGAGCAGCGCGACGAGCCCACTCGAGCGGCGGATGCGCCCTCGGCGAGCGCCCTCGCGGGCGAGACGCTCGAGCTCGATGGGCTGGGACGGGGCGTTGGCGGGTACGCGGTAGGGGCGGTCGAACATGAAGGTTGGACCGCGGGCCGCCCCGCGAGTTCCCACGACTTGCGCGTCGACGCCCGAAGCCTGCGCTTCGCCACTCGACGCTACCGCTTCGCCATCCAAGGCTACCAAGTCGCCATCCGTGGCCACCAATTTGCCATCCAAGGCTACCAAGTCGCCGTCCAAGGCCACCAATTCGCCATCCGTGGCCATCCATTCGACATTGCACGCTACGGCGTCGCCACCACACGCTGCGGCTTCGCCATTCGGGGCAACCGGTTCGCCAGCGACGCGTGCTTACTGACGGTAGTGAGCGGGCACGCCGCGCTTGGCGACCGTATCCTGGGCGCTCTTCGACCCCTGCTCGGGGTAGTCGATGTTGTAGTGAAGCCCGCGGCTCTCCTTGCGGGCGCCGGCGCACTCCACGATGAGCTGGGCGACCGTCGCGATGTTGCGGAGCTCGAGCAGATCGCGCGTGACGAAGTAGCGCCAGTAGTACTCGCTGATCTCCTCCTGGAGGAGCGCGATGCGGCGCGCGGCGCGCGCGAGGCGCTTGTTCGACCTCACGATGCCGACGTAGTTCCACATCAGGCGACGGAGCTCGTCCCAGTTCTGCGTGATGACGACCGCCTCGTCCGGGGTCCCCGCCTCCCCTACGTTCCAGTCGGGGACGTCGGGCCACGGCTTGCCGCGCTCCACCTGGGAGAGGGCCTCGGACGCGCGGTGTCCGAAGACGAGGCCTTCGAGGAGCGAGTTGGAGGCGAGGCGGTTGGCGCCGTGGAGCCCCGTATGGGACGACTCGCCGATGGCCCAGAGGCCGGGGATCGTCGTCCGGCCCGCGAGGTCCGTCGAGACGCCACCGCACGAGAAGTGGGCGGCAGGAACGACCGGGATGGGCTGCGTTGTGATGTCGATCCCGAACCGGAGACACTCTGCATAGATGCCGGGAAAGCGCTCGCGCACGAAGGCGGGCTTCTTGTCCGTGATGTCCAGGAGCACGTGGTCGGCGCCCGTTCGCTTGATCTCGAAGTCGACCGCGCGCGCGACGACGTCACGAGGCGCGAGCTCCGCCCGGGGGTCGTGCTTCTTCATGAACGGCGTGCCGTCGGGCAGGCGGAGGATGGCGCCCTCGCCCCGCATCGCCTCCGTGATGAGGAAGTTCTTGGCCTGCGGATGGTAGAGGCAGGTCGGGTGGAATTGATAAAATTCCATGTTCGCGACCTCGGCGCCCGCCCTGTACGCCATGGCGACGCCGTCCCCCGTCGCGACGTCGGGGTTGGTCGTGTAGAGGTAGACCTTGCCGGCGCCGCCCGTGGCGAGCACGGTCGCGCGGGCGAGGATCGTGTGGACCTTCCCCTCGCCCACGTCGAGCACGTAGGCGCCGGCGCACGTCTCGGGGCCGCCGTACTTGGCGAGCGTGATGAGGTCGATCGCCATGTGCTCCTCGAGCACGCGCACGCGCGGCTTGGCGGCGATGGCGTCGAGGAGGGCGCGCTCGACCTCCCTCCCCGTCATGTCTCCGGCGTGCGCAACGCGGCGCGCGCTGTGGCCTCCCTCGAGGTGCAGGTCGAGGGGAGCGAGGTTGTTCTCGTCGTCGTGCGTGCCCGCCGCGCGGTCGAACTGAGCGCCGACGGCACGCAGCATCGCGATCCGGGCGGGCCCCTCCTTGACGCACAGCTCGACGACGCGCTCGTGGCAGAGGCCCGCGCCCGCGACGATCGTGTCCTTGATGTGGGCCGCGAACGAGTCGCCCGCGGCGAGGACCGCGGCGATCCCGCCCTGCGCGTACTTGGTGTTCGACTCGTCGCGCGAGCGCTTGGTGACGAGGACGACGTCCCCGTGATCCGCCGCCTCGAGCGCAAACGAGAGCCCTGCAATACCGCTCCCGATCACGAGGTAGTCACACGTGATGGCCATGCTTCGCGACCTTAGCACCTGGCGGGCCGACCGCGAGAATCACTCTTGGGCCGAGCTCCCCGAGGCAGAGCTTCGAGCTACTGGGGAGGAGCCTCGGAGCAGACGCTGTTGATGCACGTCACACCCGACGACGCGCCGCAGCAGTCGGAGGTCTGTGCGCAGTGGTTGCCGTCCTGCGAGCAGCCGTTCGGCACGGACGCGCACGACAGACCGCTCCCACCGTCGGCGCCAGCGTCCGCGCCCGCGTCGGCGTCGGTCGGCGTGACGCAGTAGCCACCGCAGCAGTCGGTTCCCTGGTTGCAGCTGATGCCATCGTTCTTGCACGGCGGGAGGGCGAAGTAGCCGCGCATGTTGAGCGACGCACCCTGACCCGGGAGGAGGAACGGCGGGTGGCTCGGGTCCATGAGCAGCGTCGGGCTGTTCGGGTTCTCGCTCGTGGGGCTCGTCTGGTTGATCGCCGCAACCCAGAGCTGCTTGACGGCCGACGGCGCGCCCGCGGCCGAGTTGCCGTAGGTGCGGCGGCTCGTGAAGACGACCCAGAAGTAACCGCCCGCCGCGACGGGCGCGAAGGTGGGCTCGTAGTTGTAGTGGAGGTCACGCGAGCCGGCCGCGAAGGGGTAGCCGTCGCCATTCAGCGCGGCGAGGCGGACCTCCGTGTTCGGCATGGTGGTGTCGGCGAGGTAGAGGTCGCCCAGGGTCGAGTAGTCGCACGTCGCGCCGCAGTTGCCGCGCGAGTCGATGACGTCGCTGTTCAGGCGCGAGTAGAGCACCCAGCGACCGTCGGGGGACACGGTCGGCCACGTGATGTTGAAGTACGTGGGGTCCGCCATGGGCTGCACGAGGTCGGTCGCGGGGGACAGCATCGGCGAGGCGCTCTCGTTGAAGGGCATGACGCGGAGCGCCCCGGGCGCCGTGCTCGTGATCCAGTCGCCGGGCACGGACTTCGCGCCGGCCACGTAGAGCATCTTGCTGCCATCCGGGGAGAACGCCGGCATGAACAGCGCGTCGCCCGTGAGGCCCGAGTCGGACTGGGCCACGGCCGAGCCGTCCGCCGTCTTGAACATGCCGCTGATCGCCGGCCCGTTTACGGCCTGGCTGAGCTGCGACGCGAGCTGGTTCTCTACGACGTAGGCGCCGTCGGGGGTCAGGGCGGACCCCGACCACTGGATGACGGACGGCTGGTCGCCCGCGGTTCCACCCCAGACGCCACCGAGCGAGTACATCGGCTGCCCGGTCGTGAGCGAGTAGGAGCCACCGAAGCTCCCGCCGCCGCTGATGATCACCGAGCCGTTGGCGGAGACCGTGTGGCACGTCATGAGGCACGAGCTCGAGGGGTAGACGCTCGTGTCGGTGAGCGGCGCAACGTCGGCGAAGTCGTCCGGCATCGTCGCGCCCGGCTGCAGGCGCTCGACGCGACCGAGGTTGTTCGCCCAGTAGTAGACCGTCCCTCGCAGCGCTGCGGGGGCGATGGTCCACCCGAGGTTGGTCACCACCGTCGCCACATTGGCGGCGGTGAGCCGCGAGACCTGGAGGGTGGCCGCGCCGTTCGTGGAGCCGACGAAGGCGTCCCATACGGGCTCCGGCAGCGCGAGCTGCGACGGAGGGTCGGCCGTGGTGAAGGTCTCGTACTCGAACGTCGAGCTGTTCAGCTGGACGTAATAGAGGTCGCCGGCCGCGCTCCCGTTCCACATCAGCAGCGGCGCGTTGAGGCCACGCGGAAAGACGGTGCCGTTGTACGGGTATGCCCAGACGACCGTGGGGTCAGGCATCGTCGCGCCGGTCAGCGCCGTCCGCGAGGCCGGGGGGACGTTGGCGGCCGAGCTGTCGGTGAGGTGAAGCTTCACCGTGAGCTGGGCGTGCGCCGTCTGGCCGTTGTAGGCGAGGGTCACGTTGACGAGGCCTCCGACCGCACCGCTCGGCGTGTAAACCCCGCCTGCGATGGCGCCCACGGGCGAGTTGTCGGCGCTCCACGTCAGACCGGTCGCGAGCGCCGAGGTGCTGCCGTCCGAGAACGTCCCCGTCGCCGTGAACGTCTGCGGCGAGCCCATCCCGTTCAGGACGGTGAGCGAAACCTGCGCTGGCTGGATGGCGATGGAGGTCAACGTCGCGCCTCCGAGCGTGGGCCCCGAGTCGTCACCCAGCGGCTGGACGGTCGAGGTATCGGCTCCACCATCGCCCACGGGCGGATGCGCCGTGAGGCTGTTGTTCGACGGATTGCCGCACGCCGCCCCGAGCATCGCCAACGTAACGAACAGCCCCAGCCCGAAACTCGCCCGCACGCGAAAGCTAGTCATCTGCCACCCTCGTACCCACGGCATCAGCACGCAGCGGGCCAACCTCAGGCTACATGTTTTGCTCGAATTTTATGCCAGGATGGGAAGGCGATGCACCAGGGGGTGCGGATCCCTCGACCCCCCTTCCCGGCCGCGGAAAACGGCCTCGGGAGAGGGTGACGATGGGCCGCGGTTGACAGACGCCTCCGGGCCCCCTACCAAGCCGGACTGAATCCGCATTCAATGCGCGCGGGCACCGCCCGCGCTCGTGGACCCCGGTTCATCGAGGAGTGTCTCGTGAAGATTCTCGTCCCCCTCAAGCGCGTCGCAGATCCCGATAACGCCAACAAGATCAAGGTCACCCCCAGCAAGGTCGAGACGACCGGGCTCGAGGCGAAGCCGAACCCGTTCGACGAGTACGCCGTCGAGACGGCGCTCCGGCTCACCGAGAACGCCGCGAGCCCCAAGGCCCGCCTCGGCGAGGTGATCGTTGTCACGTTCGGACCGAAGGAAGCCGAGATGACGCTGCGCGCCGCCCTGGCGACCGGCGCCGACCGCGCCATCCGGGTCGACGCGACCGACGATCAGCTCGACGGAGACCTGGTGGCGAGGGCGCTCAAGGCCCTCGTGGAGAAGGAGAAGCCCGACCTCGTCCTCTGCGGCAAGCAGGAGGTCGAGGGCGACGCCAACCAGGTGGGTCAGCTCCTCGCCGAGTACCTCGCCTGGCCGCAGGCGACGTTCGCGGGAACCATCGCCAGCGAGGGCGACAAGGCGCTCGTCGTCGGGCGTGAGGTGGACGGCGGAACGCTCCAGCTCAAGGTCACCCTACCGGCCGTCGTCTCGGTGGACCTTCGCATCGTCGCCCCGACGAGCGTGAAGTCGGTCCACTCGCCCGCGCACAAGTACCCCGAGGGCGTGCGCTTCGCCGCCTTGATGGCGATCATGGCCGCCAAGAAGAAGCCGCTCGTCGAGATAAAGCTCGCTGATCTCGCCGCGGATGCGGCGCTCAAGATCAAGTACGTCGGCTTCGAGGCACCGCCGCAGCGCAAGGCGGGCATCAAGGTGAAGTCGGTGGAAGAGCTCGTGCAGAAGCTGAAGACCGAAGCAAAGGTCATCTGAGAGCCTCAACGCAAGGAAGAATGCCATGAGCAACGTACTCGTCATCGCCGAGCTCGCGGACGGCAAGGTCAAGAAGTCCACGCTGAGCGCCGTTTCGTTCGCCCAGAAGGTCGCGAAGGCCGGGGGCTCGTTCGCCATCCTCGCGCTCGGAGCGGGCGCCAAGGCGGCAGCAGCCGAGCTCACCACCTACGGCGCAAGCAAGGTGCTCGTCGTGGACGATGCCTCGCTGGCTCACCAGGTCTGCGAGCGATTCGCGCCGACCATCGCCGCCGTGGCGAAGAGCGGCAACTACGATTGCGTCGTCGCGACCGCGAGCTCGTTCGGCAAGGACGTTGCCCCGCGCGTGGCGGCGAAGCTCGGCGCAGGGTACGCGACCGACATCAGCGCCGTCACCGTGAAGGACGGCGGCGGTCGCACCTACAAGCGGCCGATCTTCGCAGGCAACGCCTTCGGTCTCTGCGAGATCACCACGCCGGTCCACGTCGTCACCGTCCGGCAGAGCGAGTTTCCGCCGGCCGAGCCGAGCGGCGGCGCAAGCCCGGTAGAGGACGTGGCGCTCGGCGCGCAGGATCCCGCCGCCAGCCGCGTCGAGTTCGTCTCCCTCGAGCAGGGAAAGAGCGAGCGGCCCGACCTTGGCGAAGCGAAGGTCGTCGTGTCCGGCGGACGCGCTCTCAAGGAGAAGTTCGCGGAGGTACTGGACCCGCTGGCGAACCTCCTCGGCGCTGCCGTCGGCGCGAGTCGCGCGGCGTGCGACGCCGGCTACGCTCCTCCCGAGCTCCAGGTCGGTCAGACGGGGCGCGTCGTCGCCCCGCAGCTGTACTTCGCCATCGGCATCTCGGGCGCCATCCAGCACCTGGCCGGCATGAAGGGCTCGAAGACGATCGTTGCGGTCAACAAGGACGGCGACGCCCCCATCTTTCAGGTGGCCGACTACGGCCTCGTTGCCGACCTCTTCGTCGCCATCCCCGAGCTCATCACGGAGCTGAAGAAGGTCAACGCTTAGTCGGCTCCGGTTCGTCCGCGGACGAGCGCGTCGCCTCTCCATTGAGGCCCACGCGCGGGTGAGCTAGTTCGTTACGCGTGAGCTACCTCGTCCTCGCGCGCAAGTACCGACCGCAATCGTTCGAGGACCTCGTCGGTCAGGAGCACGTCGCCCGGACGCTCGCGAACGCGATCGCCTCGGGCCGGGTGGCGCACGCGTTCCTCTTCACGGGCGTCCGCGGCGTAGGCAAGACGACGAGCGCGCGGCTCCTCGCCAAGTGCCTCAACTGCGTCGGGGCCGACGGCAAGCAGACCGGGCCCACCGCCACGCCATGCCAGGTGTGCGCGCCGTGCAAGGAGATCGCCGCGGGCTCCGACCTGGACGTCCAGGAGATCGACGGAGCGAGCTACAACGGCGTGGACGAGGTGCGGCGGCTCCAGGAGGGCATCGCCTTCCGTCCCGCGCGCGACCGCTTCAAGATCTACATCGTGGACGAGGTTCACATGCTCTCGAACGCGGCGTGGAACGCGTTCCTGAAGACGCTCGAGGAGCCGCCTCCCCACGTGAAGTTCATCTTCGCGACGACCGAGGTTCACAAGGTACCGGTCACGATCCTGTCGCGGTGCCAGCGCTACGACTTCAAGCTGATCGGCACGCAGGTCATCGGCAAGCGCCTGCGCGAGGTGCTCCTGGCCGAGAAGATCACCGCCGACGACGCCGCCATCACGACGCTCGCGCGCGAAGCCGCTGGCTCGATGCGGGACGCGATGAGCCTGCTCGACCAGGTCATCGCCTTCAGCGGCAACACCCTGACCGGCGACGACGTCGCTCGCGTCCTCGGCGTCGCCGACAGGAAGATCCTCCATGACCTGTCGGCGGCGCTCGTCGCGGGGGATGCCGGCGCGTGCCTGCGCGTCGTGGAGGGACTGGCGCACCAGGGGTTCGACCTGACGCACGTATCGAAGGATCTCATGAGGCACCTGCGCGACCTCGTGGTGGCGAAGGTCTGCGGCGAGTCGGGCCGCGACCTCTTGGACCTCGCGGACGAGGAAGCGAGGGACGTGCTGGCGCTCGCGCAGCGCGCGGAGGCCGATGATCTCACGCGGCTGTTCCAGGGCTTCTCGCGCGGCTTCGACGACGTCGTGCGGAGCGGGCAGCCGCGGGCGGCGCTCGAGATGACGCTCGTCCGGTTGGCGCGCCGGCCTCCCTTGCTCCCGCTCGACGAGCTGCTCGCGCGCCTGGGTGAGCTCGAGAAGCGCCTCGGGGGAGCGCCCCCGCCGCCTCGGACGGGCGGCTCGGGTCCCGGCCGCGGATCGACGACGGGCCCCGGGTCTACCTCGTCACCGGCAGGCAAGGGCGGAGGAGCCTTGTCGGCGCCGGCGCCCGCGCGCGCGGAGTCGGACGCGCGAACCGTGGGCGCGCTCGCGCTCGCGGCGCCTGCGGCCCTCGATGTCGCGGAGCTGCAGCCCGCCCTCGAGCCCGAGCCGGACCCGGCCACGCCGACCCCACCGCCCACATCGGTCACCGCGCTGCGCGCCGCGCCGAACGTGCCGGCGCCTGCTTCGCCGCCACCTGCCGTGGTGTCTGCGCCTGCCCCGCCCCCTCCAGCCCAGCCCGCCCTCGCCCCTCCCCCGGCCATTTCCCACGCGCCAGCCCTACGCGAAGCCGCGCCCGCTGCCGGCCCGGGGGCGCTCGATCTGGCGGCGTGGCGCACGATCCTCGCTCGGGTGCGGACGGCCAGGCCCGCCCTCGCGTCCATCTTCGAGCATGGGGTGCCCATCGAAATGAGCCGGGCGCACGTGCTCCTGGGCTTCACGCCGGACTCGTTTCTCGGGGCCCAGGCGGCGGAGGCGGAGGCGCTCGAGGTGCTGACGCGCGAGGTCCGCGCCCACTTCGGGGCGCCGACCCCGGTGGCTCTCGACCTCTCGATGAAGGCCGCCGGACCGAGCGTCGCCGCCATCGATGCGGAGCAGCGCAAGGAAGCTTCCGCGAAGGCGCGGGCCGCCGTCGAGAAGCACCCCATCGTCGTGCAAGCGATCGCGCTCCTGGGCGCGGAGCTCAAGGATGTGCGACTGCCCGCCGGCGACGATTGACAGGTGCTATAGGAGCTGACGATGCAATTTCGCGGCGGGATGAGCGAGCTGATGCGCCAGGCGGCGCGGATGCAACGCAAGGTCGAAGAGGCAAAGAACAAAGTCCGGGACAAGGAGATCACGGCGACCGCCGTGGGCGACAAGGTCAAGGCGACCGTCACCTACGGAGGCAAGGTCTCGCGCATCGAGATCGATCCCGAGTTCCTGAAGAGCGAGGGGATCGACCTCGCGTTGGACGGCGTCTGCGCTGCCCTGAACACGGGGCTCGAGCAGGCCAGCAAGGCCATGGAAGCAGAGGTCGAGAAGGTCACCGGCGGCGTCAAGGTCCCCGGGTTGACCTGAGAGACCGAAGCGCGTGCAGTCTGCGAGGCTTCAGCGGCTCATCTCGCTCTTCTCGCGCCTGCCGGGCGTCGGAGAGAAGACGGCGCAGCGGTACGTCCTCTTCCTCCTGACGGCCAACGAGTCGGTCGCGGGGGACCTCGGCCGGGAGCTCTCGAGCCTGCGCGAGCACCTCGTCCCCTGCTCGCTCTGCGGCAACGTCGCCGAGATCGAGGGTCCGCGCGAGTCCGGCGTGCCCGCGGATGCTCGGTGCGCCATCTGCCGGGACTCCAAGCGCGACGCGGCGCTTCTCTGCGTGGTCGCCCGCGTGCACGACCTCTTCGCGATCGAGCGCGCCGGCTCGATGCGTGGGCGCTACTTCGTCCTCGGCAAGCTCCTCTCGCCGCTCGAGGGCGTGGGGCCGGAGGATCTCCCCATCGGCAACCTCGTCGCCCGTATCCAGGCCGACGGGGTGCGTGAGCTCATCGTGGCCACGCCGCCGAGCGTCGACGGCGAAGCAACCGCGCTGCTCCTCAAGCGGGAGCTGCTCCCGCTCGGCGTGAAGCTCACACGCATCGCGAGCGGCGTGCCCCACGGGGGTGATCTCGAGTTCGCGGACCCGATAACGATGGGCCGGGCTCTCGCGGGTCGGCAGCAGCTTTGAGCTCCGGAGAGTATCGACCGGGGCGGAGGGCCAGGGTAATGGTTTGGGCATGAGAGTCATCGCTACCAAGACCGCGCCGGCCGCGATCGGGCCGTACTCGCAGGCCGTTCAGGCTTCAGGCTTCATCTTCCTCAGCGGCCAGATCGCGCTCGACCCTGGTACCGGACAGCTGGTCCACGGGGACATCCAGGGCGAGACGGAGCGCGTCCTCGAGAACATCGAAGCGGTCCTCAAGGCGTCCGGCTGCACCTTCGCCCACGTCGTGAAGACCACCATCTACCTCGCGGACATGAACGACTTCCAGGCGGTCAACGAGATCTACGCCAGGAGGTTCCCGCAGAACCCGCCCGCGCGATCGACCGTCCAGGCCGCCGCACTACCCCGCGGCGCGCGCGTCGAGATCGACGCCATCGCCTGCCTGCCCCAGCTTCCCTGATCCGACGAGGAGCGCCGCTTCGAGGTTGGCCTGTTCGATGGCGGCCTCGAGGCGAGACAGAGCGTCGGGGGCGTTCGGGTCGATGGGGGCCCCGAGCTTGACCGCTACACGAGAGAACGGCCACGCGACCACGAACCTGTCCCACGCGCGCGTGAGCGTCAGCCCGTGCGGCGCCGCTGCCCCCATCGGAACGAGCACGCCCGAAGAGGCGCGCGCTGCGAGGAGAGCTCCCTCCTTTGCCACCCGGCGCGGTCCCCGAGGACCGTCCACGGCGAAGGCGGCGTCGACGCCCTGGCGCTTCATCGCCCGAACGATGCCGGCGAGGCCGCGGGCTCCCCCTCTCGAGCTCGAGCCGCGCACGACCTGGAGCCCCTGAACGGCGAGCGCCCTCGCTTGCATCACCCCGTCCGCGGACAGGCTCACGAGCACGACGGTCCGCTTGCGCCGCTTCCACGCGAGCAGCGGCCACTGGGTGCCGTGCCAGAACGAAAGCACCCACGGCTTTCCTCCCACGGCCAAGAGCTCGTCATCGAGCTGTACGCGCACGCGCAACGTGCGCAGCCACACCCACGCCACGAGCCCCAGGAGGACGCCGAGGACCACGCGCAGAGCGACGCGCACGGGTCCCCGAGCCTACTCGCGATCCTCTCGGGTCAGCCCTTCAGCTCTTGAAGCTTCGTGCGGGCTCGATCGAGGGACGGCTCGTTCTCGATGGCGCGCTCGAGCATCTGGACGGCCTTGGCCTTGTCTCCCTGCTTCGCGCTGATCTCGCCGAGGTAGTAGAAGACCTCGCCCTTCGTGATCCCCGTGTTCGGATCGAGCCGCTGGAGCAAGAGGGCGCGGAAGGTCTTCTGCGCACGGTCGAGGTCGTTCGTCTCGAGCGCGAGGACGCCCAGATCCTTCAGCACGCTGACGCTGCCCGGATCGATCTTGAACGCCATGTCGAACTGGACGAGGGCCACGTCCTTGTCCCCGAGCGACGCGAGCGCGCGCCCCAGGCGGTGGTGGTAGAGGGAGAGCTCCTTCGACCGCTTGTTCCCGAAGGAGGCGATGACCCGCTCGAGCACCTTGGTCGCGTCCCGCTCCCTGCCCGCCGCGCTGTAGGCGTCGCACAGCTGGAGCAAGAGCTCCTTGTCGTTCGGAGATAGACCCGAGGCGCGCTCCAGGAGCGGCACGGCGTCCACCGGAGTCTTCCGCTCTCCGATGTGGATGTCGGCCGCGCGCCGGAGAAGCTTTACTTGCTCGCCGACGGGCGACGAGGGTGCGCCGGCATCGGCGCTCTCGTTGGCGGCGATGAGGTCCGCGTCCCCGACGAGCAGCTCGGCGAGCTCATTCCACTTCTTCGACTTCTCGTAGAGCCCACGCAGCTGCGTTCGGACGTCGAGGTTCTTCGGGTCGAGCTCGAGAGCGCGCTTGATGGCCTGCTCCACGCCCTCGCCGTCCTCGAGGTGTGCCCGCGCAAAACCGAGCCGCAGCGCGACGGGCACGCCCGACGCATCCGTCGCGAGCTCGGCAAGCTTGGCGAGCGCCGTCGCGACGCGCGGCCAGTCGAACCGCGCCTCGCCAAGACGGGCGACGGCCTCGAGCGCCCCCTTGTTGGCGGGATCCTTCTCGAGGACCCCTTCGTACGCCTCGAGCGCCCGGGTGGCATCCTTCAAGCGCTTCTCGAAGACTTCCCCGAGACGAACCTCGAGCGCCAGCTCCGACGCCGTCTCGCCGCGATCACGGGCGAGATCGATCTGCGCGCGGAGCAGGTCCGCGAGCTCCTCGTCCTGACCGGACTTCTCGAAGAGCACGGACAGCGCGGAGACCGCGTCGATCTGCCCCGGCTCCTCGTCCAGGATGGCGCGGAGGGTGTCCGCGGCGTCCTTCGGCGAGGAGAACTTGACGTCCTGGAGCCGCGCGAGATCGAGGCGCAGAGCGGCCCTCTGCTCGGCGGTGCCCGCGTTGTCGATGAGGTGCAGGAGGAGTTTTGCCAGCTCGCGATCCTGGCCGTTCTTCTCGTACAGCTCGCGCAGCTTCGAGGCGGCGACCGAGTCGCCCGGTGCCTGCTCGAGGATCTCCTCGAACAGCTTGATGGCCGCCTTGCTGTCGTTCAGGGACTCGAGCAGGGTCTTCGCCGCGCGGTGCTTCAGCTCCACCGCCTCGTCGTTCCCGGTCTCGGCGCGCCTTAGGAGGAGCTTCACCACCTCCGGGTGATCCCCCGCTTGCTCGCGCATCCGCGTGAGCTCCTCGAGCGCCCACTGGTCGTTCTCGTCGTCCGCGAGCAGATCGCGGAGCGTCGCCTCGGCGAGCGCGGCGTCTCCTACCGTGCCCTCCGCGAGCGCCTTGGCCTCGCGCAGGACTTCCTTGCGGAACGGCCCTCCCTCGAGCTTCGCGCGGGCCCGGAGCGTCTCGACGAGCTCGCGCTCGCGGCCCGGCGCGCGGCGCAAGGTCTCGATGGCGCGGAGCGTCTCGAGGTTCTCGGGGTCGGCGCCGAGCGCATGCAGGAAGGAGTCTTCTGCGGCGCGCGCATCCTCGAGCTTGTCCCGCCGCCACCCGGCGAGGCGGACCCAGAGCTCGCTCTTCGTCCCCGCCGGCAGCTCCTGGCCGTTGACGAGCGCTCGCTCGAGCGCGTCGGCGGCGTCCTTCCAGCCGGACGTGATCGGCGCAAGGCGTTCCAGCTCGCGGAGCGCCTCCTCGTCCGACGGATCGTCGAGGACGGCCTGCTCGACAACGCGCTGCGCGCGGGCCGCGTCCTGCACCTCGAGCTCGAGCACGCGCACGAGCTCCAGCCGTGCACGCGACCGCTCGCGCGCATCCTTCGCGCGCCCGACGCGGCGCTCGTAGAGCTTCGCCAGCTCCTCGGTCTTGTTCAGCTGTCGGTAGACCCCTTCGAGGGCCTCGAACGCCTCGTCGAAAAGGAGGCTGTCGCCCTCGAGCATCTGCTCGATGGACTCACGGCTCGGCCCGTGGTTCGGGTCGCACTCGATCGCGAGGCGGAGCGTGGCCAGCCCCTGGGCCTTCTCGCCGAACTCCTTGATCTGAAGGCTCGCGAGGCGGTGGTAGAGCTGCGCCTGGACCCGCGTGTCGGTCTCGATGGCGATCCGCCGCTCGAGCACCCCGGCGAGGCCGTGGGCGTCGCCGAGCCGCGACAGGAGCCGGTCCTGCGCCTCGAGGACGACCGGCGTGTCGCCGGACTGCTCGGCCGCCTGAACGAACGCCTTCACGGCGCGAGCGTCGTCCTTGAGACGTTCCTCGGCGACCCGACCGAGCCGCACGAACAGATCGCTCGTCACGTTCGCGTCGAAGATCGCCGCCGCGCGCTCACCGAGGGCCTCGGCGTACTTCTGCCAGCCCGGCTCACCCAGCCGATCGGCCACCCGCTCGATCTCCGCGTGCAGCGTGGGATCGTCCGGCCGCTCCGTCAGGGCGCGGAGGAGGGCATCCTCGGCGCGCTTCGTATCCGCGAGCCGCGTCTCCGCGACCTCGGCGATCGAGCGCAGCGTGCCTCCCCGCTCGTGCGGATCGGTCTGCGCACGGAGACGCATCTCGTAGACGTCCGCCAGCTCCGCCCACAGCGACGCGCTCTTGAGCACCGCCTCGAGCGCGTCGGCTGCCTCGGCACGCAGCTCGTCGTGAGTCTCGCCGAGCTCGCGAATCGCCTTGATTGCCTCCTCGTCGGCCCCCGCACCGAGGACCTCCCGGTACGATTCGAGCGCCTGGCGCGGATCTTCGAGCTCGCGGGCAAGGACGGCGCCCACGCGCTTCTTGATGGCGTTGCGGGTGGTGTCGTCGGTCGCGTGGGCGATCTGGAGACGCAGGTTCTCCAGGAGCTCGGGCCACATCTTCTCGCGCGTGAACAGCTCGTCTAGCCGCTTGGTCACGACGGTGTCGCCGGGGCGGACGGCCAGGGCGTCGCTCAGGAGGGTGATCGCCTCGCGACGGTCGTCCAGCCCCTGTTCGTACCGGTTGGCCGCCTGCACGAGCAGCTCGAAGCGCCGGTCGCTCTCGTCGGGCTCGCAGAGCTCGACGCGGCGGCGGTAGAGATCCACCAGCCGCGCAGAGTCGTTCTTCGCCTCGTAGAGGTCGAGGAGGTTGTCGATCGTGATGGCGCTCTGCGGCTCGAGCTCGAGCGCGCGCTCGTAGGCGTCGATGGCGCCCGGAGCGTCGTCCAGCATGTCACGGCGCGCCTCGCCGATGCGACGCCAGGTGCGGGCGCGGTCCTCGTCGGCCGCGATGAGCTCGGCCTTCTTGACGAGCACCCATACGAGCGCTTCCCAGTCGCTGAGGAGCGACGCGAGGGCGTCCATCTCCTCGAGAGAATCGAGATCCGTCTCGTCGAGCTTGTAGACCCTTTGCCACGCGTCGAGGGCGCGTCGAGGGTCGTCGCGCTTGCTGTCATGGATCTTCGCGATGGCCTGGAGCAGCTCGCGGCGGCTGAGACCCTCCGCCTTCTCGATGCCCTGCTCGTACGCGCTCGCCAGATCGTCCCAGCGCTTGGTCGCAGCGCCGAGGCGATCGAGCTCACCGCGCGTGTCGCCGTCCTCCGGGTCCGCAACGAAGGCGTCGCGAACGGCCTCGAACGCGCGCCCCTTGTCGGCCCCCCGCTCCTCCCAGAGACGCGCCGTCTCCCGGAGGATGGTGACCCGCTCGCTCGTGTCGGTCGTGAGCGTCAGGCGCTCGCCGTTGACCTGGATGAGATGCCTCCAGTCGTCGGCGCGCTCGTAGATCGGGGGGAGAAGCTCGACGACCCGCGCCTTGTGGTCGGCGGACTGCACGAGGGCTTCGAGCGATGCGATCGCCTGGGCGGCCGGACCGCTGCGTCCGTCGGGAACGAGCTCGACGACGGACTGGTACTCGTCGATGGCGCCCGACGTCTCGGAGAGACGAGTCTCGAGGAGCTTCCCGAGCTCGAGGCGGAACTTCGCCTCATCCTCCGGTAGCGCGCTCTGTTCGGCGCGACGACGGGTCAGATCCGCGAGGTCGCGGTAACGCTCACGACGGGCGTACAGGCGCGAGAGGACCTCGAGCGAGTGCGAGTCGGAGTCGTCGATGTCGATCGCGGCGCGGTAGGTCTCGATCGCCTTGTCGTCGTCCTTGAGCTCGGTCTCCTCGAGGAGCGCGATCGTGTGGAGCGTCGTCAGCCGATCCTTGGGGTCCGTCCGGTGATCGAGAGCTTCACGGTAGAGCGCGACACGCTCGGCCGGACGCTTGGTGTCCCGCAGGAGCCGGTCGATCGCCTCGAAGGACCCGTCGTTGTCCTCGGGCGCGAAGGCGTAGGCGCGGCGGTAGAACTTGAGGGCGCTGTCGACGTCCTTCTGACCCTCGAAGAGCTCGCCGGTGCGCTTCGCCAGCCGCGCGGTCGCGGCCTCGTCGTGCTGAACCTTCTCGAGCTCGCTCGCGTAGATCTCCGCGAGACGCCCCTCGGCGTTGGCGACGCGCGCGAGGCGCTCGAGCTCCGCCCAGGTCGACTCGTCGGCTACGTCCTGGCTGAGGAGCTTCGCGGTGGTCTCGAGCGCGGCGCGGTAGTTCTCCTCCTGCTCCTCGTGGAGCTTGGCGAGCCTGCGGAGCAGGAGCCTCCGTGCGTCGGGGTCCTGGCTCGACTCGAGGCGGGCCTCGAGGGTCGCCATCACGCGGCGCCAATCGAGCCGCGCGAGGTAAACCTGCTCGAGCATCTCGGCGGCACGCGCCGCGTGCTCGCGCTCCTTCATGAGGCCTTCGAGCGAGGCGATCGTCGCCGCGTGCTGCGGATCGATCCCGAGCGCAGCGTCGTACTGGTCGAAAGCGCGATCGACCTCGTGCAGCTGCCTCTCGAGCACGGTGCCGAGCTTGTGGTGGAGCGTCGCCTTCCGCGTCGCCGGGACCTTGTCCATCCCGATCTGCCGCTCGTAGAGCGCGATGAGGTCGTCCCACCGCTCGGTGGACGTGTAGAGCCGCTCCAGCGCCTCGAGGGCCCGCTCGTCGGGCTCGGAGGGCAAGAGGTCCAGGATGCGCTCGTAGACGGTGATCGCCGCCGGCGGATCCTTGAGCGTCTCATCGCAGAGGCGCGCTTCCTTGAAGAGCAGCGTGAGCCGCTCGCCATCGTTCTCGGCGACCTCGGCCCTGCGCTTGACGATGTCGAGCAGCGCGGCGTGGTCGCCCGCCCCCTCGTAGAGGGACTCGAGCGCCTCGAGGGCGCGCCGATCGTCGGCGCGGATGTCGAGGGCGCGTACGAAGTAGCTCTTCGCGAGCTCCCGATCACCGAGCTGCGTGCGGGCGAGCACGGCGACCTTCAACGTGACGTCGAGCTGCACCTCGTCCCCGAGGATGTCGGGAATGACCGCGCGCAGGAGCTCCACGAGCTCCGCGAAGCTGCCCGTGACGAGGGCGAGCCGCTCCGCGCGGGCAAGCCAGCTCGGGAGCTCCGGGTCCTGCACTGCCTCGCGAAGGCCGCGCGAGGCGTACGCGAACGCCCGCGCGCCGTCGGCGAGGGGGCCCTCCGCGACGGACGCTGCCTGCGCGTAGAGCGCGAGCTTGTCGGCCGTGGAGTCGGCGTACTCCGCCTCGATGTCGAGCACGCGCAAGAGTCGCGTGTGCTCTCCGTCGATCTCGTAGAGCGGGCGAAGGATCGACGCGGCCTCGCGGCGGGCGTCGGCGTTGGCGAGCAGCTCCTCGAGGGCGGCGCGGCTCGGCGGGTGCGCGGGCTGAATCGCCAGCGCCTGGCGGTACGCCTCGATGGCGCCATCGATGTTCGAGAGGCGGACCTGCCGCACCTGACCGAGGCGCGCCAGGATGGCGAGCTTGTCCTCGGGGGCGTCTGCGAGCGACAGCTCGGCCTCGAGCGTCTCGGCGAGATCCGTCCACCGGTCGGCGACCTCGTACAGGGTCGCGAGCGCCGACAGGACCGGCCTCTCGGGACCGAAGTCGTCGACGATGGCGCGGTAGGCCAGGATGGCCTCCGTCACGTCCGTCAGCTTGTCGCCGAGGGTCGTCGCGATGCGAAGGAGGAGCGCCTTCCGCTGCACGCCGTCCGTCGCGAGCTTCTCGCGGGCGCGCAGCACGTCGACGAGGGCACGCCAGTCCTCGGTCCGCACGTAGAGCCGATCGAGCGCGACGAGCGCACGCTCGTCCGCCGGGTCGTCCGCGAGGCGGGCCTTGTACGCCTCGATGGCCCCCTTGGGGTCGTCGAGCACGGTCTCGCACAGCTCGCCCAGGCGGCCGTAGAGATCGCGCCGCGCGTCCGCGGCGTCCTCGAGACGGACCTCGACCTTGAGGATCTTCGCGAGCTCGGCGCTCTTTCCGCTCGACGCGTAGAGCCGCTCGAGCGAGCGGGCTGCGGGGAGCGCAATCAAGGCGTCGTCGGGGGCGATGTCGAGGACCTGCCGGTAGACCGCCTCGGCGCGTGCGGCGTCGTGGAGCTGGTCCTCGTAGATCTTGGCGACCTCGGAGAGGATCTCCGCCTTGGGCTGCGGCGACCGGGCCTGCTGGGCGGCGGCGGTCATCACGTCTGCCGCGCGGTCGTGGGCGCCCAGGCGGCGCCCGATCTCGAGGAGCCGCGAGCGGGCGTTGACGTCGTCCGGGTCGACCGGGACGAGCTTCGCGAAGGCCTCGAAGGCTCCCGCGTCGTCCTTGAGCCGCTCGTCGCGGAGCTCCGATACGCGCGCGAGCAGCTCGCGCTGCTCGGCGGCGACCTTGGCGAACTCGAGGCGGATCTCGAGCACGCGGACGAGATCGCGCACCTCGTCGCGTGCGGTGTAGACGATCTCGAGCACGCCGGCGGCGCGCGCGCGGAGCTCGGGAACCTCGAGGCAACGCTCCACGAGCTCTCGCGCGTCGCGGTTGCCCACGTCCGCTTCGAGGACCTTCTCGAGGTCGTCCAGCGCCGTCGCCGGATCGCCGAGGCGCGAGAAGTAGATGGTGCCGAGGCGGAGCCGCAGGGCCACCGTCTCCTCCATCGTCGCGGTGGAGAGCTGCCGCTTCAGGAGCTCGGCCAGCTTGTTCCAGTGGCCCTCGGCCACGTAGAGCGCGTCGAGGGCGCGCATCGCGTGCTCGTGCACGGGATCGATCTCGAGGATGCGCTCGTAGTAGTGCGTCGCCTTCGGGCGATCCGCCGTGATCTCCTCGGCGATGAGGGCCACCTCGGTCAACAGCTCCGCGCGGCGCGCGGGCTCCGTCATGGCGGCGACCGTGCGCTCGTAGAGGGCCTCGAGGGCCGGCCACTTCTCGCGGGTCGTCAGGATCTGCTTCAAGCGCGCGAACGCCCGCTCGTTGCTCGGCTCCGTCGTCAAGATGCGCTCGAGGTACGGCTGAGCGCGATCGATCTCGCCGAGCTTCTCGTCGTAGATCGTCGCCGCGCGCTCGGCGAGGTCGAGCTCGACCTTCTCGGGCAGGCCCGTCTCCCCCGTGGGAGGCACGACCTGGGCGATGGCGTCGACGAACTGCTGCGCGCGCTGCGTACGGTTCGCGAGGACGGCGAGCCTGTCCCAGAACTCGAGCTCGCTCGGGAACTCGGTCGCCACGCGGACGACCACGTCGAACGCGCGGTCATAGGCGCCGAGCTGCTCCTGCACGTCGGCGAGGCGCGCGAAGAGCTGGATGCGATCGTTCTTCGAAGCCGCCGTCGCGATGATGACCTCGAGGATCTCCGCTTGCCGCGCGAGGTTCCCCGACTCGGCGTAGCTCGCCTCGAGGATGACGGCGGCCTGGGCGCGCGTCTCCCCTACCTTGAGCAGCTCCTCGACGACGACGAGCGCGTCCTTCGCGCCCGGCACGAGCGTCAGGGCGCGCTGGCCCGCGGCCAGTGCCTCCTTCGGCTTCGCGAGCGGCCCCATGTACAGGTGCGCCAGCTCCACCTCCCGCGCGGCGCGCTCTGCGCCCTCGTGAAGATCGCGATCCTGCTCGAGCACGGCGGCGGCTCCCGCAGCGTCGCCCGAGGCCTTCAAGAGGCGTGCGAGCGCCTTCAGCGCCACGCCGTTCTCGTGGCTGACGTCGAGCATCCGGCGGTAGATGACCACCGCGCGCTCCGGCGCGCCGAAGGCCTCCTCCTCGAGGACGGCCCACTCGCCGAGGAGCTCCAGCTTCTGGGCGCTGCTCGCGCGGCCGATCCGGAGGTCGAAGAGCCAGCGCAGATCGTCCCTTCGATCCGCCCCTCGGAGGATGCGGTCGAGCGTCTGGACGGCCACGTCGTCCGAGTCGTCTTCCTCGACGAGAGTCTTGTAGGTCGTGACCGACTCGTCGACCCTGCCGAGCTCCGTCGCGCAGACCTCGGCGAGCTTCGCGCGCAGCGTGCGCTTCTCGTCCTTCTTGACCTTCTTGGCCTTGATGCGGCGATCGAGGGTCGCGACGAACTCGCTCCACTCGCCGCTCACGCGCGCGGTCTTCTCGAACGCGGCGAGCGCCCCGTCGTGCTCCGGGTCGAGCTCGTAGGCGCGGCGCGCGTAGCCGAACGACGCCGCCTTGTCCTGGAGGTGCTGACCTGTGACCTGGACGAGCTTCTGAAGGAGCGCGAGCTTCGCGTCGTCGTCCTTCGCGTGGCCGAGGAGGACCTCGTAGAGCGCGGGCAGACGCGCCCATCGCTCGTCCTTCTCGTAGATGGGGACGAGGGCAGTGGCGGCGCGCTCGTCGCTCGGACGCACGCTGAGGACGCGCTCGTAGGCGCGGAACGCGCGCTCGGGGCTCTTGAGATCGCCCGCGTAGATGTCCGCCGAGCGGAACGAGAGCTCCACCTTTGCGTCGGCGTCCGTCGCGCGATCGGCCGCGGCGGAGAGGACCTCGACGAGACCCTCGTAGTCCTTGTGGCTCGCGTAGAGCTCCGTCAGCCCGTCGTAGTCGCCCACCGCGAGGTAGCTGTCGCGGAGGACGCGCATCGCCTTGGCGTGGCCGGGCGAGAGGTCGAGGACGCGGCGCCACGCGCTGAGCGACCCTTTGTGATCGTGGAGCCGCTCGGCGTAGATGGCGCCGAGCTTCTGCAGGATGACGAGCTTCTGCGCCTCGTCCGGCGCGACCTTCGCGCGGTGCTCGAGCACCTCGGCCACGGTGGCGAAGTCCTTCTCGCGCTCGGCCTGCTTCTCGAGCGCGTCGAGCGCGCCGTTGGCCGAGGGGTCCTCCTCGAGGACCTTCTTGTAGAGCTTCATCGCGTCGGCGCCGCGGTCGAGGCGCTCGGACGCGAGCTTCGCCATCTCGATCCAGACGTCGCGACGGGGCGTGCCCGGCTGCATGCCCGCCGCCTCGCGCTCGAGCAGCTCGAAGAGCGGCTTGTACGCGCGGCGCTTTCCGTAGAGCTCCTTCAGCTTCTCGAGTGCCTCGCCGTCGCCCGGGGCGAACTCGAAGACCTTCTCGTAGACCTCGATCGCGTTCTGTACGTTCGAGAACTGCTCGAGCCACCGGCGCGCGACCGCGCGGTAAAGCTCCGTCTTCACTCCCACATCCGTCTCGAGCTCGGCGAGCCGCGTCTGCGTCGAGAGCAGATCACGCCAGCGACCGAGCGCCTCGTAGACGCGCGCGAGCTCCCGCACGGCGGCCGCGTCGTTCTTGTCGAGCGCGACGATCTGCGAGAGCACCGTGACGAGCGCCGAGTCGCTCTTGATGTGCAGGCGGTAGATCTCGGCGATCTCGCGGAGGTTCGGCAGGCGCGCCACGGCGTCGTCCTGCGCGATCTTCTCGAGCTCCGTCCGGAGCAGATCGGTGAGGGCGTTCCAGCCCGACGTCTGCCGGTAGAGCCGCTTCAGCGCGTCGCGGGCGCCGGCGTTGCCCGGCTCCTGGCGCAGGATGGCGCGCCACTGCTCGATGGCCTTCGCCGCGTTCTCCCCCTCCTCGGCGAGCTTCGCGAGGTCCGCCGCGAGCTGGCGCTTCTCGGGGCCGTCGCCGAGCACGCGCTGCGCGTCGCCCAGGATCGAGACGAGCCGCCCCTGCGTGCCCTTGGCGACGCAGTACTCGCGGAAGAACTGCAGCATCCCGGGGTGGCAAGCGTCGACCTTGCGGAGCCTCTCGAAGTACGGCTCCGCCGCGTCGAGCTTGTTGCGCATCCGCCAGTTGACCATCCCGATCTGGACGAGCATCCCCGGATCGGGCGACTTCTGGCTCGCGAGCTGGCCTTCGTAGAGCGCGACGAGGTGGTCCCACTTCTCCTGGGCGGTGAAGTG
>Ga0302196_10000777_pt1 | contig 30285 bp, 29 predicted proteins | sample II_Bog_N1_3_FD_198794 | JGI IMG/M metagenome (GOLD analysis project Ga0302196, IMG submission 198794) | Peat permafrost microbial communities from Stordalen Mire near Abisko, Sweden - II_Bog_N1_3 | ecosystem: Environmental > Terrestrial > Soil > Wetlands > Peat | place: Sweden: Abisko...
GTTCCAAGGGATACGCACCGCCAGCGTAACGCCGCCCTGCCGCGGCCTCAAGGACGCTCCGCGCCGCTTCGCGGTCGGGCTTCGCCCGCTCCTTGACCCGGCGTCCGGGCGGCGTTCCTTATCCTACAAGCGTTTGTCGCAAGGCCTCGCCTCCGAAGGAGACGCGAGGCCTGACAGCAAAACCCATGGAGAGCGCGTTGCGCCGAGCCGGGCCTGGGTCAAGGAGGACCCCTCTTCGGGGTCCCCGCGAAGCGGCGCGCAGCGTCCTTGAGGCAGGTCCGGACCGGCGCGATGCTACGGCCGTGGGTTTGGGGCCGGACTCGACCCATCGCCGCCCTACCGTGCGGCGCCCTCCTCCCAACATCAATTCAATAGGGTCGACGCCAGCGGCGCCAACCACGCGCCGAAAGGGCGCGCAGGGCGCGGCGGATGTCTTCGGCTTCCGCTTTCGCCTCTGGCGTCGCTTCCGCCTGCCGGTCTTTCCGGAGTCGCTCCAAGGCCTGGTGCTGCGGCCAACCTTCAGGCTCGGCCTGAATCGCCAGGTAGTCGTGGATCGTGCGGATCCAGAGTGAACGCTCGCCGAAATAGTCTTCGTTCACCCGCGTGAATGGCCATTCGAGTTCTCCCCAAACCCCGTCGCGGTCCTTGGAGAGGAAGACGACATAGGCAGCGTCCTTGGTGAACAGCCGCCGGATGCAGCCGCCCTCCCAGACTTCGGGGTTCGGCAACGCCAGTTCCTTCGGATCGCTCGGCGGTACTGTTTTCAATGGGGTCTGATCAGCGAACGCCGTCATGTCCGCATCGAAATCGCGTGGTGCTGGGCCCTTCAGGACGCCATCGACTGCGAAACGCACGGCGGTTTCCCAGGAGTACCCCTTGGACTGCGCAATGTGCTGATTCGTCGCCCGAGCGACGACAATCGCATCGGCGATCCCGACCAGGTCGAAGTTCGTAGGCTGCTTGTATCGGGGGTCGGGGCTGCAGGCGGCGCATTGGGTCGCCCAAGCGAGCGCCACCATTGCAAAGACCGCGGCCGAAATCTCAGCGGGCCTGCCGCTCATCACCGCTCCCTCGCTGTCGCCGGGAGGATGACACTGGGCGCCGCCTCGTCAAGGCTGTAACAGGCTTGACGCTGAGCGCGGAAGCCGGTGCGCAGGGCGGCCTTCCGCCCGAAGCCGCGGAAGCCGCGGAACGCCGAGCTTTTCGCTTGGACCAGGTGCTGCGAAACAGCACTCGCGCACCGGCCTGCTGCGCTGACCCAAAAGGGTCTTGGCCCCGCCCATCCCCAGCCAATTCGCCCCACCTCCCCGCGCATTAACGAATCGGTCGGACGTGCGCCTTAGAGTGACAGGCAAGAAAGGGGCCAATCGGTTCCTGGAGGGCACGTGTCGCTCAGTCCGCGTCTGGAGCTTCGACAAGGCCAGGGCCTTGTCATCACGCCGCAGCTGCAGCAGGCGATCAAGCTGCTGCAACTGTCGAGCCTGGAGCTCGACACCTATGTGGAGGGCGAGCTCGAGCGCAATCCGCTGCTGCAGCGCGACGACCGCGAGACCGAGGCCGAAGCGGAGGCTGGGCCGCGCGCCACTGACGGCGAGACCCCGCTTGACCGGATCGCCGAAAAGCACGCCGGCGCCGAGATGGAGGGCTCCCCGCCCGACCTCTATACCGAAACCTCGCCCGGCGAGCAGGCCACCGGCGAGCGCGCCGGCGAGGAGGCGGCAAACGACGGCTACCAGACCGGCGGCGCGGTCGACTGGTCGCAGGCCGGTCGCGGCGGCTCGTTCGACCATGACGGCGAGGGCTTTGAAGGCAGTCTGCGCCACACCCCGACTCTGAACGAATTCCTCACCGAGCAGCTGTCCGTCGCCGGCCTGAGCGCCAGCGACCGGGCCATCGCCCAGGTGCTGATCGATGGGGTGGACGACGGCGGCTATCTGCGCGCCGACTTGGCCGAGGTGGCCGATCGGCTGGGCTGCGCCGTGGCGCGGGTCGAGGCGGTGCTGGCGCGGTTGCAAGGCTTCGAGCCCAGCGGGGTGATGGCGCGCAGCGTGCGCGAGTGCCTGATGCTGCAGCTGAAGGACAAGAACCGCTACGATCCGGCGATGGCCGCCCTGTTGGACAACCTCGACATGCTGGCCCGCCGCGACATGGCCGGCCTGCGCCGGGTCTGCCAGGTCGAGGCCGAGGATCTGCGCGAGATGGTGGCCGAGATCCGCGCCCTGACGCCCAAGCCCGGCGCGGCCTTTGGCGGCGAGCCCAGCGCCCCGATCGTGCCGGACGTGGTGGTGCGCGAAGGCGCCGGCGGGATGTGGCATGTGGAGCTGAACGGCGACACCCTGCCGCGGCTGCTGGTCGATCAGCGCTATCACGCCAAGGTCAGCCATGGGGCCCGCACCGACGCCGACAAGACCTTCGTCGCCGACTGTCTGGCCTCGGCCAACTGGCTGGTCCGCAGTCTCGACCAGCGGGCCAAGACCATCCTCAAGGTGGCCAGCGAGATCGTGCGTCAGCAGGACGGCTTCCTGGCCTTCGGGGTCGAGCACCTGCGGCCGTTGAACCTGAAGACCGTCGCCGAAGCCATCGGCATGCATGAATCGACGGTCAGCCGGGTGACCTCCAACAAGTACATGGCCACCCCGCGCGGGGTGTTCGAGATGAAGTTCTTCTTCACCGCCGCCATCTCCGCCTCCAATGGCGGCGCCGACCTGTCGGCCGAAAGCGTGCGTCACAAGATCAAGCAGCTGATCGAGGCCGAGCGCGAACCCGAGGCGGTGCTGTCCGACGACCGCATCGTCGAGCTGCTCAATGAGACCGGAATCGACGTGGCCCGGCGCACTGTGGCGAAATACCGCGAGGCCATGCGGATACCGTCCTCGGTCGAGCGCCGCCGTCTGCTCAAGGAATGCTACTGACGGCGGCCCCAGGCCCGAACATTCACCGTCTGCAAGCTTGACGATAGGTCCGGTGGCGCTTGACAGCGGCGCGGGACGGGTCTGGACTAGGCCGATGAAAGTTCAAATCTCAGGCAAGCATGTCGATGTCGGCGAGGCTCTGCGCTCGCGGGTCAGCGACGAACTCCTCGCCAGCATCGGCAAATATTTCGACCGCGGCGGCGACGCCGAGGTGGTGGTGAGCAAGGAGGGGCATAGCTTTCGGGTCGACTGCATGGTCACCCTGGCCTCCGGCCAGTCGCTGCAAAGCCATGGGTTGAGCGGCGACGCCCACGGGGCCTTTGGTCTGGCCCTGCACAAGATCGAGACCCGGATCCGGCGCTACAAACACCGCCTGAGAAGCCATTCGGTGGCCGCCAACGCCAAGGCGGCCGAGACCGCCGCCCTCTATGTTCTGCGCTCGCCGGAGGAGACCGACTCAGACGACGGCTGGGACGACCACGAGGAGTCGGGCGCGCCGTCGGCCATGGTCATCGCCGAAACCCTCGCCCCGTTACGCACCCTGACCGTTTCCATGGCGGTCATGGAGCTGGACTTGACTGAATCTCAAACAATCGTGTTTAGAAACGCCGCTCACGGCGGGTTGTCGGTGGTATATCGCCGGCCTGACGGGAACATCGGGTGGATCGACCCGGAACGCACGGCCTCGCTCAATGGCGAAGGCGCCGCCTGAAACCAGAGGCGCCTCTCACCCGTTTGCAGGGCCTGTGAGCGGGGCGGTTTGGCAGCGGGCTATCCACGTCGATTTAGGGATTTGAGCGGCGCGTCCATGGACATCGAAAGTTTGCTCGACCCGCGCGCGATCACGCCTCGCGTGAGCGCCTCCTCCAAGCGTCAAGCCCTGTCGGTGGTCGGCGATCTCGCCGCCCGTCGCTTCGGCCTGGACTCGGGCGAGGTGCTGGAGGCGCTGTTGGCCCGCGAAGCGGTCGGATCGACCGGCGTCGGCAATGGCGTGGCCCTGCCGCACGGCCGGCTGAAGGGCCTTACGCGGATGCGTGGGGTGTTCATGCGCCTGGAGGCGCCGGTGGCCTTTGACGCCGTCGACGGCCAGCCGGTGGACCTGATCTTCGCCCTGCTGGCCCCGCCTGAGTCCGGCGCCGAGCACCTGCTGGCGCTCGCCCGGGTGGCCCGCCTGCTGCGCCGCGCCGACCTGCGCGAACAACTGCGCCAGGCCCACAGCGCCGACGCGGTCTATGCGCTGTTGGCCCAACCGGCGAGTCCGTCGGCGGCTTAAGCCTTGTCGCCCTCCACCTCCGCCGGACGCACCACCACCACATAGCCCTCGGCGACGCGCACCTCGGGGGTGGTCTCGCGGGTGAAGGCCAGCCAATAGCTGGCGGCGCCATCGGACGGATCGATCTCCAACAGGTCGCCGGCGCCGAAGTTCTGCACCGCCTTGATCTTGCCCACCGGTACGCCTTGCGGATCGCGGGCGGCCAGGCCGATCAGGTCGGCGAGATAGAACTCGTCCTCGTCCGGCTCGGGCAGGGCGGCGCGCGGCACGAACAGCTCCAGACCGCGCAGGGCGTCGGCCTGTTCGGGGGTGGTGATCTGGGGCGTGCAGGCGATGATCCCGCCCTTGACCGCTCGGGCCGCGACCAGGGTCAGGCCTGGCGAGCCGTCGGCGCGCAGCAGGTCGCCGTAGTCGCGCAGGGCCAGCGGATCGCCGGTGAAGGCGGTCAGGCGCACCTCGCCCCGCACGCCAAAGGCGCCGGCGACACGGGCGACGAGGATCAGGTCGGGGTTGGGCATGGCGGCCTGACTTCTCAAACGCCGAGGCGATATCGCGTTGAAACCAGCCTGAATCTGTTCGCAAATTCCGCACATCCCGGCGAATGCCGGGATGAGCGGCATGGAGCGGTCTCAGCCTGAGCCCCTCCCCCGTTGGAGGGAAGGGCTTTGATTCGCGGGCCTATTCGGCGACCGGCTCGGCGACAGCTTCGGCGGCGGGGGCTTCGGCTTCCGCGGCGGGCGCTTCAGCGACCGGCGCTTCAACTTCGGGCTCGGGCTCGGGTTCCGGGGCCGGGCGGGCGGCGGCTTCGGCGGCGGCGGCGGCCAGGTCGGCGTCGCGCTTGGCGCGCTCTTCGGCGCGTTCCTCGGCCTTCTTGCCCGGCTTGCCCTTGTTGGGGTTGTTGCCGTGCGCCCATTGGGCCAGGCCCTCGGCGGCGAGGAAGCGGGCGACGCGGTCGGTGGGCTGGGCGCCCTTGGCGATCCAGCCTTGCAGGTTTTCGATCTTCAGCACCACGCGCTGCGGATCGTCCTTCTTCAGCAGCGGGTTATAGGTGCCCACCTTTTCGATGAAACGACCGTCGCGGGGCGAATGGCTGTCGGCGACGACGATCGAATAGAAGGGGCGCTTCTTGGCGCCGCCGCGGGCGAGACGAATCTTCAACATGAAGTCATAGGTCCTTTAGGTCTGATCTAGGGTTTCTTGAACGGGTTGAATCCGCCGCCCAATCCAGGCGGGTTGAGGCCTGGAAGGCCGGGGGGTGCGTTGGGGTTGGAGGGGCTGCCGCCGCCTAATCCGGGCAGGGTCGGGCCGCCGCCGGGCGGGGCTATCTTGCCGCCGCCGAGGGCCTTGAGCCGGGCCATGTCGGCGCCGCCGGGCGGTCCGCCCAGGGCCTGGCCCATCATCGCGCCCATGCGCGCAAAGCCCTTGCCGCCGTCGCGGCTCATCGACTTGAACATGTCGGCCATCTGCCGATGCTGCTTGAGCAGGCGATTGATCTCCGACACCTCGACGCCCGATCCGGCCGCCACCCGCCGCTTGCGCGAGGCGTTGAGCAGGTCCGGCTTCTTGCGCTCGACCTTGGTCATCGACGAGATGATCGCCTGCTGGCGGCGGAACACCTTGTCGTCGATGTTGGATTCGGCGATCTGCTTCTTGACCTTCTGCACGCCGGGCAACAGGCCCATCAGGCCCTGCATGCCGCCCATCTTCTGCATCTGAGCCAGCTGTTCAGACAGGTCGTCGAGGTCGAACTGGCCCTTGGCCAGCTTCTTGGCCATCCGCTCGGCCTTGGCCTGGTCGAGCTCGGCCGAGGCCTTCTCCACCAGGGCCACCACATCGCCCTGGCCCAGGATCCGGCCGGCGACGCGGCGGGCGTCGAACACGTCGAGGGCGTCGATCTTCTCGCCCGCGCCAAGGAACTTGATCGGCAGGCCGGTGACCGCCCGCATCGACAGGGCGGCGCCGCCGCGCCCATCGCCGTCGGCGCGGGTCAGGATCAGGCCGGTCAGGGGCAGGCGCTCGTGAAAGGCCTTGGCGGTTCGCACCGCGTCCTGGCCGGTCAGGCTGTCGGCGACCAGCAGGGTCTCGGTCGGCTGGGCGATCCGCGCGATCTCGGCGGCCTCGCTCATCATCGCCTCATCCAGCGTGGTGCGGCCGGCGGTGTCGAGGATCAGCACGTCGAAGCCGCCCAGACGGGCCGCCGACAGGGCGCGGCGGGCGATGTCGGGGGCGTTCTGACCGGGCATGATCGGCAGGGTGTGCACTTCCGCCTGCTGACCCAGCATGGCCAGCTGCTCCATCGCCGCCGGGCGGCGGGTGTCGAGCGAGGCCATGATCACCTTGCGGCGATCGACCCGGGTCAGGCGCAAAGCGAGCTTGGCGGCGGTGGTGGTCTTGCCCGAGCCCTGCAGCCCGGCCATCAGGATCACCACCGGCGGATTGGCGGCCAGGTTGAGCGGGACCGGCTCCTCGCCGCCGAGGGTCTCGATCAGGCCGTCATAGACGATCTTGACCACCTGATCGGCCGGACGGACCGAGCGGACCACCGCCTCGCCGGAGGCGCGCTCCTTGGCCTTGGCGATGAAGTCGCGGGCCACCGGCAGGGCGACGTCGGCCTCGAGCAGGGCCACGCGCACCTCGCGCAGGGCCTCGTCGATGTCCTTGTCGGACAGCACGCCGCGCCCGCCGAGGCGGTCGAACACGCTTGATAGCCGCTCCGTCAGTCCGTCGAACATCCGTTCCGCCTCAAAAAATCCCAGACCATGGCCCAAACGCAAATCGCCCCCGTGGACGATCACGTCGACGGGGGGCCTCGCCGTCCTCGTCCTGAAAACAGGGGGCGTGACGGTGGAGGGCGCGTTTGGAAATGCGCCGAGGAGGCGTGCGTTTACGCCGATGGGGCGGGAAGGTCAATGTTGGGCGACTGGGCGGCGACGGAAGGGGATAGGGTCCCCGGCTCATGGCGTCGATCGCCAACCCCTGCCGACAGGGTCGCGCCGGTCTGGCGACGCGTAAAGGACGCTTCGCGCCGCTGACGCGGTGAGGCGAAGACGCCTCATCCTTGACCCGCCGCCAGCCTGACGCTCAGGGTTAGCAAGGGTTTGTCCCGGTTAGGGCGCATGCCCAACAATGCGAAGGCCGTCTGGCGCTTCACCAAAGACAAACCGTTTTCCGGTCGCCTCCAGGGCAGCGCGTACTGCAAATAGGTTCTGGACATGGCGCTTGGCTGTCGCGCCATCGCCCACGGGGAACACCGCTTCGGCGGGCACTTCGATCCACTCCAAGGAGACGAGCGGGAATGGCCCAAAGGACATGCTATCGACAAAAGCGTACGGCGCGCTGAGCCACGGTAGTTCCATACATTTGACTTCGGGTCCGTCGGTGAACTTCACTTTGATTTGGCGGATGGCGAGCTCGGGCGCCTGGAGCGTCTTGAAGAGGACCCTCCATTTCGTATTGGACATCAGCGAAGCCGCGAGTTCGCGTCGGGCCAAGCGTTTGTCGCGCTTAAGATCGTGAGACAGGTTTGTATCGCCGTTGGTCATGCGCGCATTCTGACTTCAAACCTTTTAGGCGTCGCAACGGTCCCTCCATCCCAACACCGTCTGCTCGACCCTGCGCGCGTGGATCGAAGGGGCGGGTCATTGTCGCCTGAGATGCGCGAGGGCTTCGACGGCCGCTTTAGTGACCGTTGGCCAAAATGGATGTTCTACGAAAGCATCGTCGCTACCGTCAGGCAATTCGCACAAAAGCACAATAAGGCGGTCTTTCAGGCGTCCGATTTTGAGCGCTTCCTCTGACGGCAAAAGGCAATACCCGACGGCGTTCTCATCGAAGTCGTTGTCGTCGAAGAAAAAATGAATAACTTCGTCTATTCCCGAAGCTAAACCCCTCTGACGTTCAACTGCCCAGAGCGGTCGCGGGTCATCGACGACCAACTCATCCAGTGACAAGAGCAGCGCCTGCCGCACCCAAGGGACGGTCAGGTTTTGCCAGCTGTGCGGAAACCCAGGCTCCATCAATGGAAGGCTAGCCAAGCGCTGGCTTGGGCACAACTTCTGTTAGGGCTCGCGTCCCGCCGATATTCTTACTCACGTCCGTCGCCCCCTCACCCCAACACCGTCTTCCCATTCTTGATCACCGTCACCCCTCGCGCCTGCACCCGCGCCTCGAACGAGACCACGTCGTCGTCGCGCCACAGGTCGACGGTGATGGTCTCGCCGGGGAACACCGGGGCGGAGAAGCGCGCCTGATGGCTCTTGATCCGGGTCGGGTCGTAGTCGGCGTAGGTCTGCAGCACCGCCCGGCAGGTTACGCCATAGGTGCACATGCCGTGCAGGATCGGGCGGGGAAAGCCGACCATCTTGGCGAAGGCCGGGTCGGCGTGCAGCGGGTTGTAGTCGCCCGACAGCCGGTAAAGCAGCGCCTGGTCGGGGCGGGTCGCCAGGTCGAGCGAGACGTCGGGCGCGCGCGACGGGATCGGGTGCGGCTCGGGCTGGCCCTCGGACGGGCCGCCGAAGCCGCCGTCGCCGCGGGCGAAGAAGGTGGTGGTCAGGGTCTGCAGCAGCGCGCCGGTGGCCGGGTCGGACAGTTCGGTGTCGAACGCCACCACGGCGCCCTTGCCGGCGCCCTTGTCCCAGACGCCGGTGACCTGGCAGGCGGCGTTCACCGACCCCGACGGCGGCAGCGGCCTGTGGAACACGATCCTTCGCTCGCCATCGACCAGCAGGGCGAAGTTGAGCCCCATGTCGCCGGGCAGGGCGCCCCAGGCGACCACCCCGGCCTGGGTCGGGATCGACTTGATCGCCTTCTCATAGACGAAATCGAGCTCCGCCTCGTTCAGCGGGTCGGCGGCCATGCCCACCCCCAGGGCGTAGAGGGCGCTGTCCTTGACCGTCCAGGCATAGGCCTTGGGATCGCTCTTGAGGCTGAGGATGTCCGGATAGGCGATGGGCATGGGTGGTTCGTCCCTGTGAATGCTTGACGCACATTGAGCCGGGTGACGTGCGGGCAGGCAAGGGGTGATGCGTCGGCGCGCGCGGCGGCGGGGCCAAACGATCCGCCGGCTGGCCCCCTCCCTCACGAGGCCGCGGCTCGCGCCACCTCCCCCGCGCTTCGCGCATAGGAGGAAGTCCGGCGTCATTGCAATTTCTTATCCACGGAACACGACTCGCAGGGCCTCAATGATCGGCCCGTCTCCTTTGGAGGCGGAGCGTGTCCGACAAAACCCTTGGGCGCCTAAGCTGGCGGAAGGGGTGGGCGGGCAAGCCCTTCCCTCTGCGCACCCGCACAACAACCCTCGCCCCCTGCGCCGGGCTCTGTTACATCGGCCCTATGTGCAAGGTTCGGACAGGGATGCGAATTAACCGCCCGGCGTGACGCGGCCTTCGCGCGCGCCGGGAAAGCGAGCCCCGTCCCCCTGAACCGACCTGGACCCGATCATGGCCCCCGACTCCCCCGGCGACGCCGCCGCCCGCGACTATCGCGAGACCGTATTTCTTCCCCAAACCCCTTTTCCCATGCGCGCCGGCCTGCCGCAGAAGGAGCCGGAGATCCTCGCCGCCTGGGCGAAGGGCGACCTATACGCGGCCCTGCGGCATGAGCGGCAGGCGGCCGGGGCGCCCCTCTATGTGCTGCATGACGGCCCGCCCTACGCCAATGGCGCGATCCATATCGGCCATGCGCTGAACAAGATCCTCAAGGACTTCGTGGTCCGCTCGCGCTTCCTGTTGGGCTACGACGTCGACTACGTGCCCGGCTGGGACTGCCACGGCCTGCCGATCGAGTGGAAGATCGAGGAGGAGTTCCGCGCCAAGGGCCTGCGTAAGGACGAGGTGTCGAAGGCCGACTTCCGCGCCCGCTGCCGCACCTACGCCGCCCAGTGGATCGAGGTCCAGGGCGAGGAGTTTCGCCGCCTGGGCGTGCTCGGCGACTGGGCCCACCGCTACGCCACCATGGACTACGCCAGCGAGGCGACCATCGTGGGCGAATTCCACAAGTTCCTGCTGTCGGGCCAGCTCTATCGCGGCTCCAAGCCGGTGATGTGGAGCCCGGTCGAGCGCACCGCCCTGGCCGACGCCGAGGTCGAGTACCACGACCATGTCAGCCCGACGGTGTGGGTGAAGTTTCCGGTGCTGGAAGGCTCGGACGCGGCGGTTGGGGCCTCGGTCGTGATCTGGACCACCACCCCCTGGACCATGCCGGCCAACCGGGCGATCGCCTATAATCCCGAGATCGCCTATGGCGTCTATCAGGTCGAGGCGATGGAGACCGGTCTGGCCTTCGAGCCCTGGGCCAAGGCCGGCGACCGCCTGATCGTCGCCGACCGGCTGGCTGAGGATGTGCGCGCCGCGGCCAAGATCGCCGACTGGCGCCGGGTCGAGACAGTCGATGCGCAGGGCATGGTCTGCGCCCATCCGCTGGCCTTGCTCGACCCCTACTACGGCTTCGCCGTGCCGCTGCTGGCCGGCGACCATGTCACCGACGATGCGGGGACCGGTTTTGTCCACACCGCGCCGGGCCACGGCCAGGACGACTACCAGGTCTGGCTGGCCCACGGGCATCGCGAGATCCCCGAGACCGTCGATGCGGACGGGGCCTATTTCGAGCATGTCGCTCTGTTTGGCGGGCTGAAGGTGCTGGAGACCGAGGGCAAGAAGGCCGGCAAGTTCGGCCCGGCCAATGGCGCGGTGATCGAGAGGCTGATCGAGGCGGGTAATTTGCTGGCCCGCGGCCGGCTGGAGCACAGCTATCCGCATTCCTGGCGCTCCAAGGCCCCGGTGATCTTCCGCAACACCCCGCAATGGTTCATCCGCCTGGATGCGCCGCTCGACGATGCGGTCCACGGTGGGGCCACCTTGCGCGAGACCGCCCTGGCCGCGATCGACGCCACCGCCTTTCACCCGGCGGCGGGCAAGAACCGTATCCGCGCGATGGTCGAGGGCCGCCCCGACTGGCTGATCAGCCGCCAGCGCGCCTGGGGCTCGCCCCTGGCCCTGTTCGTCGACAAGCTGACAGGCCAGCCCCTGGCGGATGCGGCGGTCAGCGCGCGGATCTGCGCGGCGATCGAGGCGGACGGCGCCGACGCCTGGTTCACCCGCCCGCCCGCCGACTTCCTCGGGCCGGACCACGATCCAGACCGCTACGAGAAGGTCGATGATATTCTCGACGTCTGGTTTGATTCCGGCTCGACCCACGCCTTCACCCTTGAGGGCCGCGCTCATACGCGTTGGCCGGCCGACCTCTATCTGGAGGGCTCCGACCAGCACCGCGGCTGGTTCCAGTCCTCGCTGCTGGAAGGCTGCGGCACGCGTGGGCGCGCGCCCTATGACGGCGTGCTGACCCACGGCTTCACCCTCGACGAGAAGGGGGAGAAGATGTCGAAATCGCAGGGCAACACCCTGGCCCCCCAGACGGTGACCAAGGAGAGCGGGGCCGAGATCCTGCGGCTGTGGGCGGCGATGGTCGACTACGCCGAGGACCAACGGATCGGCAAGACCATCCTGCAGACTACGGTCGACGGCTATCGCAAACTACGCAACACCGTCCGCTACCTGCTGGGCGCGCTCGAGGGCTTCGACGAGGCTGAGCGGATCACTGGGCTGGACGACATGCCCCCGCTGGAGCGGCTGATGCTGCACCGGCTTTGGGAGCTCGACGGCCAGGTGCGCCGCGCCTATCAGGACTACCGCTTTCAGGACGTCTGGCGGCCGCTGGCCGACTTCTGCTCGCAGGATCTGTCGGCGATCTATTTCGATATTCGGCGCGACGTCCTCTATTGCGACCGCCCCGACAGCCTGCGTCGGCGCGCCTGCCGCACGGTGATGGACCTGGTGTTCGAGCGGCTGACCGCCTGGCTGGCGCCCCTGGCCAGCTTCACCATGGAGGAGGCCTGGGCGACGCGGTTCCCGGACGCGGGCTCCAACTGCCTGCGGGTGATCCCACAGACCCCGGAGGCCTGGCGCAATGAGGCCGAGGCTAGCCGCTGGGCCAGGGTCGAGGCGGTGACCCGGGTGGTCACCGGCGCGCTGGAGGTCGAGCGGCGCGAAAAGCGCATCGGCGCGGCGCTGGAGGCGGCGCCCACCGTATTCATCGCCGATCCGGCCCTGATCGCCGCCTTCGACGGCCTCGACGCCGCGGAAGTGTTCCGCACGAGCCAAGCCAGTCTGGGGGTCGGTGAGGGTCCGTCCGAGGCCTTCCGCCTGGACGGCGTGGCCGGCGTCGCCGTGCTGCCGCTCAAGGCTGACGGCGCCAAGTGCGCGAGGTCCTGGCGGATATTGCCCGAGGTCGGGTCCGACCCCCGCTATCCCGATCTGTCCCTGCGTGACGCCGACGCCGTGGCCGACTGGGATCGCCGCGCGGGAGGCCGTGCATGAAGGTCGGTCGTCTCGGCTGGGCCGCCTATGGGCTGGCCCTGATCGTCGTTGTTCTGGACCAGTGGAGCAAGTTCTACGTCATCGGCCCGCTCGATCTGCGCGAGCGCGGCTCGATCCCGGTCCTGCCGATTTTCAGCCTGACCTCGGTCGATAACGGCGGGGTCAGCTTCGGCATGCTGCAGGCCAATGGGCCGGTGGGCCGCTGGCTGCTGGTGGCCTTCTCCGCCGCCGTGGTCATCGCCCTGGTCATCTGGGCCGCGCGGATGACGCGGCTGGCCACCGCCCTGGCCTTGGGGCTGATCATCGGCGGGGCGATCGGCAACAACCTGATCGACCGGGTGCGCCTGGGCTCGGTGATCGATTTTCTCGATTTTCGCGGGCTCGGCTTTCCCTGGATCTTCAACGTCGCCGACAGCGCCATCACCGTGGGGGTGATCCTGCTGTTGATCGACAGCCTGCTGACGCCCAACACCGCGTCAAAAGCAGCGCCACGTTAAGCCGGTTGGCGCCGGAGCCCGGAATGCGCTATCGAATTTCCAACACGGCCGGGGGCGGCCCTAGGAGCATGCACTTGATGAGCTTCAATCGCGTCGCGGTCGCCGCCGTTCTGCTGGCCGGCCTGGGCCTGGCGGGCTGCCAGAGCACGCGCGTGGCGCTGGGCCTGACCAAGGTCACCCCGGACGAGTTTCGCGTGGTGACCAAGGCCCCGCTGGTGGTTCCGCCCGACTACGCCCTGCGCCCGCCCGCGCCGGGCGAGCCGCGGCCCCAGGAGCTTCAGCCGGAAAGCCAGGCGCGCCTCGCCCTGCTGGGCGAGCGCGACGCCGAGCAACGCTCCGAAGGTGAGAAACTACTGGCCAACAAGGCCGGCGCCGATCGAGCCGATCCCTTGATCCGCTACGTTATCGACGACCAGTTCGGCGCCCTGGCCCACAAGGAGCCCAGCTTCGCCGATCGCGTGATGTTCTGGCGGCGCGATCGTCCCGAGACCCAGGGCGCGGTCACCGCCGACCAGGCCGGCGCCGCGACCCCGGCGCCGATCGATCCGGCGGTGGAGAAGGCCCGGCTGGCCAAGCTGACCGCCGGCAAGCCGATCGTGATCGAGCGCACGGAGCCCGGCAAGATCAAGCTGCCCGGCCTCTAGCGGCGACGCGCCGCTCTTCGTCGACGCTCCGTAGGCGAACCTTAGGACGCGACAAGCTTTGCCGGAAGTGCGACGCAGCGCGCATGGGCTGACCTCAAGGCCCCGCCTCAGGACCGAAAATCTTTCCGATTTTTAATCTAGCTGATTTGGCTCATTGCGGCGGAGCCAGTTGACATCGCGGTCCCAGTCCTTAACTGCGCTGGGACAACTTGACGCACATTTCCTGCGTGTGAGGATCCTTCTAATGTCGTCGAATTTGCGCGGTGCGGTCATGGCCTGCCTGGTGTTGGCTGTGGCCCCTTCACTGCAGGGCTGTGGCCGCCGGCCGCCCCCGCCCAGTTTTGGCCCGCTCGAGGTCGGCGTGGTCACGGTCGAGAGCCAGCCGGTCACCCTGCAGACCGAGCTGCCGGGCCGCACCAATCCGTTGGCCATTTCCGACGTCCGTCCCCAGGTCAGTGGCGTGATCAAGGCCCGCCTGTTCACCGAGGGCTCCAACGTCAAGGCCGGCCAGGTGCTCTATCAGATCGATCCCGCGCCCTATCGGGCGGCCTATGACCAGGCCGTCGCCCAGCTGGCCAGCGCCCAGGCCAACCTGGCCACCGCCAAGCTGAAGGCCGACCGCTACGCCGATCTGGTCAAGATCAACGCCATCAGCCATCAGGACGCCGACGACGCCAAGGCCGCCTATGGCCAGGCCGCCGCCGCGGTCGCCCAGCAGAAGGCCGCGCTCGAGGCGGCCAAGATCAATCTGGACTACACGCGGGTGACCGCGCCAATCGCCGGACGCATCGGCCGCTCAACCTACACTCAAGGGGCCTTGGTCACCGCCAGCCAGACCGACGCCCTGACCACGGTGCAAAAGCTTGATCCGATCTATGTGGACATCTCGCAGTCGGCCACCGACCTGCTGGCGCTTCGCCGCAGCATCGCCGCCGGCCAGGTCGGCCAGGCCGGCGCGGCCGAGGTCAGTCTGAAGCTGGAGGACGGATCGAGCTATCCGCTCAAGGGGCGGCTTGAGTTCGCCGATGTGACGGTCGACCAGACCACCGGCGCGGTCGATCTGCGCGCCATCTTCCCCAATCCCAAGGGCGAGCTGTTGCCGGGTATGTATGTCCGCGCCGTGGTCGACCAAGGCGTCGCCAAGGCCGCCATCCTCGCGCCGCAGCAGGGCGTATCGCACGACGCCAAGGGCGACGCCACGGCGATGGTGGTCAACGCCCAGGGCGTGGCTGAGCTTCGCCCGCTGAAGACCGGCCAGGCGATCGGCGATAAGTGGCTCGTGACGGACGGGCTCCAGCCGGGCGACAAGCTGATCACCGAGGGCCTGCTCAAGGTCCAGCCGGGCATGCCCGTTCACGCGGTGCCCGCAGGATCCGCGCCGGCGCCCCCGCCAGGCGCCGGCGGCGCGGCGGCGCGGTAGGCGAACAGTCATGGTCCTGTCCCGTTTCTTCATCGATCGACCCATCTTCGCATGGGTCATGGCCATCGTAATCATGCTGGCCGGCATCCTGGCCATCCATGGGTTGCCGATCGAGCAATACCCAGCCATCGCCCCCCCGTCGGTGACGATTTCGGCGACCTATCCCGGCGCCTCGGCGGACACCGTCCAGTCGGCGGTCACCCAGCCGATCGAGCAGCAACTGAACGGCCTCGACCACCTGCTATATTTCTCATCGTCAAGCGACTCGGCCGGCAACGTCACCATCACCGCCACCTTCGAGGCCGGGACCAATCCGGACATCGCCCAGGTGCAGGTGCAGAACAAGGTGACCCAGGCCACCCCATTGCTACCGACCGAGGTTCAACAGCAGGGCGTGGTGGTGGAGAAATCCGACCCCAGCATCCTGCTGGCCGTCGTGCTCTATGATCCGTCCGGGCATCGCTACACCAACGGCGATATCGCCGACTTCATGATCAGCCGCATGCAGGACCCGATCAGCCGGGTGAACGGCGTCGGCAGCCTGCAGGTGTTCGGCGCTCAATATGCGATGCGGATATGGCTCGATCCCTACAAGCTGACCAAGTACGGCTTGATGCCGTCGGATGTGCGCGCCGCCGTGCAAGCGCAGAACACCCAGGTCGCCGCCGGCCAGATCGGACAGCCGCCAGCCGTCGCCAACCAGCAATTGTCGGTCACCGTCACGGCTCAGTCCCGGCTGCAGACGCCGGAACAGTTCCGCGCGATCATCCTGAAGTCTCAGACCACGGGCGCGACCGTTCACCTGTCGGATGTAGCCCGTGTTGAGCTTGGCTCTGAGGACTACAGCCTGATCGCGCGGATGAACGGCCTGCCCGCCGGCGGTATTGCGGTCAAGCTCGCGCCTGGCGCGAACGCGCTTAATGTCGCCGACGCGGTCAAGGCCAAGGCCACGTCATTGACGCCCCTGTTTCCCGCCGGCCTGAAGCTCGCCTTCCCGGTCGACAACACCACCTTCGTCAAGCTTTCGATCCACGACGTGATCCAAACCCTGCTCGAAGCGATCGTGCTGGTGGTGATCGTGATGTTCGTGTTCCTGCAGAGCTGGCGGGCGACGCTGATTCCGGCCATCGCCGTGCCGGTGGTGCTGCTCGGCACCTTCGGCGTGCTCGCCGCCGCTGGCTACACCATCAACACCCTGACGCTGTTCGCCCTTGTGCTGGCCATCGGCCTGTTGGTCGACGACGCGATCGTCGTGGTCGAGAACGTTGAGCGGATCATGAGCGAAGAGGGATTGTCGCCCAGGGACGCCACCCTGAGGTCGATGGGTGAGATCACCGGCGCCTTGATCGGCATCGCCGTGGTCTTGTCCGCAGTGTTCCTGCCCATGGCCTTCATCGGCGGCTCCACGGGCGCGATCTACCGCCAGTTCTCGATCACCATCGTCTCGGCCATGGTCTTGTCGGTGCTCGTCGCCCTGTTTCTCACCCCAGCGCTATGCGCCACCCTGCTAAAGCCCAATCCGCATCATGAGGCGGCCGCCAATGGCGGAGGCGGCGTGTTCGGCAAGTTCAATCGCGGGTTCAAGGTCACCCTGGCGCGGTATGAACGCTGGCTCGGCTGGGTGCTGCGACATCGCTGGCCGGCCATGGCGGTCTACGCTCTGGTGGTCATGATCATGGCGCTGCTGTACGTGCGGCTTCCGAGCGGGTTCCTGCCCGACGAGGATCAGGGCTACATTATCGCCCTGATCAACCTTCCGAGCGGCGCGGTGGAGGAACGCACCCTGGACGTCGCCAAGTCGGTCGAACACCATTTCATGGTCGACGAAGGCAAGAATGTCGACTTCATGTTCAGCATCGTCGGCTACAGCTTCGCTGGCTCAGGCCAGAACGCCGGCCTGGCCTTCATCCACTTCAAGGATTGGAGCGAACGCAAGGGTACGCAGAACCACGCCCCCGCGATCATTCAGCGCGCGTTCGGCGCTTTCTCCCAGCAGCGCGACGCCTTGATCTACCCTGTGCTGCCGCCTTCGGTTCAGGCGCTCGGCAATTCGTCCGGCTTCGATCTTGAGCTGGAGGATCAGGGCGGAGTTGGTCACGATCGTCTGGTCGCCGCCGAATATCAGCTGCTCGGCATGGCCGGCCAGGACAGCAAGGTGTTGCAAGGCGTGCGCCCCAACAGCCTGCCCGACACGCCCCAGATCCACGTCGACGTCGATCAGACCAAGGCCGGGGCGCTGGGCCTTAATCTGGCGGACGTCAACGACACCCTCAGCGCGGCCTGGGGTAGTGAATACATCAATGATTTCATCGATCGCGGGCGGGTCAAGCGCGTGTTCATGCAAGGCGACGCGCCCTTCCGCGCGGCGCCGCAAGACCTGGGTGACTGGTATGTCCGCACGTCCAGCGGCAGCATGGCGCCGTTCTCGGCCTTCGCCACAACCAAGTGGGTCTATGGCCCGACGGCGCTGTCCCGCTACAACGGCGTGCCGGCCCTTGAAGTCACCGGCGACGCGGCCCCGGGCGTCAGCTCTGGCGTAGCGATGAAGGAGATGGAGACTCTGATCGGCAAGCTGCCGCAGGGCATCGGCTACGAATGGACCGGCCTGTCCTACCAGGAGCGCGCCTCCGGCTCGCAGGCGCCCTACCTCTACGCCCTGTCGATCCTGGTGATCTTCCTGTGTCTGGCCGCCCTCTATGAAAGCTGGTCGATCCCCGTGGCGATCCTTCTGGTCATTCCTCTGGGCGTGATGGGCGCGGTCGCCGCGGCGACCTGCCGCGGGCTATACAACGACATCTATTTTCAGGTCGGGCTTTTGACCACCATCGGGCTGTCGGCCAAGAACGCCATCCTGATCGTCGAATTCGCCAAGGATGAGGAAAAGACCGGCAAGACTCCGCTTGAAGCGGCGATGGCCGCGGCGAGCCTGCGGCTGCGGCCGATCCTGATGACGTCCCTGGCCTTCATCGCCGGCGTCACGCCGCTGGCGCTCAATACCGGGGCCGGCGCCGGCAGTCAGAACGACATCGGCACCGGCGTGATCGGCGGCATGTTGGCGGCTACGGTCCTGGCGATCTTTTTCGTGCCGCTGTTCTTCGTCCTGGTGAGAGGGCGCGCGCGAACCCGGACTGCGCCGCCCCCGGCGACCGGCGTCACGGCGGAGGGATTCTGATGCGCGCGACATCAACGCTCCTGACCCTGACCGCGGTCCTGCTCAGCGGCTGCGTCAGCCTCGATCCGTCCTTCCGCCGTCCCGCCGCGCCGATTCCGTCATCCTGGCCGACCGGCGCCGCCTATGGACCGCAGACGGTGGCGGCGTCCCCCGTGGCCGAGATCGGCTGGCGCGACTTCTTCGCTGACGACCGGCTGAAGGCCGTGATCGCCCAGGCCCTGGCCAACAACCGCGACCTTCGGTTGGCCGTGGCCAATGTCGCCGCCGCGCGCGCCCAGTACGGCGCCCAGCGCGCCGATCTGTTCCCCAAGATCGACGCCAATGGCGAGGCCAGCTATTCTCAGGTCCCGCTGAGCACCCTGGGCGCGACCACCGGCGCCGCGGTTCCGACCAGCGGCCGCAACAGCGTCTATGAGCGGCTGTACAGCGCCAATATCGGGGTCAGCGCCTATCAGCTGGACCTGTTTGGACGGGTTCAGAGCCTGTCGCGCGCCGCCCAGCAACAGTACCTGGCCACCCGCGAGGCCCAGCGCGCGGCCCAGATCAGCCTGGTGGCCCAGGTCGCCACCGAATACCTGACCCTGGGGTCGGACAGCGCCCTGCTCAGCCTGGCCGGCGAAACCGCCGCCAGCGGCCAGGCCTATCTCGACCTGACCCAAAAGCGGTTCGAGGCCGGAATCGCCTCGCAACTGGATGTGCGCCAGGCCCAGACCACCGTCGAGCAGGCCAAGGCCGATCAGGCGCGCTACACCGCCGCCGTGGCCATGGACCGCAACGCCTTGGAGCTGCTGGTCGGGGCGCCGGTCGCCGACGACCTGCTGCCCGCCGATGTGCAGGACGGAGTGACCGCCCTGACAGATCTGCCGGTGGGCCTGTCCTCCAATGTCCTGCTCGCGCGGCCCGATGTCGTCGAGGCCGAGCACCAGCTGCATGCTGAGAACGCCCAGATCGGCGCGGCGCGGGCGGCGTTCTTTCCGTCGATCTCGCTGACCGGGTCGGGCGGTGTCAGCAGCAGCGCGCTGAGCCAGCTGTTCACCGGCGCCTCGCGGGCCTGGAGCTTCTCGCCCAGCATCTCTCTACCGATCTTCGCCGGCGGCCAAAATCTCGCTGACCTGCGCTACGCCGAGGCCGAGCGGGACGCCGCAGTCGCCCAATATGAAAAGGCGGTGCAAACCGCCTTCCGCGAGGTCGCCGACGCCCTGGCCCAGCGGGGAACCATCGATCAGCAGCTGGCCGCCCAGCAGGCCCTGGTCGACGCGGCCGCCGATTCCCTGCGCCTGTCCCAGGCGCTGTACGAGCGGGGTTCGGACAGCTACCTGAACGTCCTGACCGCCCAGGTGTCGCTTTACAGCGCCCGGCAGAACCTGATCGCCGCGCGCCTCACCCGCGCCTCCAATCTCGTCACGCTCTATCAGGTGCTTGGCGGCGGGTTGGATGGGGGCAAGGGCGCCTGAACGGGAGCGGGTGTGGCAAAAATGCCGCTGCGCTTAAAATAGTTGAAGTCGATCTCAGGGCCGCTCCAGGTGGCCTAAGGACTCTGGGTCCGGCCAGCTTTCTCCGCACGTGCTTGCCGACTCGCAAGGCGCGCATCGTCACGCTAGTGTCATTCGGTCGGCGCCGGGGGCGCGCCATGCCGGTTAATGACCGCAAAGATGCCATGACAGACGACGCCTACGCCGCTTTGGAAACCTTAAGTCGTGGTCAGGGGTCCGGCGATCCTGGCCTCGACCCCTGGATCAGCGCCTTTCGCACAGTGCAATGGGTGACCCGCGGCGAGACCGGCTACAAACTCACCGCCGCCGGGCGACAAGCCTATGACGAGATGCGACGCGACCGGACCGGGGTCGCGCCCGCAGCGCTGCGCCCAAAAGCCGTGGCGACACAAGAGCCGCCGCAGAGTCCGAACCGTTCGCCAGCCCGCGCAAATCTGCGATAAGGCGCGGCGCGCGCTGTCACGTTGTTCCCGGAGCGTTTGATGCGAGTCAATCCGCGCCTGTTGCTGGCGCCTCTGATGGCGGTGCTGCTCGCGGTGGGCGTCAAGGCCTATCTCGGCTGGGCCGAGACCCAACCGACCACGCTCAAGCAGGACTTGCCTCAGCTGCAGGCCGCCCTCGCCGGCAGCCACTGGATCTCGCCCGGTCTTGCGCCCGCGCAGGTCACGCGGCGCACGCTGTACATGGTCTCGTTCCGCTCATGCCCCTATTGCGTGGACTACGAGACCGTCGAATTTCCCCGGCTGCAGAAGGCGGGCGTGGACACCCGGGTGATCCTGTTCGCCCGCCGCGATCAGGACGGCGAGGCCCACTCGACCCCCGCCGAGCGCGCAACGGTGGCGCAGATCTGGCGCAGCCGCGACTGGGGGCTCTATCAACACTGGACCGCGACCCCGGTCGCCTCCTGGCCGACCTCGGGTCAGGTCCCGCCCTCGGCTGACACCGATCCCGCGCGCCAGGCCGCCGTCGAGGCCAGCCGCGTGGCGGTCGAGCGCATCGGCGCCGCCCTGGCCAGCAATGGAGTTGAGCTGCATTATCCCGGTTTGATCTACCAGACCGCCGATGGACGTTGGCGCGCCTTCATCGGTTATGATCCCAAGGCCGCCGCCGCCATTCGCGCCGATCTTGGCATCAGCTGAAACGAGTTTCTCTCTATGCGCGCCATCCGCACCGGCCTTGTCACCCTGCTGCTGCTCGCCCTGCTCGGCGGGGGCGCCTATGAGTGGTGGAGCCTGATCGGACGCTGGCAGGCGCATCCGATCACCAAGGACCAGGCCCAGATCGGCAAGATCCTCAACGGCTCGGGCTGGGTTTCGCCGGGCCTGGCCGGGCCGCGGCTCTATATGCTGGCCTATCGCGACTGCGACGCCTGCGTCGCCTACGCCCACAGCCAGTTCGCCGACCTGCAAGCGGCGGGCGTCGACACCCGGGTGATCATGATCGCCCGCGACGACCTCAATGGCGTGCCTCAATCCACCGCCGCCGAGCGCAACACGGTGGCCGAGCTATGGGTCAACCGCAGCTGGGCGCTCTATCGCAAATGGATGGACGCGCCGGCCGCCTCTTGGACCGCGCCCGGCGTTCCCGCCGCCGACGGCGATGTGGCCCGCAGCGCGGTGGTCGAGGTCGGCCGAGACATGGTCGAACGGCTAAGGCCGCTGCTGGCTGAAAACGGGATCGACTTGGTCTATCCGGTGGTGATCTGGCAGACCAAGGACGGGGTGCTTGAGGGCTGCGCCTGCGCCGATCCCAAGGCCTATGGCGCGGTGCGAAAGGCGCTGGGCGTCCAGTAGCCTTCCCTCGGGCGCGCCGGCAGGCTAACCGAGGCCATGGTCCAATCGCTGCGCCTCGCCTATCGCCAACGCCTGAACGCCGGCGAGATCAAGCCTGACGCCGACCAGGCCAGGGCGATCGAGGCCCTGTCGCGGCTGGAGGGCGAGCTGAACGCCCTGGCCGAACCGGCCTTTGGCCTTGCCTTGTTGCGCCGTCCCAAATCGCCCCGCGGCGTCTATCTGTGGGGGCCGGTGGGCCGGGGCAAGTCGATGCTGATGGACCTGTTCTTCGATTCCGCCCCGGTGGCGCGCAAACGACGGGTGCATTTCCAGGCCTTCATGGCCGAGGTCCACGCCCTGGTCGGCGAGTGGCGCAGCGGCGACGCCGCCGCCCGCAAGGCGCGGTTCGGCCAGGCCAAGGGTGACGACCCGATCGCCCCGGTCGCCCAGTTGATCCGCCAGCAGGCCCGGCTGCTGTGTTTTGACGAGCTCCAGGTCACCGATATCGCCGACGCCATGATCCTGGGGCGGCTGTTTGAGGCGCTGTTCGAGCACGGCGTGGTGCTGGTCGCCACCTCCAACCGGCCGCCGGACGATCTCTATAAGGACGGGCTCAATCGCCAGCTGTTCGAGCCGTTCGTCGACCTGCTGAAAGAGAGGCTGGAGCTGGTCGCGGTGGGCGGGGCCGACGACTATCGCCAGGACCGGCTGCGCCGCACCCAGGTCTATTTCACCCCGATCAATGACATCAGCGAGACGCGCTTCGACGAGATCTGGCGCAGCCTGGTCGGGTCGGGGGCCGAGGTGGGGGCGACGCTGGAGGTGCTGGGCCGGCGCATCCGCCTGCCGCGGGCGGCGGGCGGATCGGTGCGCGCCTCCTTCGTCAGCCTGTGCGCCACGGCCCTGGGACCCCAGGACTATCTGGCCCTGGCGGCGCGGTTCGAGACCGTGCTCCTGGAGGACGTGCCGGTGATGACCCCCGATCGGCGCAATGAGGCGCGGCGCTTCGTCGACCTGATCGACGCCCTCTATGAGGCGCGACGGCGGGTGGTGATCCTCGCCGCGGCCGAGCCGGACCAGCTGTATCCGGCCGGCGACGGCGCCTTCGAATTCGAGCGCACGGCCTCGCGGTTGCAGGAGATGCGCTCGCAGGACTGGCTCGACCAGAGCCACGGCTGAGCCTCCACCCCGCGCCGCGGACCGTCGCCGGGGAAAGCGGCGAGGTCCGAAGCGACAGGTCGGTCGGGCTCAGCGAACGGCGCCGTTGTGCTTCTTGGCGTAGATCGCGTGGCTGGTGCGGCTCAGGCGATGGTTCAGCACCTGGCGGTCATGACGGGTCAGGCGACCCTCATGGCGCGCGCGCATCACATGTTGTTCGTGCCGGATCGAGGCTTCGCGCCGTTGCAGGTCGTGGGCCTCTGAGCGGGTCAGCTCGCCCGAGCGGACGCCCTGGTCGATGCGTTGATGCTGGTGATGCTCGCGTTGGGTGAGCGGCTCGGCGGCGGCCGGCAGGGCGACGGCCAGGCTGACGGCGGCGAGCACGCCGAGGATGAGGGTCTTCATAGGGATGGGCTCCTGGACAGATTTCCCGGTCGTTGTGACCGTGGACATCTTTTAGGACCCCGCATCTGAACCGGCCGGGGACGGCGCGTTCATCTGGGCGTCAGGATCGGGCGGCGGCGACTTAGACTAATCGCCTTTGTGAATGACTCCACCCCCGCGTCATCGCCGCGCTCGTCGCGGCGACCCATGCCGTGAACGAACGGCCATCCGCCGTAGGTATCGGGCGTTCATTCACGGCATGGATGGCCGGGACAAGCCCGGCCAAGACGAGGAAAAGGGACACGGACTGAGGGTCAGCCTCAAGGGCCGGTGGTATTAATCCCGCCGCACGATGTCCAGCAGCGCCGCGCCATAGCGGTCGAGCTTGCCCTGGCCGACGCCGCCGATCTGGGCCAGGGCCGCAGCGTCGCCGGGGCGCGTCTGGGCGATGTCGGCCAGGGTGCGATCGTGAAAGATCACATAGGGCGGCACCGCCTGACGCGCCGCCTCTTCGCGCCGCCAGGCGCGCAGGGCGCCGAACAGGGCCAGATCGTTCTCCGCCAATGCGATGGCCGGGGCGGAGCCTTCGCGCGATTTGCGCGGACGGCCGGAGCGGGTGGTCGGGTCCTGAGCCTGCGGCGCGCGGCGTACCTTGACCGGACGCTCGCCGCGATAGACGGCGCGCACCGCATCGGCCTCGCCCAGGGCCAGCAGCGGGCGGCCGTCATTGGGGTCCTCGCGCAGCAGCCCCTCGAACAGCAGCTGGTCGATCAGGTCGCGCCAGCCGGCGGCGCTGAACTCGGCCCCGACCCCGAAGGTCGACAGCTGCGATTCAAACGCAGACGGCGCCTTGGTCTTGCCCAGCAGGTGGTCGACCACCCGCCCGTGCCCCAGCCGTCCGCCCAGCCGGTGCACCGCGGACAGGGCCTTTTGCGCCGGCAAGGTGGCGTCGACCGCCGCCGGCGGGGCCAGGCACAGGTCGCACTGGCCGCAGGCCTCGACCCCGGCTTCGCCGAAATAGCGGCGCACGGCGGCGGCGCGGCAGCCGAGGCCCTCCAGCATCGCATAGAGCTGGCGGGCCTTGCGCACCTGGACCTGCTTGACCTCGTCGGTCATCTCGCGGGTCTCGATCCGGCGCAGGGCCCAGTTCAGATCGGCGGCGGAATAGAGGGTGACGCCCTCGGCCGGGGCGCCGTCGCGACCGGCGCGGCCGATCTCCTGCCAATAGGCCTCGATCGAGGCCGGCGGGTCGGCGTGGATCACATAGCGGACGTCGGGCTTGTCGACCCCCATGCCAAAGGCGATGGTCGCCACCATCACCGCCTCGTCGGCCTCAAGAAACTTGGTCAGCCGTTCCGCGCGCACCTGCTTGTCCAGTCCCGCATGATAGGCCAGGGCCGGGATCTTGGCCGCGGCCAGCTCGGCGGCGATCTCGTCGGCCCCGTCGCGCGAGCCGCAATAGACCACGCCGGAGCGGCCGCGGCGGGCCTGGACCAGCTCGATCACCCGCGGCCGACCGCGCCCGGTCTTGCGCTCGGCCGACAGGATCAGCTCGGGCCGGGCGAAGCTGTCGACGAATTCGCGCGCCTGGCCCAGGCGCAGCTCGGCGCGGATGTCGTCGCGGGTGCGGGCGTCGGCGGTGGCGGTGACCGCCAGCCGTGGCGCGGTCGGAAAGATATCGGCCAGCCGGCCCAGGCCGCGATATTCGGGCCTGAAGTCGTGGCCCCACTGGCTGACGCAGTGGGCCTCGTCGATGGCGATCAGGGCCAGTTTCAGCGACGACAGCCGCTCCAGCATGGCCGGCTGCATCAGCCCCTCGGGCGAGATATAGAGCAGGTCCAGGGCGCCGGTCTCGATCTGCTCCCAGGTCTCGCGCCGCTCGGCCGGCGAGGCGGTCGAATCCAGCCGGGCGGCGGCCACCCCCATCTGGCGCAGGCCGGCGACCTGGTCGGACATCAGCGCGATCAGCGGCGAGACCACCAGGCCAAGCCCGTCCAGCATCAGACTGGGGATCTGATAGCACAGGCTCTTGCCGCCGCCGGTGGGCAGCACGGCGATGGCGCTGCGCCCCGCCAGGATCTCGCCGATCACGCCTTCCTGCAGCCCGCGGAAGCGGGCGTGGCCAAAGGTGTGCGACAGGATCTCGCGGGCGCTCGGCATGGACGATTCGGCGATCACCTGGCGGTTATGACCGAGCCCGCGGCGGACGCCAACCAAGGATCGAGCAAATCCGGCGGCTTCAGACCCGAGCGATCACGGCGTCCGCGTCGGGCGCCGGCGGCTTGTCCCGGCGGCCCACAAACGCCGGACGGCCAAGCTCATCCGCAAGCGCGCCGAAGGGGATCGGTAACGGATGGCCCGGCGAGGACGAGAGGGGGCTTGCGTCCCTGACCTCCTGTGGCCTGCGCGCCACGCGCTCCGCTCACCTGCGCCGCGCCGTCGTCCTGGCCTTGAACGCGTGCGAGGTTCATGGAATACGCCCGCCTCCGCCCCGTACCAGGACCCACCGCCGCATGAACCGCCCCGCGCCCTACCCGCCCATCGCTCGCCTGCGCGAGACCCTGTGCGTGTGCGCCGGTTCAACCATCGGCGCGCGCGCGACCCGCAACCTCTAGCCGGCCGCTCGTCCCCAGGGCCGCCGCGCCTGGGACATCGATCGTGTTCTTCTGGAAAACCCCTCGACCGCGGCCGCAAATCGTCGGCCCGCCGTCTCCGATGTTGGACTTCATCGCCGGCCCCTTCGCCGCGCGGATCGCCGGCGTTTGGCCCGCGCCGCACGCCGCCTTCCTCGCCGCCCCCGCCGTACGCCGCCACCTGGCCTGCCTGGCCCTGCTGAGCGCCGGGCCGCAGACGGTGATCGACCCGGCGGTGATCCTGGACAAGCGCCTGCCAAGCGCCATCCGCATCGCCGTCCCGGGCGCGCCATCCGGCCTGGCCCGGGCCTTGGAGCGCCTGGGCGAACGCGCCTGGAGCGAGGCCGACTATCGCCGGTTGCTCGCCCTGCTCGCCGAGCCCCAGACCGGCAAGCTGCTGCGTCACCGGGCGGCGATCGGCGTCGAGGAGGTCCGCGCCCTCGCGCGCCTGAACCAGCCGCTGGTCGGCCTTTGCCGGCTGTCGCTGAGCGAGGCCGCCGCCGGCCTGATCGGCGAGGCCTTCGCCGCGATCGAACGTCGCGACGGCCCCGCCGCCGCCCAGGGCCTGGCCCAGCGATGGACGGCGGTGGAGTCGCTGCCGCGCCTGGTCGAGCGGGTGCGCGACGACGTCGAACCTGAGCCGCCGGCGCCGCCCTTTCCCGGCACGACGCGCCTGCGTCCGCTGTCGACCAAGGCCGCGATCGAGGATGCGTCCGTGCGCTTCAAGAACTGCCTGAGGGGCCAGGCCCATTGGGCCTATTCGGGAACCTCGGCCTACTATGAGTGGGTCGAGCCGCCGGCCTGCGTGCTGGAGATCACCCGCGACCGGCTGCACGGCTGGACCCTCGACCAGGCGCGCCTGGCCGAGAACAAGCCGGTGCCCGAACCGACCCGCAGCGCGTTGATCACCGAGCTGCGCGACATGGGGGTGCACGTCGGCCGCTCGCTCTGGCGGCTGAACGACGCCCTCACCCGCGCGGCCGCCACCCCGCCCCGCCCAATCGAAACCGAGGCCGAGGTGATCGGGACGCTGTTCGGCGACGGGGAGGCGGAGGATCGAGGCCAGCGGCTGGGGCCTGCCTGGTGATTTGGACAAGGCCACTGGGCCCAACGCTTGACCGGCCGCCGTCACCGCACCACGCCCGGATGGACGCGGCCTAGGCCTGGGGCCTAGGGCTGGATGGAAAACCAGATGTTGTCGGCGTAGCCGTCATTGTAGCGGCCCTCCAGGCGGGTGGCCACAATGCGGACGACCACAGCGCGGGTCTTCGCCGGCAAGGGGCCAGTGGTTTCGCGTGGCAAAAGACCCGTCTTGTTGCCGCGTTGGACCGGTGTCACCGGCCCGATCTTCGCCTGACCGAGCGGACGTCCGTTGGCGTCTTCGAACACCGCGGAGACGACGACATAGTCGCCCTGGTTGCCGAAGCCGCCTAGATAGCCCGCGAGCCGGTATTTGAGTGTTCCCGCGTCGATCTGCGCTGCGGCGGCGCTGATGTCGATGGTCTGCTCGGCCGTCGATTTGGCCGTGTCGTCCCCGCCCGCGAAGTAGTTGTCGCCGCGGTCATCCGGCCCCGGATCGGTTGGGTTCGGGGGACCATTCTTGCCGTAGACCGACGCCGTGAAGTTGCCGGTGGTCGTCCAACCGGGGGGCGGGATGGTCTGGGTCGAGCTGGTCGCGCCCGGCCCGGCCTCCGCGTCGCCATTCGTCACCAGATTGTCGCCGAACGCCGGGCTATCCTGCGCCGCCGCCCCAAAGCCGGCGAGCAAGACCACGCATCCCGTCATCGCCAGGAGCGCGCGAACGTTACGTCGTTTCATCTGCCCAGCCCGCCCTCGATCGAGTTCGAAAGCGTTTTGACCGTGTTTAGTCGGCCGGGTCAACCCGCTTGAAGCCAAACGGTCGGACCGTGAAGTCCAGCGAGATGACCATCTTCGCGCGCATAGTGTTCAAGCGCGTGATTGAAGGCGTGCGGCGCCTGCGATGACGAAAGCGGGGGGATGCGTTCCCGCCCGCGCCTCCCCGCGAGGCGCGGCGCCCGACAAACCCCATGCAGGCCCACGAGCGCCGCCCCCGGAACGGGTCCGGGGCAGGTTCTGGCGTCGGGTCAAGGATCGCGCGCAGCGCGACCGCGCCGCAGCGGGCCGAAGGCTCCGTCCTTGGATCGCGGCGACGGGGCGGTGCGACGATGGCGGGTGAACGTGGAGAAGCCTCGGCGGGTTCATATTGTTCCTGTCCCCGGATTGTGTCCCCGGATTGCACTCGGTGTGCGTCATTGACCTATATGCTATTGGCGCATAGATATGGCGGATGCGGAGCCTTCATACCGTCGTCGAGCTGGAGTCGTTCCTGAAGCGCGCCAAGGCGATCATGTCGGATGAGGAGCGCATCGGGATGGTCAGCTTTCTGGCCGCCAACCCGGAAGCAGGCGTCTCGCTGGGCGGCGGCCTGCGGAAGGTTCGCGTCGCGCGAGAGGGTGGCGGCAAGAGCGGCGGTTATCGCGCGCTCTACGTGTTCGGTGGCGGCGCAATGCCTCTGTTTCTGCTGACGGTGTTCGCCAAGAACGAGATGGATAATCTGACCCAGGCCGAACGGGCGGCCGCGGTCGCTTTGAGCAAGACATTGCTCGCAACCTATGCAGCAGCCGAAGGAGGCAAGCCATGAGCGAAGTCTATGAGAGCCTGATGGAAGGGCTGAACGAGGCGCTGGCTTTCGCGCGCGGTGAGAAGACCGGCGCCGTTGTCCACCAGATCGCGGCGCCCGTCGTCGATGTCGCCGCGATCCGGGCCAGCACCGGCCTGTCGCAGAGCGCCTTCGCGCGCAGCATCGGCGTCGCCAAGGGCACGCTGCTCAACTGGGAACACGGCCGCCGCCGCCCGACCGGCCCCGCCCAGGTGCTCCTCGCCATGATCGCCAAGAAGCCCTCGCTGGTGAGCGAACTGCTGGGCTAAGGGGCGCGCCGTCAGGCTGTCGGCCTGCCGATCAAGCGTCGCCGACCAGCGCCACCCGCCGCGACCAGGCTACCTGAGCCACGAGTCCGGAGCGGGGGTCTCATCAGGCGTTCCCCAGGTCTCCAGCCAGGCGGCCACCTGTTCATGAGGCACGACGCGTCCCGCCGCGATATCGGCCAACCCATCGGCGTCGGCGGCGGACTCGGCGTCGGAGTCGATCTCATCGAAGAAGGACGAGGCAGGGTTTCGCATGATGGAAGGCTACCACCGATTGGGTTTAGGGCCAATGACGCGATGCGACCTCACCGCAATCGGGGCGCACGCCTCCCCCGAGAGGCGCGGCGCCCGACAAATCCCCGCGAGGCGCGGCGATGGTGGGTGGAGTTGCGCGTATCCCCGCAAAGCAAAGCCCAGCGACGAGCATCGCGCCGTCCCGCGGCCGCCTCAAGCCCAAGCCGCTGCGCGGCGGCGCGAAGGGCGCCGGGCTTGACCCGGCCGCGGGCCGTCGCGAAGGGGCCTGCATGGGGTTTTGGTGATCGGAGGCGCGCGGCGCCTGCGATGACGAACGTGGGGGAATGCGTTCCCGCCCGCGCCTCCCCGCGAGGCGCAGCGCCCGACAAACCCCATGGAGGCCCATGAGCGCCGCTCTGGCGTCGGGTCAAGGATCGCGCGCAGCGCGACCGCGCAGCGGCGGGCCGAAGGCCCGTCCTTGAGGCGGCGACGGAGCGGCGCGACGATGAGGGTCGGGTCGGGTTGGGACGGATCAGCCCGTCCCCTTTCTCGACAATCCCATGCCCATGCAGAGGGCGAACACGGTCGCCATGAAGAGGCCCAGCGCCGCGCCGATCAGCGCGCTGTTCAACGCGGCCTGGAACAACTGGGGTAGGGCGTCGCGCGGAACGCCGCGGGCCTGGAACGACAGACTGACGAAGGGGAAGCCCCGAAAGACTAGCCTCAGAAACACCCAGACGAAGCCATCGATCGCTCCGACGACGGCGCCGGCGGCCAATAGGGCGCCCGCCTTCGCCCGGCCGCGCCGTCGCAAGTCCCAGTAGATCGGCCCCCAGGTGACCAGACCGGCCAGCACGCAACGCAGCCAACATTGGCGAAACAGCAGTCCTATGCACGGATATTCATCCGGCGTGCGGTCATAGCCGCAGACGTCGAGCGGATTGGAAAACTCCCCCATCCAGTCGGACATGGCCGTCTTCAGCATCAGCTCAAAAATGATGACTGAGGCCAGCAGGCCGGCGAGCGCCACGACGGCGGTGAACCGGGCTAGGCCCGCGGCCGATTTCACCCCTCGCATGCGCCCTCTCTCCAACCCCAGCGACGAGCATCGCGCCGTCCCGCGGCCGCCTCAAGCCCAAGCCGCTGCGCGGCGGCGCGAAGGGCGCCGGGCTTGACCCGGCCCGGGCCGTCGCGAAGGGGCCTGCAAGGGGTTTTGGTGATCGGAGGCGCGAGGCGCCTGCGATGACGAACGTGGGGGGATGCGTTCCCGCCCGCGCCTCCCCGCGAGGCGCAGCGCCCGACAAACCCCATGCAGGCCCACGAGCGCCGCTCTGGCGCCGGGTCAAGGAGCGCGCGCAGCGCGACCGCGCAGCGG
>Ga0302196_10000778_pt1 | contig 30276 bp, 32 predicted proteins | sample II_Bog_N1_3_FD_198794 | JGI IMG/M metagenome (GOLD analysis project Ga0302196, IMG submission 198794) | Peat permafrost microbial communities from Stordalen Mire near Abisko, Sweden - II_Bog_N1_3 | ecosystem: Environmental > Terrestrial > Soil > Wetlands > Peat | place: Sweden: Abisko...
GGCAAGGCGCGCAGCATCGCCACACCATCGACCCCTGGGCCGGTGCGCACGAACACGCGGTCGGTTTGCGTGTCCGCGAAGCCGCCGGCGACAATTGCGTTTTCGTTACGGATCACGTCCAGGATGCCGGACACCGTCAGGCCCAGTTCGGCAAGCTTACGGAAATTCAACTCGACGTAGAGGCGTTCTTCCTGGTCGCCCAGAAGTTTGATCTTGCCAACGCCATGCACACCGAGCAGGCGCTCGCGCACGTCCTCCACCACATGCCGCAACTCGGGCAGGGTGAAGCCCTCGCCGGTGAAGGCATAGATGATGCCGAAAACGTCGCCGTACTCGTCGTTGTAATACGGTCCCTGCACGCCTTGCGGCAGCGTCGGCGCAATGTCGCTGATCTTCTTGCGCACCTGGTACCACAGATCCGGAACCTGACCCGGCGGGGTGCTGTCCTTAAGCACGACCGTCATGGTCAGACGGCCCGGCTGCACTGTGCTATCGACGTAGTCGAGGCTGGGCAGTTCCTCGAGTTTGCGCTCGATGCGGTCGGCGACCTCACGCGCCATCTCGTCGGCGGAGGCGCCGGGCCAGTCCACCAGAACGACCATCTCCTTGACGGTGAAGGGCGGGTCCTCGGCGCGGCCGAGCGTCATGTATGCCCACACACCAGCCACCGTGACGGCGATGATGGCAAACAGCGTCAGGGCGCGGTTCCGCAATGCCCAGGCGGACAGGTTGAACCGGTGGCCGTTGGCGGCGCGCTCCGCGTCGCCGCGATCGCCGCCCGCGCCAGGCGCCCCGCTGGTGGTCACCGGACTGGTCCTGCCCAGGCGACGACCGGCAGATCGGCGTCGAGCAGGCTGGCGCCGGCTGCAACAACGAGATCACCTTGCGACAGCCCCTCGGCAACGACCGCCTGGCCGTCGCCGCGCCACGCTTCGATTCGCACGGGCCGCAGCGCCGCCCGCTGACGCGCCGGATCGAACACCCAGACCGCGGGGCTGCCGCCCTTGTCCACCACAGCAGCGGCCGGCAGCAGGGCGACCGGCGCACCCGCTTTATGGGCGAAGCGCACCGAGGCAGTCATGCCCAGGCCAAGCTGGCCTGCCGGCGGATCGAGCACGGCGACTTTGACCATGAAGGTGCGGCTGGCCGGGTCGGCGAGCGCTCCTACCTCGCGCAACCGGCCATGCAGAGCCTTGTCCGGAGCCGACCACAGGGCGACGGTGATATCCGTGGCGGCATGGATGTCCGGCAGCCGGTTCTCCGGAACATCCACGGCGATCTCGGTCGCGGCGGTGTGGGCGAGCGCGGCGACGGTCTGGCCCGCCGCCACCACCTGCCCGACCTCGACCGGCAGCGCGGTGATCACCCCGTCGGCATCGGCGCGCAGTTCGGCGTAGTCGAGTTGGTCGCGAGCGAGCGACAATTGGCGCTGCGCCTGGGCGAGCCGTGCCGCGGTTCCATCCAGCGCCGCCTGTCGCTTGTCGAATTCGGCGGGGATGTAAGCCGGCGACCCCCGGCCGAGTCGCTGGTAGCGCGCGAAGTCCGCCTGCGCGTTGGCGGCGTCCGCCAGGGCGGCGCGGACCACGTGCTCGGCGGTTTCCAGCGACAGCCGCAGGTCCTTGGGATCGAGGCGCGCGAGAAGCTGTCCCACTTTCACGTTGTCGCCGATATCCACCGGCCGCTCGACCACCGCACCGCCGACGCGAAAGGCGAGGTTCGCCTGCACTCTCGCCTGGACGGTACCGGAATAGGTGACCGCCGTTTCCCGCGGCGTCATCGCGACGCTTGATACAAGTACGGGGCGGGGCCGCTGCTGCTCGGCCGCAGCGGGCGGGGGAGATTTGCCACAGGCGCCAATCGCCAGGACCATCATCACGACGGGTACGAAACGAAGTGAGGTGACCATGCTTCGGGTCTCTCTGTGTCAGCGCGGAATTTAGATCAACAATGTTCAGCTATCAATGTTTACCTGGCGCGACGAAGTCCCCTTGGCACGAGACCGCAGCGGCTATGTTGCTGCACGATGTCATACGCCAACCGGAGGTTATCACGCTAAGTTTATTTCGGGTCTCGTCAGCAATTCGGTGACGATTTGGAACCGGCTGGCTTGGCGGAGCTAACGGGCCTGGGTTGCCACAAGGCCGCGCAGACATATGCCGATGACGGCATCGGTCAGCGCCTGATGGTCTGACTCTATATTCTCCGCCTGGTCCAGCAGAAGGGCCGTCACGCCGTGCATGCAGGACCAGACCGCCTCGGCAGCCAGCACCGAATCGCCGGGCGCGAACACAGCCACCTGCATCAGGGCGCGGACATCTTGTTCCAGCATCTGGAACGAACGATCGGCCGCCGGTATGTCCTTGCCCGGCAGGCACGGCCGGCCCGGAGCGCTTGGCGTCATCATCTTGGCCAGAAAGGTCAGGCGGTACTCGTCCGGGTGCGCGCGGCCGAAAGCGACATAGGCGGCGAGCCCGGCGCGGAACCGCGTGAGCGGGCTGCCCTCGGTGGATTGCGCCTCTTCCAGCATGCGCAGCAGGCTCTCGAACGTCGATTCCGCGATCGCACGCAGGATCGCGTCCTTGTCGGCAAAATAGACGTACAGCGTGGCGCTGGACACGCCGACCGCGGCGGCGATCTTGCGGATCGTAGCGTGCTCGAAGCCGTCTGACAGGAACAGCCGCTTTGCCGCCGCAAGGATCTCGTCGCGCCGGGCCGGCCCCTGGCCGCGGGGCTTGCGGCGCGCAGCGACGACCGGGCTTGTGTCCATGACGACTATATAAACTTTGTTCAGTTCGGCGGGAAGCCGGAGCTGAGAGGGAAGCGGCTCGTGCGCGCCGCTCTCGCCAACCACTCGCCGAGGCGCTGAGCAGGCGAGAGTACACAGGACGGACGTGGCGCGGGGGGTACAGTGACCGCTGATATTGTGCCCGCTATGATTAGCCACCGACCATCTGACGGATATCCTTGACCAAAAGATACAAATGCAGAGGGTCCGTCGGCGAGGCAACCAACCCGAAATGTTGGTAGAACCGGCGGGCGGAGGCATCCTTGGCATGCACGGCAAAGGCGCGGATGCCGCCGATGTCGGCCGCCTGCAGGGTGCGGCGCATCGCGTCCTTCAGCAGTCCAGCGCCGATCTGGCGGCCCTGCCACGCCGTGGCCACGGCGAGGCGGGCCAACAGCATGATCGGCACCGGATGCTGGGCAAGGCCCTTTGTCAGCCGCTCAGGCGCGTGCCCCACCGACGACGAGGCTATAAAAGCCAATGACTTCCTCGCCGTGCATCCCAAGGTAGGTCTGCGAGGCATTGGCCTGCTGGTTGGGGAAGGCAAAACGGATCAGGAAGCGATCGAGCGCGTCCTGCCCGCAAGTGAACCCGTCCACCGGATGATTTCGCCGCAGCTTCTCCGTGCGGAAGCCAAACGTCATCCAGGGTCTGCGGCGTCAAACGGCCCGGGTTCGGTCAGAAGCCGCCGCAAGCGGGGCGCGTCCCGCGGCGGCGCATCGAGAGCAGCCATGAAAGCGGTCCATTGCCCGGCGTCCAACTCGAACCGGCGCCGCTCAACCAGGGTTTCCGCAGCGCGGGACAGGGCGCTTTCGAGCACAAACTGGCTGACTGACTGGTGCGCAGCGCGTGCGGCGGCATTCAGGGTTTGCTTGGCGTCCTGCGACAACCGCAAATCCAGCTTGGTCGCACGAACTGAAACCATCGGCCTGGAAACCTCGGTAACCCCGGCTCGCCGTTTCGGCTTCGCCGTCGCTTTGTAAGCGTCTGGGTGCCCGACAATGTCGTGACGGTCTTCGGTTTGTCAAATGTCCTCGTCTGATTCGGCGATACCACGACCCGATCGAAAGTCTCGCCGCTGCGCATGCCAGCATATTCAGCAGCGACCCTATGCCGGACCTTTCCCGACCCTGACGCCGACCCCGCTGATTTCGCGGGTCTGACCCGATGGACAAAAGGCGGAACGATTGCCTAGGGTGCGGCGCATGACGCATCAGCGGATCATTCCTCTCGTTCTCTCCGGCGGCTCGGGCACGCGACTGTGGCCGGTATCGCGCGAGAGCTTTCCCAAGCAGCTCTGGCCGTTGGTCGGCGAGCGGACAATGATCCAGGAGACCGTGCTGCGCGCGCACGGTCCGGGCTTCGGACCGCCGATCGTCGTCTGCAACCAGGAACACCGGTTCCTGATCGCCGAGCAACTCCGGGAGGCCGGCATCCCCGACGCGCGGATCGTGCTGGAGCCAGTCGGCCGCAACAGCGCCCCGGCAGTCGCCGCCGCGGCCCTGCTCGCCGCGGAGGATGATCCGGACGCGGTGCTATGGATGCTCGCGGCGGACCACGTCATCGTCGATATCCCGGCGCTGCACGCCGCGCTTGGTGCGGCGGCCGTGGCCGCGCGGCTCGGCCGGTTCGTGACCTTCGGCATGCAGCCGACCGCCCCGGAAACGGGGTTCGGCTACATCGAGGTCGGCGAGAAGCTGCCGGAGGCCCCCGGCGTGTATGGTCTCGCGCGCTTCCTGGAAAAACCGGACGCCGCCACCGCCGCGCGACTGATCGCCGACGGGCGGCACCTGTGGAACTCCGGCATGTTCGTCTTCACCGCCGGCGCGATGCTGGAGGAGCTGCAGCGCCACGCCCCGGACGTGCTGGCGGCGGTGCGCGAAGCGGTCGCCACGCGGCAGGTCGATCTGGATTTCATCCGGCTCGGCGAGAAGGCGTTCGCCGCCAGCCCGTCGATCAGCCTGGACTACGCCGTGGCCGAGCGGACCAGCCACGCCGCCGTCGTGCCGGCCGACATCGGCTGGTCGGACGTCGGCAGTTGGGACGCGCTGTGGGCGCTCGGCGAGAAGGACGCGGCGGGCAATGTCGCGATCGGCGACGTCATGCTGGAAGGGGCACAGAACTGCTACGTGCGCAGCGACGGCATGCTGGCCACAGTGGTCGGGCTGCAGGACGCGGTGGTGGTGGTGACCAAGGACGCGGTGCTGGCGATGCACCGCGACAAGGCGCAGGACGTGAAGAAGCTGGTCGACCGGCTGAAGGCGGCGAAGCGGTCGGAGGCGGTGCGGCATAGCCGGGTCTACCGCCCCTGGGGATTCTTCGAAGGCCTGACCCTGGACGAGCGGTTCCAGGTCAAGCGCATCATGGTCCGCCCCGGGCACAAGCTCTCGCTGCAGAAACATTTCCACCGGGCGGAACATTGGGTCGTGGTGCATGGCAGCGCGATCGTTACCCGCGACAAGGAGGAGTTGTTGGTGCGCGAGAACGAGAGCGTCTACCTGCCGCTCGGCTGCGTGCACCGGCTGGAGAACCCCGGCCGCATCCCGTTGACGCTGATCGAGGTTCAGTCCGGCGCCTATTTGGGCGAGGACGACATCGTCCGGCTAGAGGACACCTACGGCCGGAGCTGACGGCGGGCCGCGCCCTCGTCTGCCATCGGAGGCGGGACGCGGCGGCGAAGGTCACCGATCCGCCCGTGCCGCAGCCACGGACCAATCGGCGGACGTAGTCGCACCCGCTGCCTGGCAGGCCGGAAGAAACCGGCCAACATGGATCGCGGCGTGCCGGATGGCTGCCTCGGCCGGCAGATGCAGCCCATGGAACAGCGCCGCGACCAGTACCACCGCCGCGACCAGGCGACGCACCGGCAGTCGCGTCGGCAGCGGTCCCGCCAGCCGAGCCAGCGCGGCCGCGCCGGCCACCCCGACCAGGGCGCCCAGGACCACCTCGGGCAGCGAATGCACCCCCAGCGCCAGGCGGGAGATGCCGATCACAACGCCGGCCAGCACCGCGACCGGCAGGACGCTGGCAGGGCGGCCGCGCAGCAGCAGCGCGGCAAGCCCGCCGGCGACCACCGCAGCGACGGCGGCGTGGCCGCTCGGGCTGCGCATGTCGGCCGGACCGAACACCGGCGAGCAGGACAGGAACGCCAGCTTCAGCGCCAGCATCATAGCGGACGTGCCGGCGATCGCCGCCAGCCACGCCGCCGCCCCGCGCCGCCAGCCCTCGGCCGCCAGGACGCCGGACACAGCCAGGACCATCGGCAGGATCACCGCCTGATCGGCAAAATCTGTTAGGAAGTTCACACGATCCCTATGACAGGCGCGTGGCCGGCCTGCCAAGTGACTCGTTGCGATGCAGCGTTTCCGCTTGGCCGTGCCGTCGCCCGCGTCCAGGTCGCCCTCCGCTCCCGAAAAGCCCGGCGCGGCCAAACGGTGCCGACATCCGGATGACCCCGCTGTGGTCCGAGGCGCTGCCGGCCGAGGCCATGGCCGGGGCACTGGTCAAGGCAGCGCGGTATTCTCAGGCAGCGCGCCGGGGCACAGGGCTTTCTTTTCGAAGTGCCCCGGCACGCGGAACGTTTCGCGATTCGGCGCGATTTGACGAGGATTTTCCAGCACTTTTCTTGCCGTCCGACCCGGTTATAGTCGCCGGCCCTGCATCGCGGAGCGACCTCCCCCATGTCCAAGCATCCCGAGACCCTGGCCCTGCACGCCGGCTGGCGCAGCGACCCCACGACGCATGCCGTCGCAGTGCCGATCTATCAGACCACATCCTACCAGTTCGACAGTGCGGACCATGCCGCCAACCTGTTCGGGCTGCGGGAGCTGGGCAACATCTACACCCGCATCATGAACCCGACGGCCGACGTGTTCGAGCGGCGCCTCGCGGCGATCGAGGGCGGGGCTGCCGCGCTTGCGCTCGCCTCCGGCCAGGCGGCTTCGGCGTTCGCGGTGCAAAACCTGGCGCGCGCCGGCGACAACATCGTCAGCTCCACCGACCTGTATGGCGGCACCTGGAGCCTGTTCGCCCACACGCTGAAGGAACAGGGCATCGAGACGCGCTTCGTCGATCCCGAAGACCCCGAGGCGTTCGCGCGCGCCACCGACGACCGCACCCGCGCCTACTACGCCGAGACGCTGCCAAACCCGAAGCTGATCCCGTTCCCGATCGCCGAGGTCGCCGCGATCGGCCGCCGGTTCGGTATCCCGCTGATCGTGGACAACACCGCCGCGCCGATCCTGGTGAAGCCGTTCGAGCATGGCGCCGCAATCGTGGTCTATTCGGCGACGAAGTATATCGGCGGCCACGGCACCTCGATCGGCGGCGCGGTGGTCGATGGCGGCAACTTCGACTGGGCGGCGTGGCCGGAGCGCCAGCCCACGCTCAATACGCCCGATCCGCGCTATCACGGCGCGGTCTGGGCCGAGGCCGCGAAGCCGCTCGGGCCGATCGCCTATATCCTGAAGCTGCGCACCACCCTGCTGCGCGACCTTGGCGCCGCGCTGAGCCCGTTCAACGCGTTTCTGTTCCTGCAGGGGCTGGAGACGCTGCCGCTGCGCATCCGCGAGCACAGCCGCAACGCGCTCGCCGTGGCGAACTATCTGGCCGGGCACAAACAGGTCACGCGCGTCATCCATCCAGCGCATCACACCGGCTGGGCGGCGGACCGCACCGCCAAATACCTCCCGCATGGCCAGGGCGGGCTCGTCGGGTTCGAGCTGGCCGGCGGCACCGATGCAGGCCGTGCGTTCATCAACGCGCTGAAGCTGTTTTACCACGTCGCCAATATCGGCGATGCGCGCAGTCTGGCGATCCATCCGGCCAGCACGACGCATTCGCAGCTCACCGGCGACGAGCAGCTCGCCACCGGCGTGACGCCCGGCTACGTACGGCTCTCGGTCGGCATCGAGCATATCGACGACATTATTGCGGACTTGTCGCAGGCGCTGGAGGTTACAACCCGCCATGGGGGGCTGGCTGCGGAATGATACCGGCCAGTATGACCGATCGAACCGAGCACAGCCAGACGTAGTATTCGGCGTTGACGTTAAGGACCGTCGCTGTTGCCGGAACGCATCAGGTCCCCGTTGCTGATGCGAAACCGAGCGCGAGGCCAAACGGCTTAAGGCCTCGACAACCTGACCGCTTGCTCCGGCACGGCATCGCGCCGTTGCCGGACGCGAGCGACGCCGCGCCGACGTGCAACGCACGACCTGTGCGCCTGCCGCGTGCGGCCAGCGTGGAAGGGATCGCCCTACCGGCCCGCCTGCCCACCATCGTCGAAGTGGCGCGCATGCTCGTCGGCCAGGCAGGTTCCAATAGGCGGTCGCCTCAAAGGCGCCCCCGCCTATGCCGCCGTGAACGACGGACGCCGGGTCCACGCCGGCATCCCGCTGGGCCGCAACTGACGACGGAAACAACAATTTTCCCGTTGCCGCGCGCGCCCCATCACCCGACCGCGAGAGCGGTAGGTCCTTAGCTGAGCTTCCGTCTGAACATGCCCAACCCAACCAGACCGGAGCCGAGCAGCACGATTGCCGTCGGTTCCGGGATAGGATCGTTGTACTCGATACTGCCCAGGTATAGTGTTCCGGAGCCCCAATTGACCGGGTTCGCTACGGTCGAAACGAACTCCACCGTGTCGATACCGGACCAGTTTTCGGTGAAGGTCTTAAGCGTGCTGCCGGTGACGGTCAATACCGCCGAGTCCTTCAGAACACCCCCCAGAAATCCCTCCAAGGTGAAGGTAAGATTTGCATTTGTGGTTGCACCACGAAGAGCCAGGCCGTTGAAGTTGAAAGCTGTCGTCGTGCCGTTCCCAAACAATCCCCCCGTCACGCCGGTTTTGTATTGGAGATAAAGCACTGTCCCATTGGCTGGGTTGGTTGAATTGTAAACGTTTCCAGCGAGAGCTGTGCCGTTGTTGTACGAGCCTGACCAGCCAAAGAGCTGAATTCCCTGACTGGCGTTCGGGGTCGTGTTCTGCAGAAACTCCCCTGGGGCGCCGTTGCTGGCCAATCTTAGAACCGCGGGCGTGGTGGTATTCGTTTCCTGATAGACCCCGGCTGAAGAATAACCGGTCGCTCCAGGGAACAACGTATTGAACTCGCTTAGGCTGGAGACGTAGTCTTCCGAGTTGAAGTTAAGGGTCGTCGCTTTTGCCGGAGCGCACCAGATCACCGTCGCTGACGCGGCAGCCAGCGCAAGGCCAAATTTCCGATAAATCCTGCCATTCATGATCAAGCTCCTGTCGCCCCTTAAGCCCTGCAACGCGGTCCGCACCGCCCGGACACATAAGCAAGACTCGTGCCAACAAATGAAAACAAGGGGGTACGTGATAGCCGAATGAGACAGTGTAAAATTTACCGACACATTATCGCAGTTTCACGCAAGCCAGACCAGCCATCGGCATACCTGGCGGGAGGTGCGCCCGCTGGCCGCCGGCAGAAGCGGCCGTCGCGGTTTGCTGATCGCGCCGTCCTCGCGAATCGCCGCAGCGCTCCGCTATCGGATGCGCATGCGGTGGTCTGTCCTGTTGGTCGTTGCCTGTCTCGCGGTGCCGGTGCTGGCGCGCACGCAGCGCGGGACCCCGGCGAGCCCCGAACAGGTCGCTGCGTTGCGCGGCAAGTACCTGGTGGAGCGCGTCGCGCTCTGCGGCGACTGCCACACGCCGCGTGATGCGCAGGGCCGGCCGATCGCACGCAAGGCGCTGCAGGGCGCTCCGGTCGAGATCCGTCCGGTGCATGCTATCACGTTCGCCGAGCGTGCGCCGGCCATCGCCGGGCTGCCCGACTACACCGATGACCAGATGCTGATGTTCCTGCAGACCGGCCGTCGCCCGGACGGCTCGATGGCGCTGCCGCCGATGCCGGCCTACCGCCTGTCCTCGGCCGACGCGGACGCGATCGTTGCATACCTGAAAGACTTGCGCTAACGGAGGTCGATGCATGCTTGGTGGTCCGCCTCCGCGTCTGACCTGGTGCGGAGCGATCCGGCAGCCATCGTGGCCGCGCTGGCCGTGCGCCTGGTCGAAACCCATCCGCTGAACCTCGCCACCCAACTCCAGGCTTGGCGTACCGCGATCGACATCCTGCAAGGGGCGCTGGACGGCCTGCCCGGCGACTGGCGCGTGCTGCTGGAATATCCGCTGCTGCGCCTGCAACGGCGCATCGATGCCGTGCTGCTGTCCGACCGCGCCATACTGGTGCTCGAATTCAAAGTCGGCGCCACCGCGTTCACCAACGCCGACCGGCGGCAGGTCGAAGACTACGCGCTGGATCTGGTCGACTTCCACGCCGACAGCCGCGCCCATCCGATCGTGCCGATCCTCGTCGCCACCGAGGCGCGACCCACCGCGACGGCATGGCCGCTGCTGTGGCACGGCGTCGCGCCGGTGCTGGACGCGAGCGCCGCCACGCTGCCGGCGCTGCTGCACGACCTCGCCGTGCGCCTGCCCCGGCCGGCCCACACGCTGGACGCAAGCACGTGGGGGGCAGCGCCCTACCGCCCGGTGCCCACCATCGTCGAGGCGGCGCGCATGCTCTACAGCCGCAACGGCGTGGACGAGATCGCCGCAGCCCGCGCCGACGCCGGCAACCTGACCCGCACCAGCAATGCCATCCGCGCAGGCGTGGCGCATGCGCAGCGGACCTCTGCGCATGTTGTGCTATTCGTGACCGGCATCCCCGGCGCGGGCAAGACGCTGTGCGGGCTGAATGCCGTGTTCGGCTCGGATAACACGGGCGCCGCTTTCCTCACCGGCAACCTGCCGCTGGTGCATGTGCTGCGCGAGGCGCTGGCCCGCGACTCTGCCGCGCAAGGAAGCAGCCTCCGCATGGGGCGGCAGCGGACCGAAAGCGCGATCCAGCCGCTGAACGGATTCCTGAAGGACAACCTAGATCGACGCGAACCACCGCATGAGCATGTCCTCGTGTTCGACGAGGCGCAGCGTGCGTGGGATGCCGTGTTCGGCCGCCGCAAGTTCGGTCACGCCGACAGCGAGGCCGGTTTGTTCCTCGACATCATGCGCCGCCACGCGGACTGGGCGGTGATCGTGGCGCTGGTCGGCAACGGGCAGGAGATCAACACCGGCGAGGCCGGCCTGGCGGCCTGGGGCGAGGCGCTGGCGGCTCGCCCCGACTGGCGGGCGCACGCCGCGCCCTGCGTGCTGAGCGCCTCCGATCCGCGCCAGCGCCTGTTCGCCGAGCCGCCGGCCACGCTGACGCTCGATCCGGACCTGCACCTGACCGTGCCTGTGCGGGCGATCCGCTCGCCTGCCGGCGCGCCCTGGGTCGATGCGGTGCTTGCCGGTGACGCCCAAGCAGCCGCCGCGATCGCCGAGACCGCCGGCGGCGTGCCGTTCCTGCTGACCCGCTCGCTGGGGGCGATGCGGGCGGCGCTGCGGGGGCTGGCGCGCGGCTCGCGGCGGGCCGGGCTGGTGTGCAGCGCCGGGGCACGCCGGCTGGTAGCGGACGGGGTGTGGCCGAATTTTCCCCACCTTGACGCGGACACGGTGGCGCACTGGTTCCTGGCTCGCTGGCCCGACGACGTGCGCGCTTCCGACGCGCTGGAGCTGCCGGCGACTCAGTTCGCCTGCCAGGGGCTGGAGCTTGACCTGGTCGGGCTGTGCTGGGGCAATGACCTGATCCGCCGGGCTGGCCGGGCAGCGTGGGTCGCGCGCCGGTTCGCAGGCACGGACTGGCAGGAGCGGCGCGCCGAGGCGGCGGAAGCCTATTGCGTCAACACCTACCGCGTGCTGCTGACCCGCGCCCGCTATGAAACAGTGATCTGGGTCCCGCGCGGCGATGCCGCGGACCGCACCCGCCCGCCGGCGGAGTTCGACGCCATCGCCCGCTTCCTGCTGGACTGCGGTGCGCAGACCCTGGATGTCAAGCCCGTGTCCGAGCCGTTCCCCGAGTCCTTGCCAATGCTGCTGTGACGCTGCCGGCACACCGGCCATCTAAAAGAGCTGAGATTGGAACGTTGCTCGGGATACAAAAACATTTATCAGTGCTGTGGCCGGTCGGAAGCGGACGTATCGAACTTCAGAGCGAGCCCAGCGGCAACTTCGCGTTTCAAATCCTCACAGCCTGCTAGAGCACGATCCAGGTCCACCTGATTGGTCGAAATATCACGTAATGCGGAATAAATATCCCCAAGGACCGCAGAGATCATCTTATTTCTATTTATGCTGTCTGTACTGTTTCGTGCCGCGCCAACAGTTCGGGAAAACGCGGGGTCGCTGCCTATAATGCTTTCCATTGTCTGTTCGTCCCCCGCCTGCTCCAGGTCGGGGCGTATCGCGAAAATGGCCCAGCATACTTCAGCCCGCTGGTACTGAAGCCCCTGCCACGTGCCGCGATCGATCTTCGACGCCGATGCCGTCGCGCAGAACCCGACAACGACCAACGCGAGGCCGATGATACGCAGGAAGGGGCACATCGAGATCCATCCGCTAGATAGCGACGCCTGGTACATCGATTCTACGCAACCGCTCATATCCAACGAGCCGCGAATCGCCCCGGCTGGGCGAAGATAGTCTCAGCAGGCATCAGCCCAAATTAACGGCAAAGCTGTTATGCGACCTCAACGGTGTCAATAGGCGATGGGTCAGCTTCGATATGAAATTACGGCGACCGGACGGCCAGCGCGTCGCGCAGTGTGGGCCGGCCATGCTGTCCGGCCGCAGCGGTCCGGTCGGGTGCTATGTCCATTTCCGGCTGGACGGCGGTGCGCAGACCCTGCACGAGACAACCGTGTCCAAATCATCCGGCCATTCGGGCTACGTCCTCGCGCTGCTGCTGTTCGTCCTGCCTGCCGTCGCGCAGGCGGCCGACCTGAAGATCGCGACGTGGAATCTGGACTGGCTGACGGACCGACCGCCTGGCGACCCCGCCCTGCCCGCCGACGTTCATCCGCGCGAGCCGGCGGATTTTGATCGGTTGCGCGCCTATGCCGCCGAGCTGGATGCCGATGTCATCGCCCTGCAGGAAGTGGACGGCCGCACCGCCGTCGCGCGCGTGTTCCCGCCGGACCGCTACTCGATCCACCTGACCCGCGACCACGTGGTGCAGCGGGTCGGGTTCGCGGTGCGGCGCGGGCTGCGCTACACGATGAATCCCGACCTGGTTGCACTGGATACCGAGTCCAACCTGCGCAGCGGCGCGGACATCACGCTGCAACTGCCGCAAGGGCCGCTCCGCCTGCTCGCGGTGCATCTCAAGACCGGCTGCTTCGGCGGCGGCTTCGCACGCAGCCGGCGCCCCGCCTGCGCAACGCTGCGCGAGCAGGTGCCGGTGCTCGCCGACTGGATCGCCAGCCGCCAGGCGGAGGGCGTGCCTTTCGTCGTGCTCGGGGACTTCAACCGCCACATGGACAGAAGCGACCAGCTTTGGGCGGCGCTGCGCGGCACCGGCCCGCTGGCGCGCGCGACCGAGGGCGCCTCCAGCCCATGCTGGGGCAACGAGGCGTTCATCGACCACATCATCGCCGGCGGGCCGGCCCGGGCCTGGATAGAGCCAGGGACCTTGCGGGTGCTGACCTATCGCGAGACCGATCCGGCCTGGAAGGAGCGGCTGTCCGACCACTGCCCCGTCTCTGTGCGGTTCCTTGTGGGAACGGACGCCATCAGCCCATAATGATAAGCTGCAGGATGAGCCAGCCGAACTCCGTGACCACGCTGATCATTCTGTCAGGCCTTGGCTCAGCAGCGCGGATAAACGTAAGCCGCTTCAGTTAGCCGATCGGCATCCGACGGGGTCCTCCACGCAGCTACGCGGTCTGATCGGGCCAGCCGACTGACTGGCCGAACGAGAATGGTTCGGCCGTATGTAACCGTAACGTTGACGACGGTCAACGTTTAGGCTAGGCTCAAAGCTTGGTGTCAGGCGGGAACGATCTCCCGGCAAGCAATGTTGCGTATCCGAGGCAAAAAATGTCGATCGGCACATACGGACTTCAAAATCCAGGGCTTGGCCTGGGGCAAGGTGAGGAGTCGCGATCGTCCAAAAACGCGACCTGGCAAAGAACTCTGAAATGGTATCGATCGACGCCAGAGTTCATTCCATCTGGTCTCATATTGATAATGGTTACGTGTTCTCTCGTGTGGAACCATTTTGGCAGGATTTCATGTAGTCCGAATCTATTTCTTTTACTCGCCACCCCCGCACTATTGCTGACTTTTTCTGTCGTTTATTCCATAGGACGAAGCGGCACAAAAATTTCCGAGATTGCCTTCTATCTGGCACTGGCGCAGATATATGCCATCTTTTCAATCCGCATCTCCTACCTTTCTGTCGCCGCTGGCTATCCACTTATGGATACGACGCTAAACAATCTGGACGCCGCCCTTGGTTTCCGTTGGCTACAGTGGGCAGACTTCATAAAGAACTATCATTTATTTGTTTGGATACAACAAGTCGCCTATGATAGTTTTGTTTGGCAGCCGATTTTTATAGTCCCTGTCTTGGCAGTATGGAGACCACGCTGGCAGAATGCGGAGGTAATGACTGCCATGCTCATCGCGATAATGCTGACACTTTTTGTGGCCACGTTCGTTCCAGCGGTAGGCCCTGCCGATACACTGGGCCTGGGGCCACAGCCGACAGCAAACATCATCCGTATCCTGCGAGCCACGCCCGGCGCACAAGACCTGCCTTACCTCGGAATCGTAAGCTTTCCATCGTTTCACGCGGCCATGGCTGTTCTGTATGTCTATGCCTACCACGGGCTGCGCTGGGTGTTTAGGGTAGCCCTGGCCTTCAATATTCTGATGCTGATATCGACCTCATATATTGGAGACCACTATCTGATCGACATCGTCGCCGGGCTGGCCGTCGCGACGTTCGCCATCGCGGTTGCCCGCTATCTGGTGCCGGTTGGCACGGCCGGAACACCAAGCGGGGTTGCTCACAAACGATCCGGTTGACCGTGCCGCGCCAATGATAGCCGTCGTTGCCTATGCAGGCCGTCGGAACGGATAAAGAGATGCTCATTGGGGAGGCTTTTGTCATAGGTCATCCCGCAGGACATATCTTCGTCCAACCTGTCTGGTTTTTGGCCGATCCGGCCGGACAATACGCATTTGGCGTCGCACCGCCACAACGCCCGGCGGGCGAACGCCATCCAGCCTTCATGGAACGGGCTGCCCGATGCGTTCTTGCCGTCGGATTGACGCGCCGCTGTCTCGCTCGTGCAATGCACAAGTACCAACCCGGACAAGCGCGGGCGCGGGCAAGACAGGAGGCTCAACCATGAAACTCCACGGAGAGGCGGCGCTGGTCAGCGGCGGCGGATCGGGGCTGGGCGCCGCCACCGCGGCCCACCTGGCACGGCTCGGCTGCCGCGTGGCGCTGCTGGACATCAACCAGACAGCGGCGGAATACAGCGCGCGGCGGTTCGGCGGGCTCGGCCTGGGCTGCGACGTTAGCGACGGCCCGTCCGCCGAGGCCGCCATCGCCACCGCCCGCAGCGAACACGGACCGGCGCGCATTCTGGTCAACTGCGCCGGCATAGCCGCGGCCGGCCGCATCGTCGGGCGCGACGGCCCGATGCCGCTCGCCGCGTTCGAGCGCGTGGTGCGCGTCAACCTGGTCGGCACGTTCAACATGATCCGCCTCGCCGCCGCGGACATGGCCACGCTCGATCCGCTGGACGACGACGAGCGGGGGGTAATCGTCAACACCGCCTCGATCGCCGCCTATGAGGCGCAGGTCGGACAGTCCGCCTACGCCGCGTCGAAGGCGGGCGTGGTCGGGCTGACGCTGACCGCCGCGCGCGAACTCGCCGGGCTCGGCATCCGCGTGGTCAGCATCGCGCCCGGGCTGTTCGAGACCCCGATGGTGGCCGCCCTGCCACCCGAAGTGCAGCAAAGCCTCGGCGACAGCGTGCCCTATCCGGCCCGGCTCGGCCATCCGGAGGAGTTCGCCGCCCTGGTGGAGCACATCGCCGCCAACCACTATCTCAATGGCGAGACCATCCGCCTTGACGGCGCGCTGCGGATGGCGCCGCGCTGATATTGCCGGCGGTGGGCGGACCGCCCATCTGAAAAGCCGCATGGTGGTTGCGCCCGCAGCTTCGGCGTTCAAGCGCCACCGCGTGGGAAGCCTCGCGACGGTGGCCGGCCTGTGCGCTGTTGTGGCGGTGATGCTGACCCTGGTCAGCTATTCGGTGACGCTGTATCGCCTGTTCTGCCAGGCCACCGGTGCCGGCGGCACCACGCAGCGGGCGTCCGCTGCAACCTCACCGGTCTCCGACTGGGTTGTCACCGTATCGTTCAACACCGACACCGCGCCGGGGCTGCCATGGCGCTTCCGTCCGCTGCAGCGCCGGGTGCAGGTGCATCTCGGGCAGGAATCGCTGGCATTTTTCGAGGCGGAAAACCTGTCCGACCAGGCGCTGGTGGGCCACGCCACGTTCAACGTCACGCCCGACAAGGCCGGGCTGTATTTCAAGAAGATTCAATGCTTCTGCTTCACCGAGGAGCGGCTCGGCCCGCATCAACGGGTCGAGATGCCGGTAAGCTTCTTCGTCGATCCCGCGCTCGCCGCCGACCGCGGCACGCAGGACGTTCGCGAGATCACGCTGTCCTATACGTTCTTCCTGTCGCGCGATCCCACGGATGCGCAGGATCTGTCACGGTCCGGCACCGCTGGCCAGGGTAGCGAGGCGGGCCGGGTGATCGGTCGATAGCGGGTGGGTGACCAGCGGCTGGTGTGTGACAGGCACCGGGGACCACAAGAAACCCGCGCGCATCACGGAACAGTTTGTCCGATCGTTCCGAAGACCTGGCGCCAAGATCGAACCGGCGCCGGGCGTCCGGGCTACGCCGCCGCCTTGCCGCCGTTCTTCCGCGTCCGGCGGGCGCTGCGTTCAGGCGAGGGCGACGCGATCTCGTAAGGCTGGATAAGGCAGGCCTCGGACAAGCGCAGCTCCGACGCGAGGGTGCGAATCATGCCGATCGTCAGGCGGCGCCGGCGATTCATGATTTCCGACACCCGCCCGCTCGGGATGCCCAGCATTTCGCCAAGGCCGGTGCGGTCCAGCCCCAGTTCGTTCATCCGGACCTGGATCGCTTCGATCGGGTCCGGGAGCTCGATGGCATGGTGCCTGGCCTCAAAGTCGTTGACCAGGACCATGAGCACTTCCAGCCGGTCGCCGTCCGCCGTGCCGGGTTCCGCGCCCCAGAGGCGCCGGACCTCGGCAATGGCTGCCTCGTAGGCTGCCTCATCTCGGATCGGGACAATGTCCTGCATGGCCGTCTTTCCTTAAAGCTGCTTCAGCTTCTCGCCATTGCGCTTGGTTAGTTCGTCGTACTCCTGGTGGGTGCCAACCCAAAGCACCAAGACGCCGTGTCTGACGAAGTCGATCACGCAGACCAGCCTGTAGTGGTTTGCCTTGATGTCGAAAACGTACTTGCCGTGTGCAAGATCAACGTTGACGCCATAGTCTGCTTTGACGTCGCTATGTGTCTTCCACTCCGCGTTTGCTACGACATTGTACCAGGTCTTGAGCGGCTGCTCACTACTCTGCCTCCCCGGCATCTGCCAGTGCTCGCGGAGCGTCCTTCGGGAAACAACCCTCACGAGCGGGACCCGTCACGCCTCGCTCCCAAAATGGGAGAATTGCCGCTGCCTGTCAAGCCGCGCATCGCCCGTGGCTCCAGATGCCCGAGCGGCGTCTGACCCCAATCCATTGTCCATGCCTCCAGATCAGTTCCCGGACGGCCGGTTGGCCGCCCCAGAACTGAACATTCGGTTCGTTAATTAACCGATCCTTGCCGGCATGATGACGTAGCGTCCAGATATGGAATCAGACCCCGGCTACACGCCAATGCGTTGCTCAGACGACGGCGGTCGAGCAGGCCGCGCGGCCGATCGGCTTCATCGGCCACACCAGGATCGTAGCCGCACCGAGTGCACCACCCGGCTCAACGGTCGCGCCTGGCCGTCTCGTTCCCTGGATGACCGAACGCCCGCATCACAGCCAGCCCGTGCTTGAGATCGGCGATCAGGTCGTCAGGGTCCTCCAACCCGATATGCAGCCGCACCACCGGCCCCTCGAACCGGCCAGTGCCGGCCGAGCGGGCAATAAACCCGGTCGTCGGCAGCGCCAGGCTCTCATAGCCGCCCCAGGATGCGCCGATTCCGAACAGCTCCAACGCCTCGACGAACGCGTGGGTGCTGGCGACCGAGAACGCCGGCGTGAACTCGACCCCGAACAGGCTGCAGGCGCCGGTGAAATCCCGCCGCCAAAGCGCATGCCCGGGCGCACCGGGCAGCGCGGGATGCAGCACCTGCCGCACCTCCGGCCGCTTCGACAGCCAGTGGGCGATCTGCATCCCGGAGTCCATCTGCTCGCGCAGCCGCACCGCCATGGTGCGCATGCCGCGCAGCGTCAGCCAGCAATCGTCCGGACTGGCGTACTGGCCCAGCGCCGATGCCGCGTTGCGGACCGATTCCCAATTTTCGGTGCTGTTCACCGTGATCGCGCCGATCACGACGTCGGCGTGGCCGGCAGGGTATTTCGTGCCGGCCTGGATCGACACGTCCACCCCATGCCGGAACGGCTGGAAGTGATAGATCCCCCAGGTGTTGTCCATCAGCACCTTCGCCCCGCGCGCATGGGCGGCGCGGGCGATCGCCGGCACGTCCTGCACTTCGAACGTGTGGCTGCCCGGGCTTTCCGTGAACACGACGGCGGTGTTGGGGCGCAGCAGCGCCGCCATGCCCGCTTCGTCCGCCAGCGGATCGTAATACGTCGTCTCGACCCCGAATCCCTTCAGCAAATGGTCGGCGAAGGTGCGCGTCGGCTGGTACACCGAGTCCGGAATCAGGCAGTGATCGCCCGCCTTCAGGAAGGCGAGCAGCGCGGTGGTCACCGCCGCCAGCCCCGAGCTGACGATCTGGCACCGCGTGCCGCCTTCCACCACGGCGATCGCGTCCTCCAGCGCCCAATGCGTCTCGCTGCCGCCGAGGCCGTAGGTCAGAAACTGCTCATACCGCTTGCCCCAGGCCGCCTTGCGGTCGGCCATCGTGGGATACAGCACGGTCGAGCCGCGCAGCAGCGGCGGGTTGACGAAGCCGTGCACGCGTTTGCCCTTGCGCCCCACATGCGACAGCCTGGTGCGGAGCGCGAGCTTCGGCGGCGCGGCCTCGTCGTTCATCAGCGCGTCTCCACCGGCGTGTCCGACCGGCCGCCCCATTCGCTCCAGGACCCGTCATAGACGGCGCCCTCGGGCAGCCCCGCGACCCGCAGGCCGAGTGTCAGCACGCAGGCGGTGACGCCGGAGCCGCAGCTTGTCACCACTGGCCGGAAGCCGCTCGCGCCGGCCTCCGCCAGCCGCGCGCGCACCTCTTTCGGCGAGCGGAAGGTGGCATCGTCGTTCAACAATTCGGTGTAGGGCAGGTTGACCGCACCGGGAATGTGGCCGCTGCGCATGCCTTCGCGCGGCTCCGGCGTCTCGCCGGTGAAGCGCCCCTCGGCGCGCGCGTCCAGCACCAGCTCGTTGCGCGTGCGCGTGTTTTCGAGCATGTCGCCGATGCCGCGCAACCGGGCGGCACGGAAGTCGGGGCGGAAGGTGGCAGAAGCGGCCGCGGACGGTTCGCCGCTCTCGACCGGCCGGCCCTCGCGCTGCCATTTCGGCAGGCCGCCATCCAGCACCGCGGCCTGGTCGTGGCCGAACAGGCCCAGCAGCCACCAGCCCCGGGCGGCCGACATCAGGCCCTTCTGGTCGTAGAACACCACCCGGGTCTCGTTGCCGACCCCCAGCGCGCCGATCAGTGCGGCAAACCGAGCCGGCGAGGGCACCGTATGCGGCAGGCCGCTTTCCTTGTCGGACACTTCGTCGATGTCGAAGAAGCGGGCGCCGGGTATGTGCGTCCTGACGAACTCCGCCCGCCCATCCTTGCCCTCGGTTGGCAGGTACACCGTGGCGTCGAACACCACCAGGTCAGGTTTGCCGAGTTCGCCCGCCAGCCATTCGGCGGTCACCAACGGTTCCATCGTTTTTCCTTCTGTTCAGCTCGCCAGCGCGACAACGATCCGCCGGTTCTGCTTGCCTTTGTTCTCGATCTTCACGATCGTTACCGGACCGATTTCGTCGGTGCGCGCAACATGGGTGCCGCCACAGGGCGGCCGGCCCAGCGCAGCGCCCCCGAATCGCCGGGCTGGCCGCCGGAGCGGGCGTAAAACACGGTGCGGTCGAGCACGATGCCGTCCGGTCCGTTCGCCAATACAGCCGCGGTCATCTCGGCGAGCTGCGAATCGTCCAGAAACAGGCGCGCGGTCATGCAGCGGTCCACTGGCTGCGCAGCCAGTCGCGCCGCGCTGCCAGCCACAGCAGGGCGATCGCCGCCACCGAGTTGGGTACCGCGCCGGCCAATGCCGCCGCGATGGCCCGGTCCGCCGGCCAGACCCGGACGCGGATGTCCTCCTGTTCCGCCGCCATCCCCGCATAGCCGGCGATGCCGTCCGCGTTCGCCGCCGGCACACGGACCCGGCCCGCGAACAGCGTGCACAACTCGTCGGAGCCGCCCGCGGTCAGCAGGAATCGGCCGACATGCTCAAGCCGGTCGGTGGCGAGGTGCATCTCCTCCTGAATCTCACGGTATGCGGTGACCTCCGCCGATTCGCCGGCATCGCACAGCCCGGCCGGCATCTCGACCATCACCGGATCGAGCCCCGCTGCATAAGCCGGCAGGCGGAACTGCTCGATCAGCACCACGGCATCCTGCCACGGATCGTAGGGCAGGACCGCTGCGGCGTTCCCGCGACGCCAAAGTTCCCAGGTCTTGGTCCCCGACATCGCGCCGTCGAAGCGGCGATGGCGAAACCGCACCACGTCGAGCGGAAAGCGTCCGTCCCAGACGCGCTCGTCTGAGTCGATCTGGATATCGGGATGCGGCGACAGGCTGGGATGCGAGCGGGAGGGCATGACACCACCATAAAGCCACCCGGCCGTCGTGCCACCCCTTCCGTCCCTTTGGCCGTCCCTTTGGCCGTCCCTTTGGCCGTCCTTCGGGGTGGCGCCTGCGCAAGGGCGCCCGACCGTTGCGTCAGGCCAGCGCGTTGGTCACCAATTGCCGCAGCCTGGCGGCGCCGGCGGGACCCTTGATCGCCTCGCGCCAGCATGCCTCGGCGACGCGCTGATGCGCCGCGATGGCCTCCTCGGCGGAGGTGATCATGGCTACCCCGGTCTGCGAGGACGGATGGGCGTCCGGCCGGAACGGGTTGATCGCCAGGCTGACCCGGTCGCGGGCGCGGAGGATCTTGAAGGCTGAACTGGGTTCCGCGCCGGTCAGTAGGCCGAACTGCAGCCCCATCGGTTCGGTCTCCATCAACGCCGCCATGTTTTCCACCTCGGTGACTGCGACGTCGCGACACAGCCGGCGCAGGCGCTCGGAGGTGACGGCGGCGCCACCGATTCCCACCTGCAACATGCGCTGTACCGAGCCGATCGAGACCATCGCGATGATCCCAGGGCGGCGCATCGAGTACATCCGCTTGCGCGCCGCAAGGATGCCCATCACTTGCTCGGCCACGCTGCGCATCGGAATCCGGTCGGCGGTCGCCTGCTCGGCCACTTCATCGAACATCTGCGCCAGGGCTGCGTCGTAGGCATCGGAGGTTGTCAGGTAGCAGACCGGGCCGAAGAGCTGCAGAACCTGGTCCGCCGTCTCCTCGACCTGGCGCAGCCGTTCGAAATAACCGATTGGCCGGCTGTAGTATTCGACCCCGATTCCTAGCAGCGACAGCGGTGAGATCTTCAGCAGTTCAGCGAGGCGCTTGATCGTATCAAGCTTGATGACCTCACCCTTTTCGTAGCGATACAGCGCGGCGCGCGACACGCCAAGGCGCGCGGCAATCTCCTCCGCGCGCAGACCGGATTCCAGCCGGTACGCTCTGAGCTGCTGCCCGATCTCGGTGAACCGCATCGACATCCCGTTCGCTCCGCCACGCGATTCGTTCTACAACCGTCGCGTGGCCGCACCTTACCGGGGGGCCGTTCACTATTTCAAGCCCCTGTCCAAGCGTATGCGACTCATTCCGCGTGCGGGGCTCGGCAGTCACTCAACCGGAGTGGCGTGGCGGCCCGGATCGGCTGTCCCGCCAAGCCCTCCATCGCCTTGACAATGGCCGGGCCCGCCCGCCAGGCGCCGCAACCGGGTCGAGCATCCGCTGCGCAATGGCGGGGTTCGGCCGCGCGAGCGCCGTCTCCGATGCCGCTGATAAAGCGAGATTTAGTCCTTCTGGTGCAACCTGATGCGTGAATCTGGATCGAACCAGGTTCGGCGGCATCGTTGCAGCGCCACTCGTTAAGGCGATCGTCTTGGAGCCACCCGCCGCCCCAAACGCCCGGTCATACCCCGCCCGGTCATATCCCGAACCTCTGCCGCCAGCCCAGACCCGCCACCGTCTCGCCCGCCGGGCGGTATTCGCAGCCGACCCATCCGTGGTAGCCCAGTTCGTCGATCCGGCGGAGCACGAACGCCCAGCCGATTTCGCCCGTTCCAGGCTCGTTGCGCGCCGGCACGTCGGCGATCTGGATGTGGGCGATCACCGGCATGAGCTGCTCCATGCGCGTGGTAATGTCGCCCTGGGTTACCTGACAATGATAGACGTCGAACTGCAGGCCGAGCCGGTCGCGGCCGATCGCCTCCACCACCGCCGCGCCTTGTTCCTGCGTGCGCAGGAAGAAGCCCGGCATGTCGCGCTGGTTGATCGGCTCGATCACCAGCTTCACCCCGGCCTGCCGTGCCTGCCCGGCCGCCCAGTCCAGGTTGGCGGCGTACACGCTGGCCGCGGTCACCGGCGAGACATCCGCCGGCACGATGCCGGCCATGCAATGCACCAGGCCGCACCCGAGCGCCGCCGCATAGTCGAGCGCCCGCGCCACCCCGTCGCGAAACTCGGCCTGGCGCCCCGGCAGGGCGGTCAGCCCCCGTTCGCCCTTGCTCCAGTCGCCGGACGGGGCATTGAACAGCACTTGCACCAGGCCCGCCCCGTCCAGGCGCTTGCGCAGCTCGGCGGCCGGCCAGTCATAGGGAAACAGATACTCGACGGCGGTGAACCCGGCCTTGGCAGCCGCCTCGAACCGGTCGAGGAATGCCACTTCGTTGAACATCATCGAGAGATTGGCGGCGAAACGTGGCATGGACGTTCTCTCACAGACGTTGTCCAAGGCTACAAGCGGCCATACCCCTTGGCCAGTCGGGGCCACCCGGCAGGGGCCACGTTGAGGCAGGCATCGCGGAGAGCGCTGGCGGCATGAGAAGCGGATGATCGCGGAACGCGTGTTGATGTACTTGCTGCTGGGCGGGGTCGCGATCGGGTGCGCGCTCGTGCTGCATCCGTTCCTGTCCTCGCTGCTCTGGGCCGCCATCCTGGTGTACACCACATGGCCGATCTGCGAGTGGCTGCGCACGCGGCTGCGGCTGCGTCCGGGTGCGGCCGCCGGGTTGATGGTGACGCTGGTCGCGGTGGTGGTGGTGCTGCCCCTGGCGCTGGCCGCCCCGGGCAGCGCCGACGACGTCAACCAACTGCAGCACACGCTGCTCGCGTCGCTGCGCGGCGGGCTTCCGACCGCGCCTGGCTGGGTGTTCGCGATTCCCGTCGTGGGGCCGACCCTGGGTTCCTTGTGGGACCGCTGGGCCGCCGACATTTCGGTGATGGTCGATGCGCTGTCGCCCTATTTTGGCATTGTCATCGAGAACGGACTTGGCGTGCTGCTGGGCTTCGCCAACGGCGCGCTGCTGTTCTTGCTCGCGCTGTTCATTGCGTTTTTTTTCTACATCTACGGGGAGCCGCTGGCCGACCGGCTGGTCGTTATCCTGCGCCGCATCGCCGGAGCGCAGGCCGATCGGCTGATAATGGTCACCGGCGCGACCGTGCGCGGCGTGGTGTACGGCATCCTGGGCACCGCCATCGTGCAGGGCATTCTGACCACGTTCGGACTGTTCATCTCGGGGGTGCCGCGACCGCTGCTGCTGGGCACCGTGGCCGGGTTTCTGTCCGTGTTTCCGATCGGCGCGCCGCTGGTCTGGATCCCGGCGGCGATCTGGCTGATGGCCGACGGGCACCTGGGCTGGGGCATCTTCCTCGCCGTCTATGGCGGCGTGGCGATCTCCGGCGCCGACAGCGTGATCCGCCCCTGGTTCATCACCCGCGGCGCGCAATTGCCGTTTCTGCTGACCGTGCTCGGGGTGCTTGGCGGCGCGATCGCCTTCGGACTGCTCGGCATCTTCGTCGGCCCGGTGTTGCTGGGCGTCGGCTTTACGCTGGTGAAAGAATGGGCGCGCGTGGAGTCGCCCGTGCCCGAAGATCCCGGTGCCGATCTAACCGGAGGCGTAACCGGAGCCGTCATCGCCGGTTCGGAACACCTCCCGGCCCTCGGGCCGCGGACTGGCGCTGACCGTCAATAGAGACGCTGTTCGCCCCGCTGGCAGGCGGCACGGACGTGAAGCGTTCGGTGCGCTAGTACGGCTGGCCCGGCGTCCTCACCTCATTTGCGTTCGCAGCCTGGCCCCAGTGTGGAGGCAACCCCGGGCGGGAGGAGGGCTGCCTGGTATGCACCGACCTTGAGTGCGCACTCCCTATGTGCATATCCTTAGCCCATTGGAGCCGAGGCGCACCATGAACCAAGTAAGCAGGCGTCACGACGATGGGCCCAAACGGGCCACGAATGTGTCGTTGAGCGAGGCGCTGGTCTCCGAGGCACGAGATCTTGGGATCAATGTCTCCCGGGCCTGCGAAGAGGGGCTTGAGAGCGAGGTGCGCCGCAGGCGGGCAAAGCGCTGGCAAGAAGAAAATGCTGCTGGCTTTGTGGCGTGGAACGCTTACGTCGAGCGAAATGGTGTGCCGCTCGCCAGGTTTCGGAAATTCTGACCCGTGATGGCACGCTTCGACCTGTTCAGGCTGCCAGCCAATCAGGGTTACGTTGTCGATGTGCAGTCCGACCACGCCTCGGAGAAGGTGATGACCCGCGTTGTCGTCCCCTTGGTGCCCGTGGCGGACATTGGCAAGCCGATTGCCGGCCTGAATCCGGTGGTCCGTATCGGCGACTGTGACTACGCTTTCGTCGTGCAATCGCTGGCGACCCTGACATCTCGCGAGATGGGAGAGCGAGCAGGTTCGCTGCTGGCCGACCACGGTGATCGGTTCGCCTACGCGCTCGACATCCTGCTGACCGGATTCTGACTGTGAGTCACGGAGGACCGGGATCTGATGGCGGACGACGACGAGGAGAACAGGGGACCGCCGCGCAGCGCGCTTGTCGCGCTGGTTCTGATGGTCGCGCTGATCGTAGCGGTGGTGTTCGTCATGCACCGGCTGGGCGACGCGGCGCGTCTCCAGGACTGCGTCGCCTCCGGTCGCACTAACTGCGCACCGATCGACGCGGGGCGGCGCTGAGCGAACCGGCTCCGGCATCCTGCGGGCAGCAGCCGCACCACCCCTGCTGGGCAACAAGATTACGGGGAGGCATGCCGTCACGCTACTGGAATGGCTAACACTCTATTGTAACGCAGCAAGCTTAGATTCGGCTGAAGCTTCCTGAAGCATCACATCTATGTAAGAAAAAAGATCCTCTGGAACTATGCGCTCGTATTTGATCCTTATATTTTCTAATTCTTTTTGTATGTATTCAAACACACGCCCACCGCTATGTCTGGCAACGTGCGCCTCCGCATCCAAATATGCCTTAGAAACAAGAATTGACCAATCATCAATTACTATAGCACGAAGTCTTTTTCTGAGTTTAGCTAATCGCGCCTCGGTGAATGGGAGGCGATATCGAATCCTAATGGCCGTCTCAATTTGAATTATCTCCTTTACTAGTGGAATAACAAAATAATCGATCCCTATCTCCAGCGACTTGTGAAAAACGGCAAATCGCAGGCACTCTTTGCGTTCCACGTTGGCAGCAATTGCAGCAATGTGCTCTTTTGTTTTCGGTGCATACTTGGATTCTCTGATTGCTTTAGAGAACGCAGCGTCCGTTTTTTCACAAATAGCTAGTTCCAAGAGTTTTAAATCTCTGGCGGCGGAGGGATCGGCGTTATTCGAACCGCCCATTGACGCATTTACGGCCCGTGCCGCCGCCTCTATATACTTCTCCACTTGCTGCGGAGTCGGCCCGACGATAGCATCCCGCCCGGCGATAATGTCGCGAATCCGGACCGAAGGATCGCGACTGCTAGTCGGGCTGTCGTTCGTTGTCGCGAGAGGCGCTGTGCCCGCTTCGCCCTCGCTCATTTTTTTTTGGCGCCGCTCCCGCCGTCAAGTTGGTGAGCCTCGCGTCCCCGGTCTCGGCCCGTATGTCTCCCAGTTTTATACGACCGGTGGCGACGAGGTTGTTCACGAGGACGTTCACCTTGCCGACGATATCACCCACCTCGATGTCCGCGTCGCCTGTCTTGGCACCGCCGGCAACCGCCGAGCGAAGCACCTCTGCGTGCTGCGCGAGTTCGGGATCGTCGGAGAGACCGGCTTTTGTGAGCGCCTCGGCGAGCGCCGCTTGCGCCATCTCGGAGCGCGGCTCGTCCTCAACGCTTTGCACGGCACCGCCCTTACCAAGCTTGCGGACGATCAAGGACCGCAAAGCGTCATAGGCGTCGACGACAGCCCGACCGCCAATTTCGCCGGACTTGGCAAGTGCGCCGGCCACCAAGGACCCGATAATGCTGGCAAGGAACTCAACCATTGCACCACCAACTCCAACTGGAAATCGGACTGTAGCCCAACAGACAGCATGGCGAAGCTGCTTTTTTGCCTCCAAACGGTGACGCCGCTGGATGATGATGTCGGAATGCGTTACTAATCAATAGCTTGCATGTGCGGGGCTGTGCGGGGTGGGTTCACCTCATATTCGGTTGAAGGCGTTGCAGAATATCCTTCACCTGGGCAGGCGTCGGCAGAGCGGTAGGCAGGCGAAACAGGCGGACCTCGCCTGCGGCGCTCTGGTGGTCCTCGACCAGATCCCATCCCGGGCGAGGCGCCGCCAGGATCGCATCAATCTGGCGGTTTGCCGCCAGCGCCCCGGCGTCCCCCGAGTCGTCCACCACCAGCCACCCGATGCCGCTGTCGTCCAGCCACCTGACAAGCTCGCCCGTATCCGCAAAGCGCTCCTGGTATTGCGTGCCCATGAAGTTGCCGGTGCCTAATAGCTGAGTCCCGCGGAGCACGTAGTGCGTGCGCGCCGGATCAAGCTCGGCGAAGGCCGCGATCAGGGCGCCCTCGGCGCGTCCGGAACCGGCTATCAGCACCAGCGGGTTGCCGCCCTCCGCTTGCAGCACAAGCCGCGCCACACGGTCCATCCCGAACGGAGCGACGTGCGGCAGTTCCAGGATGGTTGCGGCATTGACCAGCAGCAGAAACGCCACCGCCGGCCCGCCCACGCGTTGCAGCCTTGGGATGACCTGCCGAACCAGAAACGCGAGCCCAAGCGCGGAAACCGCCACGGCGGCCGGCACCAGCGAGACCAGGTAGCGGGGGGTGATATAGGCCGGCGCCACGACCTGGAACAGCGCCATGGCCAGGACCGTGGCGGCCAGCGACGCCAGCATCTGGTCTCGGTCGCCATCGACCCGTCGTGCGGCCGCAACGACCCCGGCGACAAACCCGATCAAACCGATCACGCCAAGCGAGGGAACCAGGGCACGCGCATAGGCAGGAATGGCGCGGCCGGTGTAGTCCCATCCCCAGGCGTAATTGAAGCCGTCGGCGGCCATCCTGTAGGTGAAAGCATACCAGGGGACGGTAACGACCGCGATTGCGACGGCGGCCAGCCAGGCGCGCCAATCGAGCAGCGGCCGGGTATTGCGCGTGATGGCGGCATGCAGCAGCGGCAGCAGGGCCAGACCGAACCCGTTCCCCTTGGTCATGATGGCGCCGATCGCACACAGGGCGAACAGCGCGGCCCATCCCAGGCCGGGGCGGCGCGCAAACTGCGACCAGGTCAGCGCGGCACCCAGGACCCACAGCGCCAGGAATGTGTCCAGCATGACGGCGTCGAGCAGGAACAGAAGCACCGGCGAGGCCAGCACCACGAGGCCCGCGCAGAGCCCGGTGAGCCATCCCAGCCGCCGCTGCACCAGGATCGCCGGCCAGCCGCAGGCCACGCCGGCGATCACCGCCTGGAACGCCATTGCCGTGGCGCCCGACCGCCCAAACAGGCCGAACACGGCCGCCTGGACGATATAAAACATCGGCGGCCAGTGACCGATGGAAACACGAGGAAGGTGCGCGTAGTAATCCAACGCGTACCGAAGCGGGTTCGAGAACGGCGCCTCGCGCAGGTAATCGAGAATCAGCAACGAGTTGACGAAATGCGCCGCCTCGTCGTTGGTCAACCCGCGATCCGTCGAATATGCACCGACGCCGAGCTGGATGGCCACGCAGGCCGCGATGAAAGCTGCAAGAACGATTGCCGCGCCGCCGGCCTTCCTCATGTCGCAGGTTCCACGTCTTCGACCATTTTCTCGCGCGCCTCTTCACCGGGCCGGCAAGACCAGATCGGGGGCCACGGCGCCTTGGTCTACCGTCGTCCCCCGCCCTGATCCAGTTACGTCTCCGGTGCAGGCCTATGCCTTGCCGGGGAACGGGCTTTCGAACACCGCCGCCTTGCCCAGCTCGCGCTCGATCTCCAGCAACCGGTTGTATTTCGCGATCCGCTCGCTGCGGGACAGCGAGCCGGTCTTGATCTGGCCGCCGCCCATCGCGACCACGAAATCGGCGATGAACGAGTCCTCGGTCTCGCCCGAGCGGTGCGACACGACGTAGCGCCAGCCGGCGCGGCGACAGAGTTCGATCGCCTCGATGGTCTCGGTCACCGTGCCGATCTGGTTCAGCTTGATCAGCACCGCGTTGGTGGACCGCTCGGCGATGCCGCGGGCGATGAACCTGGTGTTGGTCACATACAGGTCGTCGCCGACGATTTGCGTCGTGGCGCCCAGCAGCGCGGTGTGCTCGGCGAAGCCGGCCCAGTCGTTCTCGCCCAGGCCATCCTCGATGGAGACCACCGGATAGGCCGCGACCCAGCGGGCAAACAGCTCGGTCATTTCGCGGCTGTTCTTGCGGCCACCACCCGATTTCGCCAGGTCGTACGAGCCGGCCGAGACGAAGGCGCTGGCGGCCGGGTCGAGCGCAATCGCGACCTGCTCACCGGGCTTCAGCCCGGCGGCCTTGATCGCCTCGACGATCAGCTCGCAGCCCGCTTCGTTGTTCGGCAGGTTGGGCGCGAAGCCGCCCTCGTCGCCGACCGCCGTGGACAGCCCGCGCTTGTGCAGGATCGCCTTGAGCGCGTGGAACACCTCCGCGCCGTAGCGCAGCGCCTCGCTGAAGCTGGGCGCGCCGTGGGGGACCAGCATGAACTCCTGGAAATCCAGCGAGTTGTCCGCGTGGGTGCCGCCGTTGATGACGTTCATCATCGGCACCGGCAGGCGCACCGCGCCCGGGCCGCCGAGATAGGCATACAGCGGCAGCCCGGAGGATTCCGCCGCCGCCCGCGCCACCGCCATGGACACGCCGAGGATGGCGTTGGCACCCAGCTTGGATTTGTCCGGCGTGCCGTCCAGCTCGATCATCGTGCGGTCGATCTCGGCCTGGCGCGCCGGGTCCTGGCCGATCAGCCTGGGGCCGATGGTCTCGACCACATTGGCGACCGCCTTCAGGACGCCCTTGCCGCCATACCGGGACTTGTCGCCATCCCGCAGCTCGATCGCTTCGTTCTCCCCGGTGGAGGCGCCCGACGGCACGGAGGCGCTGACCAGCGTGCCGTCCTCCAGGCCGATCTGCACCCGCACCGTCGGGTTGCCGCGCGAGTCGAGAATCTCCAGAGCGTCGATCAGATCAATGCGTGCAGCCATGGGTGTCTCCCCCTTGGTTAGGCTTATGGCCCCGGCGCCCGCGTCAGGGCTCGGCCGGTACCAGCAGGGCAATGCGGGTTGCGAGGACGTGACCAGCCGTCACGGAGGCGAGGCATAGAACCACGGACAGGACCACGTTGGCGAGTGCGCCGAACCACTGGTCGCCCCGCGCCAGCTCCAGCGTCTGCAGGCTGAACGATGAGAACGTGGTGAAGCCGCCGCACATCCCCACCATCACCAGCGTCCGGACCGCCTGGGGGGCCGGGATCAGGCCTTGGGACCCGGTCATGGTACCGAAGAAGCCGATGACGAAGCTGCCGAGCACGTTGATCAGGATGGTGCCCCAGGGGAACGACGGGCCCAGGAGCCGCACCACGGCGATGCCGAGCCAGTAGCGCGCCACCCCGCCCAGCGCGCTGCCAACGGCGACCATCACGTATCCAAGCATCCGGTCTCCCTCAAACAAAAAACCCGCCACAGAGCGGGTCGGTCCGGAGGGTTCCGGACAGGCTCCTGCTGCGGCATCCAGCGGCAGGAGTCATCAGCCCATCGTCGGCAGGGCGGTTTAGCGGATCTCCATCCCGGTTGGCGGACAGCGTAACGGGCGGGGGGAATGTCATCAAGTTC
>Ga0302196_10000793_pt1 | contig 29905 bp, 28 predicted proteins | sample II_Bog_N1_3_FD_198794 | JGI IMG/M metagenome (GOLD analysis project Ga0302196, IMG submission 198794) | Peat permafrost microbial communities from Stordalen Mire near Abisko, Sweden - II_Bog_N1_3 | ecosystem: Environmental > Terrestrial > Soil > Wetlands > Peat | place: Sweden: Abisko...
GATCCGGTTGGCGAAGCGCACCGCCACCTCGAGCCGCTCGGCGCTGACGTCGTGGAGCACCATCGTGGCCCCGCGGGTCCGGCGGGTGTTGACGGCGTCGAGCACCATCACCGGTCCGAACGACATGCCGCCCGCTCCGATCAGGCAGATACGGGGTCCCTGGTCCGTGCTCATCGCTCCTCCGTCTCCTCGGCCTGCCCGATGGTACCGGCCATGCCCGTGACGGTGTCGATCCACGACAGGTAGCCGGCACTGCCGGAGGCGACGGTGAGCACCACGACCTCGGGCGTGTCGTAGGGGTGGGCGGCCACGATGGCGTCCGTCACCGCCGGCGCCAGGTCGCCCCGGGTCTTCACCAGCACCAACCACTCCTCGGCCTGCTCGACCACCCCCTCCCACCAGTAGCGGCTGACCACCGGCCCGAGGCGCTGACCGCACGCCACCAGCCGGTCCTCCAAGAGCCGCCCGATGATCCCGTCCGCCCGGCCCGGGTCGTCGATGGTGAACTGGATCTGCACGTGGGACATGGCTCCACCCTCCGACTCGGCGCACGGCCAGGGTAGGGCGCCGCCCCGGTTCCGGCCCACCGGGACCGGCGTCTAACGTGCGCTACGTGGCTCACTCCCCCGGTCCGCTCGACGCCACCGCACTCGGCGCCGCCCGCGATGCCGCCCTGTCGAGGGCCCGGGACCTCGGGTGTTCCGACGCCGAGCTCCGGGTGGAGCGCCTCCGGTCCCAACAGGTCCGTCTGCGGGACGCCCGGCTCGAGGGTGCGGCCGACGACATCGAGCTTGGGATGGGAGTCCGGGTGGTCGTCGACGGGGCCATGGGCTTCGCCGCATCGGTGGCCACCGGAGGCGGCGCAGCCGCGGCGCTGGTCGACGAGGCGGTCGAGATGGCCCGCACCATCGCCCGGGCCGGTGGCGACCGCGTCGAGCTGGCCGACGAGCCCGGTCACGGTGCGGTGGCCTGGTCGTCCGCGTACGTCATCGATCCCGTCGACGTCCCCCTGGCCGAGAAGGTCGGACTCCTCTCGGAGTGGAGCGATCGGCTCCTGGCGTCGGGATCGGTCGACCACGTCACCGCCGACGTGCTGGCCGTGACCGAGGACAAGTACTACGCCGACCTGCGGGGGACCGAGGCCACCCAGCGCCGGGTGCGGGTCCATCCCACCGTCGAGGCGTTCGCCGTCGATCCCGACGGCGGGTTCGAGACCATGCGCACCGTGGCCCCGCCGGTGGGTCGGGGCTGGGAGTACCTCCACGGCGACGGCTGGGACTGGGACGCCGAGCTGGCCGCCGTGCCCGGGCTGCTGGCCGACAAGGTCCGCGCCCCGTCGATCGTGGCCGGAACCTACGACCTCGTCGTCGATCCCACCAATCTCTGGCTGACCATCCACGAGTCGATCGGGCACGCCACCGAGCTGGACCGGGCCATGGGGTACGAGGCGGCCTATGCCGGGACCTCGTTTGCCACCTTCGACCAGCTCGGGTCGCTGCGCTACGGGTCCGAGATCATGCACGTCACCGGGGACCGCACCACGCCGCACGGGCTGGCCACCGTGGCCATCGACGACGAGGGGGTGCCCGGGCAGTCGTTCGACCTGGTCCGGGGCGGGATCCTGGTCGGCTACCAACTGGACCGGTCCATCGCCGCCATCAGCGGCCTCGGAGCGTCCAACGGCTGCGCCTTCGCCGATTCCCCGCTCCACGTCCCGATCCAGCGGATGGCCAACGTCTCCCTCCAGCCGTCCGAGGGCGGGGGCCCGACCACCGACGAGCTGATCGGTGGCGTCGACCGGGGCCTCTACATCGTCGGCGACAAGAGCTGGTCCATCGACATGCAGCGGTACAACTTCCAGTTCACCGGCCAGCGCTTCTTCCGTATCGAGGGCGGGCGGCTGGCCGGCCAGGTGCGGGACGTCGCCTACCAGGCCACCACCACCGAGTTCTGGGGTTCCATGGAGGCGGTCGGCGGACGGTCGACCTATCTCCTCGGGGGAGCGTTCAACTGCGGCAAGGGCCAGCCCGGACAGGTGGCGCCGGTCTCCCACGGCTGCCCTTCGGTCCTCGTGCGGGGCGTGCGGGTCCTCAACGCCCGCGAGGAGTCGGGCCGGTGAGCGCCGGGACGACGGGAGGGGACTGGCTCCCACCGCCCCAGGACGTGGTGGAGCAGGCCCTCGCCGCGGCGGCGCCCGGAAGCGACCACTGCGTGGTGATCGTGGAGGAGACCAGCGAGGTCGAGGTCCGCTACGCCAACAGCACCACCACCACCAACGGGAGCCGGCGGGACCGGCGGGTCACGGTGATCAGCATGCGCCAGGTCGACGGCGGTGTGTCCGCCGGGGTGGCCCGGCGGGGCGGGGACGTGGACGTGGCCGAGCTCGCGGACGCGGCCGAACGGGACGCGGCGGAGTCCCCCCCGGCCGACGACGCCTTCCCGTTGCTGCTCCCCGGCGAGGCCCATGCGTCGTCCGGGGCCAGGCAACGGTTCGACGCCCCACCGGCCCGCACCGAGCTGTCGGTGCTGTCCGGCGTGCTCACCGGCCTGTCGCACTCGTTCGGCCGTGCCCGCCCGGCCGGCCACGTGCTGGCCGGGTTCGCCGAGCACCGCCAGACCACCGAGTACTTGGGGACCTCCACCGGCCTGCGCTTGGCTCACGCCCAACCGCAGGGGGCCCTGCACCTGGTGGCCCGGAGTGCCGACGGCACTGACTCCACCTGGGCCGGTGCCGGCACCACCGACTTCTCCGACGTCTCGGTCGAAGGGCTCTACGCCGGCCTGGAACAACGGCTGGCCTGGGGGGCCCGGCGACTGGAGCAGCCCGCCGGGCGCTACGAGGTGCTCCTGCCCCCTTCCGCCGTCGGCGACCTCATGGTGTCGCTGGCCTACGAGCTGAGCGGGCGGAACGCCGAGGACGGGAGGACGGTCTTCTCCCTGCCGGGCGGCGGGACCCGCGTGGGCCAGCGGCTCTCGACGCTCCCCTTCGACCTCCGCAGCGATCCATCCGAGCCCGGACTGGAGTGCGCGTCGTTCCTCACCACCACGTCGTCCTCGGCCGACACCTCGGTCTTCGACAACGGCCTCCGACTGGACCGCACCGACTGGATCGCCGGCGGGAGCCTCGACCGCCTCCGCTACCACCGGGCCGGGGCGGCGCGCTCGGGCACGACGGCGGCGGGCTTCATCGGCAACCTCACCCTGGAGGTCGACGGAGCCGCCGGGTCGCTGGAGGACCTGGTGTCACGGACCGAGCGCGGCCTCCTTTTGACCTGCCTCTGGTACATCCGGGAGGTCGACCCGGCCACCATGCTGCTCACCGGCCTCACCCGTGACGGCGTGTACGTGGTGGAGGACGGGAAGGTGATCGGGGCGGCCAACAACTTCCGCTTCAACGAGAGCCCGGTCGACCTCCTGGCCCGGGTCACCGAGGTGGGCACCAGCGTGCGGGCCCTCGGGCGGGAGTTCGGCGAGTACTTCAATCGCACCCGTATGCCCCCCATCCGGGTGCCCGACTTCAACATGAGCTCGGTGAGCCAGGCCAGCTGATCCGGCCCCGCCCGGGCCGGCGGGGTCCGGGTCGTTCCGGAGCGCCCCGGGCCCCTCAGGGCCGTGTTGAGAGCAAAATAACCACTCTCCGTGGTTTCTCTCCCACAGGTCCGAGTGATCCGGGTGGGTGACGTTCCCGTCCAGCATCCCAGTTCAGAAGGCATGCGCGGGCCTCCGGACCGAAGGATCCGGCATGCCCCCTGGGACCGTGACGATTACCGGTCCCGGCACGAGGCCGGTACATTGCCGCAGTCAGATCGCCGGGGCACCGTGCAGCCATCCTCCCACCCGGGCAGTGGGAAGCCTTTCTTCGCATGGCACCAGCGTGCCCCGAGGCGAACCATCCAACAGGAGATCCCGACACACGACACAGACATCACGGACACGAACAACCCGCGAGCACACCCGGCTCTTATAGCCAGGCCGCAGCACCCTTCCCGGTGCCCGGCTGGGGCGTTGAATGCACAGACGTGGGGTCCACCCAACCAAAAGAGAGCCAGGACGACGTCGAGTGTCGACGCCCTCCTGACCGACCGAGGAAAGGTCACCCGTTATGCATTCCCCCGTCTTCTTTCGAAGTACCCGTACCCAGCGATCCGCCACGCAACCCCTGGCCACCCGTCACCCCCGGACCCCCTGGCGGTACCGGCGGGCCGGAGCCGTCACCGCCGTACTCCTGACGGCGCTGGCCCTCACCGGCGGCGCCTTCTCCCTGTCCGCCCGGGCCGGGGCCGGACCGACCACCGGATCCGGTATGCAACTCAACGCACCCATCGTGGGTGCGGCCGCCGCACCCGACGGGGCCGGCTACTGGCTGGTGGGCGCCGACGGCGGCGTCTTCACCTTCGGGCAAGTGGGCTTCTACGGCTCCACCGGCGGGCAGCACCTCAACGCTCCCATCGTGGGCATGGCCGCCACCCCTGACGGCCGTGGCTATTGGGAGGTGGCCTCGGACGGCGGCGTGTTCGCCTTCGGCGATGCCTCCTTCTACGGCTCCACCGGGGGCATCCAACTGAACAGGCCCATCGTGGGCATGGCCTCCACGACCGACGGCCGGGGCTACTGGCTGGTGGCCGCCGACGGCGGGGTGTTCGCCTTCGGCGACGCATCGTTCCACGGTTCGGCGGTCGCCCTGTCACCCACCAGCGCCGTCATCGGCATGGCCTCGAGTCCCGACGGCAGGGGATACTGGGAGGCGGCGGCCGACGGGTCCGTCTTCGCCTTCGGTGACGCCCCCTACGAGGGCGGCGCGTCCTCGGCGCAGCCCGTTGTCGGCATCAGCGCCCTCGGAACCGGCTACCGCCTGGTGGCCAGCGACGGCGGCATCTTCGACTTCGGAGGCGCTCCCTTCCTCGGCTCGACGGGCGGTCAGCACCTCAACAAGCCCATGATCGGGATCTCCTCGTCCGAGGGGGGCTACATCACCGTGGCCTCGGACGGCGGAGTCTTCAGCTACGGCAACTCCGGCTTCTACGGGTCGCTGGCCGGGAGCATCGTCTACGGCCCGGTGGCGCTGGCTCTCGACGTGGGAGCCGACGGCGTCACCGACTTCCAGCGTCAGGCGTGGTTCCGGGTCAACATGTGCGAGGAGGGCGGCCTGTGGAACGTCGACGGCCCGGTCTACAGCGGCGGGCTGGGGTTCAGCCACGCCAACTGGTCCACCTTCAACACGTTCGGCTATCCGGCCGATGCTGCGCAGGCCTCGGCGGAGCAGCAGATCCGGGTGGCCGTGGCCTTCGCCACCCGGTACTGGGGCAATCCGAATGCCGCGCCGGACCAGCACGGCTGCAGCGGCGGGTACTGACCCGGCGGCCGCCTGACCGCCGGCCCGGCGTCGCCGGTCAGTCCGGTGAGCCCATCCGCTCCAGCATGGCCGCCATGTGGCGGTGCACGAGATCGACCGCCTGCAGGGGTCGGATCATCACACGGAACTCGATGATCCGACCCTCGGGGTTGCACCGGATGATGTCCACGCCGTTGACGTATCTGCCCTCCATGGTCGTCTCGAACTCGAGCACCGCCGTGTCACCGGCAAGGACGGACTTGGTGTAGCGGAAGCTCCCGGCTGACGGCGTGCCACTGCCTGCGGGTGCGTCGCCGTGGTCGCCGGGGAAGGTCTGGGCCGCGGCCTCGAGGTACAGGGCGGTGACCGCCTTGCCCCTCTGGGGGGTGAAGACGATGGGCGAGTAGAACACCACGTCGTCGTCGAGCAGTGCATCGAGGCCCCCGGGCAGTTCCCCCCGCACGTGCGCCTGCCACTGCTCGACCACCTGCTCGATCACCGCTCCTCCACGGGCCCGACGGTAGCGCACCGACCCGGTCCGGACCGTCCGGTCCGGGAATGCGTCAGCCGCTGACCTGGTGCAGCTCGACCGAGATCTGATCGTCCTCGATCTCCCGGCCGGAGAACTCGCAGCCGAAGGCCTGGGCCACCCGGATGACCATCTCGGCGTTGGAGGCGGAGACAGCCATGTGACACGCCCCGTCGGTGACGAGGCGCTCCCACAGGACGCCGATCTCGAATCCCCGTTGGAATTCAGGGTCGTCGGTATCGAAGCGAAGGTCCGGTGCCATGCCGAGAACATCGTCACGTGACGGGGAACCCTTTAGCCCTCCGGACGGGTCCGGGTCGGCCCTCCACGCGGCCCGACCGGGACGCCTGGCCTAGAGTGTCGCCCGAGTCAGCGTTCCTGCCGTCCCGGGCCCGTCCGGAGGCGGCCCATCCGGGGGGGGTGGTGCCATGTCCGAGCTTCCACAGACCATGCCGGCGGCCGTTCTGCAACGGCCGGGCCAGGTGGTGGTGGAGCAGCGTCCGGTGCCCCTGCCGCGGCCCCACGAGGTGCTCGTGGAGGTGGACCACTGCGGGATCTGCGGGTCGGATGTCCACATGCTGCTCGACGGCTGGGGCGAGAAGGGGCTGGTGGCCGGGCACGAGTTCACCGGGACCATCGTGGCCATGGGCGACGACGTCACCGGGTGGGCTGTGGGCGAGGTGGTGGTGGGGGGCACGTCCCCCAAGTGCGGACACTGCCGCCGGTGCCTCGAGGGCAAGCCGTCGCAGTGTGAGAACCGCCAAGGGCCCATCGTCGACGGACACGACGGGGCCTTCGCCCGCTACGTCCTGGTCGGGGCGGCCTCACTCCTGCGACTGCCGGCCGGGCTCACGCCGCGCCAGGCGGCACTGGCCGAGCCCTTGGCCGTGGCCCTGCACGGCATCACCCGCTCGGGGGCGGCGCCGGGCGACCGGGTCATGGTCATCGGAGCCGGGCCCATCGGCGCCCTCTCTATCGCCGCCCTGGTGGCGCGGGGCATCGGACCGGTCATCGCCGTGGAGCCGGGAGCCCGCCGCAAGCAGCTGGCCCGCGAGCTCGGGGCGGACGAGGTGCTCGACCCCACCGACCTCGAGACCTTTCCCGCGTGGGAGCCCGAGCGGATCACCCACCGGGCCACCCACGTGGTGCTGGAGTGCTCGGGCAAGAAGGCGGCCATCGAGTCCGGCTTCCACCAGCTCGGTCGGGGCGGGACCCTCGTGCTCGTGGGGGCGGGGCTCGAGCACCCGGCCTTCGACCCCAACCGCTTCGTGCTCAACGAGCTCCATGTCGTCGGCTCCTTCGTCTACGACCTGGATGGCTTCGAGCGCGCCCTCGAGCTCCTGGCCTCCGACGGCTTTCCCACCGATCTGCTCATCGAGGCCGAGGACGTTCCCCTCGACCGGCTGTCCGAGGCCCTCACCGGGCTGGCCGAGGGCAGGCTGGCCGGCAAGGTGATGGTCGTCCCTCGTCTCGCCGGCCGGGGCGCAGACGCGAAGGAGGCCGTCTGATGGGCCACCCCTACTACCCGAGCGGTGTGCCCCGTTTCAACCACGTGGCCATGAGCATGCCCGCCGACCTGCTCGACGGCCCCCACCGCAAGGAGATCTGCCGGTTCTGGGGCGATGTCTTCGGATTCGACGAGATCGAGGTGATGACCGAGGACCGCCGCCGCCTGATCCTGTCGTGTGTGCACTGGGACCAGTTCATCTTTCTGATCGCCGAGGACCAGCCCATGGCGTGCCCCCGGATGGACCACTTCGGATTTTCGGTGGGCACCCTGTCCGAGTTGCAGGGGATCCAGGACCGGGCCCAGGCCTTCCGGTCCCATGACGACCGGGTCGACCTCATCGACCTCCACACCGACGACCAGGGCGTCGTGAAGATCCACTCGCTCTACGTCCGGTACCTCCTGCCGATGATGTGCGAGGTGCAGTGGTGGGAGTTCGCCCAGTGAGTCACGACGAGGCGGCCGACGGGCTCGAGGTGGGTGTGTTCGTCCCCCAGGGCTGGAAGTTGGAGTACACCGGATGGACCGGCGCCGACGCCTGGGAGCGATCGGTGGAGCTGGCCGAGCTGGCCGAGTCCCTGGGCTACGACCATCTCTGGGTCTACGACCACGTGGAGACGGTCCCGCTGCGCCGACCGACCCACGTCTTCGAGGCCTTCACCATGCTGGCCGCCCTCTCCCAACGGACCTCGAGGGTCCGGCTGGGCCAGCTGGTCAGCTGTGCCTCGTACCGCAACGCCGGACTGCTGGCCAAGGAGACCGCCTGCATCGACGTCTACTCCGGGGGACGGCTGATTCTCGGCATGGGGGCCGGATGGTTCCACGAGGAGTACCACTCCTACGGCTACGAGTACCTGTCGGACCGCCAGCGGCTGGCCGTTCTCGACGAGACCCTCGAGGTGGTGCGGCGCATGTGGACCGAGGAGACGGTGACCTTCGCCGGGGACCACCTCCACTTCGACGGGGCCTACTGCGATCCGAAGCCGATCCAGCAGCTGCCGGCCGTGCTGGTCGGTGGGGGCGGGGAGCAGATCAACCTCCGGATCGCCGCCCGACGCGCCGACATGACCAACTGGCAGGTGAGCCTGGAGGCCTTCCAGCGCAAGTCCCGACTGCTCGAGGAGTACTGCGGGGAGGTCGGGCGGGCGTTCGGGGCCATCCGCCGGACCCACGGCCCCGATTGCCGGCTGTTCGACACCGACGCCGCGTGCCGGGCGTGGTGCGAGTCCGAGGGAGGGGGTGGCCTGTGGGGTGGCACCCCGACCGATCAGTACCTGGCCGACAATCTGGTGGGGACGGTCGAACAGGTGGTGGAGAAGGCACAGGCCTTCGTGGACGCCGGCTGTCGCGGCCTCATCCTGTGGCTCCGGGACTTTCCCTCCGACGACACGCTCCGACGGTTCATGGCCGAGGTGGTCCCGGCCCTCACCGTCCGCTGAGCCGGCCGCTGAGCCGGCCGCTGAGCCGGCCGCTGACGGGAGGTGCCGCAGCCATCGGTCACCGGTCCGGGCGCACCGACCACGATTTTGGCACGGACCACGGTTGTTGGAATCCTGGTGGATCAGTAGGGTTTCACCGCGGTCTCCGGACCACGATCCGCTTCGCGTCGAGGAGGGGTGCATGAGGGCATGGAGCCGACGGCATGGTGATGGCACCCCGTACCGGTGGTCCACCGGTCGCCCACGGTGCGCCCGCCCGATGCGGGTACTGGCGCTGGTGGGAACGCTCCTGGTCGGGTCGGCAGCACTGGCGACCACGCCCGCCAACGCGGCGTCCGCCGTCCCCACGCCGGTGGGCCAGGCCAGTACCTCGTCCCGTGGGGTCACGGCCAAGACCATCAACGTGGTGTTCCCGGTGGTGTCGCTCAACTCACTGGCCGGCCAGGAAGGGTTCGCCCAGGACGCCGAGTACGGGGAGCAGACCAAGGCCATCGACTTCTATGTCGGCCAGATCAACAAGAGCGGAGGCATCCACGGCCGCAAGATCAATCCCATCATCACCAGCTACGACCCCACCAACGAGTCGGCCATGCGGGCCCTGTGCAAGACCTGGACCGAGGGATCGCCGGCCGCCTTCGCCGTGCTCGACGGCATCGGGGCCTGGTCGGGCGACAATCAGCTGTGCATCACCCAGGAGGGGCACACCCCGTTCATCGGGCAGTGGACGACGGTGACCGACTGGACCAACGAGGGCTCGCCCTATCTGTGGTGGACCGGGCCGGACCAGGCGGTCATCCTCCAGGCCGTGGTCAACTGGGGCCTGAGTGCCGATCTCCTTGCCGGGAAGAAGGTGGGGGTGGTGGTCGGCGACCGCGCCTCGGACCAACTGGCCCTGAAGGACTACCTGCTGCCCGATCTGAGTCGCGCCGGCATCACCCCGGTGGTCAAGACCATCGCCTCGGACCCGACCGACACAGCCACCACCGACGCCCAGGCGCCGCTGGTTGTGCAACAGCTCCGGAGCGCAGGGGTCACCTCGGTCATCCCCCTGATCCCGTTCAACGTCTTCTATCCGGTGCTGCAGGCCGAGACGAGCCAGAGCTACTACCCCAAACTGTTGCTGAGCGACTACGAGTCGAGCATCGAGGCGGCCCTCGGCCTCATGCCCATTCCCTACGAGCAGGCACTCAACGGCCAGGAGGGCCTCACCGTGGAGACACTGGGTGGCGGTACCACCCCGTCCAACTACACCGGTCCGCTGGGCTACGACCCCGGGGTCAAGGCGTGCTGGACCCCCTGGCACCAGGCCTACCCCCAGATCCCGCCGGGCAACACCACTGACTATCTGGAGCAACAAGGGCCCGTGGTCAGTTGGTGCCAGGTCATCACGCTCTTCGCCACCGCAGCCAAGGGGGCGGGCAGCGATCTCAACCGACGCACGTTCGTGACCGCTCTCTCCAGGATCAAGAACTTCCCGGGGACCTACACACCCGTTCTTAGCTTCGGGCCGAAGAAGCGCTACGGGCCGACGCTGTTCAAGATCGTGCAGCTGCGCAACAACGTCCCCCCGACCTCGGCTTGCCAGTTGACATCCCAGGGCAAGCCGCAGGGGACGTGCTGGGTGACCGTCAAACCCTTCGCCCCGTTGCCGACAGGCTGACCGTGCACCCCCGGCCTACCGTGCTGTCGTTCAGCCCCCGGCCTACCGTGCTGTCGTTCAGCCCCTGGCCTACCATGTCGCCATCGTGATCCAGGACACCCCCTCGAACTGCCGACGCCCATGAACGTCGGACACGCCACCGACGCCCCGTTGCTCGCCGTCCCCGACCGGGTGGCCCTGGTCGTGGACGACGAGGTCCTCACCTACCGCCAACTGGAGCACCGCATCCGACAGGTGGAGGTGGCCCTCACCGCGGCCGGGGTGGGGCCTGGGGACCGCGTGGCCCTGGTCAACCTGGGCAGCGCCCTCTCGGTGGCGACCATCTTCGGTGCAGCCCGGTTGGGAGCGGCCACGGCGCAGATGAACGCCTACCTGACCCCTGGCGAGCTGGGGCAGCTGGCCGAGTTGACGGGGACCCGGATCGGCGTGGCCGGCGACCGCTACGCCGAGAGCCTGGGGTCGGTCCTCGAGGGACCCGTGCTCGTCGAGGAACAGGTGTTCAGCGCCGCAGTGGACGAGGGCACCGAGCCGGCCAGCGTGGGCCGTGGGGCCGACACCGCACTCGTGCTGTTCACCAGTGGCACCACCGGACTCCCCAAGCCCATCCCCATCAGCCACGGCGTGGTCGCCGACCGGCTGGCCTTCTACGCCAAGCCCATCGACCCCGAGGTACCCCAGGTGGTCGACATGATGTCGGCCCCCATCTTCCACATCGCCGGGACCCTCGGGCTCTTCGTCTCGCTGCACCAGGGCAAGCAGATGGTCCTCCTGCCGAAGTTCGACCCCTCCCGGTGGCTGTCGCTGGTCGAGCGCCATCGGGTGACCCAGACCTTCGTGGTGCCCACCATGCTCCGTCGCATCCTCGACCACCCGGACTTCGCCGGCACCGATCTCAGCTCCTTGCGCTCGCTCAGCTACGGGGCCGCCGCCGCACCGGTGGAGCTCGTGCGCCGGGCCGTGGCCACGTTCCCCGAGGTCGACTTCTCCAACACCTTCGGCCAGACCGAGACGCTCGGCGCCTACGCCGCCCTGACCCCCGAGGACCACCGACGGGGGGACCGGTTCGATTCGGTCGGGCGCCCGCTTCCCGGGGTACAGCTCAAGATCGTCGAGCCCGGCACCGACCTCGAGGTGGAGCCGGGAGCCGTGGGCGAGTTCGTGGTGCGGGCCGACCAGAACACCACCACCGAGTGGCTCCACACCGGCGACACCGGTCGCCAGGACGACGAGGGCTACCTCTTCCTCGTCGGTCGGCTCTCCGACACCATCAACCGGGGTGGGGAGAAGTTCGGACCCATCGAGGTCGAGGAGGTCCTCCGCTCCCATCCGAGCGTGGTCGACGCCGGTGCCGTGGGCGTGCCCGATCCCGACCTCGGCGAGCGGGTGGGGGCCATGGTGGTGGTGTCCGAGCCGGTCTCGGTCGACACCCTGTTGCGCCACTGCTCCTCGGAGCTGGCCACCTACAAAGTGCCCGAGTACCTCGAGTTCGCCGACGAGCTACCGGTCACCGTGTTGGGCAAACCGGACCGCCTGGCCCTCCGGGCCCGGCTCGGTGGCGCCGAGCGGGTCGGACGGACCCCGTCCTGAACCCGGCGCCACCGGCCGCCGTGCCGCTGATGTCAGGCCGGAGGACCTGATCCCAGCTTCACCGATGCGGTGTGGGTCTGACCCGACTGGTCGGTCCACTGGAGTTGCACGGTGTCACCGGGGTGCTTCGGCTCCAGGAGGGTGCTGAGGTCGGTCGGTGAGGAGACGGTGGTCCCGTTGAGGCTGGTGATGGTGTCACCCACGACCACGCCAGCCTGTCCGGCCACCGATCCCGACAGCACCTGGGACACCACGGCACCCGTCGAGTTGGCGCTGCTGCCCGACCCTCCGAGGCTTCCCGAGCTGCCGAAGCCGCCCGAGCTCGACGAGCTGGACCCCACGCCGACCCCGAGGAACGCCGTCGGTCCGATGTGGATGGTCGACGAAGCCTGGCCCGCATCGATCTTCTTGGCCACGCTGAGGGCCGTCCCGATGGGGATGGCGTAGGCCTGGGTGGCCGTCGTCTGGAATCCGGAGCCCGTCGAGGCTGCGGTGTCCATGCCCAGGACCTGACCCTGGGCGTTGACCAGCGAGCCACCCGAATCACCCGGCTCGATGCCGGCGTTGACCTCGATGAGGCCGCTCAGGTTCTCGGCGTTGCCGCCACCGTCGTCGCTGGCCGTGATGGACTGGTCCAGAGCGGTGATCGAGCCTCCGGCCGCGCTCGGCGTGCCGCCGGTGCCGCCGGCGTTGCCGACGCCCACGATCGCTTCTCCCACCGAGGCCGCCCCGCTTCCGCTGGCCGTGCTCACGGTCTGGAGGCCGCTGGCCCCGGACAGCTGGATGACGGCGATGTCCCCGGTCCGGTCGTAGCCGACGACGCTGGCCGAGTAGGTCTTGCCGTTGCCCACGTCGGTGACGCTGATGCTGGTGGCCCCGTCGATCACGTGGTTGTTGGTGAGGATCTCACCCGTGGGGGTCAGGACCATGCCGGTGCCGGCAGCCTGCTCGTCCTCGTAGCTGAGGTTGGTGTTGATATCCACCAGCCCGGGCGAGACCTTGGCGGCGATGGAGGAGATGTCCGAGGGTGCGCCCGCTCCGGTGGAGGTGCCGCCCGAGGAGCCCGACCCCAACGACGAGGACCCGTTCCCCGACGAGCCCGAGCCGAACGAACCGCTCCCGGACGAGCCCGAGCCGAAGGGCGAGGATCCGCTCCCCGTGCTCCCACCCGAGCCGACCGAGGGGCTGGCGGCGGACGATGTCGTCGCGGTGGTGGGCCACACGGCATGGCCGATCCCCACGCCGGCCACGACAGCCACCACGACGACCACGGCGGCCAGGGATGCGGCCAGGCCGCTCCGCGCCTTGGACCGCCCCGACGGAGCGGCGGGAGCAGGAGCGGGGGCCGGCGGCCACCCGAGATACGGGGGGGCAGCCCCGGCGGCGCCGGCACCCCACGCCGACTGGGGTGGAGGGGTCCAGGTGCCGGCGGGGGGGGTCGGCGGGCCCGAGACCAGCGTCGGCTGTTCCCCGGTCGGGGGGTAGGCGCCGGTGGGGTCCCAGGGGGCCGGTGAGGTGGGGACGGGCACGGTCGCCCCCGGAGCTCCGGCCACCGGCGGAAGGGGAATGGCCCTCCCGTAGCGGGGATCGCCGTCGGTCCCCGGGGTCGTGGTCGAGGACGCCGTCGGCGCCGTCTCGGGGGTGACGGCGTCGTCGTCGCTCGGCGCCGCGGGGTCCACCGGCATCATCGGGTCCCAGTACTCGCTCATCTGCTTCCACCTTCCGCTTCTGCGTAGTTCCGAAGCCGAGCCGCCCCGTTGGCGGCCAACCTCACGACTCCATTGGAGGCGAGAGGGGTAAGGACACCATCAACTCCCCATATGAAGATCGTAAATTCGTCGGGGCCCGTGCCCCGCTCAGGCGTCGTCCGAACCGTCGGACCCTTCGGGAACGAGCTCGAAGAACTGTAGTGCCAGGGCTTCGAGCCCCACGGCGAACAGCGTCCACTCCCTCGGGGCGCCGTCGGGACCCGTGGCCCGGACGATGCCCGACATGTCGGACCCGTCGACCCGCTTGCGCAGGGCGCAGCCCTCGGCCAACGACTCGGCGGCGATGGCGAACTGCCGCAGGGTGAGACCCTCACTGAGCCGGAACCCCAACCGGTGGGCGACACCGGCATAGAGCTCCACGAACCGCTCGGTGAACTCCTCGTAGCCGGCCACCAGCGCCGCCTCGATTCGCGCCCGGTAGACGTAGGGGTCTCCCGCCGTGGCCAGCGCCCACACCCCGATCCACGTGGTCCAGTTGGGTGACCGTTCGAGCGCCTCCACATTGGCGGCCCCGGCCACCCGGCACAGCTCGGAGAGGCTCATCCAGCGGGACTCGGCCGAGGACAGATCGACCTGGCCGAGGAAGGAGGCCACGGCGGTCACGGTGTCCTCGATCTCGGCCCTGCTGTCATCAGACGCGATCGAGGCCAGGACGTCGGCCTGGAAGTCGGCCTGATTGACCCATACCCGCTTGATGACCGAGGCGTTGGTCAGTCGCAGCCCCCGCTCCCGCTGCACCCGGTCGAACACCCGTTTGAAGGTGAGCGACTCGCCACCATGGCCCAGTCCCTCCTCCTGGAGGATGGCGCGGCCGGAGTCGAGGAGGAGCTGGCGGAGCTCCTCACGGGTCTGCTTGGTCCGCCGGGCTGTCATCCCCCCGCGGCCGTGCCCCGCCGTCGGGTGACCCTCGTCCGTGTCCGTCATCGATCACCCTCTGCCCAGGATTCGCCCGGTCGATTCTAGTGGGCGGCAGCTCGGAAGCTGCAGCAGGAGGAGAATTTGCAATCACTAGTTGCAATCCAGGCGGCGATTGCGCATACTGCTCTCTACGGGCGGCGAATCCCTGACATCCAGAGGCGTGGCGCAACGGGGTGCACCCCGTGGGCACCAGGGGTGCCCACCAGGCCTGGTGGGCAGTAGGCCGGCGGCAGTAGGCCTGCCGATGTCGATCAGGCGGCCATGGGACATGGGGGGCCCGGCAGGGTGGCCACAGGCTGCCCGTTTCCGTCCCGATCAGGTGACCGGCGCGTTGCCCCCGTCGACCATCACGGTCATGCCCGTCACGTAGCCAGCTTCGTCCGACAGGAGGAACCGGACCACCGGTCCCACATCGTCCACGGGATCCCCCAGGCGACCAAGGGGGTGGCGGCCGAGCACCCGGTCGGCCATGGTGACGTCGGCCGCCATGGCCGCGGTGACCGCGGGTGACTCAGCCAGCGGTGCGACACAGTTCACGCGCACGCCGTCCCGGCCCCACTCCCGGGCCCACGACCGGGCCAGGCCCCGCACCGCGCCCTTGACCGCGGCGTAGGGGGCCAGCCGCATGGTGCCGCCGAATCCGGCCTCCGAGGTCAACAGGACCAGGCTCCCCCGGGTGACCACCAGGTGGGGATAGGCGTGGTGCGCCAGCCAGTAGGCCCCACGGACCGAGACCACGACATGGTCCCGGAGGTGGTCGAGCGGAACCTCGGCGGGAACCACCGGCACGGGCGAGCGCCCGCTGGTGGCGTTGTGCACCGCCCCGTCCAATCGACCCTCCCGCGCCACCGTCGCGGCCACGGCGGAGGCCACCGAGTCACCGTCGGCTACGTCGCACTCCACGAAGGTCCCGCGTCCCCCGGCCGCCGTGACCTCGGCGGCAACCTCCCGGCCCTCCGCCTGTCGGCGAGCCGCCACCCACACCGACCAACCGGCCGCCCCACAGGCGATGGCGATGCCCCGGCCCACCCCACCGCTGGCCCCGGTGACCAGCACGACGGGAGCATCCCCGGACGGCCTCACGAGTCCGACCCCACCCGGATCACGGCCGTGTTGATCCCGGGGGCGTCGGTGTCGAGCAGCATCGCCACCGCCCCGACCACATCGGCCACCGGGGTCCCGGTCCCCCCTCCCACGCGGGCCGACGTGGACACCACATGGAGCCGGACCCGACGGGACCGGTGCACGAGGGCCAGGGAGCGGACCATGACCTCGACGGCGTCGGCCACGGCGGACTCGAGTGACCAGCCGGCCGAGTCCTTGGCCTCGGGCCGCTCCGTCACCGCCACCACCTGGCCCCCTTCGGCACAGCGGTCGCACGCCACGTCGAGCGCGCAGAACCAGAGGGCGAACGAGGTCTCCAGCCGCGCCGACCACTCCTCGAGATCGAGCGTGACCACCGAGGAGGGCGCCACGGTCTCGGGCCAGACGGCCACCACCAGGCTGTCTACCGGGGCCACCGAGCGCTGGGCCTCCCGCCACGTCTCGATGACGGGGCTCGCCGTCCATGCCGGGTCGAGGACGACCGCCGGCAGCTCGTCCAATACGGCACCGAGCCCCTCGGCGATGGGCCGCACCGCCGGGGTGCCGATCACACGGGGGCGCTCCCTCACCTCCTGTCGTCCCCGGCTCCGTTCACCACCCTGGGATAGCACACCCCCGGTGTCCGAGACCGGGGCCACACGGGGTGCCCGAGGGGTTGCCCGCCACCGTCACCTCAGGAATGGCGGCGGGTGGTGATCGCCTCGGGCCAGCACCCGGAGCAGACGGCCTCCTGGCTGTCGGGATCGAACCAGGCTCCCCGCCAGGGATGGATCCAGGCCCCGCAGTTGAGGCAGACCTGGATGGCCGGACGGGATGCGAACCACGATCGTGGGCCCAGGGGACGTATCCCACCCAGTGTGGCCGAGGTGAACGGGACCTCTCGTGACCCCGGTGCGCCCTCGGGCTCGGTCTCGATCCACCATCCGGGGCGCCCGTGAACCATAGCCATCGCCGTACCGCCTCAGCCTCCACTGTGGTCCGCCGCCGATCGGTGCCGGTACTGGACCATCGGCACTATCGGCCCCCACCTTGACCCCACCCCGACCACCTGATCGGAAGTCGCCCACGCCGTAGGCTCGGCGCCATGGCACCCTCCGCTCCCACGGTCGAGCCGGCGGCACCCATCGTGCGCGGGCCCTTGCCCTGGGTGCGGGGCGGACTCGGCCTCCTGTCGGACCCCACCGCCTACTTCGCCCGGCAGCGGCGGTCGCACGGGGACACGTTCGTCGTCGAGGCCTTCGGCCACCGTCTCTTCTGCGTCTTCTCGCCCGAGGGCGTCCGGTCCCTCTACGCCCAACCCGAGGACAAGGCCAGCTTCGGCATCGCCACCTACCAGCTGATCAAGGCCAAGGTCCCCGTGGAGCTACTGCTCGGGCGGCGCAACCACCCGAAGACGCTGTTCGGAAGCCAACGGGTCGAGAGCTACCTCGATCACCTGAAGGAAGCCGTCGATCTCGAGCTGGTCCGGCTCGGGCCGGCAGGCACGTTCGAGATCTTCGCCGAGATGCGCCGGCTCGGTCACCGGCTGGGCCTGGCGTCGTGGGCCGGTAGCGAGGCGGCCTCGGAGCCGTATGTGGAGCGGCTCATTCCCCTGTTCGACCGCCTCGACAGTTCGGAGTCCTTCGTACGACCCGGGCAGGCCGCGCTGACCTGGGCCACCCGCAAGAGGCGGGAGTGGGCGGCCATGGGCGGGATCGAACGGATCTTCACCGAGATCATCGAGGGGCGCGCCGGGCGTCCGCCCGTCGATGACTTCCTGACCCAGATCCTCGAGTCCTACAGCGACCTGTCCGACGACGAGCGGGCGGTGGCCGCCGCCCGAGACGTGATCGTCATCCACATGGGCTCGCAGTCCAACCTCTACGCCGCGCTGGCCTGGACCCTCGTCAATCTGGTGCAACGCCCGGACCTGTTGGAGCGGGTGAGCGCGGGTGACGACGAGCTCCTCGACAGATGCGCCAACGAGTCCTGCGCCAGGTGCTCACGCCCATCGAGGTGGACACGGGCGCCGGCGCCTACCGCCTCGGCCCGGGGATCCTGCTGTGCACCATGCTCTCCTCCCACAACACCTCGGCCGCCCCGGGACTCGACCGCTTCGACCCCGACCACTACGAGGGCCGACGCCTGTCCCCGGGGGTTCCCCTCCCGACCAAGGAGCTGGTCAGCACCTTCGGCCACGGGGTGCACTCCTGCCCGGCGGCCCGCTTCTCCATCTCGGCCATCCGTGTGGCCACCCGGGGCCTCCTCGACCGGTACGAGCTGACCCCCCGGTTCACCCAGGCCGAGCCCCGCCGGCGTCAGATCGGTGGCGTGGCCCGGGCGGCCCGGCCGTGCCGCATCCGCTACCGGGAGCGTTGAGCCCCACAGCCATCAAGTCCCCGCAGCCGTGCCGTCCCCGCAGCCATCAAGTTCCAGGCCCCGATTCCGTTGACGACCTCCCGACCGTCAGCCATACTTCCTACTAACTCGGTAGCCTTCATAGAGAGGGAGGACGGTGCCGCTTCCCCACTTCTTCGTCATCGGCGCACCGAAAGCCGGGACCACGGCGCTCCATGCCGCCCTGGCCGGGCATCCCCAGCTCTACCTGTCTCCGGTCAAGGAGCCCAAGTACTTCCTGTGCGACGACCGCCCTCCTCCGAACCAGGGCGGGCCCGGGGATGCCCACAGCGCACTCGAGTGGGTCTGGGACCGCCGGCAGTACGAGGCGCTGTTCGCGGCGGCGCCGAGCGGAGCGTTGCGCGGCGAGAGCACGCCCCTCTACCTTGCCGACCCGGCCGCACACCAGCGGATCCACAGCACCGTGCCCGACGCCCGGCTGATCGTGGTCCTGCGCGACCCGGTGGACCGCGCCTACTCCAACTGGGCCCACCTGTGGGCGGACGGCCTCGAGACCATCGACGACTTCGTGGAGGCCTGTGCCGAGGAGCCCGCGCGCCGGGACGCCGGCTGGGCCCCGTTCTGGCGGTACCTCGAGACCGGGCTCTACGGCCGCCAGCTCCTCCACCTCTTCACCCTGTTCCCCCGGGACCAGGTCCACATCATCCGGTACATGGAGCTGGTGGATTCACCGTCGGCCACCCTCGACGGGGTGTGCCGGTTCCTCGGGGTGGAGGAGGGAGTGGTGACCGAGGTGCCGGCACGCAATGTGGGGGGCTACGTTCCCCCCACCGCTTACGCCAGGGTGCTGCGGGCCACCTTCCGGAGCGGTGCCTCCCTCGGTCGGCACTTCCCCCCACAGGTGTGGCGGAAGGCCAGCCTGCCCCTGCAGTGGCTGATCCAACGGACGCCCCAACACCGACCCGAGCTCCCGGCCGGCGATCGTGCCCGACTCGTCAGCCACTTCGCCGAGGACATCGACATCGTCGAGGAGGTCACCGGGTGGGACCTCCAGGCCTGGCGGACCTACCGCGAGGGGGGCACGTACTCGGTGCGCAAGTCATGGGCGCCGTCGCGCCGACTGGTCTCGTAGTACAGGCGCCTCCCGCCGTCGGGCAGGGTCAGCGACGAGACGTACCGTAGCGACCCCTGGCCGTCGCTTCCGCTCCCGATGCGCTCCGGCCCGGCCACCAGGCGTCCGGGGGAGGTTCCCCGAGCCAGGCCGGTGTGCTCCTCGGCATTGGCCTCCTTGGTCGCCCGCCCGTCGTAGTAGGCCAGCCACTCGGTCCCGTCGGGCACGACATCGGCCACCCGGGCGCCGCGCCCATCCCATCGTCCGGGCGTGCCGGCCAGGGCCACACCGTGCATCGTCCAGGCCAGGCCGTCGGCACTGGTGCCGTAGTGGGTGGTCATGCGGTCGGTGTCCTCGGGACGGTCGAGCGGGTGGCAGCAGAGCCACAGGTGCCACCCGCCGTCGATCACCTTGACCACCGGGTCCTTCACCCCCACGGTCTCGTCCCCGGGAAGCACGGTCCTGGCCGTGTCGGGGATGAAGAGCGACGGGTCGGCGGCGTCGAGGGCGTCCACCCGCCAGTGCTTGGTGCCCGGGGTGGCACAGCTCACGTAGAGGCGCCACGAGCCGTCGGCCCGGGCCACCAGGGCCGGCCGCTCCAGGGAGTCGCAGTCGAAGTCCTCACGGTCCAGGACCGCCACGGTCTCGAAGCGCTCACCATCCCGGGAGCGGGCCACCACGTTGGCGTAGCCCCGACCCACGCCGATGGGCCGACGCAGCCGGTAGGCCAGCCAGTAGGTGCCGTCCCCCGCCAGAGCCGCGCTCGGGGCACCGACCCAGTAGCCGGGGCCCTCGCCGGGGGGCTCGACGACCACGGTGGCCGAGTCCGGTGACGGGACGGGCAGAGGGTTGCCAGTGGCCATCGTCTCGGTGCACCCCTCTCTCGGTCGCCGCCCTCGACCGGAGGACTCCGTGAATCTATCGTCCACGCCTGACCGCCCGCGACTCCGGCCCACCAACCCGGCCGACCGGCCACGCGGGCCGGGCCCGATCGACACGGGAATCGGCCCACCGGTATCGTCACGACCGGTGACACAACCTTCCCTTCCCGGCCGGGTCACCCACCCGACCGCCGACCCGTGCACCAGCGAGGGACCGACATGAAGAGCTACGAACGCTTCGACGGGGTCATCGCCCGCACCCAGGCCGAGTCCACGCCGTGGTGGCCTACCCCCGCCCATCCCGGTGAGGATGCCCCCAACGTGGTGGTCATCCTCCTCGACGACACCGGCTTCTCCCACCTGGGCTGCTACGGATCCGACCTGGCCACGCCCAGCATCGACCGCCTGGCCGCAGGTGGGCTCCGCTACACCAACTTCCACGTGACCCCCTTGTGCTCCCCCACCCGGGCCTCCCTCCTCACCGGGCGGAACCACCACTCCGTCGGCATGCGGTCGATCGCCAACTTCGACAGCGGCTACCCCCACATGCGCGGCCACATCAGCGACCACGCCGCCACGGTGGCCGAAGTGCTCCGGGACGAGGGGTACGCCACCTTCGCCGTAGGGAAGTGGCACCTGTGCGCCATGGACGACGCATCGGCGGCCGGGCCCTACGGCCAGTGGCCCTGCCAGCGGGGCTTCGACCGCTTCTACGGCTTCCTCGAGGGCGAGACCGACCAGTTCCACCCGGAGCTGGTCTACGACAACCACAGCGTCGAGCCCCCCGGCACCCCGGAGTCCGGCTACCACCTGAGCGAGGACCTCGTCGACCACGCCCTCCACTTCATCCACGACACCGTCTCCATCCGTCCCGACCGCCCGTTCTTCACCTACCTGGCCTTCGGGGCCATGCACGCACCCCACCAGGCCCCCCAGGCCCACCTGGACAAGTACCGGGGCCGCTTCGACGAGGGTTGGGACGTGGCCCGCGACCGATGGTTCGCCCGGCAACAGGAGATGGGCCTCCTGCCCCCGGAGACGGAGCTGGCCCCGAGGAACCCCGGTGTCGAGCCGTGGGCATCGCTGCCCGACAACCACCGGCGCCTGGCCGCCCGGCTGCAGGAGGCCTTCGCCGCCTTCCTCGAGCACACCGACGAGCAGATCGGACGGTTCGTGGCCGGCCTCGAGGAGTTGGGCCAGCTCGACAACACCCTCATCCTCCTGATGTCGGACAACGGCGCCAGCCAGGAGGGCGGGCCCTTCGGGGTCCTGCACGAGATGAAGTACTTCAACCTGGTGGCCGAGTCGCCCGACGAGGCCGTCGAGCGCCTCGACGACATCGGCGGGCCCCACAGCCACGCCAACTACCCGTGGGGCTGGGCCCAGGCCGGCAACACCCCGTTCAAGTGGTACAAGCAGAACACCCACGAGGGTGGCGTGCACGTACCCCTCATCGTGCACTGGCCGCGCCGCATCACCGACGCCGGCTCGCTCCGCCATCAGTTCCACCACGTGAGCGACATCGTCCCCACCATCTACGAGACCCTGGGGATCGAACCTCCGACCACCTACCGGGGCCTCGAGCAGATCCCGGTGTCGGGCACCTCACTGCACTACTCGTTCGACGCGCCCGACGAGCCCAGCCACAAGCGCATCCAGTACTTCGAGATGATGGGCCACCGCGCCATCTATGCCGACGGGTGGAAGGCGGTCACCCGCCACCAGCCCGGGGTGCCCTTCGACGACGACGACTGGGAGCTCTACCACCTCGATGAGGACCGGTCGGAGTGCAGGAACCTGGCCGCCGAGCAGCCGGAGCGGCTGGCCGAGCTGGTGGCGCTGTGGTGGCGGGAGGCCGAGGAGTACGGGGTCCTCCCCCTCGACGACCGCACCATCGAGCTCTTCTTCACCCGCTACCGCGACCGGTCCCCCCACCCCACCAGCCGCCGCTACTCCTACTACCCGCCGATGTCACCCCTTCCCGGCCAGGCCGCGCCTTCCCTCGGAGGGCGGGGCTGGGACATGGCGGCCACCGTCGACCGTCCCGAAGGCGCCAACGGTGTCCTGTACGCATCGGGCAACGAGAACTCGGGCGTCAGCCTGTTCCTCCAGGACGACCGGCTCGTCCTCGACTACAACTGCTTCGGGGACCATCACGTGGGGGTGTCGACCGGGCGTGTGCCGGTGGGCCCCTCGGTGATCGGCGTCCACTTCGTCCGCACCGGGCGGGGCGGCGAGGCGACCCTGCTCATCGACGGCGAGCCCAGCGGCACCCTCGCGGTGCCGTTCGTGATGACCATGATCTCGAGCGTCGGCCCCAGCGTGGGCTACGACCACGGGTCCCCGGTGAGCGAGCGCTACGCCGCGCCCTTCCCCTTCGAGGGGACCCTCCGGCGGCTGGACGTCGTCCTGGCCCGGCAGTCGCCGACGGCACAGGACGAGGAGAGCCTGGCCGCCGAACGGGCCGCCATGTCCCGCCAGTGATCGGCACCCGGCCGAGGGACGGTGGACCGGTCAGGCGGTGAACCGGGCCGAGGCGCCGGCGTCGACATCGATGACCGAGCCGGTGATGTGGCGGGCCCCCTCGGAGGCCAGGAACACCACGGCGGCGGTGATCTCCTCGGGCTCGAGCCACGGGACCGGTTGGACGTGCAGGGCGGTCATGCCGGGCTCGACGTCCTCTCGGGTGGGGTGTTCGAGGTCCGGCCGCATGAGACCGTAGAGGGTGTCGTTGTGGATCATGGGGGTCGAGACGTTGCCGGGGGCCACGGCATTGACCGTGACGCCGAAGGCGGCCAGCTCGAAGGCCACCGACTTCACCAGGCCGATTACCCCCCATTTGGAGGCCACGTAGGCGGGGATGCCCGGATTGGACGAACGGCCCATCATCGACGAGACGCCGACGATGCGACCCCAGCGCTGGCGCCGCATGTGGGGAGCGACCGCCCGCATGGCATTGAACACGCCGGTCAGGTTGGTGTCGATGGTCTCGCTCCACTCGGCGGCGCTCATCGTGCAGATCGATCCCAGGGACGAGATGCCCGCGTTGGCCACCATGATGTCCACCGAGCCGAGATGGTCACGGGCCTCCTCCACGAAGGCCACCGTGGCGTCCAGGTCCCGGACGTCGGTCACCGACGACACGCAGCGCCGCCCCTGCTCCTCGACGAGGCGTACCGTCTCGGCCAGATCGTCACGGGTGCCGAGCGGGTAGCCCACACTGTCGAGGTCGTGGCAGAGGTCGCAGATGGCGATGTCGGCCCCGAGCCGGGCGAACTCGAGAGCATGCGAGCGGCCCTGGCCCCGGGCGCCTCCGGTGATCACGGCCACCCGCCCCGCAAAGGGCGGCCCGTCGCCGGCTCCGGCCGTCGCTGCCGACGTCCCGGTGGTCGCTTCCGTCATGCTGTCTCCCCCTGGTTCCCCTGTGCCGTCGCCGCACGTCGCGGCCGGTCGCTGCTGCCGTCACCGTAGCGGTCGGCCACGACCTCGGTCCCGGCGTCCCCCGTCGGACCGATGGACCCGGAGTGCATCCGGGGCGCATCCGGATGCTCAGTCGGCGCGTCCCCAGGTGTGCAGTACCAGGCGGTACTGCCGGTCCCACCGGTCGTAGGTCTCCCGGAGCGACGGCCCCGGCCACCCCTCCGGCACCAACGCGGTCGGGAGGAGCGGGTCGGCCTGCAGGTGGCGCAGGACCGCGGCCGACAGCACGAACCCCGGAGCCAGATCCTCCGGACCCGTCGGGGGAAGCGCCTCCATCCGGCCCTCCAGGCGCGTGGCCTCACGTTCCCAGGCGCCGAGGTCCCACAAGGCGGCGGCCAGCTCCCGCGGGTCCCCGTCGGGCGTGGCCGAGTAGACCTCGATGTCGGGGTCCGAGGCCGGGTCGGGACGCAGGTCGATGTTGTCCGGACGCAGCCACACCCCCTCTCGCTGTTCGGCCAGCCGGGCCCGGGCCAGGGCCCGGCGGCGGGCCGATCGGTCGTCGGCCGAGCGCCCCGAGGCCGTGACCACCACCATGCGCCACGACCCGTCCCAGGTTCGGGTCTCCCCCCGCCGACTGGCGTTCTGACGGTCCTGGCGGTCGAGCAGGTGGCCGGCCAGTCGGTAGCGGCCGGAGCCGTCGGATGTCACCTCGCCGACCGAGGCCATCCGGGACAGCGCCACCCGCGCCCGGTTCCCGTTGATGCCGAACAGCCCGGCCAGGTGGACCAGGTGGGAGACGGGTAGTTCCGGAGGGTCCTCACCCAGCAGGGCGCTGGCCAGGACGGACCGGGCCGTGAGGGGGGCATTACCTTCTTGCATCAGTTGTTCGATATCTGTAATATGCCATACATGTCACTGACCATGGTGGCCGATGCCGGGGTCCGTCCGGAGGTCTTCCCGACCGACCGGCTGATGGAGAACGGGATGGCCCGACCCGACATCCGCCACGACCTGCGCCGCATCGCCGACGGACGCAACGCCGTCACCGTGGTCTCGGTATGGCTCTGGGTGGCCGTGCTCATCGGTGGGTCCGTGTGGATCGACCGCTGGTGGTCCTACCTGGTGGCCTTCGTCCTGATGGGTCCGGTGTACGCCCGGTTCGCCATCCTCATGCACGAGGCCGCGCACAAGCTGTTGTTCTCCAACAAGCGGGTCAACGACTGGGTGGGCACCTGGCTGCTGGCCTATCCCACCTGGACGCCGATCTCCATCTACCGGCGGGGCCACTTCGCCCACCACAAAGAGGAGTTCGGCCCACGCGAGCCCGACCTGGCCTTCTACGGCGGGTACCGGTGCGACCGCCGCACGCTGGCCCGACGCCTCGTTCGGGATGCGGTGGGCATTTCGGGGTGGAAGAACTTCACCCCGTTGTTCAAGGCCCTCCGCAAGAAGGCCACCCGTCGGGTGGCCGGCTCGATCCTCGGGGTGCAGGTGGTGCTGTGGGCCGTGCTGTGGGCCGCCACCGGACGGTGGTGGATCTACCCCCTGCTGTGGTGGCTGCCGTGGATGACCCAGTGGCGCGTAATCAACCGGCTGCGGGCCATCGCCGAGCACGGGGGCCTGGAGGCCGGTCAGGACCGCCGGGTGACCACCCACAACGTTCGCCAGTCCCTTCCGGCTCGGTTCTGGTTCGTGCCGTACAACACGGGGTGGCACCTGGCCCACCACGTGGACATGGGGATCCCCTTCCGCAACCTGCCGGCGTTCCACACCGAGTTGGAACGGGCCGGCTACATCACTGAGGGACTCACCTATCCCAACTACCGCTCGCTGTGGCGGGCCCTCGCCTCGGCCTCACCGGCGACGGCCTCACCGGGGACGGCCTCACCGGGGACGGCCTGACCACCGGCCCCCACCCGTCCCCGTCTCACACGGGGCGCTGTCGCATGGCCCGGTACCGACGCACCAGGGCGGCCGTGGAGGAGTCCTGGCCGGAGAGGTCGGGGACGGCGGTGTCGGTCAGGGTCGGGGCCAGCTGCATGGCCATGACCTTGCCCAGTTCCACGCCCCACTGATCGAACGAGTCGATGCCCCACACGGCCCCCTCGGTGAACACGGTGTGCTCGTAGAGGGCCACCAGCTGGCCCAGCACCGAGGGCGTGAGCTTGGGGGCGATGATGGTGGAACTCGGGTGGTTGCCCGGCATCACCTTGTGGGGCACCACCGCGGGTGCCGTGCCCTCGGCGGCCACCTCCTCGGCGGTGCGGCCGAAGGCCAGGACCTTGGCCTGGGCGAAGCAGTTGGACATGAGCAGGTCCTGCTGCTCCCCGTGCTCGTGGGTGGACTCACCGAACCCGATGAAGTCGCACGGGATCAGCTTGGTGCCCTGATGGATCAGTTGGTAGAAGGCGTGCTGGCCGTTCGTGCCCGGCTCGCCCCAGAAGATCTCCCCGGTCTGTCCCCACACCGGCGAGCCGTCGCGGCGGACCGACTTGCCGTTGGACTCCATGGTCAGCTGCTGCAGGTAGGCCGGGAAGCGGGCCAGGCGCTGGCTGTAGGGCAGTACGGCGTGGGTCTCCGCAGCGAACAGGTTGTCGTACCAGACGTTGAGCATGCCCTGGATGGCCGGCATGTTGGCCTCCAGCGGGGCGGTGGCGAAGTGTCGGTCGATGGCGTGGAAGCCGGCCAGCATGTCGGCGAAGGCCTCGGGGCCGATGGCCACCATGAGCGAGAAACCGATGGCCGAGTCGTAGGAGTACCGCCCACCCACCCAGTCCCAGAAGCCGAACATGTTGGCCGGGTCGATGCCGAACCGGGTGACCCCCTCCTCGTTGGTCGACACGGCCACGAAGTGCTTGGCCACGGCGTCGTCTCCCACGCCGAGTCCGTCGAGCAGCCACTGCCGTGCGGTGGCGGCGTTGGTCAGCGTCTCCAAGGTGGTGAAGGTCTTCGAGCTCACCACGAAGAGGGTCTCGGCCGGGTCGAGGTCGTGGGTCTTGTGGTACAGGTCGACGGGGTCGATGTTCGACACGAAGCGGCAGTCGATCCCGGGGTCGGCGTAGTCGCGTAGGGCCTCGTAGGCCATGGCCGGACCCAGGTCCGAGCCCCCGATGCCGATGTTGACCACGGCGCGGATCCTCCGTCCCGTGGCGCCCGTCCACTGCCCGCCGCGGATGGAGGTGGCCACCGAGCCCATCCGGTCCAGCACCTCGTGCACGTCGGCCACCACGTCCCGGCCGTCGACCTCGAGGCGGGAGCCCTTGGGCATCCGCAGGGCGATATGGAGGACGGCCCGGTCCTCGGTGGTGTTGATGTGCCGCCCGGCGAACATGGCGTCCCGACGCTCCTCCACCCCGGCCCGGCGGGCCACGGCCATCAGGGCACCGAGCGTCTCGGGCGTGGCGCGGTGCTTGGAGTAGTCGAGATAGAGGTCCCCGGCGGACACGGCCATCGTCGAGCCGCGACCGGGGTCCTCGTCGAACAGCTGGCGGAGGTGGCGGTGGCGGACGGCCTCGAAGTGGTCGGTGAGCGCCCGCCACTCCTCGGTGGCCGGTAGATCCACCACACCGTCGCCGGTCCCTGCTGTCGCGTCCATGCCGCTCCGTTCGCCCTGGGTCGATGATGCCGGCCAACCGGCGGCGGGCCCGACTGTGCCCACTCGGTCCTGCCTGCCTGAACGAGAAGATTACCCACCATTCACCTTTCAGTGACCTGACGATCGCGTCCCGTTCACCTGACCTTCCTAGGGTGCATTCGATGGGGCCCGACCGCGACATCCGCTGCATGCGCCCCGTCCGGCGCCCTCTGCCTCTCACGGCAACCTCACCCTGCGTGGCCACTCCACTGCACCGTCCGCACAACGACGGGGCCACCTGCGGCCGGCGTCGCCGGCCCGACGGCTCGGCGTGTCCCCTGTTCCGGGGGCCCGGTGGTTCCCGGTGACCCTGGCCCTGCGAACGACCGAGGACGGCATGCTGCCTCCCGAGGGCCATCCGACCATTCTGATCATCGACGACGACGCCCAGTCCCGTGAGTGGTTGGCCGCCACCCTGTCCGTCGAGGGATTCGACGTGGTCATGGCGGCCGACGGGTCCGAAGGCGTGGCCCAGGCGGCCACGGCCCAGCCCTCGCTGGTCCTGCTGGCCATGGAGCTGGGCGATGCCCAGGGCCTGTCCGTCTACCGCCGCATCTGCTCCATCTCGGCGGCACCGGTGATCATGGTCACGGCGCGCCACGACGAGCTCGACGCCGTGGTGGCGCTCGAGGCCGGCGCGGCCGACCACATCATCAAGCCCCCCCGCCCCCGCGAGCTCACGGCCCGTATCCGGGCCGTACTGCGCCGGGTCGGGAGCCCGACTCCCAACCCCGTGGTCGAACCGCCGGTCAGCGTGTACGACCTGGGGCCGGTGCGCATCGACATCCCCCTGCGCCAGGTGGTGGTACGGGGCCAGGAGATCGAGCTGTCCCGCAAGGAGTTCGACCTCCTGACCCTGCTGGTGTCGGAGGCGGGCAACGTGGTCACCCGCAGCCAGTGCATGGAGCGGATCTGGCGTGACCGCACCAAGGCGGACAGTCGGACCCTGGACACCCACGTGAAGCGGCTGCGCAAGAAGGTCGAGCTCACGCCGGCGGAGCCCCGCCACGTGCTCACCGTGCGCGGGATCGGCTACCGCTTCAAGCCGTAGGGATCGGCGGGCTTCCCGCTGGGGCGCCGGACGGGGCAGGGAGGCCCGTCCCGGCCGATGACGCGAGCGTCGGGAACGCTGGTCCATCGATCTGGTGGGCGCCGGGCAGGGCGTCCACCAGCATTTTTCGCCGCTACCGCGGGTAGCGGCTCCATACCCGGGCCGAAGGTGCCCGACCCGTTCCCCCCGGGGATTCCTACCTCCAGGCTGCGCCGTGCCGTAGAATCACGGCGGCGATGGAGTTCGCCCTAACCGCCGTCACCGGCTGATGACTCCTACCGGAAGAGCACGAGACGCGAGACCGGAGGGAGCAACGATGCCGTCAACGGGACCGGGCCGGAGGCCTTCCCTTCCCGAGGCTCCGCTGCGGGTGGCGGCCATCGCCGTCGGTGGGGCCCTCGGCACCCTGGCCCGCTACGGGACCGACCGGGCCATCGTGGTGTCCCCCACCGGATTCCCCTGGGCCACGTTCGCCGTCAACGTGACGGGGTCGTTCGTGCTCGGCCTCATCGTCACCCTGGTGGTGGAGCGGTGGCCACCGACCCGCTTCGTGCGCCCCTTCGCCGCCATCGGGTTCTGCGGGGGGTTCACCACGTTCTCCACCCTGGCCGTCGAGACCGCACAGCGGGCCCAGCACGGGCATGTCGCCCTCGCCGCCGGCTACGTACTGGCTTCGCTGGGGGCGGGCCTGGCCGCCGCCGTGCTGGGGATGGCCGTGGCCCGGGGCCGTGTGCTCCCCGTACCCCGCGACCGCCCCGTCCCCGACCCCGACGACCTCGGCCCGCTCGCCACCCCACACGGCACCGATGAGGTCTCCCCGTGATCGTGGTCGGCGTGATGGCGGCCGGGGCCTGCGGGGCGGTCCTCCGCTACCTGGTCGACCACGGGGTCCAACGGCGGACCGGGGGCGAGTTCCCCTTCGGCACCCTGGTCATCAACGTCAGCGGCTCGTTCGTCCTCGGCATCCTGACCGGTGCGGCCCTCCACGACGGCGTCTCGGCAACCTGGCTCACCGTGGCCGGGACCGGCCTCATCGGCGCCTACACCACCTTCTCCACCTTCTCCTTCGACATCGTGCGCCTGGCCGAGGCCGACCGGTGGCGTCCGGCCGTGCTCAACGTGGTGGCGGGCATCGGTCTGGGCCTCGGCGCCGCGGCCCTGGGCCTGGCCGTGGGCTCGGCCCTCTGAACCGAGGCCGGATCCGCCCGACCCCGCTCCGGCCGGTGCCCACCCGGGCCCACCAGGCCCCGGTGGCCTCACCGCACGGCGCTGACCAGGGACGGCAGCGGATGCCCCGCAACGTTCACCAAAGGATCACCCCGGTGTCGCCCGTCGGACCCCCGCCGTTCATCTGACCTCCTTACTCTCCCTGCGGAGGTGTAGTGGGCCCATGACCACCGAAGGCGAGAGCATCAAGGTCCTCGTGGTGGAGGACGAGGAGTCCTACCGCCAGGCCCTCATGTCCGGCCTGGGGCGGGAGGGGTTCGAGGTGGAGGTGGCCGCTGACGGCTCCGCCGCCCTGCGCAGCTTCACCGAACGGCCTCCCGACATCGTCCTGCTCGACATCCTGCTGCCGGGGATGCGGGGCATCGAGGTGTGCCGTCGGATGCGGGAGCTGTCCCCGGT
>Ga0302196_10000798_pt1 | contig 29850 bp, 23 predicted proteins | sample II_Bog_N1_3_FD_198794 | JGI IMG/M metagenome (GOLD analysis project Ga0302196, IMG submission 198794) | Peat permafrost microbial communities from Stordalen Mire near Abisko, Sweden - II_Bog_N1_3 | ecosystem: Environmental > Terrestrial > Soil > Wetlands > Peat | place: Sweden: Abisko...
CCGAGGGTCGTCGCCCCGATCTGCAGGGACACGGTGGGCACCGCCTTCTCGAACATGTGCATCCGGTTCAGCGGCTCCATCAGGAGGGAGACCAGCCGGGCGTCGAGGAACAGGCAGAGGATGAGCGCCGCGCCGATCGCGATCACCGAACGCACCAGCGCCCCGCGCAGGTCCTGCAGGTGCTCCATGAAGGACTTGCGGGCCCCCCCGTCGTCGGTCTCGGCCTCGGGGGCGAATTCGGGATGGTCGGGAGGCATGGGTTCGAATTGAGACTATCGCGCACTCCGGGATGAGGTAAAGGGCAACGTGGCCGGCTGAATCTTTGGGGCGGACCGCATGGTCCATGCGCTGGTTCGACGTGGCACGGGCTTCCAGCCCGGGTAGGCGATGCCATGGGCCGGATGCCCCTGCTACGGCTGCGGATCCGTCTTCGCCGCGACCAGCCACCCGCTCCACCCGGACGCTAGCGGGCGCCCAAGCTCCGAAATACGAAGAACAGGATCACCAGCAAGAAAAGGAAGCCAAAGCCGACGAGCAGTCCCGCGGCCACCGGGGTCGCGTGGAGGCTCAGCTTCCAGCGCGGCGGCCGGAGCCGCGCCGAGTAGCCGCTGACCACCACCCGCTCCGGGGCGTCGAGGTCGGCCTTGAAGTCCGCCATGCTCGCATAGCGGTCGTCCGCCTTCCGCTGCAGCGCGTGCAGCACGATCTCCTCGGCCGCCGGGGAGAGCGCGGGGTTGAGCAGGCGCGGCGCGACGGGATCCCCGGTGGTCCGGCGGAAGGCCGAGCGCCACGCATCGTCGTCCTGCAGCGGGGTGGAGCCGGTGAGGAGCTCGTAGAGGACGGCGCCGAGGCAGTAGATGTCCGTGCGCTCGTCGATCAGGTCCTGCTCCACCTGCTCGGGCGCCATGTATTGAGGCGTCCCATACGGCGTCGCCAGCTTCGCCATGAAGGCGCGCCGCCGCATCGGCTTGGCCACCAGCCCGAAGTCGAGGACGCGCAGGGTCCGGTCGCTGCAGATCATGACGTTGCCCGGCTTGATGTCCCGGTGGACATAGCCCCAGGTGTGCATGAAGCCCACCGCCTCGGCCACCAGCGAAGTGATCTTGAGCGCATCGGCTTCCGGCAGCGGCCGGTGCTTGGCGGCGAGGCGGTCAAGCGTGCAGCCGCGCAGGAACTCCGTCACCAGGTAGGGCCGGGACTTCTCGCCGTCCACCGAGAGGAACCGGAGCAGCAGCGGGTGGCACAGCCGCGTGCCCACCTCCTCCTCGTTGCGAAAACGGGAGAAGCCCGCCGGGTCGCTCTCGATCTTGGAGAGCGGAACCTTCACCGCCACCTCGCCGCGCCCGTAGAGCAGGTCCTCGGCGCGGTAGATCGTCGCCATGCCGCTGCGGCCGACCACCTCCCGGATGATGAAGCGTCCATCGAGCACCTGGCCGAAGGGCAGCCGGGGATCGCTGGACTCCTCGATCGCGCCGGAAACCTCGGGCACCTCGCGGCAACAGGCCACCCCCGCCAGCGGGGCATCCGCGGCTCGTCCGGCCTGGTTGAGCTGGAGGGCGTGGTCGCTCAGGGGCTATTTCTTCGGCAGGGCGGCATCGAGCGCCAGGTTGAGCATGAGGACATTGACCCGCGCCTCACCGAGAAATCCCCACTGCCGCGGCTTGACGTACTGCTCGACCAGCGCGCTCACCTGGTCCGCGCCGACGCCGCGGGCCGAAGCCACGCGGGCGATCTGGAACCGCGCCGCCTCCGGGCTGATCTCGGGGTCGACGCCGCTCGCGGAGGCGAAAACCAGGTCGGCGGGCACCGGGGCGTTGTCCGGCAGGCGGCCCTCGGTCCGCAGGGTCTTGGCGTTCGCGTTGACGTTCGTCTGCAGCTGTGCGCTGGTCGGCCCCAGGTTGCTCCCGCCGGACGCGACCAGGCCCGAGGGCGAGGAACCGTAGGTGCAGGCGGAGGGCCGCGGCCAGAAGTACTTGTCGCCGGTGAACTGCTGGGCCATCCATTCGCTGCCGACGAGCTTGTCCCCGACGTGGACCAGGCTGCCGTTGGCCTGGTAGGGGAAGAGGACCTGAAAGAGGCCCGTCATGCACAGCGGGTAGAGCACGCCGCAGACGACGGTCCACAAGAGCGTCTGGAGGATGGACTGGAGGGTGATTTTTCCGATCATGGGAATTCCTTTCCTGGGCTTACGGGGCAAGGTGCAGGGGCACGATGATAAGGTCGATCAACTTGATGAAGATGAAGGGCACGATGACGCCGCCGGCACCGTAGAGCAGCATGTTCTTGCGCAGGATCACCTTGGCCCCGAGGGCCTGGTACTTCACCCCCTTGAGGGCCAGTGGAATCAGGGCGACGATCACCAGGGCGTTGAAGATGACCGCGCTGAGGATCGCGCTCTGGGGCGAGTGCAGGAACATGATGTTATACGAGTTGAGCGGGCCGAAATGGGCGCCGTTGGCCGCGTAAAGCAGGCCGAACATCGCGGGAATGATCGCGAAGTACTTGGAGACGTCGTTGGCGATGCTGAAGGTCGTCAGCGCGCCCCGGGTCATGAGCAGCTGCTTGCCGATCTCGACGACCTCGATCAGCTTGGTCGGGTTGCTGTCCAGGTCGACCATGTTGCCGGCCTCGCGGGCGGCCTGCGTGCCCGTGTTCATCGCCACCCCGACGTCGGCCTGGGCCAGCGCGGGGGCGTCGTTGGTGCCGTCCCCGATCATGGCGATCAGCTTGCCGCCCTCCTGCTCCTGGCGGATGCGCGCGAGCTTGTCCTCCGGCTTGGCCTCGGCGATGAAGTCGTCGACGCCGGCCTCAGCCGCGATCGCGGCCGCGGTCAAACGGTTGTCGCCGGTGATCATCACCGTCTTGACCCCCATCCGGCGGAGCTGGGCGAACCGCTCCTTGATCCCCCCCTTGACCACGTCCTTGAGGCAGATCACGCCCAGGATGCGCGGCCCATCGGCCACGACCAGCGGCGTCGCGCCCTGCCGGGAAATTTCGTCGACCTTGTCGAAGACGGCCTTTTCCGCCTTCCCGCCGCGGTCCGTGACGTACTTGCGCACCGCCTCGGCCGCGCCCTTGCGGATGCTGCGGCTGCGCCCGTCCGCGCCCTCGCCGAAGTCCACTCCGCTCATGCGCGTCTGGGCGGTGAAGGGAACGAAGATGACCTCCCGGTCGGTGATGTCGCGGCCGCGAAGGTTGAACTTGTCCTTCGCCAGGGTGACGATCGAACGGCCTTCCGGCGTCTCGTCCGCCAGCGAGGCGAGCTGGGCGGCGTCGGCCAGCTCCTCCACCGTCACACCGGGGGCGGGGATGAAGTCGGAGGCCATGCGGTTGCCGAGGGTGATCGTGCCGGTCTTGTCGAGCAGCAGGACGTCGACGTCGCCGGCCGCCTCGACCGCCCGCCCGCTGGTCGCCAGGACGTTGCGGCGCATCAGCCGGTCGATGCCGGCGATGCCGATCGCGCTCAGCAGGCCGCCGATCGTGGTCGGGATCAGGCAGACGATGAGCGCCAGCAACACCGGGATCGTGGTGAGGACCACGCCCTTCTGCTGCGCCTGGCCCTCGTTGTAATGCGCCATCGGCGGCAGGGTGAAGACCACGATGATGAACAGCGCGGTCAGGCTGACCAGGACGACGTTGAGGGCGATCTCGTTCGGCGTCTTCTGCCGGCGGGCGCCCTCGATCATCTCGATCATCCGGTCGAGGAAGGAATTGCCCTCCTCGGCCGTGACGCGCACGACCACGCGGTCGCTGGTCACCTTCGTCCCGCCGGTCACGGCGCTGCGGTCGCCGCCGCTCTCGCGGACGACCGGCGCGGACTCGCCCGTGATGGCGGACTCATCCACCGTGGCGATGCCCTCGACGATTTCCCCGTCGGCGGCGATCAGGTCGCCCGCCACGCAGACGTAGAGGTCGCCGACCTTGAGGTCGCTGCTGGGCGACAGGACCTCCCGGCCGTCGACCAGCTTCTTCGCCATGGTCTTCGTGCGCATCTTCTTCAGGGCGTCGGCGTGGGCCTTCCCGCGGCCCTCGGCCATCGCCTCGGCGAAGTTGGCGAAGATGCAGGTGAACCACAGCCAGAGGCAGATCTGGACGTTGAACCGGTTGCACTGGCCGGGCAGGAAGAGGATGACCGTCGTCCAAATCGAGCCGAGCCAGACCACGAACATGACCAGGTTCTTGATCTCGTCCCGGGGGTTGAGTTTCCGGAAGGCGTCGAGGACGGCCTGGCGGATCAATGACCTGTAGTTGACCTCAAATTTTGCGCTCATGGTGAAAAGGTTCCGGTTGGGTTAAAAGGTGCGGCCGGCCAGCATCAGGCCGTGCTCGACCAGCGGGCCGAGGCAGATCGCGGGGAAGAAGGTCAGGGCCGCGACAATGACGATGACGCCGGTGAGGGTCAGGCCGAAGGTCCAGCCGTGGGTCGGCAGGGTGCCGGCGGAGGCCTCGACGGTCTTTTTCGCGGCCAGCCGGCCGACGATGGCCAGGGCGGCCGCAATCGGCGCGAACCGGCCGACGATGATCGCGATCCCCAGCGCCACGTCGTGCCAGGGCACATTGGCGTTCAGACCGGCAAAGGCGCTGCCGTTGTTGTTGGCCGCCTCCCCGTAGGCGTAGAGGATCTCGCTGAGCCCGTGAGGGCCGTTGTTCCCCAGCGTGTTGGCGACGACAGAGGGAATCATGCACGAGATGGCCGTCGGGATCAGGCAGGCGGCATTGGGCCCGAGCACGCCGATCACCGCCCAGGTCGCCTCCCACGCGCCGAGCTTTTTCCCGAGGTACTCCGGCGTTCGCCCGATCATCAGCCCGGCGATGAACACGGTGATGAGGATGTGGAAAAGCATGCAGTACATGCCGCAGCCGATGCCCCCGAAGAAGATCTCGCCGACCAGGATGTTCCACATCGGCATCAGGCCCGCCAGGGGCATCCAGCTGTCGTGCATCGAGTTGACCGAGCCGTTGTCGATCGCCGTGCACGCGGTGCCCCACATGACGCTGTTCATCACCCCAAACCGGGTTTCCTTGCCCTCCATGTTCGGATGAAAGGGCGCCGTGACGGGATTGGGCTGGGACTCCGCATACCAGGCGATCACGAAGGTCATGACAAAGAGGGCCAGCATCACCGAGAAGATCGTCCAGGCGTGCTTCTTGTTGCCGACCAGCAGGCCGAACATGAAGACCTGGGCCATCGGCACCACGATGATCGCCAGCATCTCCAGGAAGTCCGACAACGGGGTCGGATTCTCCAGCGGATGGGCGCTGTTCACGCCGTACCAGCCGCCGCCGTTGGTGAAGAGCTGCTTGCAGGACTCGAACGAAGCCACCGGGCCGATCGGGATCAGCTGGGTGTCCACCTTCGCATCGACCATGACGGGCTTGCCGTCCGGCCCGTTTACCGTGTTACCCTTGTCATCCGTCTTCGGAATCTGGGTGGTGTAGGGCTCGACGAGCTGCGCGGAGGGATAGGCCTTCCAGCTCTGCGGCACCCCCTGCCAGGCGAGTGGAATGGCCCAGAGGACGGAGAGCGGGATCACGATGTAGAGGAGGGCGCGGGTCAGGTCGGTCCAGAAATTGCCGATGGACTTGACCGTGGCCCGCTTCAGGGCGCGGCCGACCGCCACCAGGACCGCCAGCCCCACTGCCCCGCTCAGAAACTGGTGCACCGACAGCGCGACCGTTTGCGAGAAATTGCTCATGACCGCCTCCCCCGAATAGGACTGCCAGTCGGCGTTGCAGGTGAAACTCCAAGCCGTGTTGAAGGCCAGATGCCAGCTCAGGTTCGGCAGGCCCTGCGGATTGAGCGGCAGCCATTGCTGGGTGCTCAGGATCACGAACACCGCAAGAAACCCGATGATGGCCATGATCACGACCGCCCAAAGATAATTGAGCCACGACATTTCGGCGTCGGGCTGGGCGCCCGTGACCCGGTAGACCAGCCGCTCGACCGGGGCCAGCAGCGGGGACAGCAGGGTCCGCTCGCCGGTGAAGACCCGGAACATGTATCGGCCGACGATCGGGGTCAGGGCGATACCGAGGCCGAAGAAGAGGACTATCTGGAGGATTTCGTGGGCGTGCATGGCACTAGTGGGTGAAAAGGCGCTGATCGTTGCGCCCCCACTATGCCGGTTTCCGCCGTCCTCCGGTAGTAAATGCTGGGTCGGTTATCCTAAATAAGGCGTAAATTCCGGCAGGATCGCCACGCGGCGGACTTTCCAATGAAGCTCCAGACAAAATCTGCCCGTCAGCAAGGCCGCCAGTCCGATCCCGAGCAGTCCAAGCGTGCCGCCAGCATCCGGGACCGACATATCGACGCAATCCCCGGCCCCAGCCGGAAGGGTGATGGTGTCGTAGCCATCCAGCGTCACCGCGCCGTTAAGCGCCAAAAGCTGGCCGTTGATCTCGGCGCCGATGTCCGCCGTGATGGAGGCGTCGGCCAGGATCGCGCCCACGAAATCGGAGCCGGGCCCGATGGTCGCCGAGCTGCCCACCACCCAGAAGATGTTGCAAGCCTGGGCGCCGTTCTCGAGCACGATGTTGCTGCTGCCCGCCGTAATGAGCGTGGACCCGGCCTGGAAGACCCAGATGGCGTTTGGATTGCCCGCGGCATTGAGGACCAGGGTGCCGGTGATCCCAAATGAGCTGGGATCGGCGTAGACGCCAGGCGCCAGCGTCAGGCCGCCGAGGTCGGTGATCGGACCGAAGGACGTGGTGGCGGAAAGCCCGGCAGCCACGTTGTAGGCGCTGAGCAAGGCCAGCTGGGCGCTTTGGGTGACCGCGTCGCCCGCCTGATTGGTACCGTTCAGCACGACATTACCCAGGCCCGTGATGGAGGCGGTGGGGAAGGATCCCAGATCGCCGGTGATCGCGGTCGAATCGACCGCGCCGGCGACCGTGATCCCGGAGGCCGCCAGGACTGAAAATGGATCAGCCGCTCCCAGGTCGACGATGGGATCGCCCCGGGCCTCGGGATCCAGGAACAGCACCGTCACCTCCGCGACGATGCCCAACGCCACCGTAAAAAAAAATCGGCCGGGTGACATGGCTTGGGCTCCAACATCGCGCGGTCGATTTACGGTTCCCGGCGGCGCCCTTCGACCGAAGAACGCGACCGAGAACATGGATCAGGAGGAATTCCTCAGTCGGTTACCGTCATGTCGTTGACGACCGACTTCACCCCGCGGGTATCCTGGGCCAGCTTGGTCGCGAGATCCCTTTCGGCGCCAGAGCCGGCAACGCCGGTGATGGTGACGACGCCGGTGTCGGTGACGACCTTGGTCTTGAATGCGCTGGTGCCCCGGTGGCCGAGCAGGGCGACCTTGACCTGGGTGGTGATCGACGCGTCGTCGATCGTCTCGCCCACGGTCTCACCCGGGGCCATGTTGTCCTGCACGACAATGTCGTTTTTCACCGTCTTCACGCCGTCGATGTCCCGGGCGTAGGCCTCGGTCAGTTCCTTTTGCGCGACGCTGCTGGCCGTCCCGGTGAGGATCACATTGCCGTCGTTGACGGCGACCTTGGTGTCGGTGGCGCTGACATTGGCCTTGACCAGCAGGCGGCTGCGAATCTTGAAGGCCATCCATCCGTCCGAGTGCTCCGGATATGCCGCCTCGACGTTGATCCGGTTGTCCACCGTGACCACGCCCGGGAGGTTTTCCACGGTATCCGCGGCCAGCGCCTTGTCATGGTCATCCTGGACCGTGCCGGTGAGCGTGACGACGCCGTCGTCGGATCTCACGTTGACGCTGCCGTTGAGCACGACGCGATAATTGTACGAGGCCTTCGCCGCATCGACGATCTTGGAGTCGTTGGAGGAGGAGGCGAGCAGGGCGAGGGGCCCGGTGAGGAAGGCAAACAGCAGTGCCAGATTTTTGGTTTTCATAAGTTGAGTGGCGAAGGATAACCCACCGGCGCCCCCGCCGCCATGGGGCGTTGCCCTACCGCGGCGCGAAGCGGGCCCGACCTCACGGGGCGGTGTACACCTCGACCAGGGCGACGCCGGCGGAACCGCTGGTGCTGGAAATGACCACCGTATAGGAGCCGGGTTGGAGGGTCAAAAGCAGGGCGGAGTCCTTGCTGCCGGCCGGCAGGGGAAAGGCCCCGACGGCCGCGGAGACCGCGGTGACCTGCGCGGCGCTGCTCAGTCCCGTGCCCCAACCGGCGTTGGTGGCGATCGCCGTGCCGCCCGCATAGACCGTGATCACCGGATCGGCCAGGACGCCGGTGACGCCCAGGGCCGCCAGGGCGGGCCCGACGCCGCGGATCAGGACGTCCTGCTGGGCGGTGCCCGAGATGCCCAGCCCCGCAATGAGCGCGCCGTCGCCGCCGGTAACGTTCATCCGCGCCGAGACATTGACCAGGTGAGTCCCGGCCGTGCTGCCCATGTCGTACATTTCCACAAGCGCCACGCCCGTTCCCCCTGCGGGGTTGAAGGGGCTGAGCAGGCCGGTGGTGCCCGCACCGTTGTTGAAGGTGATGAGCAGCGCCGAATCGAGGCTGCCGGGAGTCAGCGCGAAGGCGCCCACCAGCGTGTCCGCGGCGGTGATCGCAGCCGCCTGGGAAACGCCGCTGCTGTTGGTCCCCCAGGTCTCGTCGGTCGCCAGGACCGCCCCCGTCGAGCTATAGATGGTCAGGAAAGGATCGGGGAGGAAGTTTGTAATCCCGAATCCCGCTAGGGTCGGGCCGATGCCCCGGACCAGAAGATTCTCCCCGTTGCCCGAGACCACGAACCCCATGATCAACGAATCACTGCCGGGGCCGGAGAGGGCGCGCGCGGAAAAGTTCGAGATCCGGGTGAGAGAGGTCGGCGCAATCGCGATCGTCAAGGTCCTGGAACCGGTGCCCACGCCATTGGTGGCCGTGATCGTCACGACGAATGTACCCGACGCGGTGGGCGTTCCCGTAATGGCGCCGGTCAGCGGATTGATCGTCAGGCCGGCCGGGAGGCCCGTGGCGGCGTAGCTGGTGGGCAGGTCCGTTCCGCCGACGTAATAGGTCGGAAAGGTGGCGCCGACCGTGGCCGTGGCGGAGGCCGGGCTCGTGATGAGCGGGGCGATGCCCGCGGCGCCGACGGTGATGGTCACTGTCGCCGTGCCGGAACCCGTGCCGTTCGTCGCGGTGACCGTGACGACCGAGACGCCGGGCGCGGTGGGCGTGCCGCTGATCGCGCCGGTCGCCGGGTTGATCGTCAGGCCGGCCGGTAACCCGGTGGCGGTATAGCTCGTCGGGCCGCCCGTGGCCCCGATGGTATAGATAGGGAAGGCCGCGCCGACGGTCGCCGGGGCGGTCGCCGGGCTGGTGATGACCGGGGGAACGCCCACCGGCGCCACGGTGATCGTAATCGTCGCAGAACTGGCGCCCGTGGCGTTCGTGGCTGTCAGGGTCACGATCCAGGTTCCCGCCGTCGTGGGTGTGCCCGTGATCACCCCGGTGGTGGCATTGACCGTCAGGCCCACAGGCAGGCCGGTGGCGGTGTAGCCCGTGGGCGTGCCGGTCGCCGCGCTGGCATAGGTGAAGGGCGCGCCGGCGGTAGCCGCCGCGGTGGCCGGGCTCGTGATGATCGGCGCGGCGTTGGCGGGGGCGACCGTGATGGTCAGCGTCGCCGAGCCGGAGCCGGTGGCATTCACGGCGGTCAGCGTCACGACCGTGGTCCCGGCCGTGGTCGGGGTGCCCGTGATCGCGCCGGTTGCGGCGTTAAGGACCAACCCGGCGGGCAGCGGGCTCGAGGTGTAGCTGGTGGGCGAGCCAGTCGCGGCGCTGACATAGCTGAAGGGCGAGCCGGCCGTGGCCGCCGCGGCCGTCGGGCTGGTGATGGCCGGCAAGCCGAGGACGTCAAAGCTCTGTTGCAGCTCGTTCGCCGCGTAGGCCGTAGGCAGCGTCTGCCCTGCCTGGCGCGCCTGCAGGGTCACGATGCCCGGGCCGGTGGTCGTCACGGTGAAGACCAGCAACGACGAGGGCGTGGCGCCGGCGGTGCCGGTCGTCTGGACCGTGGCCGGGCCGCTCACCACGGTGACGGCTAGGTCCAGGCCGGAACTGGCGGTCGGGGTGACGACAAAGACATCGCCGACATTGTGATTGGGAATGGCCGCAAAGCTGACCGACTGGCCGTTCGTCGCGAGCGCCCCGGTGACGTAGAACTGGGTGCTGCCCCATGCCCCGGAGGGTCCGGTGGCGTCGGGGGCAAAGCTCAGCGTGGTGAAGACGCCACCGAGATTCGCAATGTCGGAGATCGTCCGGGTCCCCGCGACCAGGCTGGGATTCAACCAGCCGAGGATGGTGTTGCCCGTGCCACCCGGGCCGGTGTCCTGGCGCAGATAGTAGAACTGGTTGGAGCCATAGTTCCCGATGGCGGAGGGCGAGAAGGCCAGCGTCGTGTAGCCGCCGACGCCAAAGCTCCCCACCGCGGTGGTCAGATCCAGGGTGTCGGTGGATCCTCCGGTCAGCGCCGGGATCATGACGCCAAACCGGGTATGGCTGGGGACGTTCGTGTCGCTGCGCAGATAGTAGAGGCTCTGGTCAAAATAGGGTGCGCCGGCCGAGAGGATCCCGGTGGCCCAGGCCAGCCCGAAGTAGCCCGCAGTGCCGATGCTGGCCGGTCCGCCGGCCGTCGGGCCGCTCCAAGACATCGGCTTCAGGTCAGCGATCGAGCTCGCGGTGCCCGTGCCGGGCACGATCGCCGCGACGTAATCCGTGGCCGCCGTGTGATGGATCGTATAGAAGTTTCCCGCGCCAAAGCCGAGATCCGCCGCCGCATAGGTCAGTGCCGAGTAGGAATTCGGGGTGAGCTTGGACGCCACATCGGCGTAAGTCGTGACCGCCGTGGGTGAAACGAGCGTGCCGTAGCTGGTGAAGGCCGAGGCCGGATTGGCCGCTCCTCCCGGTATCGCCGCCCCGGTCAGGGCGTAAAAGGCGATCGACGCGGGCGAACCGGTCAGCGGGACCTGGCCGGCGACGTATTGCAGCCCCGCGAGGTTGTTGCCGACGCTGCCGGATTGGTTGAGCGCCGTGCCGACCCGCGGCGTGACGGTGGCGACACCGTTAGCGGTGCCGCCGGCGGTCACCATCGTGCCAATGGCGACCGAGGAAAGGGTGCTGGTCTGGGCCAGGGCTTGGGCGCCGCCGAGGGCTGCCAGGGCGGACCATGCCAGCAGGCTGAAGCGGCAGCGGAGCGCCGCGGAGGATTGAAAGGGGTCGATCATGCCCCCAGCATAGAGCTTCGCCGACTCCCCCGCTATGGGGTGAAGTAGGGTAAGGCGGCGCTCAGACGATCGTCAGCTGCACGCTGCTCTCGATCACGCCCGCGGAGATCGCATAGCGGGTGAGCCCGGCGGTGTCATGGATGTTGAGCTTGTCCATCAGATGCTGCCGGTGCTTCTCGACCGTCTTGATGCTGATGTCCAGTTCCGCCGCCACCTGCTTGTTGGCCGATCCCTCGGCCACAAGTTGCAGCACCTCGGACTCGCGGGAGGTCAGGCGCGCGCCGTTGTGCTTGAGCTGGCCGTCCCGATCGCGCGGCTTGCCCGGGTCGTCGCGCAGGCGCCTGGCGATGGACGGGCTGAAGTAGGCGTTCCCCTTGGCGACCTCGAGGATCGCCTTGGTGAGGATCTCCGCGGAGGTCTGCTTTTCGAGAAAGCCGGCCACGCCGGCCGCCCGGGTGCGCTCGATGTAGGCGTCCTCGCTGTGCGCGGACAGGATGATGATCTTCGCGACTGGGTTGGCGTCGAGGATCTGCCGGGTCGCCTCCAGGCCATTGAGGACCGGCATGGCGATGTCCATCAGGATGACGTCGGGCCGAAGGGCCCGGGCCATCTCCACGGCCTCGCGGCCGGTCTTCGACTCGCCGACGATGGTGAAGTGGCCGTCGGCATTGAGCAGGGCGCAGAGACCCTGCCGCACGATCGCATGGTCCTCGGCCAGCATGACAGTAATATTTTTTTGGGGGGTCATTTTTTTGCTTTTTCCTGAGTAAAGGGAATCTCGACCATCGGACGCCAATCCTCGGGGGCCGCTCGCGCGTGCCCTCTTGGTGTTGGCATTTAACCCCCCCGGGGGCCGAATTGCGATAGGGTAAAACCCTACCGTTTCCATACCCATGACCGAACGTGATTTCCGCCAGTTTGCAGGGTGGAGCGCGTTGTCCCGTTCGACTGAGCTCACGGCCGAGGCCTAACGCGCTGGTCCGACGTGGCACGGGCTTCCAGCCCGTGTCGCAGGTGACATGGGCTGGAAGCCCATGCTGTTACAGTTGTCGAGCGTGTCGGGGATCCGTCTTCGCCGAGCTACGCCGCGACAAGCAACCCGCTCCACCTTGTGGAATGCGATGCGCTTCACACAATTCAGTTGCTGAACTTGTCCGCGTGCGCACATTCAGTTTCCTGCGTCAGAATTTATTCCCGAGCCTCCGATGGACCAAAAAACCGAGAGCGCTCCGGGCCCAGCTCGCAGGAAGAAAGCCGTGATCGCGGGCCTGGTTGTTTTGGCCGTCCTGGCCATCCTGGCCGCCGCCCTGGTCGCAAAATGGATTTGGGGTCCGGCGAAAAAGGACGCGAACGCGCGGGTGCTCTTTGGGAATGTCGACCTGCGCCAGGTCGAGCTCGCCTTCAATGACAGCGAGCGCATCGCCGAGGTGCTGGTCGAGGAAGGGGACCGGGTCGCGCGCGGACAGGTCCTGGCCCGGCTCGACCCGCGCCGGCTCGAGTCGCAGGAGGACGCGGCGGTGGCCGCGGTGGATGCGCAACAAGCGGTGGTGCAACGGCTCCACCACGGGAGCCGCCCGGAGGAGGTCGGGCAGGCGAGGGCCAATGTCGCGCTGGCCGGGGCGGAGCTGGTCAACGCCGAAGCGGAGTGGCGCCGCCTGACGGCGCTGGCCGGGCTCACCACCGGTCGGGCCGTGAGCCAGGAAGACCTCGACAACGCCCGGGCCGCCCGGGACACGGCCGCGGCGCGGCTGGACGTGGCGCAGAAGGGCCTCGACCTCTCCGTGCTCGGGCCCCGGGCGGAGGACGTCGCCCAGGCCGAGGCGCAGTTGCGGGTCGATCAGGCGCAGCTCAAGCTCGTGCGCCAGCAGCTGGCTGATGCCGTGCTGGTGGCGCCGGGCGACGCCGTGGTCCGCTCCCGGCTGTTGGAACCCGGCGAAATGGTGTCGCCGCAGCGACCGGTGCTCGACCTGGCGATCACCGATCCCAAATGGATCCGGGCCTATGTATCCGAGGCGGACCTGGGCAGGATTCGCCCGGGCATGCCGGCGGCGGTCAGCTCGGACAGCTTCCCCGGAAAGACCCTCTCCGGCTGGGTGGGATTCATTTCCTCGGTCGCCGAATTCACCCCGAAGGCGGTCGAGACCGAGGAGCTGCGCCCCAGCCTGGTCTATGAGATCCGGGTTTTCGTGCGGGATCCCGGGGACGAAATGCGCCTCGGCATGCCGGCGACCGTGCGCCTGGAGTTGAGCCCGACGACCCGCGTCGGGCCCTAGGGGGGAGGCGCGCCGATGTCCCGGACCAAAATCCTCGCCGCCCTGACGGCGGCCGGCGCGGCGGGGTGCGGCGGCTGCGCGGTCGGCCCCGATTACCATCCCCCAGGCGCCCAGGTCTCGGCCGCGTGGAGTTCGCCGCTGGCCGGCGGGCTGACGGCCGCGACCGGCGGCCCGTCGTCGTGGTGGCGCTCTTTCCACGATGCCGAGCTCGATTCCCTCATCCAGCGGGCCGTGGCATCGAATCCCGATCTGCGCGCCGCGACGGCGCGGCTGCGCCAGGCCCGCGCCGTGCGCGAAATGAGCGCGGCCAACCTCTGGCCCGAGCTCGACGCGACGGGCTCCGCCGCCCGCGCCAAGCAGAGCAAGAACCAGCCGCTGATTGGCGCCCTGCCGCTCCCGGCGAATTTCCCCTTCGAATACAGCGTTTACCAGGCCGGCTTCGATGCCTCCTGGGAAATCGACCTGTTTGGCGCCAAGCGCCGCGCGCTCGAGGCCACCACCGCGGAGTGGGAGGGAGCGGCCGAGGCGCGCCACGACGCGTTGACCAGCCTGCTGGCCGAGGTGGCGAGAAACTACGTCGAATTGCGGGGCGGGCAGCTCCGGCTGGACATCGCCCGGCGCAATGTCGCGCTCCAGGAAGAATCGCTCGAGCTCACCCGCGCCCGCTGGCAGTGCGGGGTGGCGACCGAGCTCGACGTCACCCGCTCGGCGGCCCTGCTGGCGGACCTGCGGGCGGCAATCCCGCCGCTCGAAACCGCGGTGCGGGCGTCCCAGTACGGCGTGGCCGTGCTGCTGGGTCTCGCGCCGGGAGCGCTGGCGGATGAGCTGGCACATCCCGAACCGGTGCCTCCGGCGCCCCCGGAGGTTCCGGTCGGACTGCCATCGGATCTCCTCCGCCACCGCCCGGACGTGCGCCAGGCGGAACGGCAGCTGGCCGCCGAGACCGCGCGCATCGGGCTGGCAAAGTCGGACTGGTTTCCGAAGCTTTCCCTGAACGGGGATGCCGGAATGGAGAGCGTCAGCCTCGGCAAGTGGTTCGAGCCGGGCAGCCTCTTTTGGTCGATCGGCCCGAGCCTGCAGTGGCGCGCGCTCGATTTCGGCCGGGTCCGCGCGGAGGTGAAGGCCCAGACCGCCGTGCAGGAGGCGGCGCTGGCGACGTACGAGAAGACGGTGCTCCTGGCGCTGCAGGAGGCCGAGAATGCGCTCGTGGCCTATGCGCAGGAGCAGAACCGCCACCAGGCGCTGGCCGACGCCGTGGCGGAGAACCGGCGCTCGCTGGACATGGCCGGCGGCCTTTACGCCGGGGGGCGGGTCAATTTTCTCGACGTCCTCGATGCCCGGCGCTCGCTCTTCCAATCCGAGGATCAATTGGCGGTGAGCGACCAGGCCGTCTCGCTCGATCTCGTCGCCCTCTACAAGGCGCTGGGCGGGGGGTGGGAGTGACCACGGCCACCACCGCGGCTTTGCGCCTGGACGGCGTGAGCAAGTCCTTTCGGCGCGAGACCGGGGAAACGGTGCTGGCGCTGGATGCCATATCCTTTTCCGTGAATTCGGGCGGCCTGGTCGCCCTGGCCGGGCCGGACGGGGCGGGCAAGACGACGCTGATCCGCCTGCTGACCGGGCTGATGACCGCCGATACCGGCGTCGTCAGCGTGCTCGGGATCGACGCCGCCCGGGACCCGCAGGCCATCCAGTCGCGGATCTCGTACATGCCGCAGCAATTCGGACTCTACGAGGACCTGACCGTGCGGGAAAACCTGGACCTCTATGCCGACCTGCACGGGGTCACGGCGGCGGAGCGGCGGACGCAATTCGCCCGCCTGACGGAGATGACCGGCCTGGGCCCGTTTCAAAAGCGGCTGGCGGGCCGGCTCTCCGGGGGGATGAAGCAGAAGCTCGGCCTGGCCTGCACGCTCGTGCGGTCGCCGGAATTGCTGCTCCTGGATGAACCGACCGTCGGCGTCGACCCGCTCTCGCGGCGCGAGTTGTGGGAGATCATCCACCGGCTCGTCACCGAAGGGATGACGGTCCTGATCAGCAGCAGCTTTCTGGAAGAGGCGGAAGTTTGCGACCGCGTCCTGGTGCTGAACCTGGGAAAAAAGCTTGCGGAAGGACCGCCGGGGGAGGTCTCGGGCCTGGCGCGCGGGCGCACCTTCCTGGCCCAGCCGCCCGACGGCGTGAAGCCGCGCGATTTCCAGGCCCGGCTGCTGGCCGAGCCCGATGTCGTCGACGCCGTGCCAGAGGGAGGCCGGGTCCGGGTGGTCAGCCAGGCCGGCACCCGGCCGCCGGGTCCGGCCCAATTCGGGGGCGTGGCCGCCCAGCCCACCCCGGCCCGGTTCGAGGACGGGTTCATGGTGCTCTTGCAGGAGCACTCGCCGAAGGTGGAGCGCGTTGTTTCAAACGCGCTCGCTGCAGCGGAGTCCAAGAGCGCGTTGGAAACACCGCGCTCCACCCGGTCCGACTTCGTCGTCGAAGTCCATGATCTCGACCGGCGCTTCGGCAAGTTCGTGGCGGTCGACCACGCGAACTTCAGCGTCAGGCGGGGCGAAATCTTCGGACTGCTCGGGCCCAACGGAGCGGGCAAGACCACCACCTTCCGCATGCTGTGCGGGCTCCTGCCGCCCTCGGGGGGCAGCCTCACCGTGGCGGGAGTCGATGTGCGCCGGGCGAGCGCCTCGGCCCGGCAGCATCTGGGCTACGTCGCGCAGAAGTTCTCGCTCTACGGCCAGCTCACGGTCGCCGAGAACCTGGCGTTCTTCGCCCGGGCCTACGGCCTCGGCCGGGAGCGGAAAAGCGGGCGGATCGCCTGGGCCCTGGACCAGTTCAAGCTCGAGCCCTTCCTCCGTCTGCCGAGCGCGCAGCTGCCGGGTGGATTCAAGCAGCGACTGGCGATGGCCGCCGCGCTCCTCCATGAACCGGAAATCCTGTTCCTGGACGAGCCGACCAGCGGGGCCGACCCGTTCGCCCGCCGCGAGTTCTGGCAGCGGATCACCGCGCTGGCCGCCGGCGGGGTGTCGGTGATCGTGACCACCCATTTCATGGCCGAGGCCGAGTATTGCGACCGGGCCGCCATCCTCGACAACGGCAAGGTGCTCGCCCAGGGCACGCCCGCGGAGCTGCGCGCCCGCGCCCCGGCCCGGGCCGACCGCCCCGCGACGATGGAGGATGCCTTCATCGCCATCGTCCTCGAGGCGCGCGGCCCGGCCGGAAAGGCGCCGTCATGAACGGGGGCGCGGCCAAATTGCGCCGCATCCGGGCCCTGGTGCTCAAGGAGACCCGGCAGATCGTCCGCGACCCGAGCAGCATCGCGATCGGCGTGGTCTTCCCGCTGATGATGATCCTGCTCTTCGGCTACGGGCTCTCGCTCGATGTCACGCGGGTGACCGTCGCCGTGGTCGACGAGGACGCCTCCTCCGCCAGCGCTTCCCTCATCGGGGACTTCCAGCTCTCACCCTATTTCCGGGTGACGCTGGTCCATTCGATCGCCGAGGCGAAGACCCTGGTGCGCCACCGCCAGGCGGACGGCGCGCTGCTGATTCCCTCGGACTTCAGCCGGCGCTGGCACCTGGGCGAGGCGGAGGTCCAGATCCTCGTCAACGGGACCGATCCCAACCAGGCGCGCATCATGCAGGCCTACGCCCAGGGGCCGGTCGCCCTCTGGGCCGCGGCCCGGGCCGGGCCCGGCGCCCCGGCTCCGGGCGGGGCGGTGGTCATCGCCGATCGGATGTGGTTCAACGAGGCGGTCGACAGCCACTATTTCCTGGTGCCGGGCCTGATCGTCCTCGTGATGACGATCATCGGAGCGTTCCTCACGGCCATGGTGGTGGCGCGCGAGTGGGAGCGGGGAACGCTCGAGGCCCTCTTCGTCACGCCGATGCGCGCCGGCGAGTTCCTGGTCAGCAAGCTCATCCCCTACTTCGGCCTGGGCATGATCGGCTTCGTCCTCTGCGTGCTCGCCGGCGAGTTTCTCTTTGCCGTCCCCCTGCGCGGCTCCCTGGCCCTGCTTTGTGTCGCCTCGATGGTTTACCTGCTGGTCGCCCTCGGCGTCGGCCTGCTGGTGTCCACCCTGGTCAAGAGCCAGTTTCTCGCCAGCCAGCTGGCCATGCTCCTGACCTTCCTGCCGGCCATGATGCTGTCGGGCTTTCTTTACGATCTGCGCAGCATGCCGGCGTTCATCCGGGTCATCACCTACGTGCTGCCGGCGCGCTACGCCGTGACGCTGATGCAGACCCTTTATCTCGCCGGCGATGTCGGCAGCGTGGTCTGGCCCAACCTGGGGATCCTGGCCGCGATGGCCGCGGCGCTGCTGGTCGCCACGCGGCTGGCCACCCGCAAGCGGATCGCCTGAAACCCGCCCATGGTCTCCTCCCTGCTTCGCATCCTGGCGCTGATCCGGAAGGAATTCCTCGCCGTGCTGAAGGATCCGCGCAGTCGCTTCATCATCTTCCTTCCCCCGATCCTGCAAAGCCTGATCTTCGGCTACGCCGCCAGCTTCGACCTCAACTCCGTTCCTTACGCGGTGCTCGACCGGGACCACAGCGCGGCCTCGGCCGATTTTCTCGCCCGCCTGGACGGATCCCCGGTTTTCCGGCGCCAGGCCGATCTCGGACGGGTCGCGGACATCGCGACCGCGATCGACCGCGGCCGCGCGCTGCTCGTCATCCAGATCGATCCCGATTTCGAGCGCCACCTGCTCGGCGGCGAACCCGCGCCGATCCAGGTGATCGCCGACGGCCGCAATTCCAACACCGCCGGCACCGCCCTGGGATATGTCGCGACCGTGGTCGACCAGTTTAACGCCGACTGGCAGTCGGCCCATGGCGGGGCCGGGCCGCCCCTCCGCATCATCACCCGCTCGTGGTACAACCCCAACCTCGATTCGCGCTGGAACATGATCCCCAGCCTGATCGGGACGCTGACCATGATGGGCACGCTGATGCTGACCGCCCTGTCCGTCGCGCGGGAGCGCGAACAGGGCACGTTTGACCAGCTGCTGGTCACGCCCTTCCGCCCGTACGAGATCATGATCGGGAAGGCCGCGCCCAACATGGTCATCGGCCTCACCCAGTCCACCACCATCCTGATGATCGCGCAGTTCTGGTTTCGCATTCCCTTCACCGGGTCCTTTTTCGTCCTCTACTCCGGGCTTGGCCTGTTCCTGCTGGCCGCCGTCGGGCTCGGCCTGTTCGTCTCCTCCATCGCCAAGACCATGCAGCAGGCGATGCTCTACGCCTTCCTCCTCGTCATGCCCTTCGCCCTCCTCTCGGGCCTGACCACCCCGGTCAGCAGCATGCCCGACGTGCTGCAGTCCGCGATGGTGATCAATCCCCTGCGCTACGCCCTCGACCTCACCAAGCGCGTGTACCTGGAGAATGCCGGCTTCGCCGAGCTCTGGCCGGACTTCCTGCCGCTGACCATCATCGGCCTGGTAACCCTGTCCGGGTCCGCCTGGCTGTTCAGCCGGCGGCTGAGCTGAGGCCGGCCGAGGTTAGCGCCTCGTCCGCGACTCCAGGAATGCCACGAGGTCGTCGATTTCGCCCGGCTTGAGCGTGGCGCCAAAGGCCGGCATGTTCACGCCCCCGTTGACGATGCGGATCACCAGGTCGTCCCGGCTCAGCCGGTCGGCGACGAAGGTGAGATCCGGCCCGCGGCGGCCGCCCCGGTCCTGGATGAGATGACAGTTGAGGCAGGACTTTTCCTGGAAGAGCCGCGCGCCGGAGAAGACCGGACCGCGGGAGGCCCCGATGATTTGGGCCGTCAGGGGCTCGGGGTCGAAGTTTGGCGACCAGGGGGACTTCTCCCCCTCCCACCATAGCGCGGCGATGCCGGTCACGGTCAGCAGGATGCCCGCCACCGCCCAGGGTCGCCGGCGCGGGCTGCGTTCGCCGCTCGGGGCGAAGAAAGGCAGGCCGATCAGCAGCACGGCGGCGATCAGCGGACCGAAGATCATGAACACCTTCTCCGTGCCGGGCGGCAGCAGCGCGAGCACCGCAAAATACCACAACAGGTACCAGTCCGGCCGCGGATCGGCGGCGACGATGCTGGGATCGGGCGGCTTGCCCAAAACCGGCGGCCCGAACCACAGGGCAAGCAGGACGATCGCCGCGGTCATGGCCACGGCGAACACCACATCCCGCCAGGCCGCGTCGGGCCAGAAAGGCTTTCCGCTTTTCTTCAGGAGCGCCTGGTAATTGTCCCGGTAGGTCTTCGGGTCGACCGGCTCCCCGGCCCGGGGCGGCTCGGCAATGCCGTGGCGCAGGACCAGCAGCACGTGCAGTCCGATGAAGGCGAACATCAGCCCCGGCACGATGAAGACATGGATGGCGAAGAACCGGTTGAGCGTGGCTCCCCCGACCGTGTCGCCCCCGAGCGTAAATCGGGCCACCCAATCGCCGATCAGCGGAATGCGTCCGACCTGCTCCGCCGCGATCACGACCGACCAGACGGCGGTTTGATCCCAGCGCAGGAGCTGGCCGGTGAAGCCCATCAGCAGGGTAAACCCGAGCAGGAGCACGCCGGTCATCCAGTTCATCTCCCGGGGAAACTTGTAGGAGCCAAAGAGGAAGACCTGCGCCATATGGAGGCCGGCCATCAGGACCATCGCCGAGGCCCCGAAGTAGTGCAGACCGCGCAGAAAGTGACCGAAGGGCGCGTTGTGCGTGATGAATTGGAGCGTGGGATAGGCATCCGTGGTCGAGGGGATGTAGGCAAACGCCAGGGCCACGCCGGTGACGACTTGGATCATGAACGCGCACATGGTCGCGCTGCCGAAGACGTACCACCAGCGGGCGTCGCGGGGCGCGAGATGGCGCATGACCGGCCCCAGGGCCGCGGACACGCCCAGGCGGTCGTCGATCCAGGCCGCCGCTCGCTTGAGGATGTTCCGGGACATCAGGCGCGCTGGATGACGATCGGGCGGGTCTGGATTTCGACTTCGCCGTCCCGCACGCGGACGGGATAGCGCGCGAGCGGCGCCGGCGGCGGTCCGGCGGCGACCGTGCCGTCCTCATAATAGACGCCGCCGTGGCACGGGCACATGAACAACCGCGCCGACTGCTGCCAGCGCACCGGGCAGCCCAGGTGGCTGCAGGTGATCGCGAAGGCGATGAACTCCTCCCCGGAGGTGCGGCGCAGCCAGGCGGCCGACTTGGCGGCCACCCCCGCCCAGGGCAGCGGCGAGGAATCCAGGAACTCGACCGCAGTGGTTTCCCCAACCTTGAAGTTCCCCACCGCGCCGACCGCGCGCCAGACTCCCGGGTCCGCGCGAAAAAGCGGGGCCAGGATGAATCCGATCGCCGGGACGGCGACCATTGCGCCGCCCAGCCCGACCAGGACGAGGGAGAGCTGCTCAAGGAACCGCCGCCGCGAGATCTCCTCCGGCGTCGGCTCCCGTCGGGGTTCGGGTGGCTCAGGGCTCATTTCGTTCATGGCGAATTTCGGCGATCCAGCCGCCCAAGGCGATGGCGAAAAGCCCGGCGCCGACGATCAGGACAATCCACGAGGTGATGATGCCCCAGAATGCCAGCGTCACCCCCATCGCCATGCCGGCGGGGAAACAGGTGGGGCGCGGGACTGCCGGGGGCTGGCTCATGGGGTCTCCCCGGGCGCCGGGCATGCGGGTTCGGCGAACCAGCGCGCGATTTGGGCCGTGATTGCCCCCAGGTAGACCAGGCACATCGGCACCCACATGAGCAATCCGCCGACTTGCTGGTCCCGTTCCGGCGTGAGACCCCACCCCGCTCGCAGGGCCGGCAGGAGGCCGAGGCGGTCGACCGGCGGCAGGGCGTAAGCGGAGCACACCGTGACCGGCGAGAACGTGAGGATGATCCCGAGCACGCTGCAGGCGACGCAGGCGGCAAAGAGATAGAGGACCGCTCCCGGCGGCGGCAGACGCTCGGCCTCGCGCGGCGCCAGGATCTGCCGCCAGAACAGGACGCCGAGCCCGAGGAGGGAAACCGTCTGGAGCCCGTGGATGGGGCGCGACGCCGCGGCGGCGTCGCAGAGCGCCGGAACGTGCCAGAGCCACATCGCCCCCACCCCGGCGATCCAGCCCACCGCGGGGCCCCCGAAGCAACGAGGGCGCAGGGCCAGCGAAAGCGAACGCGGCAGGCTGAACAGCAGCAGGGCCGGCGCGATCAGCAGCAGCAGGAGATGCTGGAGCATATGCGCACTGAAGAGATACCCGTCGGCCAGCGCGTTCAGCGGCGACGCCAGCGCGATGAAAATCACGACCAGCGCCGCCGCCAGGTATCCGAGCCGCCGGCGGGGCCCAAATGCCGCCAGGTACCAGGCGAGCGCCGCGGCGCTGAGCGGGAGGGCCGCGCCGCCCCACGACCAATCCGAGATCAGGAATCTTCCCATGGTCATCGCAGGTGCGGCAGGAGGTAAACCGTCGCAAACACGACCAGCCAGACGGCATCGACAAAGTGCCAGTACAGGCCGACCGCCCGGAGCGCCGGCGAAGGGCGCCGCGCGAAATCGCCGGCCAGCGCCAGTCCGAGCACGACCAGCAGGGCGACCAGGCCGGCGCAGACGTGCAGGCCGTGAAACCCGGTGAGGGTGAAGAAGGTCGTCGCGAACAGGTTCGAACCGACCCGCACCCCGCCGTGCAGCAGGGTCCCGTATTCCATCCCCTGGCCGACCAGGAAGACGCCGCCGAGCAGAATCGTGAGCGCGAGCCAGCCGGCCATCGCGCGGCGGCGGCCGCGCCGCTCGCCGGCTTCCGCCCGCCAGAGCGTGAAGCTGCTGGCAAACAGGCAGAGGCTGAACCCGCCGGTCTTGGGCAGGTTCAGGTCGTGCGCACTGGGCCCCGGTTGCGGCGTCGCCTGGTAATAGAGGTAGGCGAGGACGAGCACGGCAAAAAACGCGGACTCGGAGACGATGAAGGCGGCCACGCCGGTGGCGTTTTTCTCCGGGGCGACGATATCCGGCGCCCCTTTCGTGCCGACCACCGGGTCGGGCCGGTCCGGGTGGGCGATATCCCACAGCGGGCGCCGGCTGCGGATCGGCGGCAGCGCGCGGAAGTTTTCCACGGGCGGCGGCGAGGGGGTCGCCCACTCGAGCGTCCAGGCCTGCCAGGGATTGTCGCCGGCCGGCTCGCCGTCCCGCAGGCTCGCCAGCAGATTCCAGACGAAGACGAGGGCCGCGGCCGCCATGACGAACGCTCCGACGGTCGAAACCAGGTTCATCCAGCCCCAGCCCGGCAGGTCGGCATAGGTGTAAACCCTCCGCGGCATCCCGGCCAGCCCGAGGAAATGCTGGATGACAAAGGTCAGGTTGAAGCCGATCGCCATCAGCCAGAACGTCCACTTCCCCAGGCGCTCCGAAAGCATCCGCCCGCTCATTTTCGGAAACCAGTAGTGCAGCGCGCCCAGGATCGCGAAGACGATCAGGCCGACGAAAACGAAGTGGAAATGGGCGACGAGGTAGTAGCTGTTCTTCGTCTGCCAGTCGAGCGCCGCCGAGGCGAGGCTGACTCCGGTCAGACCGGCCAGGAGGAATTGCACCAGCGCCGCGATGCAGAACAGCATCGGGGTGTCGAGCCGGATCCGGCCGCCGACCATGGTGGCGCACCAGGCGAGGACCTTCACGCCGGTCGGAATCGCGATCAGCATGGTCGAGGCGACAAAGAACAGCTCCACCGTGTGGCCCAGCCCGACCGTGAACATGTGATGCGCCCAGACGAGGACGCTGAGGAAGGCGATGGCGACCGTCGAACCGGCGACGAACTCGTAGCCGAAGATCGGCTTGCGGGCAAAGACCGGGATCACTTCCGAGAGGATGCCAAAGGCCGGAATCGCCACGATATAGACTTCGGGATGCCCGAACGCCCAGAAGATGTGCTGCCAGAGGATGGGCGAGCCGCCCGGGGGCAGGAAGAAGTGCGCGTCCAGCCGCCGGTCGATCAGCAGCATCACGAGGGCGGCGTTGAGCACCGGCAGCGCGAGAATCACGAGGAAGGAGTTGACCAGGATCATCCACGCGAAGAGGGGCAGGCGCCGGAGAGTCATGGCCGCGGTCCGCTGGGTCAGCACGGTGGCGATCAGGTTGATCGACGTGCCCACCGAGCCGATGCCCAGGACCAGCAGGGCCAGCGCCCAGTAATCGACCCCGGGAGACGAGGAGTAGGGCATCTCGTTCAACGGCGCATAGGCGAACCAGCCGATGGCCGGCGCGCCGCCCGCGAGGAAGCTGAAGTGCAGCAGCAGCCCGCCGCACGGCACGAGCCAGAAGCTGAAAGCGTTGAGCCGCGGGAAGGCCATGTCGCTCGCGCCGATCTGCAGCGGCACGACGTAGTTGGCCAGCCCGAAGAGCGCCGGCATCGCGACCAGGAAGATCATCGTGGTCCCGTGCATGGTGAACACCATATTATAGGTGTCCGGGCCAAGGAAATGGCTGTCCGGCACCGCGAGCTGGACGCGAATGAGCATGGCCTCGACGCCGCCGACCACAAAAAAGACCAGCGAGGTGAGCAGATACAGGATGCCGATGCGCTTGTGATCGACCGTGGCGAGCCAGGACATCGCCCAGTGCTCCCGTTGCAGCGGAGTCACGGCGCGGGCGCGGGCGAGTGTGGCGGCGAGCTCGTTCATCGCAGGGTCTCGCAATAGGCGACGAGCTGGGTGAGTTCCTCGCCGGTGAACTTGAAGTCGGGCATCTTCGCGCCGGGCTTGACCGCCTGGGGGTCGTCCAGCCAGCGGCGGAGATTGTCCGGGGTGTTGGCGGCGATCCCGGCGCCCAGCGAGCGGCGGCTCGCGAAATGAGTGAGATCGGGGCCGACCCGGGCCCCGGCCGCCGTGCCGTTGATCGCGTGGCAGTTGACACAGCTCGACCGCTCGAACAGGGCCAGTCCCCGCCTGGCTTCCGCGCCGGCCGGGGCGACCGCGGGAAGCAGCTGGGCGCTCTGCCAGGCCGCGAACTCCGCCGGCGGCTCCGCGATGACGACGAAGTGCATCCAGGCGTGCTCGGTGCCGCAGAATTCCGAGCAGACCCCGGGATAGGCGCCGGGCTGGTCGGCTTCGATCCAGAGGTGGTTGGGATGCCCCGGGACGGCGGTGATTTTTCGCGCCAGCGTCGGCACCCAGAACTCGTGCAGCACGTCGGTCGAGTCGAGTCGCAGCGCCATGGCGCGACCGGTGGGAATATGGATCTCGTTCGCCGCCACGACCCCCGACTGCGGATAGCGCGCCTCCCACCACCATTGGTGCCCGGTGACGACGATGTCCGGGGCGGGCGCCGGCGGGGGATCGGACAAGGCCATCGTTCGCGCCGTGAGGGCGAATAGCGCGATGACGATCGCGCCCGGAATCGCCGTCCACACGATCTCGATCGTCCGGTTCCCCGCGAGCTGGTGCGGGTCCGGCTCGCCCTCCCTCCAGCGAAAGCGCATCAGCGCGTAGACCACGACTCCGGCCACGATTGCGAAGATCGCCGCGAGGATCGCGCCCGTCTCGACCCCCAGGTCGACGATCGCCCGAGCCTGGGGCGAAGCCGGATGGAGGACCTGCAGAACGGTGCCGGGCGTCATGAGCATGCCGCCAGCGGCGGGTCGGGCACACCAGTCGGCCGGTTCGGCGCAGGCGTCAAGTGCGGTTACGACTTTGCGGCGGCGGCCAGCGTCGCCGTCACGGTGGCCTGGGCCTCCTGGAGGATGCGGTTCAAATGGGACTTCCCGCGGAAGCTCTCGGCATAGATCTTATAGATGTCCTCGGTGCCGGAGGGCCGCGCGGCGAACCAGCCGTCCTTCGTCGTCACTTTCAGCCCGCCGATGGCCGCACCGTTGCCCGGGGCGCGGGTGAGCACGCCCGAGATCTTTTCGCCCGCCAGCTCGGTCAGCTTGAACTGCTCCGGCGAGAGCCGGGCCAGCACCGCCTTCTGCGCCGGCGTCGCGGGCGCGTCCACGCGGCGATAGGACGGCTCGCCCAGCTCCCGGGTGAGCCCGCGGTAGATCTCGCCGGGATCGCGGCCCGTCCGCGCGGTCATCTCCGCCGCGAGCAGGCAGGGCACAAACCCATCCTTGTCCGTCGTCCAGACGCGGCCGTCCAGCCGGGAGAACGTGGCGCCCGCGCTCTCCTCCCCGCCAAAGCCGAGGGACCCGTCGAGCAGCCCGTCCACGAACCATTTGAAACCGACCGGAACCTCATAGAGCTTCCGGCCGAGCCGGGCCGCGATCCGGTCGATCAGCTGGCTGCTGACGAGCGTCTTGCCCACCGCCGCCGATTTGCGCCAGCGCGGCCGGTGGTGGAAGAGGTGGTGGATCGCGGCGCAGAGGTAATGATTGGGTGGCAGGAGCCCTTCGCCGCGGGTGACGATGCCGTGCCGGTCGTGATCGGTGTCGCAGGCGAAGGCGAGGTCGAACCGGTCCTTCAGCCGGATCAGGCGCCGCATGGCATAGACTGAGGAGGGATCCATCCGGATCTGGCCGTCCCAGTCCACGGTCATGAAGCGGAAGGTCGGATCGACCTCCTCGCTGACCACCTTGAGATCCAGCCGGTAGTGCTCGGCGATCCGGGCCCAATAATGGACGCCGGCCCCCCCCAGGGGGTCGACGCCCAGGCTGAGCTTCGCGCCGCGGATGACGTCCATCCGGATCACGCTGCCCAGGCCGGCGATATAAGGACTGAGATAGTCGCGCCGGTGGGTTGTGGCGGCCTTGAGGGCCCGCGCCAGCGGCATGCGTTTCACGCCGGCCAGTCGCGACTCCAGGAGGCGGTTGGCGAGTTTTTCGATCCAGGCCGTCACCGCGGTTTCGGCCGGGCCCCCGTTGGTTGGATTGTATTTGAAGCCCCCGTCCTGCGGCGGATTGTGCGACGGCGTGACAACGATGCCGTCGGCCAGCCCGGTTTTCCGGCCCCGGTTGTGCGCCAGGATCGCCTGGGAAATCACCGGGGTCGGCGTGTATTCATTGCCTGCCGCGATGATCACCTCGACGCGGTTCGCCGCCAGGACCTCCAGGGCGGTCGCGGCCGCCGGGACCGACAGCGCATGGGTGTCGATGCCCAGGAAAAGCGGGCCGTCGGTTCCCTGCCGCCGGCGGTAGCGGCAGATCGCCTGGGTGATCGCCAGGATATGGTCCTCGTTGAAGGACCGGGCAAAGGCGGTGCCGCGGTGCCCGGAAGTGCCAAAGGCCACCCGCTGCGCGGGCACCGCGGGATCCGGGGCATCGGCATAGTAGGCGGTGATGAGCCGCGGCACATCCACTAGAATTCCCGGCGGGGCCGGTTTTCCCGCCAGAGGACTCAGTTCCACGTCTCTTTGGCCAGCTGGCCGCCGGACCCGGCAGTCTGGCTGGCTGCGGTCCGCTCGATTTCCGCCTTGGTGAGGCTCACAAACACGGTCGACTCCTCATAACTGATGCGTTCGATCCGGCCGGTTGGGATCAGGATTTCCCTGCCCGCATACCAGTGGCCGGTCTCGACGACCAGGTCGCGAATCACCCAGCTCTTGTCGTCCACCTGGAGGCCGCTCACATGGCCGACGGTCCCGTCGACCGCCTGAATGTGATAGCCCGTCACCGCCCGGGTGCTCTGCAGATGGAGGTCGGCGCGGGGTCGGTGCGCGAGGCGGTTGCCCGCGCGCGGGGGCGGCATTGGCATCATGATCGGATACCCGCCCATGCCCCAGATCTGGTCGCCCTGCCAATAGGCCGGCCAGCCGTAGTATTGATAGTATTGCTCCTCGTACTGGCGCGAGACCGGCAGGTGGGACTCGATGGAGGGGCTGTCTTCGATCTGCTTCTTGTGCAGCTTCACGTGCAAAACCTTCTCGTACTGGTCCCATTTTGCAAACGCATGAGGAGAAAGCAGGATGAGGCGACCGGTCAGCCACGTGCCGGTGTCCGCGACCAGGTAACGGATCGCCCAGGTCTTGTCGTCGAAGTAGAAGTCCTTCACCTCGCCGATGTGGCCGTCGAGCGCGGCGAGTTTGTCGCCGTAGAGATCCTTGATATTGAGGGGCATAAGTGGTCCGGGTCGCCGCGGCCTTCAGGCGCAGGCCAGGCGGCCGGTGGGCCGGCTGGTCTCGAACCACGGCAGGGACGACTCCCCCGCGCCGGGCTCGGCATAGGTCTCGGTCAGCAGCTCGCGCAGGTTTTTGCGGGCGCGGGCGATCCGGCTCTTCACCGTACCGAGGCTGAGGCCGAGGCTCGCGGCAATCTCCTCATAGGAGCGGTCCATCAGGTTGCGCAGCGTGAGAATCTCCTTCTGGTGGGGGCTCAGCTTGGCCATGCATGCCGTGACGTTGGCGAAGAATTCACCGTTGGCGGCCTCGCGCGCGGGATCGGGCAGGTCGCTGGCGACCAGGTCCGCGAAGGTGGCCTTGCTGTCGTCGCTCAGGGCGCAGTCAAACGAATGGGTCTCGTGCCGGTGGCGGCGGAAGAAATACCAATAGCGGTTGCGGGAAAGGTTAAAGGCAATCCGGTGCAGCCAGGTGGCGAGCGACGAGTCGCCGCGAAAGTTCACCAGGCCGCGGTGGGCCCGGATGAAGGTGTCCTGGGCGACCTCGTCGGCGTCGGCGTGGTTGCGCAGGAGCGAGAACGCGACGGCGAACATCTTCCCGCGATACCGGGTGACAATCTCGACGAACGCCGCCTCGTCCCCGGCATTGAAGCGCCGCACCAGCTCGGCGTCATGGGCCGTCGCCGGATTGCCGGCGGAGGCGGGGCGGGCGGAGCTGTCCGTGGATTGCGACGACTCGAGCGTGTCGGAAAGGGAGGTGGGAGAGATCATGGGAAGCGGAGGGTTGAGTGGACTGGCAGGGTGAGACTAACCGCAATCGTCCGGGGTTGAAATGGGGTGTTGTGCTAACCCGGAAGGGAATACCCCATTGCTGCCTGGCGCTTTTCTTCTATGCTAAATGCGTGAAGAAAATCGACCGGCCCTGCGTCCTCGCGCTCAACGGCGGCTCCTCGAGCATCCGCTTCGCGGTGTACGAGGCGCGGAAGGCGCCGCGGCTGCGGCTGGGCGGGAAGATCGATCGCATCGGCCTGAGCGGGACCCACCTCGCCGCCCGCGACGGGCGCGGCCAGCCGCTGCCCACGGTCCGCGTCGCCGCCGCGGGCCACCACGCCGCAGTGGTATTCCTGCTGGACTGGCTGGCGGCCCAGCCCATTTTCGCGTCGGTCCGGGGCATCGGCCACCGCATCGTGAATGGAATGAAGCACTCCGAGCCGGAGCGGGTCGCCGCGCCGCTGCTCGCCGCCCTGCGCCGGATCACGCCCTACGACCCCGATCACCTGCCGCGGGAGCTCGCGCTGATCGAGGCCGTCGCGCAGCGGCACCCCCGGCTGCCGCAGGTGGCCTGCTTTGACACCGCGTTTCATCGCACCCTGCCGCCGGTCGCCCGGCGCCTGCCGATCCCGCGGCGCTACGGCGCGAAGGGCGTCGAGCGCTATGGTTTCCACGGTCTGTCCTGCGCCTTCCTGATGGAGGAGCTCCGGCGCCTCGATCCCGCGGCGGCCCGGGGCCGGGTGATCCTCGCCCATCTCGGCAACGGCGCCAGCGTGACGGCGGTGCGGGGGGGCAAAAGCGCGGATACCAGCATGGGCTTCACGCCCGTGGCGGGCTTGGTGATGAGCACCCGTTCGGGCGACCTGGACCCGGGCCTGGTCTACTATCTGGCGCGGTCCGAGGGGATGACCGCCGCGCAGTTTCACCGGATGGTGAACCACGAGTCCGGGCTGCTGGGGGTCTCGGGGACCAGCTCCGACGTTCGCGACCTGCTGGCCGCGGAGGCCCGCGACCCGCGGGCGGCGGAGGCGCTGGCGCTGTTTTGTTATCAGGTGAAGAAGTGGATCGGCGCCTATGCCGCCGTGCTCGGGGGGGTGGAAACCATCGTCTTCGCCGGAGGCATCGGCGAAAACGCCCCCCGCATCCGCGAGCGGATCTGCGCCGGCCTCGGCTTTCTCGGAGTCGCGCTCGACCCGCGCCGCAACGCGGCCAATGCCGCGCTGATTTCGCCCGGGGCCGGCCGCGTTCGGGTCCGGGTCATCCACACCGACGAGGAGCTGATGATTGCGCGGTCGGTGATCCGGATCGTCAATCCCAAGGTAGACGCGTCGTCCCGCCGCAGCCAATCGTAGGGATGCGCTCAAGATTGCCTTGAAGGTAGACGCGACATCCTGTCGCGTTGCCTCATCGGGACGCGGCAGAATGCCGCGCCTACCTTGGATCGAGAGCGCCGACGGGACTTCGCGCTACTGCTGAGGGACGCAGCAAGATGCAACGTCTACGTTGCCGAGGAGGTAGCGCAGGCCTCCGGCCTGCCGTTTCGCCGACGGCAGGCGAGACGCCTGCGCTACTTGGTCTTGAAGGTAGACGCGACATCCTGTCGCGTTGCCTCGTCGGGACGCGGCAGGATGTCGCGTCTACGTTTCGATCCAGGTA